>Ga0187843_10001038_pt1 | contig 18021 bp, 13 predicted proteins | sample SpaLakP09_SKY_43_FD_134516 | JGI IMG/M metagenome (GOLD analysis project Ga0187843, IMG submission 134516) | Oligotrophic lake water microbial communities from Sparkling Lake, Wisconsin, USA - SP09_SKY_43 | ecosystem: Environmental > Aquatic > Freshwater > Lake | place: USA: Sparkling Lake...
AGTGTTGATAATTGAATTAAAAATGTCAAAGTCAGGCTTATAAAAAGTCCAAATGGCCTGATTTTGTCCGCCTTTAAAACCAACGCCAACTATAGGGTGGTCGTTGGCAATTAACACAGCCTGCTTCCACGCCACTACACGACCTAAAAACGATTCGTCTTTGTCCGCCGACTCAATGGTGTTCATTCGCTGTGACCAACGGTCTGGCATAAAATTTACGGCGCTGATGGCAATTATCACCGCAAATACTGAAATCAAAATTTTGCGGTCTGAACGTAAAAAATAGAAAAAACCAACGACAATAAGCCCAATTAAACCGCCGCGAGAGAAGGACCCAATGATTGCAAGGATGTTGAATATGCCAATTATCAATAATAGATTTTTAACCTTGGCATTTTCCGTATAATTTCTGAGTAAAAATAGCAGGGGCAAAATCATATTCATGGCCAGTGCCAGAGCGTTTCTATCTTGCATTTTGCTCATTAACACGCCCTCGATGACATGTCCACCGCCAGACGCAACATACTTCAGGCCTTCAGTAAAACCGATAAATGAAACTGATAAAATCATTGCCCAAATAACAGTTTTAACTTGAATTTCGGTATGCACAACAACTACCACGAAGAAATACAACAACAAGGTCTTGTAGAAATAACTCCATTCGAGCCAAACGACGTCTTCTTGCGATATTGTAAATGCAGCAGATAGAGTGCCCAATAAAAAGAAAGCAATGTGCATAAAACACAATGAAGTTAATGTGTAGTTTGTGTTCTTTATTTTGCTTTTATTGATAATAAATGAAATTAAAAACAGAGCTAAAAACAGAAAGTTAATTCGTAAACTTTGGCCAAAACCAAACACCCATAGATTAGGGGTAAAAAGCGAAGTCCATATCGACAGGGCTACGCCAATAAAAGGGTTTCGCAAAATATAATAAGATGCGAATAGAATAAAGAGGAGTAGCGCCAAATCTCTCATTTTTGTGCTTCAGTCTTGCTAGCCCAATGGCATAAATAACCGACTAACAATAAATCAAACACAAAAAGTAAACTTTCCATCAGCGTTTACCCTCTTTTATCTGTTCAAAAATGCCGACAATTTTCTTCGAGTTTTCTGTCCAATATAGCTGCTTTGTTTTGATTTCGTTGATGACGTTGTTCGATATTAAAGTTGCCAAAGCCGGCTGAGTAGTGACTAGTTTTAATTTCTGAATAAAGCTATCTGGCTGGTTTAGTTCAAACAACAACGCACTGACACCATCAGTCACCAACTCTTCAATATTGCGGCTGCGTGGGGCGATAATGGCTTTTCCCATGTACATATACTCTAACATTTTCAAAGGTGACGCGTAGGGCACAACATCTGGCTGCAATGCGATATCAATTTGCGCAACCCAGTTTGGCATTTGATCCCGATTAACCAGACCAGACATGAAAATTTGTTCGGACAAACCAAGACGGGAAGCTTGGGCTTTTAGCTCCGACAAAACTGGGCCATCGCCAATAATTAGAAAATATAACGAAGGATCATGAAGTTCTGCCATCATATCGATGACTTTATCTAAGCCGTGCCACTCGCGGCAAAAACCGACAAAACCTATGACAGTTTTATCCGTCAAGTCAGGCAACTGCGCGGGCTTAATGATGGGCCTTGAAAACGCGGCTTCATTAATGCCGTTATGGATCACCTGAATATTTTGCTCAGCGACTCCGACTGCACGTAAATAATCAGCTAAGACATCCGTCACTGGCAGGCATTTATCGGCTTGGCGCCAGCAGTAAGACTGTGTCCAGTTTGCGACTGCATCAAGGCTTATGCCATGATACTTTTTGCGCTCCTGGTATATCGGCGCGTTCACTTCCAAGATCAGCGGTAAATTAAACAGTTTTTTTGCCCAGATCCCCGAAGGTAAAAATAGATTGTAACGCTCGTAGATGAAATCGGGTTTGTGCTTGTTGATAGCGTGGCATAATTTGCAGAAGTCATAAAAGGCATAACAAAATTCGATAAATTCATACAGCGCCTGCGGCAGCTTTTGTTTTAACTTGCTAACCCAGCCGCCTTCACTACCAAATTCGCTATTTTCAGCCACTCGTGGCGCAACCATGATGATTTCGTGACCTTGCGCGGTCAGTGCGTTCACTATTTCTTCAACGTGCACATACTGGCCATCTTTGGAGGCGATACGGTGATGGTAAAGGATCTTGTAAGTTGTGCTCACGTTATTTAGCGTCTCTATTAATGATGCGAGAAAAAATGTCGTATTGACCAGCAGACGTTTGCTGCCAAGTAAATTGCTCGGCATATTGCCGAGTGGCTTCACGTGTTGGTGGCGAAGCGAGCAGGGTCTGCACGCCCGCAGCAATTGCATCCGCATTGCGTTCAACCAGCAATCCGGCTGCATTTGCTGCAACGACCTCTGGTGTACCCCAAATATTGGTAGCGACAACCGGAGTGCCTGATGCCATAGCTTCTAACAGCACGTTCGCCCAACCTTCGCGGCTAGATGCCAAAATAAGCGCATCAGCAGCTTGATAATATTGGCTTAATTGGCTTTGCTCTAGTGCGCCTACAAAATGAACTCGCTCGGCGACACCAAGTTTAATGGCTAATTGTTGCAGTTCTGACAAGTCAGGCCCATTTCCGGCAATAACTAGTTGTGCAGCTGGCAAATTTGCTAACGCCGCTATTACCAAAAAATGGCCTTTTCGTTCAATGAGCCAGCCTACGGAAAGCAGCAATGGGCCGTCGCTTGGGAGTGGCAATGTCGAACGTAGTTGCTGTTTTTTAACGTCATCAGAAGCTTGGAATAGCTCCAAATCAACGCCGTTTCTAAGTACAGTGACTTTTGAGCGTGGCGCGCCAAGAGCGATCATTTCGTCGGCCAAAGCTTTACAAACGGCCATCAGATGACGCGCTTTGCTAAATACCTCATTGATTCGGCGGCGCGCGACCGGAAATGCCGGAATAAGATTGATGTCAGTGCCACGCGCGGTACAAGTGAACGGAATATTGAATTCTGCGGCCACCTTAGTGATAGCGACACCATCTGGGTAAAAATAATGCCCATCAATCACATCAAAAGTTTGGCCTTCGGCAACCAGTTGCTGCAGGCATTTGCGAATACTTCTGGCCATAAACCATGGCGTTAAATGCATGCCCAATTTAGGGATCACCAGATATTTTGGGTGATAGACCAACACACCTTCACGAGTTTCGACATCAACCACTCCGGCAAACTTACTATATTCACCAAAACGAGGCGCAGCAAAAGGAAACCAAGGCACCGGCGCTATGACCACAGCAGTTATTTCCGGATAGTCCTTTCGTAAATGACGCAAGCGGGTCTCAACAAAGATGCCATGTTTGGGATCTTTGTTGTTTGGATATAACGAAGAGATAGTTAGAATTTTCATAGGGCTTGTGCATTTTCCTGTGCAATGAAATTTCTAAACATCAATAAAGTCCAAAGGGCAGTGCTGTGGTCGGAAATGCCGCGTTGATGCTCATTGAGCCACAGTTCGATGGTCGGCATGTTAAATAAGCCACTTTCACTGAGCGGCGCACCAAGTAATTGTTCACGCATTTGCTGCTTCAAAGGTCCACGGAACCAATCGGCGAGTGGCACCCTAAAGCCCATTTTGGGCCGATATAAAATGTCCAATGGCAGTTTATCTTCCATGGCTTTTTTCAACACGAATTTGCCTTCACCGTGTCGGATTTTTTGCGAAACGGGCACAGTGGTCGACCATTCAACAAATTTATGGTCTAAAAATGGCACTCGAACTTCCAGGCTATTGGCCATACTCGCGCGGTCGACCTTGGTTAAAATATCGCCAACCAGCCAGGTGTTGATATCAACAAACTGCAATAAACTCAGTGGATCTGAGCCATCAAATTGCTGTTCGACCTCGCGAAACAATTGCAGCGTGTTGTAACCATTGAGTTGGTGTTTAAATGAGTCGCTAAATAGTGCATCACGCTGCGCTTGCTTGAGTAGCGATACACCATGTAAATAACCTTCAACTAAGTCCATCGCCAGCGATTGAAAGGTCGTTTTGGCGCGAAACATTCTTGGCGCCCAATCGAGTTTTGGAAACCAACGACCCAGTGGTTTAAATATCGCGGTGCGAACTATCTTGGGAATTTTTTCACGTACTTTTTGTTCATTCATCAACAGCTTATAACGTCGATAACCAGCAAGTAATTCGTCGGCACCATCGCCAGACATACTGACGGTGACTTTTTCACGAGCCAATTCGCAAACGCGATAGGTCGCTAGGGCTGAGCTATCGGCATAAGGTTCATCGTAAATATGCGCAAGCTCTGGGATTAAACTAAAGTCGTTGCTGGTGACAATCCGGCTTTCGTGATTAGTTTGATATTGCGTGGCGATTTTATTGGCGTAATCACTTTCATCATAGGCTGCGACATCGAAGCCGATAGAACAAGTACGCACAGGTTCGTCTGACATGCCGGCGATCAGCGCAACTACGGCACTACTATCAACGCCACCGGATAAAAATGAACCTAACGGAACTTCGGTCACTAAATGGCTTTTTACGGCTTTAGTCAATTCTGCAGTTAATTGCTGTTGGTAGTCGCTATCAGTTAAGCCAGTTTGTTGCTTAGCGTACGACAATTGCCAATAACGCTGCGGGGTAAGCGTGTCACCTTGCTTGTCTAATTCAATGGTTAAGAAATGAGCCGGTGGCATTTTATGAACTTGCTGATAAATACAATCAGATTCAGCGACATAACCCAAGCAAAAATACTGTTCAATGGCATGCGGATTTAGAGTTTTATTAAAGCCAGGTACCAAGGTTAAGCTTTTCAGCTCAGAGGCAAAATAAAAGCACCCCTGAAGCTGCATATAAAACAATGGCTTAATACCTAAGCGGTCCCGCGCAAGAACCAAGCGTTTCGTTTGTTTATCCCAAAGCGCATAAGCAAACATGCCTTGCAATCGTTCAACGCAGGCATCGCCCCATTGCATATGGCCACGTAAAATAACTTCGGTATCACAGTGGCTATGAAATTGGTGACCTAATTCGATTAATTCCGCTCGTAATGCCGGGAAGTTATAAATTTCGCCATTAAAAATAAGTGTGAAGCGACCAGTAGCATCCTGCATTGGTTGTTGGCCTTGCGCCAAATCAATAATCGCCAAACGACGATGGCCAAGACCAATGTGCGCGTCAATATATTGATCGCCTTCATCGGGGCCGCGATGAAATTGCGCTTGATTCATTGCACTTATCAAGGTGCTATCTATCGGCTTTAAACCGTCAAGCGATAGTATTCCAACGATGCCACACATATATTTCCCTATCGTTTTTTAAATGCAAATGTCGATATACCCTTTTTCCTTGAAGATTCGGGGTTGTTGCCTTCGCTCGTTCGCCGCAGTCTCATAGGGCACTATGCTCCTGCGGTCTCACTCGTTCGCCGCAGTCTCATAGGGCACTATGCTCCTGCGGTCTCACTCGTTCGCCGCCTACTCGGCACTTCAATGACGCCAATATTAGCGCGTAGTTATCAGTTCAGCGGCCGCATCACCGACCAACTGCCGACAGCGTTCAATATCCTCAAGACAATTGAAGTGGTGCAAAATTGCCGGCGATTTATTCAAAGTAATAAAATTAAATGCTTGTAATAATTTGACCTTTTTAACGTCCGTCGTCAGCACATCGCCCACCTGATAGGTGTAATAGAGCGCTAATCGTTCACCTGAAGGGCGTGATAAGGTCATTTCAATCAATGGCATTGTGGCAATTACTAATTCACGCTGATGAGTCACTTGCCAAAAGTTTTTAGGAAACAGTTGATTGTCCCAACTAACTAGTTCGCCTTTGCTTTGGCGATTTGCAAAGTGAGCGGCAAAATACTGTAAACCTTCCGCAGTCATCATGGAGCTACTTGCTAAACTATTTGGGTAAGTCGGATGAAGCCTATTGGCATCCAGCAGTTGCCAGCGACTTGGCGTTGTTAGTTTTGCTGGTTGTTCTGGAGGTGTGACCGGTTGCCACACTGAAGAGAGGGTGGCATTAAGCGCAAGGAGTAAAGCGCCGGCAATGGCGACAGGAAATAGAACCGCTGGTTTTGTTGCAACAGCTGCAATTGCAATATCGCTATCTTTATCGCCAAATTTCGCTCCAATATGGAACGAAAGAAAAATGACGATGGCAAAAAATGCCCAGCCGTAATAATAATGATCGGCACCGAATCCATAGGTCATGCCACTCTTTTCACCGATAAAAATCAGGAAAAATGCGCGAAAACTATTGGCGATAATCGACATTATTGCCAGTGCACTGATAAATAACACGCGCTTTTTCCAGCTTTGAAAGTGCAGGTGACTGAACAAAAAAGCCAGAGCCATGGCGACAATCATAAATCTGACGCCAGAGCACGCTTCGGCAACTTCGAAAGAAGCGACAGGCGTAGTGATATACAAGCCTTCATGCAGCACTGGAATGCCAGTATGTTGTAACAACCATACTGCCATTTCTGCCGTGATAAATTGCAATGGTGCATTGGCTTCATCACCAAAGGGCACAGCAAAAAGCAGATATAACAATGGAAAGCGCAGCAATTTAAAATTTTCATCGCCAAGCCAGCACCAAAGCAGGCTAATTAAACAAAACATCACGCCAAAATGTGCAATGAGATTAATGTCTGCAGCAAAACCAAGCAGCCAAACCAACAATGAAGGGAGCAGGCAGCATAAACCCCATTTACTGCCAAAGGTCTGGGTATTTATCGCGTGTCGCAGTGGCCAGATTAACCAAGCGCTGATGAATGGAATGAAATAGCAGTGCATGTAGGTTTCGGAGCCACGCCAAACCTGTTCCATTGAAACTAATGTCGGCCAAAATGACCAGGCCCATAAACCTAGCAACAGCACACCCAACAATAAAAACCAGCGGGCTGACTGGTTTGCTGGAACATTGAGAGGGGGCGTGGAATTTACTTGCATAAAAAACCGGGGAGAGGCGCTAAGGTTGCCTGCCAAGTAAAGTTAGCGATCACCCATTGCCGGCTATCGACCGCAGGTGCGTTGGTAAGCATGCACAATACGGCATCAGCGAACAGCGATGCGTCATCACTTTGTGCTAAACAAGCTGATATTGGGGCGTTGATCCCTTCCATCGCCATGGCAGTTGCGACAATAGGCTTGTCCATAGCCATCGCTTCGAGCACTTTATTTTGAATGCCACGAGCGATCCGCAATGGCGCTACCACCAGTTTTGCCTGCTGAATAAAAGGGCGTACATCGAGCACACGACCGGTAACGGTTACATTGGCACGCTGTGCTAGTGCTCTTACCGTCGGATCTGGGTTACCACCGACAATAAGGAATTTTAATTCCGGATGTTTAGCAATAATCAGTGGCCAAACTTCGTCGCAAAACCAAACCACTGCATCGACATTCGCCCAATAATCCATGGCACCGGTAAACACGATGTAATCGTCGGTTAAGGCAATTTCTGGCGTGCCCAGCGGTTGCGAGGGATCAAAAAACACCACATCAACGCCATTGAGTAATGGCTTAATCTTATTCGATAGTTGCGCTGGCATGAGGCTTTTAAACATATCCGCTTCGTCTGGCGACACAAATAAAGCATGGTCAAATTGCTCGCAATAGTGCTGTTCATAATGTTGCAGCAACCGATGTTCGCGATTAAACACCCAGCTCATGAGGCCATGTTGTTTTTGCGCATATTGTCGCCATTTGTCTGAGTCAACATCAACAAAATCAATAACTCTACACATTGACTGATACTGCGGATGGTCGACATATTGCGCCATTGACGAAGAAAATATCAGCACTGTGTCTATTTGCTGTTGTTTGACGGTCTGTTCAACCCAAGCGGCTAATTCGTGGTTTGCATAAAAAGGTAAAGTGATTGGTTTTCCTGTCAAAAATGCGGTGAGGCCTTTGATTTTTGACCAAAGTTTCGGCAGTTCAGGACAGCAATAGTCCACGCAATAGTCAGCTAAGGTGCTGCTATACTGGCGGTCAAATGGATCGTCAATAAAACAACCTAAATAAACCTCATAGCTTTTAGCCAGTTCTTTTAACAAATTAAACGAGCGAATTTTATCGCCCTTATTTGGCGGATAGGGAATGCGATGGCAAAGATATAGAATTTTTGGTTTTGCCATGATGCTTACCCTAAATAATGCGCTAACTTTGGACCTAACCAACGGCTGACAGCCAGCGGCAGTTTTTGCCAAAGCTTAATAAACAGCTGATATTTCGGGTTGTTAGGGCTCAAATTTGCCAATTGTTCGGCTTTGATCAAATAAAATTGATAATGCAGCAATTCATCTTGCATGCCCCAGTGCTTTTTGTAGCTGTAAGCACCTGAATCAAGTTTACTCCGGCCAAAATCATAAAAATGACATGATTTTTCACGGACGGCATGACACATCAATTGGTAATACATATAGTCATTACTTTTAAGTTCGCGCGCTTGTGGCTTGCCGCCGCCGTAGTAGGGCAAGACTTGACCGTTATAATAAAAGTTAAATACGGATGAAACCGCTTTGCCTTCGCTACGCACGGTCAGGATGTCAGTGTCTTCAGGAAATTCTTGCTGCAGCGCGTCAATGAGCTGTTTTGAAAATACCGGAGTGCCGAGGTTGCGTAAACTTTCCGAATAAATCGCATAAAAATCATTATTGTCTTGCTCGATATGGAAAGACATCGCAGATTGCAGACCTTTTCGGATCAGTGCTCGTTGGTTCTTTTTAATCGCGGCAAGAATGGCTGCGTCGTCTTGTGCAAGTTCACAGCCAAAAGTGGCATGCTGACTCCGCGTGATCCAAGAATTTTCTTGCGGTTTTTTATACCGCAGCTCAACTTGATCAACGCCTAACTCAGTACCAATCTCTATTGCGCGTTCCTCGAGCGCACGTCGGATCTCAGCACTGCCCAAAGCTCCGCCATAGACACAAAAGGGTGTTGAAACTAAAGAATTGCCGAATAAAGCACTATTAACCCAAGCCAGAGGCAACACGCCAACAATTTGCTCATCAGACCATGCATATAAATAGAAAGCTTGGTGGCCAAGTGTATTTTGTAACACTCGTTGCCAGCCGGCTAAATGGAAAAAGGTGCCATCTTGGTCCTTTTTAACAAAGTTATCCCATAAAGTACGACGAGCGTCGTCAAGAGACAGTTGCAGTATCTGAAACATCTAAATCCTTTAGTTGCGACGTGCTAATTGATCTTGATAAACCTGAGAAAAACTACCCCATTGAAAATCGCCAAGCAATGAGTCGAGCTTGCCTTCCATTTTGTCTAGATTTACATAATGCCGAAAACGCGATTTTAAACTGGCATTCGCAATTCGCGGCTGCTCAGGGTCTATTTCCCATGGATGGAAATAGAACATGTAAGGCATTTTGTCTTCAGTCAAAAATTTACTGATGAAAAATTTGCTCAGCCAATAGGGCATAAGGCGGAAATAACCACCACCAGCAATTGGCAATTGACGGCCCAGCATGGTTAACGTTGGCATCGGGATTTCCCAAATTCCTTCCGGCCGAAGATAAGGCGTTTGCGGCCAGTCGGGGACTCCGTACAAATCATGTTTAACCGGGTAGGTACTTGAACTGTAGCTATGGCCCAAATCTTTTAATATTTGGAATGCCCATTCACTTTGTTTGTTAATGGAAAAACTTGGAGCACGATAACCTGCAACGGCAACACCGGTTAAATCTTCCAGCAGCTGTTTTGCCCGCGTCACATCGTCGGTAAATTCTGCGTGGGTTTGCTGATGAACCTTAGTGTGCGAGTATCCGTGGCTTGCGACTTCATGGCCTCGTCGCGCTACCTCTTTCACGAGTTCAGGATAGCGCTCTGCCACCCAACCTAAAAAGAAAAATGTACCTTTGGCATCGTGGCGATCAAATTGATCGAGTAACAATCGGGTGTTTCGGTCAACCCGCACTTGCATTGAAGACCAATCACTTGGCGTAATTTGCTGATCAAATGCTGCGACTTGGAAGTAATCTTCGACGTCAACAGTTAATGCATTCAGTTTCTTTGGAGCTAAATCTTTCAAAATTAACGACCTTTGCCAAAGAGAACCACTTCGACAGTCCGAATTAGAATCACAACGTCCAGCAGCAAAGTACGATGCTTGATGTAGTACAAATCAAACTTTAGCTTCTCTTGTGCGTCTTCTGTGGTGGACCCGTATGGGTATTTTAACTGTGCCCAGCCAGTGAGGCCTGGTTTAACATTGTGTCGCTGTGCGTAGTAGGGGATTTCTTTAACCAGATGCTCAACAAACTCTGGCCGTTCCGGTCGTGGTCCGACAAAACCCATATCGCCGCGAATAATGTTAAATAGCTGTGGTAGTTCGTCGACGCGATATTTACGGATGAAACCGCCGATTGACGTCACGCGTGAGTCATTTTTACTTGCCCACTGGGCGCCGCCTGCTTCAGCGTCTGGGCGCATGCTGCGAAATTTAAGGATTTGAAAAGGTTTGCCATCGATGCCAATGCGAATTTGCCGATAAAATACTGAGGCACCAGTTCTGCGGCCATCGTCAAAATAAATTACCATGGCGGTTATCAACATGATAGGCCATACCATGGCTAAAACCGCCAAGGCAAGTAACGCATTCAAGCGGTGGTCTAAGCTGGTTTTAAACCGATGGTTCATTTCAAAACCGTTCGAATAAATGACCCAACTTGGATAAATCAAATTCACAGCGATTTGACCAGTTTCTTGTTCGATAAAATCTAAAATCTCAATGACATCAATACCGCGAGTTTTGCATTTAAATAGATGCTCAACCGGCAGCATGTTCCGACGTTCATCGCAGGCGATCACTAACTGGTCAATTTCGTGTTCAACTGCATACTCGTAAAGCGCTTCTTTATAGTCAACATGCAAAATTTTGCTATCAGGGATATGACCGGCAACATCGCCCTCGATTTCAACAAAACCGTGGATTTCAAAATTTCGTTTATCAACATTGCGGCGCATCCGGCGCTCAATGATAGACGCTCGTTCGCCAGCGCCTAAAATCAACACACGACGACGACTAATTTTTGTGATGTCATGGTAGTGAAATAACAAACGGAAAGAGGTGAGCGTCACAATAGAAATTGCCGAGGCAATGAGGCTATAGGTGTAGCCAATTTGCAGAGACGGCGCCAAATTGAAGATCACGGCTTCCAGCAAAATTGCTGAAAAAAGTAACGTAATCACGACACGCTTTAAAACGCCACCCGTATCTTCGCGAAGTTTTTGGTCATATAGACCCACCGACAGCGCACACAACATGACGCAACCAGTGAAAAGCACGGCATTAATTGCTGAAAGTTCTTGGTCGATGGGTTGATAAAAAGAATTAATATAAGAGGCGGCAAAGCTCGAAGCGAGCAATAACAGCATTTCCCCTAATAAGAACAACTTATCCGCTAGCGTATTATTTCCATATCGAACAGCCTTATTCATTAATACTTCTTCCCGTAAAGATCTGAATTAGTTGTGTTTTCAAATTTGAATGCTTGACAGAAATTACTCTTGACCGAAGTATACGCTGAGGAATTTAAAACTTAAATTAAATTTTTCTTTAACCACAAGCCAGCGTCGCTAAATTCAGTTATATTAACGTCGCATCTTATACTAAGGACTTAGATATGAAGGCAATTTCTGGCATCGCAAAAACTTTGGCTGCAGTGCTGTTGCTCTCTTTGCAGGCATGCTCAACCAACGAACTTCCAAGTGCAACTGTGCAACCCTCAATGACAACGTCTGTCGACCAATATAGTTATTTGATTGGTCCCAATGACTCGGTAACCATTTTCGTCTGGCGAAATCCGGAGCTTTCCGGCACTTTTACTGTGCGCCCTGATGGTAAAATCAGTACTTCGCTGGTTGAAGACATTCCGGTGTCAGGCCGCACGCCGTCGCAATTCGCGCGAGAAATGGAAAAGGTACTGGCAAAATATATCCGAGATCCAGTAGTCACCGTCTCTGTTAATAATTTTGCAGGGCCATTTAGTGAGCAGGTCCGGGTTATTGGCGCAGCTGCGAAACCAGAAGCTTATCCTTATCGTCAGTACATGACCCTTTTAGATATCATGATTGCTGCAGGTGGTTTGAATGAATTTGCCAGTGGTAATAGTGCTAAGTTAGTGCGGGTTCTCAATGGTAAACAGACCACATATATGGTTCGTCTTGATGATTTGATTCGTGACGGTGATATTACTGCCAACGTGGATTTATTGCCTGGGGATATCATCATTATTCCGGAAGCTTGGTTTTAATAGTTAGTAGGGACGGAGTTTAAGGATGAAGGAATTAAACCTTGCGATTGAGATGTTGCTGATTTACCTGCAAGGTATTTGGTTACGGCGTCGCTACATTATATTAACAGCATGGATTGTTTGCCCAGTAGGTTGGTTAGTTGTATTTAATTTACCGCCAACCTACCAAGCTGACGCAAAATTGTATGTCGAAACAAGGTCGGTATTAGACCCAATATTGCAAGGGCTTGCATTTCAAGGCAATCCTGAACAACAAATTGAGATCATGGCAAAAACTTTATTAAGTCGGCCAAATCTCGAGAAAATCGCCCGTGCAACCGATTTAGATGTGCAAGCCACCGATAAACAAGCTTACGAAAACATTATTGATGGTTTGAAAAAGGATATTAAGTTTTCCTCTTCAGGTCGTGAAAACATTTATGTGATTACTTATGCCAATGCCTCTTCTGGCTTGGCGTTAAAAGTCGTGCAAGAAACGCTTAATGCCTTTGTTGAGAACCAAGTAGGTACTGCCGCGCAAGATAGTAAAAAAGCCAATGAATTCTTAGAAGTGCAAATCCGCGATTATGAAAATCGCTTGAGCGAAGCTGAAAAACGCCTCTCTGATTTTAAGAAAGAACAGATGTTAATTGCGCCAAACTCAGAGCAAAATTTTTATGCACGCATTGAGGCCGAGACCGAGCGTTTAGAGCAAGCTGAACTTGAGTTACGTCAGTTACAAAGCCAGCTCGATTCTGCACGTCGCCAGCTACAAGGCGAGGATTTCACAGTAAGTGAAGGCGATGTAGGTATCAGCGGTTTTACCACGCAATATGATGAACGCATTAAAACGTTGCAAGCACAGCTTGATGCTTATTTGATCCGATTTACCGATAGTCACCCAGACGTTATCGAGACTCGTAAAACTTTAGAAAACCTGCAAAAATTGAAAAAGCAGGAAATCATGTCAATTCAACAAGCTGCGTCAAAATCTTCTGGTGCTTCATCGGGTTTAAACCAAAATCAGGTGTATCAAGAACTGCGATTAAATGCGTCAAAATTAGAAAATGAAGTGGAATCGGCCAAGGTTCGAGTTGGCAATTTTCAAGGCAAACTTGATGCACTTGAGCGGCAACGCAATGTGATACCAGATATTGAAGCGAAATTTTCTGGATTAAACCGTGATTACGAAGTGACTAAACAGAAATATGAAGAGTTATTAACTCGGCGCGAGGCGATGGAGTTAAGTAATGCTGCCGCCAAATCTGAACAAGATGTTCAATTCAAAATAATCGATCCGCCACGAGTGCCGTTTAAGCCTTCAGGTCCGCCAAGAGTTGTGTTTTATAGCGTGGTGTTAGTGTTAGGTGCGATTGCAGGTATATTCATGGCGTTTGCTCGGAGCCAAATGCAGCCTGTTGTTACCTCAGCATTACAGCTCAAAACTATTGCCGATTTCCCGGTCTTTGGTCTGGTGTCGCATACGAATAAAGATGCCCTTATCCGGCAGAACAAGAAGCATTTATTATATTTCATTGCGTTGGCGAGTATCTTGCTCTTTGGTTTTGTGTTGCTAGTGACGAATGAGCTGGTCTTTGGCTTAACCGCAACGGAATTAATGGGACGGTTGTTATGAGTACCATCGAAAAAGCATTAGACAAGTTATTGGCACAAGAGCCTGCACCGAGCGTGACGGCAACAAGTTCTGCGACTGCCGCGATTAATGATCAAGCGGATGTTGCCCTCCAACAGTCGGCGTCACCAGCGCCGCATGAGCAAGTTGCAAAGCCGATTGCGACAGATCCAAGCAACATTCTGCCAAGCAGTGCATTGCCAGCTAGTGAATTGCCCGCTAGTGATTTGCCAATTACAGCCACAAGTACGGCAGAAGAAACCACGGCTAAGATAGATTCGGACTCTCAACATGCAACCGAATCGTCAGCACTAACATCGAGTGCCTCGGCGGCGCCATTGGTCGACGCACAGGAAGTCCCCGTCAAAACCGCCGCGCCACGGCCTGAGCTTTTTATAGATTTTTCAAGGCTAAGTGAACTCAATTTTGTGTCTTTGGCAACAGAACGTCGGCTAATCTCCGAAGAGTACCGGGTGATTAAACGAAAGCTTATCAACAATGCCTTTGGCCCATTAAGTGCAACCTTAAATCATCCAAATTTGATTTTAGTATCGAGCACAAGGCCTGGCGAAGGTAAAACCTTTACCTCAGTGAATCTTGCCCTCAGCATTGCGCTGGAACAGGACAAAACCGTGCTGTTGGTAGATACCGACGTGCTTCGTCCCAATGTTGCACGAACTCTCGATATTCATGCACCACTGGGTTTGACTGATTACTTGAGTAGCGACGATGTTAAAGTCAACGACATCCTCTACAGTACCAATGTCGAACGCTTAAAGATTATCGCCGCAGGCCGCCCGCACCATTTGTCGACAGAATTGTTAGCGAGCGACAAAATGGTCGCACTTGCCAATGAATTTGCTTCGCGTTATCCGGACCGTATTGTTATTTTTGATGCGCCGCCACTGTTAGGGATCACTGAGACGGCGGTATTAGCGTCAATGTGTGGTCAAGCTGTTGTGGTGCTTGAAGAAAATAAAACTAAATTGAATGAACTAGAAAAAGCGCTGAGTTTGTTGCCAAAAGAATTAGCCGTTGGATTTGTCATCAATAAAGCCTATTACAGCCGTGATAAAGGATATGGATATGGCTACGGTTATTATGCGCAGTAATCGACGGTTGCCACTTATTTTTAAACCGGCATTATTGTCTACCTGCTTAGGCCTTTCTGCGTTGGCGCAGGCTGAGTTTAAAATTCAGCCATCGTTAGCCGTGGATTCTCATGGCTATCATATTCGCGAAGACCAAGGTGGGCTTGATCGGGGAGCTTCGCTTGCGGTAGCGCCAACCTTGGATTTTTTTTACAACTCTAGTGTGTTCAGCTCGTCGTTACAGCTGCAAAATCAATCTGTGGTCTACCGAGATTCGCAGCGAGATGATGTTAATTATTTCACTTATTCGGCCGGCAATTCTCTGCGGATGTTAAACAATAATTTAGGCGTCGATTTTAAATTCGCGCAAGATTATCGTTCGGCAGGGACCACCGCCAGTCGTTTTCAAGACGAGATTAATTCGCCGGAGAGCCAGGTAAAATCCAATAGTGAATCTTTTGGCATTGATTATGAAAATGATCGATTGGATTGGTTTGTACTAAATACCAGCCTCGCAGCGAACAGAACTGCAGCGGACGCTAACACGAATAATGTCCTTATCGACCCGAATCAGTTGAGTAATTTATCGAATCAAACTTATAGCGGTCGTTTTGAATTTCAATCACGAGACCGGTCACGTAAGTTTTTCTGGGCTGGGGAGCTAAACGCCAACAAAATTGACCGAGAAGAACTTGCAGATTTTGATACTCAACGCGGTTCTTTAATTTTGGGTTTTCCTTTTTTTGCCAATATCGCCATGGTGGCTCGTGGTGAGTATGAAGACAATTCAAATAACCAATCCGCTACAGATATCTATTCGAATTACCAAAGTTATCGAACTATCGGTGGCGGTCTTGAGTGGCAAATATCCCGGTATTCGTTTTGGAACGTTACTTTTAACAAAGTGAATAATGCCAACCAGATCACTGAGTATGTGGGTACTGAGTTTCGTTTTGTACCTTCAAGACACACTAAAATTACCGGTTCTTTTGACCGTCGTTTCTTTGGCCGTACCGCCGAAATTGCTGCGAATTATGAACTGAAAAATTTTAGAATGGAGCTAAAGCTTGGTGACGCAGTGGGCTCATTATTGTCGCTTTCTGCCGATGATAGCCAAATTGGTCTATTCGTTTGTCCTGCGGGTGTAACGCCTGGGCTTGATAGCTGTTTTCAACCGCCAACATCGGTATATCAACCGCAGCCGGGCGAGCAGTATTTCAATATTACTATTCCAAGCGATGATTTGAGTGAGCTTCTTGTTGTTCGTCGATTAGTCTCCTTACAGCTGGGTTATGACTTTAATCGTTTGAAACTCACCGGTACAGTGGGTCAACGTAAAGATGACTTTTTGGAAGGGCGGCAAACCCGTGATGATACTTACGCGACTTTTGCTGCAAATTGGCAATTAAACCAACGCAATAGTCTTACCTTAAGCGCTAACGCATCGCGACAGGACAATAGCTCAGAGAACGGACAATTCACTGGTTACGGTTTTGGTGATTCTGATAGCGCAAGTATTCAGTGGGATCGTCAACTCAATCGCGCGTTAACGGGAAAAGTAACATTAAAGCGGCTGTTAGCGACAGATGATTTAACCGATAAAACCTTTGCTGAAAGCCGCTTATCGCTTGGGTTTAATTACACTTTCTAGAACCTGCTGCTGATTAAACGCTGTTGAGTGCAACAGCGTCAAATCAGCATCATCCTGCTATGACTTATCTAAATTTCCAATCACTTGTTGTTGTTGATGACTGAGTATTTGGTCAAGTTGTTGTGCCAATTTTATTTTATGTTCCAATGAATTATCTAACAACGATGAAAGTTCAGATAACATTGCATGATACGGATTAGCTGGCACATTATCATTAATTGCAGTGTTGTTCGCTTGTGGATTAGCTTTTTGTACAGGCGCAGTCGGGGCTTGGTTTGCGATTTCACCGCTGATTTCTTCAATGACTTGTGCAATATGTTGTAGTTCGATGACTGCAACTTCTTCTAAAAAGCCGAATAATAATACGCGATCCATCAAGTTGTTGACTTTACGCGGGATCCCTCGACTGTGCTGATGGATTAATGCAAAGCATTCATCGGCGAGCAAGGTGCGTTCGACACCTGCTTGTTTGATGCGATATTCGATATAAGCTTTAACATCTTCAACTGACAAAGCCGTCAGGTTCGATGAAGCGATAATACGTTGGCGAAATTGCTCCATATTGGGCGACTGTATAATGGCGTTTAATTCGTTTTGACCCAACAAAAAGCTCTGCAACAGCGGTTTGCCGCCGAGTTGAAAATTCGACAACATCCGTAATTCTTCGATAGATTCGAGTGGCAAATTTTGCGCTTCATCCACCAACAATAAGGCCCGCTTATTTTGTTGATTGAGTAGCGTTAAATAATTAGATATCGCTTCAAGATAAGCGGCTTTATGCGGATCTTTCACACTAAGTTGAAAGACCGCCGCGATCATGCGTAACAAATCATCGGGTTCAAGTTTTGAGGTGACAATCTGCCTTGCAACAATCTGATTTTGATCAAGCTTACCAAGCAACTGATTAGCAATGGTTGTTTTGCCAGTACCGACATCGCCAGTAATGACAATAAAGCCTTCACCTTGACTCAAGCCGTATTGTAGGTAGGCGAGGGCGCGTTTATGAAATTTACTGGCATAAAACCACTGAGGATTAGGCGTAAGTTGAAATGGCCGCTGGTTAAATCCGTAGTAGGCTTCGTACATAAGCTCCGTTCCTCAGAGAATTAATTTAGGCTTTATCTGCCTACAACTGTGTTCGATACTATCATATGCCACGGTTGGCTGACAGTCAGCAATGTACAAGGAACAAGTCTTACTGTAGTTTTTGCTGCAATTTTCAGCGTCGTGGGCAAAAAATGTCCGAACAGATCAAGCTTTTGAAAAAACTATTGACACATATTGGGCTGCCCCATAGAATGCGCCTCGTTCTGTAACGCAATGCTTGGCATGTCCGAGTTTGCTTGCATGGTACGGGGCTATAGCTC
>Ga0187843_10001040_pt1 | contig 18014 bp, 16 predicted proteins | sample SpaLakP09_SKY_43_FD_134516 | JGI IMG/M metagenome (GOLD analysis project Ga0187843, IMG submission 134516) | Oligotrophic lake water microbial communities from Sparkling Lake, Wisconsin, USA - SP09_SKY_43 | ecosystem: Environmental > Aquatic > Freshwater > Lake | place: USA: Sparkling Lake...
CTGGTGGGCCCGCGCGGCGCGCGGCTGGGCGCCGCGCAAATCCGCTCCCGGCTGAAGGCCCGGGCGCTGGCCGCCGGCATGCCTGCCCATGTGCATCCGCACATGCTGCGCCACTCATTCGCCTCGCACCTGCTGCAGTCCAGCGGCGATCTGCGCGCGGTGCAGGAGCTGCTGGGGCATGCCCACATCACGACGACCCAGGTCTACACCCAGTTGGACTTCCAACACCTGGCCAAGGTTTACGATGCCGCGCACCCGCGCGCCAAGAAAAAGAACCCATGAACTTCACTCCCGCCCTCATTGCCGCCGCCTCCAGCCTGATGTGTCTGGCTGCGCAAGCGCAGAGCAAGACCCCGCTGGCCACCGCGACCGACAGCCGCGGCGCCGCCGTCGAGCTGAACTGGACACCCTTGACCATGCCCAATGGCGACCGCACGGCCTTGGTGGGGGCCAGCTATATGGTCGCCATCAGCGAGGACTGGGGCCTGGGGCCATCGGCCTACGGCGCGGCCAAGGGCACCTACGGCGGCCTGTTCACCGGTGGCTTCACTCTGCAGGGGCGCTGGCGCCTGGGCGGCAATCTGCATGCGGCGGCCGGCCTGTATGCCGGTGCCGGCGGCGGAGTCAGCTCGGACCGGGTGAAGGCCGGCGGCGGCCTGATGCTGCGGCCTGAGCTGTCGCTGCGCAGCGAGTTCGGCAGCTGGTACGGCGGCGTCGGCATCGCCCAGGTACGCTTCCCCAGTGGCACCATCAAGGACAACAGCTGGACCGTGATGCTCGGCCGCAGCGACCGCTTCCTGAGCTTCTCGCCGGCCGAGTCGGGCCGCAGCGGCCAGACCGGTGACCGCACGGGCATGGGCTTCGACGAGATCGCGCTGAGTGCAGGAGTCGAGAAGCCGATCGCCAAACGCAGCCGCACGCGCAGCGGCACCGTGCTGAGCGGCCGCAAGGCCAAGGCCGGCGCCGACATGCGACAGTACTTCACGCCAGGATCCTGGTGGGGGGTCGAAGCCTCGGGCGCAGCCCAGGGCGGCACCGACGGCTATATGGAGTTGCTGGTCAATGCGGGCCAGGACTGGCCAGTGTTCAGCGAGCGACTGCGGGTCGGCGGCCAGCTGTCCACGGGTCTGGGCGGCGGCGGCAACATCGACACCGGAAATGGCTGGCTCCTGCGCGGCGGGCCGACGCTGCGCTGGATCACGCCCTGGGGCCTGACCCTGCGCGCCGAGGCGGCCCTGATGAAGGCGCCGCGCGGGCAGTATGAATCGGGCCAGTTGCGCTTCTCGCTGGCCCTGCCGCTGGAGCACGCCTCGCGCATGCTGGACAAGCCTCCGCTGGAAAGCGGCACCGTGCGCCAGCAGGCCTGGTACCTGAGCCTGCCGCGCTTCCAGAAGCTGACCTTCAAGGACGGCAGCCAGGAGGCCGTGGGCGGCCTGGGCATCGGCATGATGCGGGAACTCGGCGGCCCCTGGTACGGCACCGCCCAGGCGGGCAGTGCGGCCTTCGGCAAGGCCGGTGCCTACTCCTACGGCCTCTTTGGCCTGGGCGCGCAGGGCCCGCGTTGGCAGACGGCCCTGGGCGGCTGGCGGGTCGGCGCCGAAGGCCTTGTGGGTGCGGCCGGCGGCGGCGGCGTGGCCGTGGGCGGCGGTGCGGTGACGCAGGCCGAGTTGTGGACGCAGTGGGAAGGCCGTGCGGCCGAGGACCGCCTGCGGCTGCGCCTGGGCCTGGGCCAGTTCAAGGCCCTGGGTGGCAACAAGCAGAGTTCGCCTTTCGTCAACCTGAGCCTGGGCTGGGCCTTCGGCACGCTGGGGCCTTGAAGAGAGCCCGCGGCGATCAACGACAATCGCCGCATGAAAGCTATTCGTCTACGCACCGGCAAAGAGCGCTCGCTGCAGCGCCGCCATCCCTGGGTCTTTGAAGGATCGATCGCCCGCGGCAGCGCCGATGCCGGCGAGACGGTGCGGGTCGAATCGGCCGAAGGCCAGTTCCTCGGCTGGGGCGCCTACAGCCCCAAATCACAGATCCGCGTGCGCATCTGGAGCTTCGATGAGGCCCAGCGCATCGACGCCAACTTCTTCGAGCAGCGCATTGCCAAGGCCCTGGCCCTGCGCACGCGGCTGCCGATCGCGTCCGACGCGCTGCGCCTGATCCACGGCGAGGCCGATGGCTTGCCGGGGCTCATCGTCGACCGCTACGGCGACACGCTGGTGGCGCAGTTCCTCAGCGCCGGCGTCGAACGCTGGAAGACGCCAATAACCGACGCGCTGCTGGCCGCCACCGGCCTGAGCCGCCTGTTTGAACGCTCCGACGCCCAGGTGCGCGAGCTGGAAGGCCTGCCGCAGCAGACCGGCTGGATACGCGGCGAAGGCGGCACCGAGATCGTCATCGCAGAACATCAATGGAAGCTCAGCCTGGACGTGGCCGAGGGCCACAAGACCGGGTACTACCTGGACCAGCGCGACAACCGCAAGAAGTTCGCCGACGCCGTGGCCCAGTACGGCTGCAATACGGTGCTGAACTGCTTCAGCTACACGGGCGGCTTCTCGGTAGCGGCCCTGGCCGGGGGCGCCACCGAGGTCATCAGCGTCGACTCCTCCGCCCCGGCGCTGGCGCGGGCCGATGCCCATGTGCTGCTCAACGGTTTCGATCCCGCGCTGCACCGTGCGTTGGACGCCGACGTCAACGCGACCCTGCGTTCCATGCTTCGCGAAGGCCGCCAGTTCGACGCCATCGTGCTGGACCCGCCCAAGTTCGCCCCCACCGCCGCCCACGCCGAACGCGCGGCGCGCGCCTACAAGGACATCAACCGACTAGGCCTGATGCTTTTGAAGCCGGGCGGCCTGCTGTTCACCTTCTCCTGCTCGGGCGGCATCCCGCCAGACCTGTTCCACAAGATCGTGGCCGGCGCGGGGCTGGACGCCAATGCCGACGGCTTCATACTCGACCGCGTCGGTGCCACGCCGGACCATCCGCAGACGATCTGCTTCCCTGAAGGCGAGTACCTCAAAGGACTGTTGATTCTCAAGTCTTAGGGCGAGATCACCTCGCGCTCGGTCAGCAGCAGGGTCAACGCCTGGTCGTGCGGCTCGGCAGCAAACTGCGCCTCGCTCAAGCCCCAGGCCAGGCCGATGCTGGTGACGCCCGGGTGCGCGGCCAACCAGCGATCGAAGTAGCCGCCGCCATAGCCGAGCCGGTAGCCCTCGCGGGTGAAGCCCACGCAGGGCACCAGCACCACATCGGGCACGACCACGGCGCCCGTGCAACTGGCGATGCCGCATTCATCCTGTATGGTGGGCGTGTTGCCGTCCCAGCGGCGGTAGTCCATGCGGCGCGGTGATTGTGATGACGCCAGCCAGGCATAAGGCAGCGCCCACTGGGGTGCTTCAGCAAAGGCATGAGCCAGCAGTTGGGACACTGCGTTAAATTCACCGTCGAGGGGCCAGAACAGGCCCAGGCATTGAGGCTCCAGTTGATCCAGCACCTCCAGCAGATGATGAGCCACCGCGGCATGAGCCGCATGGGCGGCTGGCGTGGCCAGCCAGTCCCGGCGTCGGCTGAGGAGATTGGCACGCAAGGCCGTGCGTTCGTGCGGTGCGGAGTGGTCCTGAAGTTCGCTCACGGCAACCTTTGATCAGATGAGGAATAACGTCTTGGCAGTATATGGAGCATCCCTGTTGGCTGCGCTGACGCTGGCGATCAGCCTGGTCGGCAGCACGAATGCGCAAACACCGGCTCAAACGACCGACCTCGCCATCGAGGCCCGCGAGGCGCTGCGCCTGAAGGACCGCAAGCGCCTGGCGACGCTCAACAGCACGGCGCAGGCGCAGGCCCATCCGCTGGCGCCCTGGATCGACTATTGGGAGATCGGCCAGCGCCTGGCCGAGGTTAGCCAGCCCGAGCTGGACGCCTTCTATGCGCGCTGGCCCGGCAGCTATGTCGAGGACCGGCTGCGCAATGACTGGCTGCTGGAGTTGGGCCGGCGCCGTGACTGGAAGAACTTCGCTGCTGACTACGCACGCTTCCAGATGCGTGACGACCGTGAGGTGCTGTGCTACTCGCTACTCACCGAACACCTGGCCGGCAAGAAGATCAGTGACGCGGCGCGCACGGCCTGGCTGGCGCAGAAGGACGGCGACGACGGCTGCCAATTGCTGGCCAGCACCCTCTATGACGCCAAGGTGTTCAGCGACGCCGATGTCTGGCTGAAGCTACGGCTGTCACAGGAGGCGCTGCGGCCGCGCGCAGCCAAGCAAGCCGCGGCGCTGCTGGGCCGGCCGGTGAGCCTGGCCCTGGTCGAGATCCAGGACAAGGCCGCCCTCTACCTGAAGCAAAAGGCGCGCGCCAGCAACCGCAACCAGGCCGAGCTGACGACCCTGGCGCTAATGCGCGTGGCCGGCAGCGACCCGGACCAGGCCGCCGATCTGCTGCGCAGCCGTTGGGAACGCATGCTGCCCAGCGACCTTGCCGCGTGGGCTTGGGGCCAGGTCGGCCGCCAGGCAGCCTTCAAACTGCAGCCCGAAGCAGCCGAACATTTCGAACGCGCATTGATGCTGCACGGCAAGAACGCACGCCACCCCGAGTGGAGCGACGAAACCTTGGCCTGGGCCGTCCGCTCAGCCCTGCGCAGCGAGCGCTGGTCGCAGGCGCTGAGGGCCATCGGCCTGCTGAGTGCCGGCGCGCAGCGCGAGCCGGTCTGGCACTACTGGCGCGCCCGCGCGCTGCTGGCCACCGCGGCCGACGGCGCGCCCGGCGAGGCGATCCGCAACGAGGGTCTGAGCCTGCTGCGCCCCCTTGTTTCGCCGCTGAGCTTTTACGGCAGGCTGGCCGCCGAAGACTTGGGCCAGGGTCAGGCCTTGCCTGCCGCTCCGGCGCCATTGAGCCCAGTCGAACGTGCTCAGGCGCGCGCCCATGCCGGCCTCAGCCGCGCGCTGCTGCTGATCGCGCTGGACCTGCGCAACGAGGGCGTGCGCGAATGGAACTTCAGCCTGCGCGGAATGGGTGACCGCGAACTGCTGGCCGCCGCGCAGGAAGCCTGCGAACGCGAGATCTGGGATCGCTGCATCAACAGCAGCGACCGCACCCGCGCCGAAATCGACCTGGCCCAGCGATATCCGATGCCTTATCGCCGGGAGCTGCTGGCAAAGACGCGTGAAGTCGGCGTGGATCCGGCCTATGTCTATGGACTGATCCGCCAGGAGTCACGCTTCGTGATCAACGCCCGCTCGCATGTGGGCGCCTCGGGCCTGATGCAGGTGATGCCCACCACCGCAAAGTGGACGGCCAAGAAAGTTGGCCTGGACTTCCGACCCGAGCTGATGACGGATCGCGACTTCAATCTGAAGATCGGCACCAGCTACCTGAAACTGGTGCTGGACGATTTCGGCGGGTCCATGGCACTGGCGGCCGCCGCCTACAACGCTGGCCCCTCGCGGCCGCGGCGCTGGCGAGAAGGTCCGATGCTCGACGCGGCCATATGGGCGGAGAACATCCCCTTCAACGAAACCCGCGACTATGTGAAGAACGTGTTGCTCAACGCCACCCTCTACGCGCAGTTGCTGGGCGCCGAAACTGGCAGTGGCAGCAGCTTGCGCGCGCGGCTGGGCAAGCAGATCGGCCCCAAACTCGCTGGCGCCGACATCGTCCCCGTGGAGCTCCCTTGATGACTAATGACCCTTCGATCCTGATCCTCGGTGGCAGCGGCTTCATCGGCCGCTCCTTGTGCGAGCAGTTGGTGTGGCCGGTGGCGGCCGGGCCCGCATCACCGTGCCGACACGCCGGCGCGCCCGGGCCCAGGCGGTGCAAGGCCTGCCGGGTGTCAGCGTGATCGAAGCGGACGTGCACCGCCCCGCCTCGCTGCAAGCGCTGCTCGTCGGGCAAGACATCGTCATCAACCTGATCGCCATCCTGCAGGGCGATGAGGCGGCGTTCGAGCGGGCGCATGTGGCCCTGCCCCGCCAGTTGGCCGCGGCCTGCGCGGCCGTCGGGGTGCAGCGGATGATCCATGTCAGCGCGCTGGGCGTCTCGGCCGATGCCCCTTCTCGCTATCTGCGATCCAAGGCGGCCGGCGAGGCGGTGCTGCGGATGGCCGAACAGACGGCAGGGCTGGAGCTGACCCTGCTGCGCCCCTCGGTCGTATTCGGCGCGGGTGACCGCTTCATGAACCTGTTCGCCAGCCTGCAGGCGCTGTTCCCGGTGGTACCGCTGGCAGGGGCGCACGCGCGCTTCCAGCCGGTCTGGGTCGAGGATGTGGCCGCGGCCCTAGTGCGCTGCGTGCAGGATCCGAGCACCGCGGGCAAGACCTATGAGCTGGCCGGCCCGCAGGTGCAGAGCCTGGCCGAAATCGTGCGCATCGCTGGGCAGCGCGCCGGCCACCCGCGCCCCATCCTGCCACTGCCCGCGCCGCTGGCCTGGGCGCAGGCCATGATGATGGAACTGCTGCCGGGCGAGCCGCTGATGTCGCGAGACAACCTGGCCTCGATGCGGGTGCCCAATATCGCCGGCGGCCAATTGCCAGGTCTGGCTGAACTGGGTCTGAAGCCGCATTCGATCGCCGCTGGCTTGGGGCCGATGCGCGCCAGGCAATAAAGGGATGCGCAAGTCTCAGCACCGACGGCGTTCAGTCTCGTTAAGCTGAGGCCTCAACCAATGAGGTCATGATGAAGCTCTACATCGGCAACAAGAATTACTCGTCCTGGTCGATGCGCCCCTGGGTGCTGCTGAAGGCCTTCGACATTCCCTTCGAAGAGGTAGTGCTGCGCTTCAACTTCGACCCCGGCTCGGCCTTCTATCAATCGCTGGCGCGGGTCACGCCGGCGGCGCGGGTGCCGGTGCTGGTGGAGGACGACGGCTTTGCCATCTGGGACACCCTGGCAATCACCGAGTACCTGGCGGATCGCCACAACGAACTGGCAATCTGGCCGCGCGACACCCGCGCACGGGCGCGGGCCCGCAGCGTCTGCGCCGAAATGCACGCCGGCTTCGGCGCGCTGCGCAGCCTGTGCCCGATGAATATCGAAGCGCGGCTGCCCGAGGTGGGTGCGCGCCTGTTTGCCGAGAACGCAGACCTGCGCCGCGACCTGGCCCGCATCGACTCGCTGTGGAGCGAGGCCCTGCAGAACAGCAGCGGGCCCTTGCTGTTCGGCGACTTCAGCGCCGCGGATGCCTACTTTGCGCCGGTGGTGATGCGCTGCAGCCGCTACGGCCTGCCACTCGGCACCGCCGCAGCGGCCTACGCCCAAACGGTCGAGCAGCATCCGGCGGTGGCCGCCTGGATTGCCGCGGCGATGGCGGAACAGGAATTCCTCGACTTCGAGGAGCCCTACCGAAAGAGTCGATAGCGCAAGGAAAAAGAGCGCCCGGTGGGCGCTCTTTCAATCATGCAAGCCTGAACGGTGGTCGTTCAGACTGGGCGGCGGCGGCGAGCCACAAAACCCACAACACCCAGACCCGCCAGCATCAGCGCGTAGGTCTCGGGTTCGGGCACAGGTGCCGCCACCGGCGCGGTGTAGGCGCTGAACTGGTAGGCGCCCTTGCCCAGCGAGCCAACACCGGTGCCGGTGATCTGGAACTTGTAGGTATCGGTCGCTGCGTTCAGCACGAGGTCGGTGACGGAGCTACCGTACGCGGTCCAGACGCTGCCGTCAAAAACACTCAGGGTCAGGCCGGTGATGTCCGACTTGACGACGTTCCTGACCACAACCTTGGTGTTGACCACATCGGCCGACACGTAGCTGCCCAGGGACAGATCGAAAGAGAAGGTATCGGTGAAGGAGCCGACAACGTTGTAGGTTTCCGGGTCAGCATCGACAACGCTCAGGTCGCCCAGCGAGTACGTGGCAGCGGTGGCCGCATTGGCCAGAGCGAACAGGGCTGCTGCTGCGATCAGTTTCAATTTCATAGGATCCCTCAAAGTGTTTGTTTCTATGCAGCAGATCAGGCGCCGCTCCCTTGATTGAGAATGTAGCGGCAGCGCTTCCAGCTGCGGCCCCCGCAACTCGGGGGAACCAGGCGTCATTTGGTGCAATGCAACACGAATTTGTTCAAAAAGCGGACATGCAACAGTTTCTGGTCGGCGGCGCGGTCCGCGATGCGCTTTTGGGTTTGCCGGTGAAAGACCGCGACTGGGTGGTCGTCGGCGCCGATCCGGCCGCCATGCAGGCGGCAGGGTTCATGCCGGTGGGACGTGATTTCCCAGTCTTCCTGCACCCCCGGACGCACGAGGAATACGCGCTGGCGCGCACCGAGCGCAAAACAGCGCCCGGCCATCACGGCTTTGCCTTCCAGGCCTCGCCCGAGGTCACGCTGGAGCAAGACCTGGCACGCCGCGACCTAACGATCAATGCAATGGCGCAGGACGCGGCCGGCCTGATCGTCGATCCCTACGGCGGACGGCGCGACATCGCTGACCGGGTGCTGCGCCATGTCTCCGACTCCTTCGCCGAAGACCCGGTGCGCATCCTGCGGCTGGCCCGCTTCGCCGCCCGCTTTGCCGAGTTCACGGTGGCGCCCGAGACGATGGCGCTAATGCGGCAGATGGTGGCGGCCGGTGAGGTCGATGCGCTGGTGGCCGAGCGTGTGTGGCAGGAACTGGCTCGCGGCCTGATGGAAGCCAGACCCTCGCGCATGCTCGAGGTCCTGCGCGAATGCGGCGCGCTGGCGCGGCTGCTGCCCGAAGTGGATCGCCTGTTCGGCGTGCCGCAGCCACCGGCCCACCACCCTGAGGTCGACACCGGCGTGCATCTGCTGATGGTGCTGGATCAGTGCGCCGCCCCCAACAACGGACAAGCTGCGCCACTGACGGTGCGCTACGCCTGCCTGTGCCACGACCTTGGCAAGGCAGAAACGCCCGCCGACGCGCTGCCCCGTCACATCGGCCACGAGGGCCGCAGCGCGCGGCTGGCGACCCAGGTCAGCGAGCGTTTGCGAGTGCCGGCCGACTGCCGCGAGCTGGCCGAGCTGGTGGCACGCGAGCACACCCATGTGCATCAGAGCGGCGACTTCAGCCCCGAGGCGCGCCTGCGCCTGCTGGAACGCTGTGACGCCTGGCGCCGGCCCGAGCGTTTCGAGCAACTGCTGTGGGCCTGCGAATGCGATGCGCGTGGCCGGCTCGGGCTGGAGGATAGGGCCTACCCGCAGCGCGAACGGCTCGCGATCGATCTGCGTGCGACGCTGGCAGTCGATCTGGCGGCAGTCAGCTCGGCCGCCCTGGCCGCAGGTAAGACGGGGCCGGCCATCGGACGAGCGGTGCGCGACTCGCGCTTGGCGGCGCTGTCCCATCTGGCGGCAGGCGCATGAAGCCGCTGCAGTGGCTGCTCGCCCTGCTGCTGGCGCTCGCCACCGTCCTGGCCCTGGCTCAGCCCCTGCCCAGTACGCCGGGCCGGTTGATCTTCGCCGCCGACTTCGAGGCTGCGCTCGACCCCGCGCTGTGGGTCACCGAGATCGCTCCACAAGCCGGCTCGACCGTCCAGGCCCGGGACGGCAAGTTGGTGCTGGACACGCGCGGCGGTGTGACCGTCTGGCTGAACAAGAAGCTGAGCGGCAATCTGCTGATCGAGTACCGGCGCCGGGTGCTGATGCAGGGTGGCGCCAACGACCGCCTCAGCGACCTGAACCAGTTCTGGATGGCCAGCGACCCGCGCGCCGACACCCCCTTCGGCCGCGACGGCGTGTTCGAGTCCTACGACGGTCTGCAGATGTACTACGCCGGCATCGGCGGCAACAGCAACACCAGCACTCGCCTGCGCAAGTACGCGGGCAATGGCGAACGCCGCCTCTTGCAGGAGCACAGCGATGCCGCGCATCTGCTGCAGGCCAACCAGGAGTACTTGGTCCAGTCCGTCACCCGGGACGGCAGCACCGCCGTCTTCGTCGACGGCCGGCGCTACTTCTCCTTCACCGACCCCGAACCGCTGCGTAGTGGCTATTTCGGCCTGCGCAGCACCTGGTCACGGCAGGAGGTGGCGGCCCTGCGAATCTACCAGCTGGACTGAACTCAAAGCATGTGTGAGCGATCGCCAGCGGTGAAGCCCAGTGCATCGAAGCCAGTGCCAGTGGCGAAGCCGATGACCTTGAACAGTTCGCCCATCTCGTGCTCGGCGATCAGCTTGTGGGCCATTGCGCGCTGGGGCAGCGAGGCATGGCACAGCAAGTCGACCAGGCCGCAGTTGAGAAGAAAATTGGCCTGGCTGGTGTAGCCCAGCACGGTCAGGCCGGCATCCTGGCCTGCCAGCGCGATGCCGGTGAAATTGACGTGCGCGGTAATGTCTTTCTCGCCCACCCGCACCAGCGGATCGGGGTCGGCCTTGTGCTCGTGGTGGCACATCACCGTGCCGCCGCCGCGCTGCGGGTGGTAGTACTCGGCCTCGGGGAAGCCGTAGTCGATCAGGAAGATCGCGCCCCGCTGCAAACCCGCCGCCAGGGTGCGCACAAAGGCTTCGCCCTGGGCATGGATCTCGGTCACGGTACCGGGTGCGAGCGGCAGCGGAGGGCGGGCCTCGGTGGGCCGGTCGGCCCAGGAAAAACCTTCTCCGGAGCAGACCACGCCGCGCTCCCAGCAGCGCTCGCCGTCGAAGTACAGCAGCTGCACGGGCATCGCATCCAACACCTCGTTGCCAACCACCACACCGCTGAAATGCTCGGGTAGCGAATCCATCCATTCGACCTTGGCGCCCCAGGGCGCCAAGCGCTCGGCCTGGCGCGCACGCAGGGTGCCGGACAGATCGACGATGCGGTAGCGCTCGACCGCATCACCCAGAGCCTCCAGCAACTGCGCAGCAAGCGCGCCGGTACCGGCACCAAACTCCCAGACCTCGCGTGTGCCGGTCGCCGCCAGCGCCTGGCCGACTTGGTTGGCCAACGCTTTGCCAAACAGCGGCGAGAGCTCGGGCGCGGTAACGAAGTCCGAGCCACTGGTCGGCATCAGGCCAAATTTCTGCCGCGTGTTGCTGTAGTAGCCCAGGTCCGGCGCATACAGCGCCAGCGCCATGAAGCGATCGAAGGGCAGCCAGCCCCCGGCCTCGTCGAGGGCTTGCTGAATCAGAGTCGAGAGTGCGTTCATTCAGCTCCGCTGCGCCAACCAGGCCTCGAAATCTGCCGCCGCCATCGGCGCACCAATCATTTCGCCCTGCAACTCCTCGCAGCCCCAGCCGGCCAGCTGATCCCATTGCGCCGCATTGCGCACACCCTCGGCGCTGACATGCAGGCCAAGGCCCGCGGCCATCTGGATGATGGCGCGGGTGATGGCCGCGGCGCCTTTGTCGGAGGGCAGCTTGGCGACAAAGCTCTGGTCGATCTTGAGCTTGTCCAGCGGCAGCTGGGTCAGGTGGGCCAGCGAGGTGTAGCCGGTACCGAAGTCGTCCACCGAGACCGACAGGCCCAGGCTGCGCAGCGCCGCCAGGGTGGCCGGCGCGGTGGCGATCTCGTCCATCAGCATGCGCTCGGTCAGCTCCAGCTCCAGCCAGTTGCCAGGCACTTTCAGCTCGCTCAACACGCGCGCCACCGTGTCGGCAAAGCCGTCGAGGTGGAACTGCATGCGCGACAGGTTGACGGCGATCGGCACCGAGGCCACGCCGCGGCCGTGCCAGTCGCGCGCCTGGGCGGCGGCCGAGCGCATCACCCATTCACCCAGCGGCAGCATCAGGCGGTGCCGCTCGGCAACATCGATGAACGCATCGGGGCCAAGCAGGCCGCGCTGCGGATGCTGCCAGCGCAGCAAGGCCTCGGCCCCCATCAGCGAGCCGTCTCGGGCCGACACCTGGGGCTGGAAGTACAGCACGAACTCGTCGCGCTCCAGCGCCTGCGTCAGCTCGCTCTCCAGCACCAGGTCGGCATAGGCATTCGCGGCCAGCGCCGGTTCGAAAAACTGGTAGTTCGCCCGGCCCCGCGACTTGGCTAGGTACATGGCCGTGTCGGCATGCTGGATCAGCTCCGGAGCACTGCGGCCATGCTCCGGGTACATGGCCACGCCGATCGAGGGCGTGACCGACAGCGCCCGGCCATCGGCACTGAGCGGCACCTCGACGACGCCGAGCAGATCCTCTAGCACCACCAGCACATCGTCGCGACTGCCGACCTCCTTCAGCAGCACGACGAACTCGTCGCCGCCGAATCGGCCGACCAGATCGCTGGCGCGAAGGCAGGCGCGCAGCCGGTCCGCCACCGTGCTCAGCACCTTGTCGCCCTCCAGATGGCCCAGCGAATCATTGACACGCTTGAAGTTATCCAGGTCGATGAACAGCAGGGCCAGCGGCTCACCGTGCAGGCTGGCCAGTTGCAGCGTCGACTGCAGCTGTTCCATGAAGGCGGCTCGGTTGAGCAGATGGGTCAGTGAGTCATGGTGCGCCAGGTGATGGATTCGGGCCTGCGCAGCCAGGCGATCGCGGATGTCTCGCACAATGGTCATACGCAGGCGCTTGCCCTCGCGCTCCAGCGTGCGCACGATGAACTCGACCGGAATTCGCGTGCCATCGCGGTGGACGATGGCACTCTCGTAGCGCAGCTCGCGGCCCTCGGCCATCACACGTGAAACCTTGGCCAGCTCGTCCTCGGCCACGAAGCTTAGCGCGTGGCGGCCCTTCATCTACTCCAGCGAATAGCCGACCAGGGCACTGAGAGATGGATTGACATCGGTGACGATGCCGTCCCGGTGGAACAGGATGCCCTCGACACTGGCCTGCATGAACGTGGCCAGCCGCGCCTCCGACTCGCGCACCGCGCCTTCGGCCAGGCGATGCTTGGTGATGTCAGAGATCAGCACCACGCTGGCCAGCGAGCTGCCGTCGTCGGCATCCAGGTAGGGGATCAGGTTGACCTCGATCCAGCGCGGCGAACCATCCGCACCCGGCAGGTAACGCTCGTAATTGGCCGCCTGCTTGTCGCGTAGCACGCGGTCGACCTGCGGCTGGATCAGCACGGCAGCGGCGGCCCCGATCACCTCGGTAAAGCTGCGACCCAGGATGGACTGCTCGTCCATGCCGAAGGTGCGCGCGTAGCCACGATTGGCGAACATGCATTGCTGCGTCTTGGCGTCATACAACGCGATCAGCACCGGCACGTGGTCGGCCACCATGCGGAGCTTGCGCATCTGCTCGGCGGCATCGCGCTCGACCTGCTTGGCCGCCGTGACCTCATACCAGAGGCAGACATGGGCCTGCAGCGGCGCATCCCAGCGCGCCTGGCAAGCCAGCCAGCGGGCCTGGCTCGCGCATTGCAGCGCCAGTTCGAAATCCTGCGGCTGCCCCAGCGCTTGCAAAAGCGCCCGGCAGGAGCTCTCTTCGAACGAGGTCTGCAGGGCGATTCCCAGCGCCGTCCACAGGGCGTTCTGCTGCAAGACGTGACCCTGGGCATCGAGCACCGTCAGCGGACAAGGCAGCAGCTCCCAGGCGGCGTTCATGAACTCTGCAAGCTCGCGCGCGCCAGACACAGGTCCTCCCAGGCGCGGGCCTTCTCGCTCAGGTTGCGCAGCAGATAGGCCGGATGGTAGGTGACGACCAGGGGCACGCCCTGATAACTGTGCACACGGCCACGCAGCTTGCCAATCGGTTCGCTGCTGCGTAGCAGCGACTGCACGGCAAAGCGGCCCATGGCCAGGATGATCTTGGGCTGCACCAGCGCGATCTGCCGGTCCAGATAGGGCTCGCACTGGGCAAGTTCAGCCAGCTCGGGATTGCGGTTGCGCGGCGGCCGGCACTTCAAGGTGTTGGCGATGTAGACCTGTTTGTCGGCCGGCGCCTCGGCCCGGCCGAGGCCTAGCGCGCGCAGCATGCTGTCCAGCAGCCGGCCGGACTCGCCGACAAAGGGCTCGCCCTGCACATCCTCCTGCTCCCCCGGCGCCTCGCCGACGATCATCCACTGCGCCTGCGGGTGGCCGACGCCGAAGACGGTGTTCTTGCGCTCCTCGCACAGCGCGCAGGCCCTGCAGCCTGCCACGCTGGTGCGCAGGGCCTCCCAGTCCATTGCGGCGATGGCCTGCTGTCGCTCGGAAGGGCTCGCCTGAATATGGCGCAGCGCGGGCGGCAATGCGGCCACAACCGGCACGGCCACCGGCGCTTCAAGCGCGGCGACAGGTTCCGCTGCAACCGGCTCAGCAATCGGCTCAGCAACCGACCAGACCTTCAGCCCCATCGCCTCCAACATCGCCCGTTGGCGCTCGTCCCAAGTCATGCTGCAACCGCCAAGCTCATCAACACCGCATCCTCGCGCGGCCCGCCCTGCGGCGTGGGGTAGTAGGCGCGGCGCAGGCCCACCTCGGCAAAACCATAGCGGCGATAGACCTGGCGAGCCCGCTCGTTGCTGACCCGCACCTCAAGCCACAGCTGCGGACAGGCCCGCTCGCGGCAGAGCTGGCAGATGGCATCCAGCATCAGCCGCGCCAGGCCGCGGCCCTGCTGCTCAGGCGCCACAGTGATGTTGAGAAGGTGCATCTCCTCGAAACCCGGCATGGCCAAAAAGTAGCCCTGCAGCAGGCCCTGGGCATCACGCAGCACAAAGGCCGCATAACCGGCCGCCAGCGAGTCGATGAAGTTGCCCTGCGACCAGGGCGTGGCATAGCACTGCAGCTCGATGGCCAGCACCTCGCCGAGGTCGCTGCTTCGCATAGGAAGCAGTTGCAGGCCCTGGCCCAAAGTCGCCCGTGGCGCCAGCGCACTCATCACGACAGCGCCCGCGCCGCGAGGCGCTCCGCGGTCGTCTGCGCCACCTTGTCGCGCACATAGACGGGCATTGCCTCGGCCGCGTCCAGCAGCTCGCCGCGCGCCCAGGCCTGCTGAGCCAGCACGGCCAGCGCCTGAGCCCGCGAGACGGTCTGCGGCCAGGTTCGAGCCGGTGCGCCCAGTTGGCCCAGAAACGCTTGCAACGCCGTGCCGGCCACCGCCTCGGGCGCGCCCCAATGGGCGACCAAGGCCGGCGGGCTGTACAGCGCCGGCGCATCGACGGTCAGCCATTGGCCAGCTTCTAGCCGGAAGGCGCCCGCGTAGATTTCGCCCATGCGGGCATCCATCGCCACCCAGATCGTGCCCGCCAAGGGATCGCCCGCGGCCTCGGCCTGCTGGCGCGCGTCCTCGGCCACCAGCATCAGACTGCATAGCGAAAGCACCGGCTTGGCCACGCCGAAGGCCAAGCCTTGCACCACTGCGCAAGCGGTGCGCAGGCCGGTGAAAGCGCCGGGGCCGCGGCCGTAGGCGATGGCGTCGACATCGCTCAGCTGCAGACCCGCCCGAGCCAGCAGCGCCAGCGCCTCGGGCACCAGCCGGGCCGAGGCCTGCGGGCCGCCAACCGCCTCAAAATACAGGGGTTCCGCCACGCCGCTGAGGGCCAGCGCCATGGTTTCGGTCGAGCTATCGAGGGCCAGCAACACAGTCATGCGGGAAGTGTAGCCGTGCGATCATCGTCAGCATGCGTCAGCTCCCCTGCTTGGTGGCCTCCTTGCTGGCCGTTTTGACCCCGCTCGCCCTGGCCCAGACACCGCTGCCGCTGTCCGTCAGCGTGGCGCTGCGCCAGGCCCAGGTGCCGGCCGAAGCTGTAGGACTGTGGGTGCAGGCCATCGACGAGGAGCAGCCGCGCCTGCAGTGGCAGGCACAGACACCGCTGAACCCGGCCTCGCTCGTCAAGTTGCTCACCAGCTTCGCGGCCTTGGAGCGCTTGGGGCCAGCCTGGACCTGGGCCACCCCCGTCTGGCTGCAGGGGCGGTTGGACGAGCGCGGCGGGCTCGATGGCGATGTGCACATCAAGGGCAACGGCGACCCCCAGATGACACAGGAGCGCTTGCGGCAGCTGCTGCGCCGCCTGCAACAAGCGCAGCCGGGCCTGCGCGAACTGCGCGAGATCCGCGGCAATTTCGTGCTGGACCGCAGTGCCTTCGCGCCGACTGAGAGCTCACCCGCCGACTTCGACGGCGAGCCTTGGCGCCCGGCCAATGTGCAGACCGATGCGCTTGTCTTGAACTACAAGACGCTGGTCTACAGCATACGGCCCGATCCGGCGCGGCAACTGGCCTGGATCACAGCGGAGCCGCCGCTCGATCCGCCCGCCAGCGTGCCGCTGACGGCTGGCGCCTGCGGCGACTGGCGCAGCGGGCTCAAGCTGCAATGGCAGGCCGGCGCCCGGCCGCGCTTTGCCGGCAGCTACCCGGGCGCCTGCAGCGAGTTGCAATGGACACTGGCCGACCCCGAGCCGGCCAGCTACACCGCGCGCCTGCTGCTGAGCACCTGGCGCGAGCTTGGCGGACAGATCAGCGGCGGCGTCATCGATGGTCCTGCGCCAACCGCCCCGCCCAGCCTGATCATCCAGAGTCCGCCGCTGGCCGAGCTGCTGCGCGACATCAACAAGAACAGCAACAACCTGATGGCCCAGCAACTGCTGCTGAGCCTGGCCCGGCCGGCCGATGGCAGCGCAGCCACCGCCGCCGCCGCGGCGCAATGGCTGAGCCAATGGTTCGAGGCCCGCGCCGGCCTTGAGCCGCCGGCCCGCCTGAGCAATGGTTCAGGCCTGGCCCGCGACACCCGCCTCAGTGCCCAGCAGCTGGCGCGCCTGCTGCTACTGGCCTGGCGCAGCCCGTTGATGCCGGAGTTCGTGGCCTCGCTGCCGCTGGCCGGGGTCGACGGCACGCTGAACCGCCAGCCCGCTCGCTTCGGCGGGGCTCAGGGCCGGGCACACCTCAAGACCGGCTCGCTGCGGGATGTGGTGGCGCTGGCTGGCTATGTGCAGAGCAGCTCGGACAAGCGCTACCTGCTGGTGGCCATCGTCAACCACGCCCAGGCCGCAGTCGCGCGCCCGGCGCTGGACGCGCTGGTGCGCTGGGTGGCGCAGGACGCGCCGGCGGTGCAGAGCGGACCACACAAGCCTTAAAAAAAGAAAACCCGGCCGCTTGACGGGCCTGGGTCGGGTGCGAGGAGGCAGAAGTTCAGAAGGGGTTGTTCTGGGCCCGCGTCTGCGCCAGCGAGGCGAGTAGTGCCTGTCCTTTGGCGCTCAGCAGGGTGTCGGATGCCCACAACCAAGTGTCGGCGGAGGCGCCGGTCACCAGGGTAGCGCTGGTGCAGTCCTGGATCGCTACGGTGGCCAGGCAAGCCGCTTCCGTCGCATTGACGAGGTTGAAATTACCCGGGAAACGCACAGCCGCCTGGATCGTTTCGTCCAGCAGCACCAGGCCGATGAGACGACCATCATTGATGATGTCCAGGCGCATCGCCACATTGAACTCGACGGTGAGGCGGCTCAGCAGCGCGGCCCGGTCGGTGTCGATATTGGCGGCCTTCTGCTGGATCGCGTAGGGCGTCAGGCCCATATCGGGCAGGGTCGAGATGATCACCCGCCCGCCAGCATTGGCGATGCGGTTGATCTGCGCAGCCAACAGGCGGCCGCGCGCACGAACCTCCTCGGTCACGCTGGCCTCGCTCTGCGCCGGGAAGCGCTTGTAGACCTCCAGCACGTCATTGGCGCCGACCATGATGGTCACCAGGTCCTTGGGGTTGAAGCCGCTGACCGCGAAATGCTGGTCGATCTTGAGCTTCACATCGGCCACCTGGCCACCCGCTGTCGCATACATCAGACCGGTCGGCGTGATGGCATTGAGCGGATTGGGGTTGCACTGCGGGAAGGCAAGGCCAAAGACCGAGGCCAGCGACTGCACCCAGATCGGGTTGACCGTGCAGTCCCGCACCAGGGTCGTGGCGTTCAGGCCGTTGGTCGTGTACTTCTTGCCGTCGGAGGTGATCAGGCTGGCCTCATCGCCGAAGCTAATGATGCGGGTCGGCGCGAAAGGCTCGATCTGCGCGGTACCGCCACCGCAGGCGGCCAAAACGGTCAGCGCGGCGGCGGCAAGCCACAGGCGGCTCTGGCGGCGCACGCCATTGGAACTCTTCATGAACACTCCATGCATAGGAAACTCTTCTCAGCCTTTTTCTTCGGGCGCAAAAGCCGCGGCGGCGCGGGACAGGCGGTCTCTGACCCCGTCCCATGCGCCATCCGGCGGCGGCAATTCAATCCAAATCTCGCTGGCACCGGCCGCATCCAGCTCGCGC
>Ga0187843_10001041_pt1 | contig 18007 bp, 15 predicted proteins | sample SpaLakP09_SKY_43_FD_134516 | JGI IMG/M metagenome (GOLD analysis project Ga0187843, IMG submission 134516) | Oligotrophic lake water microbial communities from Sparkling Lake, Wisconsin, USA - SP09_SKY_43 | ecosystem: Environmental > Aquatic > Freshwater > Lake | place: USA: Sparkling Lake...
CGCTGCCGAGAAGCTGATGTCACGCGCCTGGTAGTTGGGCGTGTCAGCATTGGCGATGTTGCTGGCAATCAGCGCCTGGCGCTGACCTCTGAAAACCAGCGCTGTGGCCTTCCAGTCGTCATCAATCGCCGTGGTGGGGGCACCGCTGCTGGGGGTGGGACGGAGCGCGTTGGACATGGACACCTCCTCCGGAGGAAGGGGAGCGCCGAAGCGCTTCCCCTCGCAGTTGCCGTGGTGATCAGAAGCTGTGGCGCACGCCAACTTCCATGCCGGACGAGCTTTCGCCACCGCGCATGCCGGTCGGCGTCGTGTAGAGCACCGAGCTGCGCGCTGCGCCCTTGTTGCTGATGGTGGCGTAGGTGCCGTACAGCGCAGTGCGCTTGGACAGGTCGTGCACGTAGCCCAGCGCGACGCGCGTGCTGTCGTCGGCGTCTGCATAGCCCGAGCCGGCCACACCGCCCGAGCGGTTCACGTTGGTGTAGCCAACTCGGATCGAGCCTGCCTGGGTCACCGGGACGGTGGCGCCAACCGACAGCTCTTGCGCCTTGCGCTGACCCCACTTCTTCACGTCAAAGAGGGTGTGCAGCGTGCCCCAGGGCGACTTGTAGTTGAGCAGCAGGTTGTAGTTCTTGAACTTGGGCTGCGTGCTGCCGACATCGGTCTGGCCAACCGCACCGCCGACGAGGAAGGTGCTGTTCTCAAAGCCGATGCGGCCACCGGTGTACTTGTTGCCCGCGACGCCTTCGCCAGCAGCGACGTGGACCTGGCCGAACCAACCGCCCAGGTTCCTGGGCAGGAAGTAGCTGACGCCGTTGTCGGTTCGTTGGGCGGTCGTTGCACCGCTGCCCAGCACCGCGCTGGAGCCGTAGACGAACACGCCGCGCGAGCCAACACCGACGATGCCGAATTCGTCGTTTACGGCGTTGTTGTACGTCGGCGTGGTGTCGCGGCCGAGGCGAACTTCACCGAATTCGCCCATCAGGCTGACGGTCGAGCGACGGTTCCAGAACTTGCTGGCGTTGGAGGCGCCAGTGTCCAACTCGATGCCGGATTCCAGATGGAAGCCTGCAGACAGGCCGCCACCCAATTGTTCAACGCCGCGAACGCCCAGGCGGCTGGTCGTGTTTGCACCGGACGCAACACCCTTCACAGTGCCGGCGCTGCCGTTCTTCACCTGGCGAACTGCCGCGTCGGCGACGCCATACAGCGTCACGGACGACGTTTGCGCGAAGGCAGAACTGGTAACCGCGCTGCATGCCAAGGCCAAGAGGACTGGCTTGTTCATGTACTTCTCCTATTCGATGGTCGATGCCAGAAGGCGTGGATCGCCTCAAGCGCCTTGAAGGCTAGGGATGCGAGCTAGGGAAATCCATTACTCCAACCATTTGGGTGGGTTCGCGCTGGTACGAGACCGCGCAAACCTTGGGTTCGCGTGCCTCCGAATCGACACGACTGGTTTTTACGGACCGCGTCTCCTTTATTCACACCGCCGTCACAGTTTTGAGTTCGACGGAACGCGGCGCACCAACCTGACAAAACCGTAATGTGTTGGACTGGCAGCGGTCATCTGTCGCTTCTTAGGCTCTCGCCTGGGTGCGACGCCTACAACGTGTCGTTCAATTTCCGATAGAGGGCTTGGCGATGCGCCAGTGCATAGAAGGCGCAGGATGCGACGACCCGATGCTCAGCTGATTTCGAGGGCGCGGCGGGGAGATGTCGCCGCATGCTTTGAGGCTGGCAGGAAGTACCTACAGGGGACGAATGGGTTTCCACGTTACGTCCCGCTAGGTCTCGAGTACCTGCAGCAGGCTGAGCCGATCCGCGCAGATGATGCACAGCAGCTGATCGTTGAATCTCTGGACCTCTATGAGATCGTGGCGCACGGGCGCATCGCGACGCTGCAGCAGGCCGCGCATTCGGGACGCGTGACTGCGCAACTTAAGTTGGCGATCTGGACCTCGCTGACCGCGGCCGATTCTGACGAAGGGATGCGTTGGTTCCGCAGCGCCGGAGCGGGTGGCGACGAAGCGTCGAGAAAGGTGCTCTCCCGCTACGCCCCGAACGAGCGCTCCGACGAGGAGATCGTGTCGCGTCTGAGATCGTTGAAAGACTTGCCGGGCATCGGCTGGCCTCACTTGCTGACATTCGCGTTGGATCGGGCGCTGATGCGGCAGGAACCGGAGTTGCTGTTCCGCGCGCTGGCGCTTGGTCTGAAGCCAGGCGCGACGCCGGATGCTGGTCTCGCAGACAAGGTCTTCGAAGCCTTGACGCATGCGAGTTCGATTCCCGGCGCGTCCATCGCCGTGGACCGCCGGGCGATTGAGACATTTCTGGATGACTGTGTGGCACGGGGCAGCAGCGGCGCGGCTTTGATGCTCGGCCAAGCGCTGAGCGGGAACGACGTCGGCAGCCTCGGCTGGCACTCGCTGGTCGCGGGGCAAAACTTCCGGAAGGCCTCGGCGCTGCTCATGCGGGCAGCCGACGGTGGACACGTGGACGCTTGGACCCGGCTTTACGAAATGCACTCGAATCACAACGGTTCGGTGGCCAACCCGCCTATGGCGAGGTTTTGCCACGAAAAGGCCGCAACCAACGGCGTGGTGTTGGCTCAGCGCCGGCTTGGCGCGACCATCCTGCGGTCATCCGGGTCGTTGCGTGAGGTGGAACAGGGAATGAACTGGCTGTTCATCGCTGCGCAGTCCGGTGACAACCACGCGTTCAGGCTGCTACGCACCTTCGTCCTGCCCGTTGACGGGCGAGACGAGGACTGCGGTCTGGCTCTCACGGCTATTGGGCAGTCCGATCCTGGTCTGGCACTTCGACTGCAGGTGGCAAGGGACTTCGGGCTCACGAAGCTAGAGGCAATGACGGTAGACCTGGTAGACGGGCAACGACCCTGGGGCTTGGTGGTTGGGCGCAACCCCTTCATTCGTCATGCCAAGCTGTCATCCCCACGGGCGGTGCCGGCGCTGTCAACAGCGGTCCAGGAAAACCTTCGGCGTATCGCAGCTCAAGTCGCAGGCGGTGGCGTGCGCGGTGCGGAGTCCCAAGATTTCGACCTGCGCTACCGCATGGCCAGGGTCAAACAGGTGCTGCATGCTCACGGACTTGCAGAGTCGATGTTTTTTGCTCGGGCGCGCTCAATCGACCTCGAAGTCCTGCGAGGTGGCGGCCGGTGGGCGCGAACGGCCAAGATTGAACTCGACGCAGCGATGGCAGTGCCCGTGGGCGAGGCCGAAGCGGGGATGAGCGCGCAGGCATTGCACGGGCCGTCCAGAAGGTTGGGCGCTGAAACCATTCACAGGCTCGGGCTGGGTGCGCAGGAAATGGCGACACCGCTGTGTGTGCCCCAGTGATTTGACGCTGCCGTTGCAGGGACCAGCAACGGTGGCATATTCAGGTATTGGCCCGGGAGATGTCATGAAACCCAGCCCCCTGCTGCGAGCGAATCAGCGTGTGACATCCGCCCAGCGCATTTACAGCGCAGCACTTGATCGATTGCAACTGGGCGACACGGCATCGATGACCAGGCTGAGCAAGGCCTCGTATGTCCTCGGCCTGGCTCGAGAGCGGTACGTGCAGCTCGCGAAACTGAACTCCCGCCTCGACAGCTGAGGAATCTGGGCGACGCAACGGGCGCACCACGATGCATTGCGAGCGCGCGTTGGGGAGAATCCCGCGACGACCGGACCACCGTTCACCTGTTGATTGCCCGGAAATCGGAGCCTTCCTCCCACGAGGGAAGTTGACTGGGTCGGCATCAGGCCGGTCGGCCGAGAGACAGCGCAGTCTTTAGCAAGGCTCGTTCAGGCGGGTTCATTCCACAGCTTGGCCTTCGATTCTCGTGAACGGGAACACCAACTGGGCGGTATAGCTCACTGGCACGGGATCACCCGCGATGCCAACCGGTCCAAGCGGTGGCGTCGGTCGGTGAAAGGTGCCGAACAGGTGATCCCAGACCAGCCAGAACTCGCCGAAGTTGACCTGCGCATCCTCAAAGCGCTCGCGGTGATGCCAGCGATGTACCTCCGCCACTGCGACCAGGTAGCGCAGCGCGCCCACGCGGTAGTCAAGGTTCGCGTGCTGGAACGCCAGGTGGACGGCAAGGACGACAAACCATCCGCCGACAACTTCTGCCGGCGCGCCCAGGATCCCAAGGATCAGGAGCGCCGGACCAGCCATGAGTGCGGCATGCAGAGGGTGCCGGCGTTCACCGTTGAGCCAGTACAGGCGGCGCGACGAATGATGGATGCTGTGCAAGCGCCACAGCAAGCCGTACCGGTGGCTCAGGCGGTGCACGGCGTAAAGGGACAGGTCAAGCGGCAGGCCCGCCAGAAAAACCTGCGCCAAAAACGGCCAATCTGACGGCCACCACAACCCGCTCCACCCGAGCTGGCCGCGCATCACGACGAAGCCCAGGATTGCCCCGTGCATGACCAGCAAGTTGACGATCGCGTGGGCCACGTCTGCTGGAAAGTCACGGTCCGCGCTCTGCCATCGCTGATCGAACGGCAACAGCCGCTCGAAAAGTGCAACGGCGGCCATGCCGGATGCCGCCAGGACAGCCAGCCACGCCAAGGGGTAGTTCTGCTGGCGGGTCCACCACACACCCGCAATCACCAGTGCCATGGTCAGGGGATAGGCGCCAAACCTGACGAGTCGCTTCATCTTCATCTCCGGGCTATCGGTTGCGAGCAGTCTCGTCACGCGGTCTGCGTTCGGCTTGAACAAACGAGCTGTTGCGTTGCGCTTGACACTCCACCGACTACAGGTTGTGAAATCGACTGCCGTACAGAAAGGACCGGCGATGGGCGACAAGCAAGCCGAAGACAACGAAGGCTCAGGTTTGGATGCGAACAAGGCGGCCGACCGCAGCATCTTGTGGAAGGTGCTGCTCATCAAACTTGGCCAGTGCATCGCCGGCGTCACGGTCGGCTTGATGGCGTCCTCCACGGCGGTGATCGCCGCCGCGCTCGACAACCTTGCCGATGCCAGCGTTTACGGCGTCAGCCTGTACGCGGTCGGTCGCTCGGCAACGATCAAGGTTCGAGCGGCCCGGCTGTCGGGCTGGCTGCTGATCGGCTTGGCGGTGCTCCTGCTCGTCGAGGTGTTGCGTCGGTTCTTTGGTGGCGAACCGCCGCTCGGCCCGGCCATGATGGTCATGGCCGCCATCAACGCCGCGCTCAACCTCGTGTGCCTGCGCCTCCTCAAGCGGCACCGCGGAGAGGATGTGAATTTCAAGGCGTCGGCCATCTTCACCAGCAACGATTCGATCGTGAACCTGGCCATCGTCCTGTCCGGCGCACTTGTCATGTGGTGGGGCTCGAACGTGCCTGACCTGGTGCTCGGACTGGTCGTCTGCGGCATCGCCGCCAACGGCGGCAGGGAGATCCTGTCGGAAGCCGCAGAAGCGGCGCATCAAGGCGACGAACACAGGGCTTGACTCTCCACCTACTACAGGGTGTGCAATCACGGCAGACCATCGCGCCCAAACATGACCGCTCACGACCTTCCTGGCGCCAACTCGCCCGACAGCGCCACCTCCTTCAAGATTCCGAACATGGATTGCCGCAACGAGCAGGCTGCGATCCGTGCACGGCTCGGCGAGATCCCTGGCGTCGAGTCCTTGGCGTTCGATCTGCCGCAGCGTCGCCTCACCATCGTGCACACCCTGGCCACGGTTCAGCCGCTGCTCGACGCTTTGACGGGCATCGGCATGAAGGCGTCCCTGGAGGTCAATCCCGACGCCGACACGTCATCGTCTTGCGGCACGTCATGCGCATCCAGTTGCGGCGCCGCTCGCATCGCCACAACGACGGCGGCGTTCATCGTCTCGAACATGGATTGCCGCAATGAGGAGAAGGCAATCCGGGCCGGGCTCGAAGCGCTCGACGGCGTGAAAGGGTTGTCCTTCGACCTGCCAGCGCGACGGCTCGAGGTGTCTCACACCTTGCCTTCGTCCGAGCCCATCCTGCCGCAGCTCCGCGAGATCGGCATGGATGCTCGCCCGGCCGAGGCGGTGGACGCACCGGCACCCGTGTCAGCGCCAGCGCCAACGCCAGTCGCCGAAGCGCCGCCGCGTGATAACGCCTTATCCGCTTGTCGCCCGTGCGGCACGTCGACGACGACGCCGTCTCCGGCCGCCAGCGGGAACACGACCCAGTTCGTCATCACGAACATGGACTGCCCCACCGAGGAAGCGCTGATCCGCAAGCGCCTGGGCCGCGTGGAGGGCGTCGACCAACTCGACTTCGACCTCATCAACCGCCGGCTGGCCGTTCAGCACCGCCTGGGTGACCCCGCGCCAGTGCTGGATGCATTGCGCGAGATCGGCATGAAAGCCACCGTCGAGCGGGAAGCGGGCGCGAGTCCCAAGGGCCAGGCCATCTATCTGATCGAAAAGATGGACTGCCCCACCGAGGAAGCACTGCTTCGCAAGGCCTTGGAAGGGCTGCCAGGCGTGACTGCCCTGCAGTTCGACCTCCTGAGCCGTAAGTTGACCGTTGCCCATACGCTGGACGACCTGGCGCCAGTCACGGCGGCCATCGGCCGGCTGGGCATGTCGCCCGTCCTCCAGGACAGCAGCCAGCCGGCGCCATCGGTCACCCGCGAGTTTGGTTCTGGCATCTCGAAGACCCAGTGGCTGAAGATGGGAGCCGCCGGCGTCCTTGCGCTCGGGGCTGAGGCCATGGCATTCGCCGGCCTCGGTGAGTCCTCCCTGCCCGTAATCGGAGCCTCCTTGGCGGCCATCGCCTTAGGGGGCGTCGAGACCCTCAAGAAGGGGTGGATCGCGCTGCGGACGCTGTCCTTGAACATGAACTTGCTGATGACGATCGCCGTGATCGGCGCAGCGCTCATCGGACAGTGGCCGGAAGCAGCCGTGGTGATCTGGCTGTTCGCCATCGCCGAGATGATCGAAGCGCTCAGCCTTGATCGCGCTCGCAATGCGATCCGCAGCTTGATGGAACTGGCACCGGAAACGGCCCTGGTCAAGCAACCGGACGGCCGCTGGGAAGAGGTCAAGGCCGAGTCCGTCGATTTGGGCGCCTTGGTGCGCGTGCGCCCGGGCGAGCGCATTGCGCTCGACGGCGTCGTCCAGTCCGGAGCGTCCGCCGTCAACCAGGCTCCGATCACCGGCGAGAGCATGCCAGTGGCCAAGCAGGTCGGCGACACCGTCTTCGCAGGCACGATCAACGAACGCGGCACGCTCGAGTTCGAAGTGCGCTCACGCAAGGGCAACACGACGCTGGACCGCATCGCGCGCTCCGTGCAGGAGGCGCAGGGCCAACGCGCACCCACCCAGCGTTTCGTGGATCAGTTTGCAAGCATCTACACGCCGGTGGTGTTCGCGCTGGCCGTGGGCATCGCCGTGATACCGCCCTTGTTCTTTGGCGGTGTCTGGTTCGACTGGGCCTACAAGGCGCTGGTCATGCTGGTCATCGCATGCCCGTGCGCCTTGGTGATCTCAACGCCGGTCACGGTCGTGAGCGGCCTGGCTGCAGCGGCTCGCAGAGGCATCCTGGTCAAAGGTGGCCTGTACCTTGAACAGGGACGCCTGCTGCGCGCGGTGGCGCTGGACAAGACCGGCACGCTGACGCATGGCCGGCCAGCGCTGACCGACACCTTGCCGGTCGGGGACTTGTCGCAGGCGGAGGTTCTGCGCATCGCTGCCAGCATCGATGCCTTGTCCGAGCATCCGGTGGCCACGGCGATCGTGCGCGCGTACGGAGAACAGCCGCACGCCGACGTCCAGAACTTCGAGGCGCTGGCAGGCCGCGGCGTGAAGGGCGATATCGACGGGCAAACCTACTACATCGGCAACCAGCGCCTGGCCACCGAGTTGGGCGTCGCGTCAGAGGCAGTCCTGGCTCAACTTGAACAGCTCGAAGCGCAGGCGAAAACCGCCGTGGTGCTGTCGACTGAGAAGGTCGCGCTTGCCGTGCTGGCCGTGGCGGACACCGTGCGCGACAGCAGCAAGGAGGCGGTCGCCTCGCTCAAGCGGCTTGGCGTGGAGCCGGTGATGCTGACGGGTGACAATGCCAAGACCGCCGCAGCCGTGGCTGCGTTGGTGGGCATCACCGACGCGCGCGGCGACCTCCTCCCCCAGGACAAACTCGAAGCGATCGAGAAGCTTGCTGCCCAAGGTCCCGTCGGCATGGTGGGCGACGGTGTCAACGATGCACCCGCCCTGGCGAAGTCGAACATCGGCTTCGCGATGGGCGCGGCCGGAACCGACACTGCCATCGAGACGGCCGACGTGGCGCTGATGCAGGACGACTTGCGCAAGCTGCCGGAGTTCATCGCCTTGTCGCGCCGCGTGGGCGGCGTGCTCAGGGCCAACATCGCCTTCGCCATCGGCACCAAGGCCATCTTCATGGTGCTAGCCTTCACCGGCCACGCCAGCCTCTGGCTGGCCATTCTTGCCGACATGGGCGCAAGCCTGGCGGGCGTGTTCAATGGATTGCGGCTCTTGCGCAGTTCCAAGCCAGAGGATCGAAGCCATGCGGCCTGAGCGCGGTGCTCGGCGGGGCTTTGCGCTGGCTGCGACGGTTCTCGCCGCAGATCTGGCGACCAAGGCGGCCATCGTCGCGACGGTGGACTTCGGGGCGACGCATCAGCTGGCGCCCGTGCTGAACATCGTGCATGTGCTGAACCGCGGCGCCGCCTTCAGCTTCTTGCACAACGAGGGCGGCTGGCAACGCTACTTCTTCATCGCCATCGCGCTGGCGGCCTCGGCGTTCCTCATCGTCATGCTCCGCCGTGCGTCCACCTCGAACGCTGAGCGGATCAGCTTTGGATTGATCCTGGGAGGCGCGTTGGCCAACATGTTCGACCGGATCGGCCGGGGCGCCGTCGTCGATTGGATCGACCTGCATTGGGGTCCGCATCACTGGCCGGCTTTCAACATCGCGGACATCGGCATCATGGCAGGCGCGGCCCTGCTGGTGGCACACGAGGCCTTCCGCAGGAAGCCGACTCGACAGACGGATGCCTGAAGCCCTCGCTTATCTTGACCGACCGCTGTTGAGCATCGGCAGGGGATGGGCCGTGCACGTGGGGCCTGTGTTGCCTGGGCGTCCACACCGGCACCAGGCTGCCCAGTTGGCGTGGTGCCCGACGGGAACCGTGGAACTCGAAGGTGCCTGGGGCACGCTGGATGCGCCTGGCCATGTCCTGCCCGCGGGCGTGCCGCACCGCATCCTGGCCGCACAGCCCGTTCGCATGCTGTTCGTCGACACAAGCCTGCTGACCGGCGACGCGACGATGTGTTCAAAGCCTCATGTGAGAACTTTGACCGCCACCCAGGCGACCGCCCTGGAAGGCGAATTGATGGACTGGCTTGAGAAGCCCCCATCAGGAGCGCCAGACGAGCGGCCCCTCCCAATGGAGCCCGGGCGCTGGCCGGCGGTACTTGAATGGCTTGAGCAGGCGCTGGAGGCCCCGGTGCGTGTCGAGGACGCGGCTGCCGCCGCTGGGCTCTCGCGCTCACACTTCATGCATTGGTTTCGTGAGGCGTCAGGTCTTTCGTTCCGGGCGTTCGTCCGGTGGCTGCGCCTGCAACGTGCCGTGCGCACTCTGGCAACAGGCGCCACGCTCACCGAGGCGGCGCATCTCGCCGGCTTTGCGGACAGCGCCCACCTCACTCGCACATTCGTCGCTACGTTCGGCGTACCCCCAGCGCCGCTGCGCAGCGCGCACATCGTGTGCACTGACACCGCCCGCCCACCGATAAGCTACTGGTCAGGAGACCTCAATGTCAAAGACCGTTCGCAACAGGGTGACGCTGCCGGTTGAGGTCGACCTGGCCGCCGAGCAGCGACGCATCCTGCGCAATGCCGCATGGTCCGCCTTGCTGTGCGCGGTGGTGATCACGAGTTTCTGCTGGTTGCTGCCACGGTTCTTCCAGCCGCCCAAGGCGCTGGCCGAACGCATCGCCTTCGCAGTCCAAGCCGACCTTTTCGTGTTGGTCTGGCTGCTGATTGCCGTGCGCATGGTCTCGTCGGGACGGTACCGTTCAGCCGAAGACAACCGAGGTTCGGCCTTCTCACCTCCGAGCCCCGCACTCGCTGTCAAAGTGGCGTTTCTCCAGAACACCCTGGAGCAGACGGCCCTTGCCGTAGGTGCACACGTCGCGCTTGCCACCTTGGTGTCCGGTGCCTCACTGTTTTTCATTCCGGCGGCGGTGTTGCTGTTTGCCTTTGGCCGCATCGCCTTCTTGAAGGGATATCCCAAAGGAGCGGGTGCGCGGAGCTTTGGCATGGCGACTACCGCCCTCCCGACAGCTGCAGCCTTCGCCTGGGCAATCTACTTGATCGGACGTGACCTGCTGACCTGAAGGGACACGCCGCATGCATCCACGTTCAAGCAGCAAAGCGACGGGCTTGGACCGCGTTGATACTGAACCCGGCGAGTGCGATGAGCAGCACGACCACCTGTGCGATGGCGGTCTCGGCAGTGGGGTAGATCCCCAATACCTGGACATGTGGCCAAGGGATCGGGTTCGCTGACACCCAGCCCGCCTCCTGCAAGCCACTCATACCCTTGCCGGCCAGGATGACGGCGATGACTGCCACGGCGATGGAGCTGATCGCGAAGAACTTGCCGATGGGCATGCGAGCGCTGGTTCGCAGCAGCAGCCAGGCAATCACTGCGAGTGCAGCGACCCCGCAGGCCAGGCCGCCGAGCAAAGCACCCTCGTGGCCGTCTACCGCGAGTGCTGAGAAGAACAGCACCGTCTCGAACACCTCGCGGTAAACGGCAATGAACGACAGGCCGAACAACGCCCAGGCCGAGCGGCGCGACATCGCCGAAGACAGCTTCTCCTTGAGGTAAGCCTGCCAGCGCCCAGCGCTGCTCTTCTGATGCATCCACAGGCCGACCGCCAACAGCACCACCGCAGCGAAAAGCGATGACACGCCTTCCGTGACTTCGCGGCTGGCGCCGGAGATGCCGACGACGTAGGTGGCGACGGCCCAGGTCAGGCCGCCAGCCGCCAGCGCCGATACCCATCCCGCATGCACATGGGGGAGCACGTCCGTTCGGCCGGCCTTGCGCAGGAACGCAATCATGCCGACGACGATCAGCAGCGCCTCGACCCCCTCGCGAAGCAATATGGTCAGCGCGCCTACGAACGTCGTCGAAGCGTCCGATGCGCCGGCTTCCAGCTCTTTCTCAGCTTGGCTGAAGAGACCGTCAAGCCGCGTCGCGGCGGCTTCTGCCTCGCCAAGCCGGCCGTTGCCGAGCGCCCCGCGGTAGGCCAACATGCCCGACTCGATCTGCGTCATCAAAGTTTTGTTGCGCGCTGACAGCTTGGGCTCCAAGGGTTCGAACCCGTCCAGATAGGCCGACAAGCCGAGCCGGGTTGCCTCAGGCGTGTTGCCGGCGCGGGCAGCCGCGAGACTTTCCTGGAGCTTCGCGCGAGCCAGGGCTATGCCTCCGTTCGCAGTTGCCAGCGCAGCGCTGTCGCTTCGCAGGTATGCCATCAGGTCCCGCGCATCGTTGGCGCCCATCGCCGATGCCAGGCTTTCCTGCGTCTGGGTCGTGAGCTCCGCGAGATTCGCCATCCGGGCCTTGGCGCGAGCATCGCTCTGCCACAGCGCCGCGCCGCGCTGTCGGGAAGCGTCATCGTTGGCCATCGTCCCGACGTACCACGCCAGCGCCCAACGATCATCGTCAGACAACGTGGTGAACGCCGGCATCGAGGTCCCAGGTACGCCTTGGCTGACCACCTGATACAACGCCATCAGGCTTCGTGTCGCCGCCCGCTCGTGAGCGGTAAAGGCGATCGGTTTGGGATCGAGGTTCGGCGCGAGGGGACCATCGCCGTTGCCAGCGGCCCCATGGCAGCTTGCGCACTGTGCCTGGTACAGCGTCTGGCCCAGACGTATCTCCGGCAATTTCCTGGGCGCCACAGGCACCGGATAGGCCGTCAGCAGGAGGCCCGCTGCGCGCCGGGCCAGCTCTGCCACGAGCTTGGGGTCCTCCTTGCGTGTCACCGCCTCGCGCAACCGCTGCGCGGCTGTGAGCAGTTCGGCTTTGCCGGCGGCGTCGGGCAACTGCTTGGCTTGCTCCAGCGCGCGGCTGGCAAATTCATCCATCTCGGCGTATTCCGCCGCGCTGACCACGGTGCCATTGCTGACGGCGCCGCTGTAGTCGACCCCGACGTAGTCGATCAACTGCCACAGCTGGCGCACGGCGGGCTCGGGAACGTCGGCACGACTGGCTACCGGGCCGAGCATGAGAAGGCAAAGGGCAACGTGGCCTAGGAAAGTCAGCTTCATGATGGTAATGATTCTCGTTCCCGTGATTAGAAACCCTAAACCGGGTTTAGAGTCAAGGAATTCAGCGACTTCAACAGGCTCCCATGAAGATCGGCGAACTCGCCACGGCCACCGAAACCGCTATCGAGACCATCCGCTTCTATGAGCGCGAGGGGCTGCTGAAGGCGGCGGCTCGGTCACAGGGCAACTTCCGGCTGTATGAGATTGCCCACCACGAGCGTCTCCAGTTCATTCGCTACTGCCGTAGCTTGGATATGTCGCTCGACGAAATTCGCGTGCTTCTGCGGTTCAAGGATGAGCCTGAGGAAGCTTGCAACGAGGTCAATGCGCTGCTTGAGGAGCACATCGAGCACGTCTCCAAACGCATCAAGGAGCTGAAGTCGCTCGAACAGCAGCTGAAGGCCTTGAGGCAGCGATGCGGCTCCGATCGTCCCGCCGAGCAGTGCGGCGTGCTCTCCGGCCTCGCAGAAGAGGCCAAGAAATCTTCCGCGCTGAGCCGGCGGGGGCATTTGAAGTCAGTTCATGGCCGTTGAGTTGGCAGGGGTCGATACCGCTTGCGATGCCGGCTACGGCGTCGCTGCCCGCGCCGTTCTTCCCGCTGCCGGCGCCGCTTGACGCTGTAAAGATCGAAGTACTACGCGAGCGGCCCCATGGCAGCGCCCATGGACGCAGTCGAAGTGCCAAGGGTGTACTTCCATAGCGCCAGGTTCGCCTCGAGCAACCGTTCGAGCCAGCTCATGTGATCTCAGGTCTTGGCAGCGCGCCTTGCCTCGCCAATCAAGAACTCCGCCACGGCCAATGCGCGCTCGTTCGATCCGGTCATGGAGCCAGAGGTGAGCCATCGTCCATCGACACCGAGCGACGGTGTGCCCTGCACTCCGTACCCTGTGGCAAGCGCGTTGGCCTGCTTGGCTTTCGCCGCAACGGCGAACGAGTTGGCGGCGTCCATCAAGCGCGAAGGATCCACCCCATTCTTCTTCGCGAACTCGGCAATGCCTTCTGGCTTGTCCAGCCGCTGCTTGCCCATGTGGATGGCCGTGAAGACCTTCCCGTGAAGCTGGTCGACGAGTCCGAGCTGCTCAATGGCAAAGAACAACTTCTGGTGAGTCGCAAACGACTCCCGGAAAGCGATGGGAACGCGGCGTAGCACGACGCCTGAGGGCAAGCGTTTGTGCCACGCCTCGAGCGCCGGCTCGAACATGAAGCAGTGTTCGCAGCTGTAGGCAAAAAACTCCACCACCTCGATCTGGTTGGGATCGCGGGTCGGCTGCCGCGTCGAGACGCTGACATAGTGCTTGCCTGCGACCGGGCGTTCCTGCGCGATGGCCAAGCCGGGGAAAACTGCTGCGGCCATGACGGCTGCGTTCGTGAAATAGCGGCGATGCATGGGACGGTGTGAAAGTTGCAGTACCCGTCATGCTGGGCCATGAACTGACTGCAGAGTCAAGGGCGCCGCGCTGTTCGGTTGTTACTGCGCTTCTAGGCCACCTGTCTGAGCGGCTCAGCGTACAGGGCGGTCGTTCCGATCGTGCTGTGCTGGTTGAGCGACAGCAGGCGATCAAAGCTGCTGCCAATGCACTGAAATCAGGTCACCGGTCACAAGCCTTTCGAAAGCTGAGAGGGCTTCCTCCAAAATGCGAGCCGCCAAGCCTGGCGTTCTCGCTTGCGGCGCATCAGCAGATAGACCGCCGGAACCACGAACATGGACAGCAGCGGCGCCGTGATCATGCCGCCCACCATGGGCGCCGCGATCCGCTGCATGACCTCGGAGCCGGTGCCCGTACCCCACATGATGGGGAACAGGCCGCCAAGAATCACCGCGACGGTCATCGCCTTGGGCCGCACGCGAAGCACCGCGCCTTCGCGGATGGCGTCGAGCAGGTCCTCCTTGGTGGTCTTGCCCTCTTTGACGCGCGCATCCCACGCCTGTTTCAGGTACAGCACCATGATCACGCCGAACTCGGCCGACACACCCGCGAGCGCGATGAAGCCCACCGCACCGGCGACCGAGAGGTTGTAGCTCAACAAGTACAGCAGCCAGATGCCGCCGACGAGCGCAAAAGGCAGCGTCGCCATGATCAGCAGCGCCTCGTCGAAGCGCTTGAAGGTGAGGTACAGCAGCACGAAGATGATCAGCAGGGTGAAGGGCACCACCACCTTGAGCTTCGCGGTCGCGCGCTCCAGGAACTCGAACTGCCCGGACCACGAAATCGAGTAGCCCGCCGGCCGCACCACCTTCTCGGTCACCACGCGCTGCATGTCCTTCACCGCCGAGCGCAGGTCGCGTCCCCGGATGTCCACGTAGACCCAGCCAGATAGACGCGCGTTCTCGCTGCGCAGCATTGGTGGGCCGTCGGTGATGCGGATGTCTGCCACATCCGACAGCACGAGCCGCGCTCCCTTCTCGGTGACGATGGGCAGCACGCGCAGCTTCTCCAGCGAATCTCGAATTTCCCGCGGGTAGCGCAGGTTGATCGGGAAGCGCTGCAGGCCCTCCACCGTCTCGCCGCTGTTGTCGCCGCCGACCGCCGAGGTGATGACCGACTGCACGTCGGCGATGTTCATGCCGAAGCGCGCGGCGGCATCGCGGTTGATCGTCACGTCCACGTAGCGCCCGCCCGTCAGCCGTTCGGCGAGCGCACTGCTCACACCCGGCACATCCTTGAGCGCCTTCTCGATCTCAGCGGTCACCCGGTCGATCACGGCCAGGTCAGTGCCGGCGACCTTCACGCCGACCGGGCTCTTGATGCCGGTGGCCAGCATGTCGATGCGGTTGCGGATCGGCGGCACCCAGATATTGGCCAGGCCAGGCACCTTGACGATGCGGTCCAGTTCATCGACCAGCTTGTCCTGCGTCATGCCAGGGCGCCACTGGTCCCTGGGCTTGAACTGGATCGTGGTCTCGAACATCTCCATCGGCGCGGGGTCGGTCGCGGTCTCGGCGCGGCCGGCCTTGCCGTAGACCCTGGCGACTTCAGGGACCGTCTTGATGAGGCGGTCCGTCTGCTGTAGCAGCTCAGCGGCCTTGCCGGCCGAGAGCCCCGGCAGCGCCGACGGCATGTAGAGCAGGTCGCCTTCGTCGAGCCGGGGCATGAACTCGCCGCCGATGTGCTGGAGCGGCCACAGGCTCAGCACCAAAGCCACGGCGGCGACCGCCAGCGTGGTCTTGGGCGCGCGAAGGACGACGTTCAACAGCGGCCGGTAGATCGCGATCAGGAGTCGGTTCAGCGGATTGTTCTTCTCGTCCGGAATGCGCCCCCGGATCAGATAGCCCATGAGCACCGGTATCAACGTTGCCGACAGACCAGCTGCTGCCGCCATGGCATAGGTCTTGGTGAACGCCAGCGGCGAGAACAGCCGGCCTTCCTGTGCCTCCAGCGTGAAGACCGGAATGAAGCTCAGAGTGATGATCAAGAGCGAGAAGAACAGCGCCGGCCCTACCTCGGCGGCGGAGTCGCCAATGACCTGCCAGCGCACCTCGCCTTCGAGCTTCTGGTCCGGATGCGCGTGGTGCCAATGCTCCAGGTGTTTGTGCGCGTTCTCAATCATCACGACCGCCGCATCGACCATGGCCCCGATCGCGATGGCGATACCGCCGAGCGACATGATGTTGGCGTTGACGCCCTGGTAGTGCATCACGATGAATGCGGCCAGGATGCCCAGCGGCAACGAGACGATGGCGACGAACGCCGAGCGCAGGTGGAACAGGAAGATGAAGCAGACCACCGCGACGACGGCGAACTCTTCGAGCAGCTTGTGGCCAAGGTTGTCCACGGCGCGTTCGATCAGGCCTGAGCGGTCGTAGACCGGCACGATCTCCACCCCTTGGGCAGGCCGGCTTGCAAGGTCTTGAGCTTCTCCTTGACGGCCGCAATCGTCTCCAGCGCGTTCTTGCCCGAACGCATCACGATCACGCCGCCCGTCGCTTCCCCTTCGCCGTCCAGTTCGCCGATGCCCCGGCGCATCTCGGGCCCGACCTGGATGCGTGCCACGTCACCCAGACGCACCGAGACGCCCGCCGCCGTGCTGACCAACGGCACCTTGCGGAAATCGTCGAGCGACTGCAAATAGCCCGATGCCCGCACGACGTACTCGGCCTCGCCGAGTTCGAGCACCGAGCCGCCCGCTTCCTGGTTCGACTTCTGGATCGCCTCGACCACCTTGGTGTGCGCGATGCCGTAGGCCGCCAGTTTGTCGGGGTCCAGCAGGATCTGATACTGCCGCACCATGCCCCCGACGGAGGCCACCTCGGCCACGTTCGGCACGGTCTTCAGCTCGAACTTGAGGAACCAGTCCTGCAAGGCGCGCAGCTGCCCCGCATCCTGCGTGCCGCTGCGATCGACCAGCGCATACTGGTAGATCCAGCCGACACCGGTCGCGTCGGGCCCGAGCGACGCCTTGGCTCCGGGCGGCAATCTCGACTGCACCTGGTTCAGATACTCCAGCACCCGCGAGCGTGCCCAGTACAGGTCCGTGCCATCTTCGAACAGCACATAGACGAAGCTGTCGCCGAAGAAGGAATAGCCTCGCACCGTCTTCGCCCCCGGCACCGATAGCATCGTCGTCGTCAGCGGGTAGGTGATCTGGTTTTCGACGATCCGCGGCGCCTGGCCGGGATAGGTCGTGCGGATGATCACCTGCACGTCCGAGAGATCGGGCAGCGCGTCCAGCGGCGTGCGCAGCAGCGCGTAGACGCCCCAGGCGCTGAGCATTACCGTGGCCAGCAGCACCAGGAAGCGGTTGACGATCGACCAGCGGATCAGCCGGGCGATCATGGCTTGCTCCCCGAGGCTGCGGACGCGGCAGGCTTTGGCTCCGGCTGCAGCAGGGTCGTGTGCGTGAGCTGGGCCTGGTTGTCGGCGTCCATGTAGAACTCGAAGTCGATTCGGTCACCAGCCTCCATCCCACGCGGCAAACCGCGCTTGGGCAGCTTGAAGTCCATGGTCATCGCCCCCCACCTCAGTGACGCGATGGGGCCATGCGACAAGGTCATCGCATCGCGGCTGATGGCCTCGATCTTTCCTGTCCCGGAATGTCGGGGGGCGGTGTTCGCGGCCGTGGGTGGAGGTTCGACGTTCAACCGTGCCTCCACGCCCTTCAGGCTGGCCTCGGAGTCGATCAGGAACTGCGAGGAGACGACCACGCGCTGGCCGAGTTGCAGGCCACGCTTGATCTCCGTCTGCCCACCGCTTTCGATGCCGATCTCGACATCGACCGGCCGAAAGCGGCCGTTCTCTTCCGCCAGCATCGCGACCATGCGTTTGCCGGTCTGGATGATGGCTTCGGTGGGCACCAGCAACGCCTTCTCGCTGCGCTTGTCCATGAACTGCATCTGCACGAACATGCCCGGCACCAGCGCACCGTTGGCATTCGCGAGTTCGAGCCGGGCCTTCAGCGTTCGCGTCGTCGCGTTGACCTCGGGAAGGATGGCCTGCACCTTGCCGTCGAACTTCGCGCCGGGCACGGCCGGACTCGTCGCATGAACCTTCGCGCCGGGCCGCAGCAGCGCTGCCTGGCTCTCTGGCACTTCGGCATTGGCCCACACGGTGCCGAGGCCGTTGATGCGGAACAGCGTGGCGCCTGCCATCACAGTCATGCCTTCGCGCGCCATCAACTCGGTGACGACACCGCCGATCGGTGCGACAAGCTGGATGCGTGGCTGCGTGCGCCCAGTGCTTTCGACCAACGCGATCTGGCTGTCGTTCATGCCGGCCTGGCGCATGCGC
>Ga0187843_10001043_pt1 | contig 18001 bp, 15 predicted proteins | sample SpaLakP09_SKY_43_FD_134516 | JGI IMG/M metagenome (GOLD analysis project Ga0187843, IMG submission 134516) | Oligotrophic lake water microbial communities from Sparkling Lake, Wisconsin, USA - SP09_SKY_43 | ecosystem: Environmental > Aquatic > Freshwater > Lake | place: USA: Sparkling Lake...
CCAGATGAAGACCGGCCGCGATGTGGTCATCGGTGCGCTGCTGGGCGCTGACGAATTCGGCTTCGCCACCGCGCCGCTGGTGGCCGAAGGCTGCATCATGATGCGCAAGTGCCACCTCAACACTTGCCCGGTGGGTGTGGCTACGCAAGACCCGCTGCTCCGTGCCAAGTTCACCGGCAAGCCCGAGCATGTGGTGAATTACTTCTTCTTCGTCGCCGAGGAAGCGCGCCAGATCATGGCCCAGCTGGGCCTGCGCAAGTTCGAAGACTTGGTCGGCCGCAGCGATCTGCTGGACACCAAAAAGGGCATCACCCACTGGAAAGCCAAGGGCCTGGATTTCAGCCGTGTCTTCCACCGCCCGGCCTTGCCCGCCGAAGTGGCCCGCACCCATGTCGATGTGCAAGACCATGGCCTGGACCGCGCACTCGATGTGAAGCTGATCGAGAAGTGCCTGCCTGCCTTTGAGAAGGGCGAGAAGGTGCAGTTCATGCAGGAAGTCAGCAATGTGCGCCGCACCGTCGGCGCCATGTTGTCCGGCGAGCTGATTCGCCGCCGTCCCGAGGGTCTGCCCGACCACACCATCTTCATCCAGATGGAAGGCACGGGTGGTCAGAGCTTCGGTGCTTTCCTGGCCCAGGGCATTACTTTCTACCTGATCGGTGACGCCAACGACTACACCGGCAAGGGCTTGTCCGGCGGCCGTGTGGTGGTTCGCCCCAGCATCGATTTCCGCGGCGACGCGACGCAGAACATCATCGTCGGCAACACCGTGCTCTACGGTGCCACGCGCGGCGAGGCCTTCTTCCGCGGTGTGGCGGGTGAGCGCTTTGCAGTCCGGCTTTCTGGCGCCTCGGCCGTGGTCGAGGGTACGGGTGACCATGGTTGCGAGTACATGACCGGCGGCACCGTGGCCGTGCTGGGCAAGACTGGCCGCAATTTCGCGGCTGGCATGAGCGGCGGCATCGCCTACGTCTACGACGAGGATGGTCAGTTCGCCAAGCGCTGCAACACCAGCATGGTCGCACTCGACAAGTTGCTGCCCGCGCACGAGCAGGAAGCCACTGTGGACCGCGCCATCTGGCACCACCTCGGTGACGCCGAGGCGCAGACCGACGAAGCCATCCTCAAGAAGATGCTGGAAGACCACCACCGCTGGACCGGTAGCGCCCGGGCCCGCCACATCCTCGACCACTGGGCCGATTCGCGCGCCAAGTTCGTCAAGGTCTTCCCGCATGAGTACCGCCGCGCACTCGGCGAAATCCATGCTGCCAAGGAAGCGGCCTCGACCATCGAGCAGGCCAAGGCTCCCGCTGCGCCCAAAGCGGCGCTCAAGGCCTGAGCGGAACGCGCACGGAAGCAGTGATCACCGGGTCGGATGAATAAATTCGAATCTGACCCCACCAAATGAATATCTGCGGGTCGAGTTCACTAACCTACTCTGACCCCAATAAAGAGTTTTAGGAGCGAAGCATGGGCAAGGTAACGGGCTTCATGGAGTACCAGCGGCTGGAAGAGGGCTACGAGCCCGTGGGCACGCGGGTCAAGAATTACAAGGAATTCGTGATTGGTTTGAACGCCGAACAGTCCAAGCAGCAGGCCGCCCGCTGCATGGACTGCGGCACGCCGTTCTGCAACAACGGCTGCCCGGTCAACAACATCATTCCGGACTTCAACGATCTGGTGTACCGCGGGGATTGGGCCAATGCCATCACCATCCTGCACAGCACCAACAACTTCCCGGAATTCACCGGCCGCATCTGCCCCGCGCCCTGTGAAGCAGCTTGTACGCTGAACGTCAACGATGACGCCGTGGGCATCAAGTCCATCGAGCACGCCATCATCGACCGCGCCTGGTCCGAGGGCTGGGTCCAGCCGCAAGTAGCCAAGCGCAAGACCGGCAAGACCGTGGCCGTCGTCGGCTCCGGCCCGGCCGGCTTGGCGGCTGCGCAGCAACTCGCCCGCGCGGGCCACAGCGTGACCGTGTTCGAAAAGAACGACCGTGTCGGCGGCCTGCTGCGTTACGGCATCCCCGACTTCAAGATGGAGAAGTCGCACATCGACCGCCGCGTGGCGCAGATGGAAGCCGAGGGCGTGGTCTTCCGCACGGGCGTGCTGGTCGCCTCCATGCCAGAAGGTTCCAAGGTCACCAACTGGGCCAAGGACAGCATCAGCCCGGACGAGCTCAAGGCACAGTTCGACGCCGTCTTGCTCAGCGGTGGCGCCGAATCCAGCCGTGACCTGCCGGTGCCGGGCCGTGATCTGGCCGGCATCCATTTCGCGATGGAATTCCTGCCGCAGCAGAACAAGGTCAACGCCGGGGACAAGCTCAAGGGCCAGATCCGTGCCGACGGCAAGCATGTGGTCGTCATCGGCGGCGGCGACACCGGCAGTGATTGCGTCGGTACCAGCAACCGCCACGGCGCCAAGAGCGTCACCCAATTCGAGCTCATGCCCCAGCCGCCCGAGGTGGAAGACCGCCCGCTGACCTGGCCTTACTGGCCGCTCAAGCTGCGCACCTCCAGCAGCCACGAGGAAGGCTGCGAGCGCGAGTTCGCCATCTCGACCAAGGAATTCCTCGGTGAGAAGGGCAAGCTGACCGGGGTGAAAACCGTGCGCGTGGAATGGCAGGGCGGCAAGATGGTCGAGGTGCCGGGTTCCGAGCAGATCATCAAGGCCGATCTGGTCTTCCTGGCCATGGGCTTTGTGGCGCCCGTCGCCACCGTGCTCGACGCCTTCGGTGTAGCCAAGGATGCGCGCGGCAACGCCAAGGCCAGCACCGATTTCAACGGTGGTTACAAGACCAATGTCGACAAGGTCTTTGCTGCCGGTGATATGCGCCGCGGCCAGTCGCTCGTCGTCTGGGCCATCCGTGAAGGCCGCCAGGCGGCGCGCGCGGTGGATGAGTTCCTGATGGGCAGCAGCGAGCTACCGCGCTGAGCCCTCGGGCTCGCAGCCTGGGCCGCTGGGCCCGTCCGCGTTCATCAACGCCCCCGCCGGGATCAGGTCCCAGCGGGGGCGTTCGCCTTCCTGGAAGCGCACGGCCACACAGAGACGGGCGGCCACCTCGTGGGCGTCGAGCCTGCCGGGTTTGAAGCTTTGGCCCAGAAAGGCCTGCTGCACCGCCTTGACGAAGCGTGGGGGCAAGCGGTCGGGCGGAACCCTCACCTCATCCACCTGTCCTGCCTGGCTGATCATCAGGGCCACACGGAGCTCGGCGCGCCCGTCCGGCAGGGCCTCGTCGGGATGGCTGAGAACGGGGGCGGCGCCCTCCGGCAAGCGCGGCGGCTCGCTCAGCGTCTCAGCAGGCCGATAGAGGGTTTGCACGCGGCCGTCTTCCTCGTCTTCTTCGTCGGCCGTGGGGGCTCGACGCGGCGCCGGCGAAAGGCTGGCCTGTCGGGTGTCTTGCGAAACTGCTTCGGACTGCAGGCCAGCGGCAGGCACCAGCGCCTCGGGCTGGTCACGCCGTTCGGCGGCCTGTGTTGTGCCAAATTCGCCGCCAGTTTGAGCGTACGGCCGGGGGGCGTCGGGCCTGGCAGTCCGCAGCAGGCGCACCGACATGCTGGGCTCTGCCCCTCCTGCTTGATGGCCCCCTTCGCTCGGCAGCCAACTCGTGACTCCGATCAGCACATGCAAAACCAGGGCGCCGATCAGGCTCCACACCAGCCGCCGGTCGAGACCAGCCTGCGGCCGGGGTCTGTAGCTCTCCCGGTCCGTGACGGCCACTCGCAGGCTCGCGGCCGTCAACGCCCCCACCTCGCCGCAGTGCTCATGTCCTCAATCCGTCAGCTCGCGCCAAGACAGTCGGCGGGTGTTGCTGTTGCTCAGGCCTTGGGGGCGCGTCGGCGTGACGGTGGTGTTGTTGGACAGGCGCACCAAATCGATCACCTTGTTGTTCGGCAGCTTCACTGTGGAGGGCCGGGTGGCCAGCGCATTGCCCAGCGAGATGCTGACGATGTTCTGCGCGCTGTCCACGGCGCCGCCGGTGCGGTAGTCGAAGTAATTGATCCAGCTGGAGCCGCCCACCGTGCAGATGCCCGAGGAGTTGATCACATTGGAGGTCACGCCCAAGACGCCGCCAACCAGCACCGGCTCATTGGTGACCCGTTCGCGTGTGCCCGGCAGGTCCACATACCAGCCGTTCTTTACGCTCAGGTCCACCGGTTGCGGGTTGCCATTGCTGCGGATCGGCGAGCCCGGGCTGCAAATGGTCGAGTTGCTGGGGCAGGTGTCGTTGGTCAGCGTTTGTTGGACGAAGTTGTTGGCCACCAAACGCGGGTTGCCGAAGTCGCTGGCAGCCAGCCGGTCCTTGATGGCATAGATGCTCTGGGTGGTGGCATCGCTGAGATCACTGACCCCGAGATAACGCCCGGTGCCGACGAACACCATGGGGAAGGTGCCCACCATGCCCAGTTCCGGGCGCGAGGTGATGGGTTGCACCTGGCCCAGCGAGGTGCGCAGCGTGGCGAGGCGCTGGGCTTCGTAGCCCGCGGCGCCCACAGTGTTGTTGATGTCGAAGCGCCAGAGATTGCCCAGGTTGTCGCCGCCGTACACGCGCAGGGCCGTGTTGTCCTTGTCCGAGTTGTCGGCCCAGGCGCTGATGTGCCCCAAGCCACTGGGCGTTGTCGTGCTGCCCACGGCCAGGCCACTGACCAGAGTCGGTATGCCGTTGGGCAAAGTCGAGATGGGCTGGCCGGTGGCGATATCGAGCACGAAGAGGCGGCCGTTGCCGTCGCCAGGCGACACATTGTTGTAGCCCGAGGGCACGATCGCCACCCAGGTGCCGTCCACCAGCTTGCTGATTTCGGCCTTGCCGAAGGTGTAGCCCAGGTTGTCGTGGGTGAACTCCCACAGGGGCTTGGGGTCGGTGGGCGAGGTGATGTCGATGGCAATGTAAGCCCGGCCGCCGGCGCCCAGGCCGGTGACCAGCACGGTGCGCCATGCACTGCCGATCTTCACCTCTTGCGCCACCGGGCTGCCGTCGACGAAGTACTCGTGCTTGTTGCCGTAGCTCTTGTCGGCCAGCTTGTTGAGCCGAGGCATGACCTGGCTGGGCACATAGGCCCAGACCTCGTTGCCACTGGCTGAGCTGAAGGCGTGCAGCATGCCGTCGTTGGCGCCCACGTAGACCATGCCGTCGCGCGTGGCCAGCGTGTTCTTGTGGGCTGCAAAGCCGGCGTCGTTGTAGTTCACCAGCGCCGTCTTCACATAGACCGCTTCGGAGTTGACGATGTCACCGAGCACCTGGGTGCGCTGGCGGAAGAACTTCGAGGGGTCGTCCAAGGTGCCCTCATCGCTGCGGCTGCCGCGCAGATAGTCCACCAGGCGTCTGCCAGCAGCCGTGCTCTGGTTGCTGCTGCTCAAGCAGTAGTCGCCGGAGGTGCAGAACTGGGTCAGGTTGTTCCCCGAAGCGGTCAGCGTGGCGAGGTTGAAATAGCTCTTCTGGGTGGCGCTGAGGTTGTCCCAAGTGAACTCGGTGCGGTTGCCGCCGGAACCCGAGCTGAACATATAGATCTTGCGGTTGCTGTTGCTGTCCAGCAAGGTGCCCGCAGCCCAGTCCGCCGCGGCACTGATGGAACCGGTTTCCAGGTCGATGCGTTGCGACTTGAGTTGCCCCGTCCACTCGCCCGACTTGAAGTTCGAGACAAAGACCTGGTTGTCACCCGAGGACACATTGGGGTTGCTGGCGGTGGCCGCCGCCGCGGCGCCTTCCTGAGCGGCAATGTTGTTCAAGGCCGACTGCAGTCCGCTGTAGAGGCTTTGCGGATTGCTGGCGCTGAAGTAGGTGCCGCCGCCGTTGACGGCCGCATGCCAGAGGTCGTCAATGGTGGTCAGTGTGTTGGAGGCCGGCGTCGGCCAGGTGCATTCCCCGCTGGACTGCCATGTGCAGGTGCCCGCGGCTACATTGGGGCTGCTGCCCTGGCTGACGGCGAAGTAGTCGCCGCTGGTGGCGCGCAGATAGTCGGATTGGTACTGCATATAGCCCGATGCACCCAGGCCCAGGGTGAAGGTCACCATGCGCTGCTGGGCATTGGCCGTGCCATTGCCGCAGACATCGGCGCCGGTGCCTGATCCGCTGGTGCATTCCGCTGAACCATCGGTACCGGTTCGCAGATCGGCCTTGTAGTAGTAGGCGGCCACATCGGCCAGGGTGTTGGAGACGGCATTGCCGTCTTTCTGCGGCCGAGCCATCCCGCCATCCTGGTCGCCCAGGGCTGAGCCGTCCAGCTGGGTCAGCGTGACGGCTTCGTTCCAGAAACCATCTGTGGACAGCACGGTGTAGTTGCGTTGGCAGGAGTACTGCACCGGGTCTTTGATGGTGCCGCCGTTGTAGCTGCCGGTCAGCTTGCCGGCGTACAGGCGGCCGACATCGTTCAGGGCTCGACGCAGCGGCGTCGAGCTGTTCGGGTAGGCGTTGAAGAGGCGGCTGTACCAGTCCGATTTGTTGGTGCCGCTGTAAGTGGCCGGGTTCAGAAAGGCATCACCCTGGCTGTTGTTGATGCTGATGTAGCCCACACGGAAATTGCTGGTCACGGCAGAGAAGGCCTGGCTGGTGGAGGACTTCATCATTTGCATCCGCGTGTGGTAGTAGGTCCACCAGTTGGCGAAGTTGGTCATTTCCTCGGCATAGGTGCAAGTGCTGCCGGCGCAATCGGTGCGGGTTTCGGCCTTGGGATAGCTGTCGATCGCGGGGATGATGTCCACCCGTTGGAACCGGCCCGGATAGCCCCCGGCATCACCGGGCGTGCCATTGCTCGGCGCCCGGTAGCCTGAGAAGGTGGGCGTGGTCGGACTGATGCTGAGAAAGCAATTGCTGGGCGTTGTGGTCAATGAGATCGCGCCAGGCGCGGACACACCGGCCGGCGCCGTGATGGTGATCGTTCGGTTGGCCTGGGTTGCAAAGTAGCCGGTGCCGCCGTTGTTGATCCGCGAGGTCAGCGAGGCGGCCAGGTTGGAGCGAATCGATTCCAGGCTGGTGGCGCTGGAGAGCAGCTGGATGGAGCCCGACTTCAGCGAGTTGATGGAAACATTGCAGCTGTTGCCGCGGCTGTCAGCGATCGAGTTGATCGTCAGCATGGTGGTGGCGCGGGTTTCCTGGGTGGCCGGGATCCCGACCGTGCCAGCCGTGAAGAACTTGGTGGGGTAGCGCGCTTCCGGGTAGTTGTTGCTGCGCACGGCCTGGCAGGAGCCCGCCGCCGGCGTGGCTGCGCGGGCGTTGGCATCGCTGTTGCACCAGCGCACGGGCGCAGGGAACTTGAACACCGCGCTTTCCGTGGTTTGGCAGTTGCGCAGATTGATGCTGTCGCAATACTCGGCGGGGACGATGTTGTAGTAGTGCGGCCCCCAGCTTTGCGCGCTGGTGCTCGGACGGTCCGGCGCGCCGGTGGCCTTGTTGCCGCTGCCAGTGGCGGTGGTGGCGCGGAAGGTGGTGTAGCTCTTGTTGTTGACGATGCCGGGCAGGATGTAGTTGTCGTTGCGCAGGCAGTCGGTGTAGCTGATGTCCGTGCACCACTCGGTGTCTGGGAACTGGGTCAGCAAATTGATGTTCCCGGTGTTTTGGATGCCGAAGGCGTCGTTGGCCACCACCGTCCAGCCGCTGGTGTTGGCGGAGGTCATGCTGGCCCAACTCACGCCGCTGGCGTTCAGCGGCGGCGTGTAGCGGATGGCCGGGTTGTAGGCCATGCTATTGAAGCTGGCGCTCAAGAATGGCGGGTGGCCTCGCAGGCTGCCGAAGGGCGCCGCGCCGCGCCAGCAGGCATTGCTGCTGTCGCCGCCTTGGCAGCAGGTGTTGCTGAAGCTGCCGCTGTTGGTGGAGGTGGCGCCGGCCGAGCGGCAGAGTTGCGGGTCGGGGCTGGAGTCGCCGTTGACATGGTCGGGCATGAAGTCAAAGCCCATGGAGCCCGAATCGTCGAGGACGAACATCAGATTCGGCTGCACGGCATTCGGTGTGGCGACCACCAGCGGGGTGCTCGAGATATCGGTGACCGCGGCGCTGGCCGCACCACTCAGCTGCAGGGCTGCCAAGCCGAGCCAAAGGGCAATGAGGCGTTGCTTGCTGCTCATGGGGAACTCCAAATCGGAACGGGGTGAAACACCGGCCAGGCCGGCGCTCAAAGGGCCACGACGGCCTGAACAAAGCCAATCGTGTTGCGCGGCCCGGAGACGCGGGCCGTGATGCGGTAATAACGCTGGTTGGGAATGCTGGTCGGCGTGCCAGGATTGACGCGCTGGCTGCGGCCCTCGCCAACATTGCTGGCGGGTGCGGCTTCGCAACCAATGCCCGAGGTGGGCGCGCCTTGGCCACTGCACAGGCGCTGGATCACGAACGACACGGTGTTGCCGGCGGCATCAGGGGCGAGGGTGTTGACCGTGTTGCTGGGCACCAGCACGGTGTTCCAGAAAACCTCCCAGCTCTGGCCGACCGCCGGGTCTTGCCGCAAGGCCAGGTAGCCCACGGGCCGGCCTGCGGCGATGGTGATGTTGTTGTGCAGATTGGTGGCGATGTTGTTTTGCTCCAGCCAGGCCACGGCGGTTTCAATGCCGAGGTCGGCCGACTGGATGGCCGATTGCTGGAAGGCCAGATTGCCTGCCACCTTGTTGCTGCTGAGCATGGATCGCATCAGCCCGACGGCAGCCAGCGACATGATCACCAGCACGACAATGGCCAGCATCAGCACGATGCCGCGCTGTCGGGATGGGCGCGCTTCGCGGTTCGAAATGGGGCGGCGAGGGGTCAGCATGGCGTTTGCGCTCCTTGCCACGCCAGATTGCGCAAGGGCACCACCGCTTCAAACACCTTGTAGCGGTAGTACTTCCACTCGTTATCGGCCGAGAGGTTGATCGGCGCATCGGCGGAACCGGCCCAGGTTGGCGCGTTGGCGGCCACGGTCACCTCGGTCTTTTCCTTCTGGCCACTGACGGTGGTGACCGCCAGTCGTATGGCCGTCATGCGCGCCCACTGATTGGCTGTGCTCGGGGTGGTTTGGTCGAATATGTCGACAGAGCAGTCCGAAGGCGCGGCCGAGGTGTCTCGCCCGTACTGCGCGCGCAGATTGACCACGTTGTCGATGATTTCCACCCAGGCCTGGGCCGTCAACGCGCTGCAGTTGTTCACCATCAGGTCGCATTCCGTCAGACGGCCGTTGCGGACGGCGTAGGCCAGGATTTTGGGGCTGAGCCCCCAGTTGAACAGCGTGTCCTGGATGCCGACCGCGCCGGCCGCGACCGCCACATTGGCGCCCACCGGTTGGGCATTGACCCGGTCCATCAGGAGGTTGCAAGGCGCCGGGCGCACTTGGTTGGCGGCGATCACCCGGTCATTGATGGAGAAGGCCGAAGCGGTGGCCACCGAGTAGGTCACGGCATCGGGTTCGGAGTTGATGCGGTCACCCTCGGGTGCGCCGTTGCCGCTGCTGTAGACCACCAGCAAGGTGTCGCTGCCGGCATCACCGGCCGGGATGTCGGCATGGTTGATCGTGATCGGGCCCAGGGTGTTGAGCACCCGCCCGGTCGGCAGGGTCAGATTGCAGCCGGCCAGCACCAGATTGGCAGCGCCATGGCCGCTCTGGCGGATGTCGCGCTGCAGCTGGGCGATGGCGATGGCGCCGTTGGTCTGGGCCTCGTCGCCGCTGGTGGCCGTGCGCTGGCCACGTTCGGACAGCGAGAACACCTGCATCACCACGATCACGGCGGTCATGCCCAGCACCACGCCGACCAGAAGCTCGATCAGGCTGAAGCCTCGCGAGCGCCCTGCGGCAGAGTGGGGAGATGAAGTTGTCGTTTTCAAGTCGGTCTCCGGCGTCACTTCATCTGGGTGATCATCACCAAGTTGTGGGGGCTGCTCGCCAGGTTCTCGCCCGGAGCGGCCCATTTCACGGTGATGGTGACGCGCAAGCTGGGCGTCAGCACCGGCCCGCCCGCCGGCGTTCCGGCCAGGGCTGGCAAAGGGTTGACCTGGGCGAAGGTCACGGTCGGCGGGTAGGTGTCCACACCGGGCAGGGTGGCGCTGACTTTCTCGAGCCAGAGCTTGTAGCCGTCCCCTTGGGTGGCGCTGCTGAAGTTGGCTTGCAGCGCAGCGAGGTTGCGGTTGCTGACCCACATGGTGCCGATCAGCTCATTGGCCAGCAGCGCGGCGTCCGATCGGTACTTGGCCTGTCCGGCCTGTTTCACTGCCGTGGCCTGCAGACCGACCAAACCGAGCACGCCCAAGGCGAACACCAGCAGGGCGACCAGAACCTCCAGCATCATGAAGCCACGGCCGCGGCCTTTGCGGCATGCGCGGCTGTTGCTGCGTGCGTGAGGGGCACCGTTGCCCTTGGCCTGCGGGCTTGCTGCGAGAAGGTGTGTGGTTCTCATCGTCAGACCTCAAGTGCCGCAGCCCTGAACGTCGCTGTCGGGCAGCTTCGGGTTGCACATGCGCACCTGGCCGGAGGGGGTGATGACGATGCGCAGGCAGACGGCGTTGCCGCTGGCGTCGCAGGAGCCGGCCGCGGTGTTGCTGACATTCATCACGATGTTGGCGGCCGGCGTCGGCATGAGCTTGCCCAGGCCATTGAACACGACCGAGCCTGCGGTCGCGGTAATTTCGACCGAACCGTTGCCATCCTTGCTGGGTTTGGTGTGCAGGATGCGTGGCGCCACGGTGTCAGACGGTGCCGAGGCGCAGCGGCCCTCGACCGAGTCCTCCGCTGTGTTGGCGCCGATCATATTGATCACCCAGTTGGTGCCGCTCGCGCTGATCGCGCAGTCATTGGTCAGCGAGCTGGTGAGTTGGAAGCGCACGCCGGTGTTGCGGGCCACGGCTTCGGCTTTGGCCAGCTGGATGCCCGCACTGAGGGCCGTGGCGGTGTTGCGGATGCGCCCGTTCTGCAGCCAGGTGGAGAAGCTCGGGGCAGCGACGGCCATGAAGATGCCGAGCAAGGCCAGGGTCACCGCCAGCTCGATCAAGGTCACGCCGCTCTGGCGCTTGCCAGACATGCCGGTCGCTGTGAGGCGCTTCAGCATGATCCGTCCTGCTTGAGCGCCCAGCAGGTATTGGGGCTAGGCGTGGTCCAACCGCTGGGCAGCGCGGCACTGGTCTTCACGCCGGCCTCGTTGACGGTGTAGGTGAAGCCGGCCATCGAGTCCTTGCCCACGGCTTGCAGAACGAAGGCCGATGCGCTGGACGAAGAGCAGGAGAAGTTGAAGTACTTGCTGCTGCTGGTGTCGGAGTTGCAGTCAGCTGAGCCGACATAGGTGCGTCGGTCCTGAAAAAACTGCTCCAGGCGCACCTGGCGTGTGGCCAGGCCCGCGGTGGCTTCGGGGATCTTGCCCCGCACCACATAGGCTTTGTAGGACGGCAAGGCCACGGCGGCGAGGATGCCGATGATGGCCACGGTCACCATCACCTCGATCAGGGTGAAGCCCTGAGCTGGACGTGATTGAAAAGAGGTGACGCGTGCTGACATGAGGTGCTCCTGGTTGGAATTGATTTTCGGCCGCTGGTTTTCGCCTGTGTAGCCGCCTATCAGACTGTCCCTCGCGCTGGTCGGACTCAGGCCCGGAAATGTGAAGTATTTGGGGCTCTTCTCGGCGGCTCGGTGCGCGATCGGTGTTTCCCCTATGATGTGATCTTTGTCAAAAACGGGCCCTGGCCCGCCCAGCCAAGGCTCATGGCCCCTTATTCATCCACTTCCATTGCCGCGTCCGAAACGCCTCTGATTGAATTGCGCGATGTCAGCTGCGGTTATGGCGACCGGGTGATCCTGGAGCGCGTGAATCTGCGCATCCCGCGCGGCAAGGTGTTGGCCCTGATCGGCACCAGCGGCGGTGGCAAGACCACGGTCTTGCGCTTGCTGGGCCGGCAGATCAAGCCAATCTCGGGCCAAGTGCTGTTTGATGGTGTCGATCTGGCGGGCCTGGATCTCGATGGGCTGTACGCCGTGCGGCGTCGCATGGGCATGCTCTTCCAGTTCGGCGCCTTGTTCACCGATCTGAGTGTGTTCGAGAACGTGGCCTTCCCGCTGCGCGAGCACACCAAGCTGCCCGAAGCCATGATCCGCGATCTGGTGTTGATGAAGCTCAATGCGGTGGGCCTGCGTGGCGCGCGCGATCTCTTGCCCTCCGAGATCTCCGGCGGCATGGCGCGCCGGGTGGCCCTGGCGCGCGCCATCGCGCTGGACCCGCACCTGGTGTTGTACGACGAGCCCTTCGCCGGCCTGGACCCCATTTCGCTCGGTGTAGCTGCGCGCTTGATCCGCGATTTGAACGATGCCCTGGGGCTCAGCAGCATCATCGTGTCCCATGATTTGCATGAAACCTTTGCGATTGCCGACGAGGTGGCCATGATTGCGAATGGCCGCGTGGTCGCCCAAGGCACGCCGGATGAGCTGGGCCACAGCAGCGATCCGCTGGTGCAGCAGTTCGTCGGCGCCCATGCCGATGGCCCGGTGCGCTTCCACCAGCCGGCCTGCCCCGTGGGCCAGGACTTTGGCCTGGGAGTGTCGGCATGATCGCGAGCCTCACACAGTTTTCGGCCCGTGTCGGCCGTGGCATGCGGCAGCAGCTGATCGACCTGGGCTCCAGCACCCGCCTGTTTTTCCAGCTGCTGGCGCGCACGCCGGCGGCCTTGTTGCGCTTCTCTCTGGTGCGCGAGCAGATTTACTTCTTGGGCAATCGATCGCTGTCGCTGATCGGCGTCTCGGGCCTGTTTGTCGGCTTTGTGCTGGCGCTGCAGGGCTACTACACCTTGCAACGCTATGGCTCCGCCGAGGCCGTGGGCCTGCTGGTGGCTTTGAGCCTGGTGCGCGAGTTGGGCCCGGTGGTGGCTGCGCTTTTGTTTGCGGGCCGTGCCGGCACTTCGCTGACGGCCGAGATCGGCCTGATGAAGGCCGGCGAACAACTGACCGCGATGGAAATGATGGCGGTCGATCCGCTGACCCGCGTGCTGGCGCCGCGCTTCTGGGGTGGCTTCATCGCCATGCCCTTGCTGGCGGCGCTGTTCTCGGCCATTGGCATCATCGGTGGCTGGCTGGTGGCCGTACCTCTGATCGGCATTGATGCAGGTGCCTTCTGGTCGCAGATGCAGGGCGGCGTGGATGTCTGGGCCGATGTGGGCAATGGCGTCGTGAAGAGCCTGGTTTTTGGTGTCACCGTGACCTTTGTGGCCTTGTTGCAGGGTTATGCCTGCAAGCCCACGCCTGATGGCGTGGCGCAGGCCACCACACGCACGGTGGTGATGTCGTCGTTGGCGGTGCTGGCACTGGACTTTGTGCTGACCGCGATGATGTTCTCGATTTGATTTGTAGGGGTAGAGGATGCAAGCCTCAAGGCGTGACGCATGGGTGGGTTTCTTTGTGCTGTTGGGCGGCGCTGCGCTGCTGTTCCTGGCGCTCAAGGCCGGCAACCTGCTGAGCCTGAACTTTGACGAGACCTACCAGGTCACGGCCAAGTTCGACAATATCGGCGGCCTCAAGGCCCGAGCCGCGGTCAAGAGCGCCGGCGTGGTGATCGGTCGGGTGGAATCCATCACCTTCGACGACAAGAGCTTCCAGGCCAAGGTGGTGATGAAGCTCTACAAGAACGTGGTCTTCCCCAAGGACAGTTCGGCCAAGATCCTGACGGCCGGCCTGCTCGGCGAACAGTACATCGGTCTTGAAGCTGGTGCCGACGAGAAGAACCTGGCCGCTGGCGACAACATCAGCCAGACGCAATCGGCCGTGGTGCTGGAAAACCTGATCGGCCAGTTCCTCTACAACAAGGCCGCCGATTCCGGCACGCCGGCTGGCGGGGCCAAACCATGAGTGCCAGGATGGACCGCTCCTGGCGCCGTGTCCTGTTGGTGCTGAGCATCCTCGTGCTGAGCGGCTGCGCCAGCCTGCGCGGCCCGGGCGCGCCGGGCCAAAAGCTCGATCCCTGGGAAAACTGGAACCGCAAGGTCTTCAATTTCAACGAGTCGCTGGACGCCAATGTGCTCAAGCCCGTGGCCACGCTGTACAGCGATATCGTGCCGGCGCCGGTACGCCTGGCCACTGACAATTTCTTCGGCAATATCGGCGACGCCTGGTCGGCGGTGAACCTGCTGCTGCAGGGCCGCTTCAAGGCCAGTGTGGAGCAGGGCATGCGCTTTGCCGTCAACTCCACGCTGGGCTTTGCCGGCTTGATCGACATCTCCACCGAGGTGGGTCTGGAGCGCAAGAGCGAAGACCTGGGCAAGACCTTTGGTGTCTGGGGCACGGGCACGGGTGCCTACATCGTCTGGCCCATCTTCGGCCCGTCTTCGGTGCGGGACACCCTGGCCCTGCCGTTTGATCGCATCGCCACCTCGCCCACCCTCGTGGTCAAGGATGGTTACAGCAAGACCGCACTGACCGCCTTGCAACTGATCAACGCCCGCGCCAACTTCCTGCGCGCCGGCGAGATGCTGGACGGCATCGCGCTCGACAAGTACACCTTCATCCGTGATGCCTATCTGCAGCGCCGCGGCAGCTTCGGCAATGACGACGAGTACGAGGTGCTGACCCCGGAAGCGCCGGCCGTGCCAGCCTCCAGCCCGCAAGCCGGCCCCTGATCGGGCTTGCGCTTGTTCGCCCCGGGCCTTGTTGATAGGTGCCGGGGCGGTGAACCGAACGTCGGCTGGCGCGTTGTTGGTCTATCGCCTGAACGCCCAGCCCCTCCGAGATTGAAAGGAACCGCCAGAATGATCGCCACCAAACGCCTGGTTCTGCGCAGCCTACTGGCTGCCGCTTGTGCTTTTTCCGCCGCCCTGCCGCTGCAAACCGCCTGGGCGGCCGATGCCAGCGCGCCGGACACCTTGATCCGCCAGCTCTCGCTGGAGACGCTGGAAACGGTCAAGAGCGACAAGGCCATCCAGGCCGGCGATCTGCAGAAGATCATCAATCTGGTCGACGGCAAGGTCATGCCGCATGTCAATTTCCAGCGCATGACCTCGTCGGCCGTGGGCCGCTTCTGGCGCCAGGCCACACCCGAGCAGCAGCAGCGCCTGCAGGATGAATTCAAGACCTTGCTGGTGCGCACCTATGCTGGCGCGCTGACCCAGGTCAAGGACCAGACCATCGCCCTGCGTCCGCTGCGCGCCTCGCCCAGCGACACCGAGGTGGTGGTCAAGACCGAGATCCGTGGCAAGGGCGATCCGATCCAGCTCGACTACCGCCTGGAAAAATCCGGCGCCGTCTGGAAGATCTACGACGTCAATGTGTTGGGCATCTGGTTGGCCGATCAATACCGCAACAGCTTCTCGCAAGAGATCGGCGCCAACGGCATCGATGGCCTGATCAAGGCCCTGGCCGAGCGCAACCAGAAGGCTGCAGCCGCTGGCGGCAAGGCCTGAGGCGCGGAACGGTGAGCTCCACGCCCTCCATGCTCAAGCTGCCTGCGTCGGTGGGCTTGAGTGAAGCCGGTGCGCTGTGGCCAGGCCTGCAGCAGAGCCTGCGCGCAGAGTGCGCGCAGCTGCGCAGCGCGGCGGCCCGCGAGCTGAACCTCAGCCTCGCGGACTTGCAACATTTCGATTCGGCCGTGCTGACCCTGCTGATCAGCGCCGCACGCCTGTGCCAGGCTGAAGGCCTGAAGCTGCGCCTGCATGAGGTGCCGGCCAAGCTGCAAGAGCTGGCCCGGGTCTACGGCGTGGCCGAGCTGCTCTGGCCTGAGTTGGTGCCCGCCGCCGCTGCTTGACGATGCCCAACGGCGCGCCGGGCTCCCGTCCGGCGTCTGTCGCTCAGCTGATGTAGCGTTTGCCGCGCAGATTGCGCTTGATCTCCTGCAGCATGGGCCGCAGGTCGGCGCCCAGACGCAGGGCCACGCCGGTGGTCAGAATGTCCACCGCCGTCAGGTGCAGCAGGCGCGACACCATGGGGCTGTAACGGTCATAGTCCTCGGGGTGGTCCACCGCCAGCAAGACCTGGCCCGGGCTCAGGCCCAGCTGCGCCAGGGGCGAACCACTGGCGGTGATGATGATGGTGGTCGCGCCCTTTTTGCGCGCGATCTCTGCCGCATCGAGCAGGTCACGGCTGCGGCCGGAATTGCTGATGATGACGGCACAATCGCCCGGCTGCAGCATGGTCGCACTCATCAGCTGCACATGGCCGTCGCTGCAGGCGGCGGTATTGATACCGAGGCGGAAAAACTTGTGCTGGGCATCCTGGGCCACGATGCCGGAGTTGCCCACGCCGTAGAACTCGATGCGGCGCTGGTTGCGGGCCGCTTCGGCCAAGGCATTGATGGCGCATTCAAACGCATGGCTGGCCGCGTCGTTGCGGTAGTGCAGCAAGGCCGCCACCGCGTTGTCCACCACCTTAACGATCAGGTCACCGGGCTTCTCGTCCTCGTCCACCGCGCGGTGCACAAAGGGCACGCCTTCGTTGACGCTGCCGGCCAGCTTGCGCTTGAAATCGGTCAGGCCGTCATAGCCCACGCTGCGGCAAAAGCGCACCACGGTGGGCTTGGACACATGGGCCCGGTCCGCCAGCTCGCTGACGGGCAGATTGGCAAAGGCCCGTGCATCGCCCAGCAGCAGCTTGGCCACCCGTTGCTCGGCCGGCGGCAGAGCGGGCAGCGCAGCCTTGACGCGTTCAAGAATGCTCATGTTTCTTCTGACCAGGCAAAGCCGTCGCGCGCCACCAGGGCGCTGGCCGCAGCCGGGCCCCAAGAGCCCGCGGTGTAGGGGCGGGGGCCGTTGCTGTCCTGCTTCCAGGCGTCGAGGATGGGCTCGACCCAGCGCCAAGCTTGCTCTTGCTCATCGCTGCGCACGAACAGGTTCAGGCGGCCGGCGATGGCGTCCAGCAGCAGGCGCTCGTAGGCGCCGACCCGGTTGGTGGCGAAGGCCTTGTCGAAGTCCAGATCCAGCGACACGGGCGACAGGGCCTCGCCATGGGCGCCACCCTTGGCGGCCAGCAGTTGCAGCTCCAGGCCATCTTCCGGTTGCAGCTTGATCACCAGGCGGTTGGCCTGGTTGGTGCCCGGGAAGATGGGGTGCGGCACGGGGCGGAAGTTGATGACGATTTGCGCGTCACGGGCCGCCAGGCGTTTGCCGGTGCGCAGGTAGAAGGGAACGCCGGCCCAGCGCCAGTTCTGCACCTCGGTGCGCAGGGCGACAAAGGTTTCGCAGTGGCTGTCGGCCGGCACCTTGGCTTCGTCCAGATAACCGGGTACGGCCACGCCGCCCACCGTGCCGGCGCGGTACTGGCCGCGCACCACATCGCGGGCCACGCTCTCCGGCGTGAAGGGCTTGAGCGAGCGCAGCACCTTGAGCTTTTCGTCGCGGATGGCATCGGCATCGTTGGTCGAGGGCGGCTCCATGGCGATCATGGTCAGCAGCTGCAGGGCATGGTTCTGAATCATGTCACGCAGCGCGCCGGTGCCGTCGTAGAAGGCGCCCCGCGTACCCACGCCCAGCTCTTCGGCCAGGGTGATCTGGATGTTGGCGATGCTCTCGCGGCGCCACAGCGGTTCGAACAAGGCGTTGCCGAAGCGCAGGGCCGAGAGGTTCTGCACCGAGGGCTTGCCCAGGTAATGGTCAATGCGGAAGGCCTGGCTTTCCTTGAAGACCGAGCGCACCACGGCGTTGATCTCTTGGGCGCTGGCCAGGTCGTGGCCCAGGGGTTTTTCGAGCACCACGCGCACGCGCTCGTGGTTCAGGCCGGCTTCGCCGAGCTGCTGGCAGATCTGGGTGAAGAGATGCGGGCTGGTGGCCAGGTAAAGCACCACGGTGTCGGCACTGCGCTCATCCAGCCAGTCCTTGAGGCGCTGGTAGTGCTCGGGTTGGGACAGGTCCATGCGGCGGTAGTGCAGCAGGGCGGCGAAGCGCTCGAACTCTTCCTCGTTCGGGCGCTTGGAGCCATCCACCTCGCGGAAGCGCTCCTTCAGCCATTCGCGGTAACGCTCGTCACTCATCTCGTCACGGGCCACGGCCAGAATGCGGCCGCCGGCCGGCAGCTTGCCGTGGCGGAAGGCCTGGAACAGGGCGGGCATGAGCTTGCGCCAGGTCAGGTCGCCAGTGCCGCCGAAGAAA
>Ga0187843_10001045_pt1 | contig 17979 bp, 13 predicted proteins | sample SpaLakP09_SKY_43_FD_134516 | JGI IMG/M metagenome (GOLD analysis project Ga0187843, IMG submission 134516) | Oligotrophic lake water microbial communities from Sparkling Lake, Wisconsin, USA - SP09_SKY_43 | ecosystem: Environmental > Aquatic > Freshwater > Lake | place: USA: Sparkling Lake...
ACGTGGGCGGGATGGGCCGGCTGATGCGCGAGTCGCACTGGTCCATGCGTGATGACTTTGAAATCACGGCGCCGGCGATCGATGCGTTGGCCGCCTTGGCGCAGGACGTGATCGGCGACGCCGGCGGCGCGCGCATGACCGGCGGCGGCTTTGGCGGCTGCGTCATCGCCCTGGCACCCCTGGGCATGGTCGACGAAATTCGCGCCGCCGTGGCCCGTGGCTATCGCTCGCCGGACGGCCGCGAGGCCGAAGTCCATGCCTGCGCCGCCGCGGGCGGTGCCGGGGTGCTGGCATGACGATGCCGGACGTGTTCACGCTGCAGTCCGGCGACGGCCTGCGCATCGCCGTGACGAATGCCGGCGCCGCCTGGACGTCCTGCCTCGTGCCCGTCAACGGCGCCGACCGCGAGGTGCTGCTCGGCTATCCCCAACCCGCCGACGGCCTGACCGAGCCCGGCTACCTCGGCGCCATCGTGGGCCGCTACGCCAACCGCATCGCCGGCGCGTCCTTCGACCTCGACGGCCAGCGCTTCGCCTTGCAGGCCAACGAAGGCGAGCACCAGTTGCACGGCGGCGCCGGCGGCTTCCATCGTCAGCTGTGGCGCGCGGTCCGCCAAACCCCGGACAGCCTCGAACTTGCGCTGACCTCGCCCGACGGCGATCAGGGCTTCCCTGGCGAGCTGAGCGTGCGCGCCACTTACCGCCTCGCGCCGCCACTGACCGTCACCGTGACGCTGGAAGCCACGACCACCGCGCCCACGCTGTGCAGCCTCACCAGTCACGCCTACTTCAACCTCGACGGCGGCGGCAGCATCGCCAATCACCGGCTGCAGATTCCGGCCGACCGCTACCTGCCGGTGCGGGCCGACCTGATCCCCACGGGTGAACAGGCCGAGGTCGCGGGCACGCCATTCGACTTCCGCGCACCGCGGCGTATCGGCGAAGCGCTGGACGCGCTCGCGACCGCCGGTGCGCGGCCGGCCTCCCACGACCACTGCTGGCTGGCGGGCGCCGCCACGCTGCAATCCGGCGACGGCCAGCTGGCGCTGGCGCTGCGCAGCAACGCACCTGGCCTGCAGTTCTACGCCGGCGAATTCCTGCCCCGCACGTCCGACCGCCACGGCCGCCCCTACGCCGCCCATGCCGGCCTGGCGCTGGAGCCGCAGGCGCTGCCCGACAGCCCCCATCACCCCGAGTGGCCGCAGCGCAACGCCGTGCTGCGACCCGGCGAGATCTATCGCCACCAATTGACCTACCGTTTCACCCCGGCCCGTGCGGCCTGAACCCCCACCATGAGCAACCCGAACACCTCCCCCGCGCAACGCTGGACGCCCGAGCAGGCCCACGCCTGGTTCAAGGCCCAGCCCTGGGCCCTGGGCGCCAACTTCCTGCCCGCGTCCGCCATCAACCAGTTGGCCATGTGGCAGGCCGAGACCTTCGATGCCGAGCGCATCGACCTGGAACTGGGCTGGGCCGCCGGCCTGGGCATGAACACCATGCGCGTGTTCCTGCACGACCTGCTGTGGGCGCAGGACGCCGTCGGCTTCAAGCAGCGCATCGGCCAGTACCTCGACATCGCCGAGCGCCACGGCATCTCCACGATGTTCGTGCTGTTCGATTCCTGCTGGGACCCGCAGCCCAGGCTGGGGCCCCAGCGCGAGCCCATCCCCGGCGTGCACAACTCCGGCTGGGTGCAGAGCCCGTCGGCGGCGCAGCTGGCCGACCGCGACAGCTGGCCGGCCCTGCGCGCCTACGTCGAGGACATCGTCAAGACCTTCGGCCAGGACAAGCGCATCACCTACTGGGACATCTGGAACGAGCCCGACAACCAGGGCGGCGGCATGGGCTACTACCAGCCGCGCGAGGCCAAGGACAAGATCGCGCTGGTGGCCGAGCTGATCCCGCAGGCCTTCGACTGGGCCCGCTCGCAGGCGCCCATCCAGCCACTCACCAGCGGCCTGTGGCTGGGCGACAACTGGGCGCCGGACTCGCCCGAGCTGAGCGCGGTGCAGAAGTCGCAGCTCGCCTGTTCGGACGTCGTCAGCTTCCACGACTACAACTGGCCCGAGAAGTTTGAGTCGCGCATCGGCCAGCTGCAGCAGTACGGCCGCCCGCTGATCTGCACCGAGTACATGGCGCGCAGCCTGGGCTCCACCTTCGACATCGCGCTGCCGATCGCAGCGCGCGAGGACGTGGGCATGATCAACTGGGGTTTCGTGGACGGCAAGAGCCAGACCAAGATGCCCTGGGATTCGTGGAAGCGCCCCTACACCATTGATCCGCCGCTGGTCTGGTTCCACGACGTGCTGCACACGGATGGCAAGCCCTATCGCCAGCGAGAAGCCGAGCTGCTGCGGCAGTACGGTGCACGCAATCGCTAAGCACTGATAACAGAGGCGCCGCCACGACGGCGCCCCATCCGGAGACAACACCTTGACCGCAAGCATCGAATTCGCCGGTGTCGCCAAGCGCTTTGGCGCTGTCGAAATCATTCCCGACTTCTCGCTTCATATCGAAGCCGGCGAGTTCATCGTGCTGCTGGGCCCCTCGGGCTGCGGCAAGTCCACGCTGCTGCGCATGCTCGCCGGTCTGGAGAGCGTGACCGGCGGCCGCATCGTGCTGGGCGGCACGGACGTGACGCAACTGCCGCCCGGCCAGCGTGGCTTGGCGATGGTGTTCCAGCAGTACGCGCTCTACCCACACATGAGCGTGTTCGACAACATGGCCTTCGGGCTGCGCAACATCGGCCTGGCCGCGGCCGAGGTTGAAAGGCGCGTCAACGCTGCGGCGCACATGCTGGAGCTGGACGCTCTGCTGCAACGCCTGCCCGGCCAGCTGTCCGGCGGCCAGCGCCAGCGCGTGGCCATCGGCCGCGCCGTCGTCAAGGAGCCCAAGGCCTTCCTGTTCGACGAGCCCCTGTCCAACCTTGACGCCAAGCTGCGCAACCGCACGCGCATCGAACTCGCGCGGCTGCACAAGCGCCTGGGCTCGACGATGGTGTTCGTCACGCACGACCAGGTCGAGGCGATGACGCTGGCGGACCGCATCGTCGTCATGAACGGCGGGCGCATCGAGCAGGTCGGGCAGCCGATGGAGATCTACCAGAAGCCGCGCACCCGGTTCGTGGCCGGCTTCGTCGGCAGCCCGGCGATGAACTTCCTGCCTGCCGAGCGCCTGGCCGACGAGCAGGGCCTTGTCGCCGTGCGGCTGGCTGACGGCGCGGTCCTGCGCACGCAGGTGAGGGCGGCTGGCGTTGGGTCGCGCGAGCTGTGCATCGGCGTGCGGCCAGAAGGCCTGAAGCTGGCCGACAGTGGCCTTGTGTCGGGCAGCGTCGAGCTGATCGAGCGCCTGGGCGAGCGCAGCCTGGCGCACGTGGGCCTGGGCGACGGCACGGTGGTGGTCGCCGAGGTGCCGGTGCAGCGCACCTTGGCGCTGGGCGACGTCGTGCGCCTGCAGCCCGAGCTCGACCAGCTCCACGTCTTCGACGCCGACGGCCTGGCCCATCACGCGGAAGCTGCCGAGGCCGTCGCCGCATGAGCGCGGCCACGTTCAATCGTTCGGCCATGGCCGGCCCCGCCTGGGTGGGCTGGGCCTTCGTCGCGCCCTTCCTGCTCTGCTATATGGGGCTGCTCGTCGCGCCGGTGCTGGAGGGCTTCTGGCTGTCCTTCCACGCGGTGGACCTGCTCACCGGCCGCGGCCAGTTCGTCGGCATCGCCAACTTCATCGACCTCGTCAGGGATGAGATCTTCCTGCGCAGCGCCGCCAACACGGTGCTGTTCGCGCTGATCTGCACGCCGGCCTTCGTTGGCCTGGGCCTGGCGCTGGCGCTGGTGCTGAACCGCCCGGGCAAGCTGGGTGCGTGGTTGCGCGGCACTTTCTTCGCGTCCAACGTGCTGTCGGTGACGGTGGTGACGCTGATCTGGCGCTTGGTGCTGCTGCCGGACCGCGGGCTGCTGAGCCAGGGCCTGCAGTCCCTGGGCCTGCCCGACCTGGCGCCGCTGTCCGACGAGCGGCTGGCGCTGCCTTTCATTGCGCTGGTCACGATCTGGTGGGGCATCGGCCTGCCGATGACGCTCATCCTCGCGGCCTTGCAGCAGGTGCCCAGGGACTTGTACGAGGCCGCCGCGCTGGACAACACCAGCCGCTGGCGTTCCTTCCGCTTCATCACGCTGCCTGCGTTGCGCCGCACGTTGATCCTCGTCGCCATCGTGCAGCTGCTGGGCCAACTGCAGGTGTTCGGCCAGGCGCAGCTGCTGACCAACGGCGGCCCCAACAACAGCACGCGGACGATGGTGATGTTCATCTACGAGGCGCTGTTCGATCAATGGGCGCTGGGTTACTCGGCCGCTGCGGCGCAGCTGCTTTTCGTGCTGCTGGTGCTGGGCGTGTCGGTGCAGCGCTGGGCAGAGAAGCGTGAGGACGGCCAATGAAGCCCAGTCTTTTCGACCGCGTCCTGATCGCCGCCGCCATCGCGCTGGCCATCCTGTGGATGCTGCCGCTGGTATGGGTCTTCGTGCTGTCGCTGAAGTCCAACGCCGTGCTGATGGAGCGCACCGACGCCGTCTTCTCGACGCCGTTCACGCTGCGCAACTACGCCGACATCCTGGCCAACCCGGCCGTGTTCCGCTGGGTGCTGAACAGCTGTGTCGTGGCCGGCGTGCAGACGCTGCTGGTGCTGCTGCTGTCGTCGCTGGCCGGCTACGGCTTTGCCCGTTGCGAGTTCCGCGGCAAGCGGGTCGTCTTCGCGCTGGTGCTGGCGGGCCTGGCCGTGCCGGAGCCGGCCGTCGTCATCCCGCTGCACCGCTTCTTCGCCGACCTGGGCTTGCACAACAGCTACGCCGGTTTGATCCTGCCGCGCCTGGCCGCGCCCTTCGGTGTGTTCCTGATGACGCAGTTCTTCAAGGCCATCCCGCGCGAGCTGGAGGAGGCCGCGCTGATGGACAACGCCTCGCGCTGGACCATCTTCTGGCGCGTCATCCTGCCGCTGACGCTGCCCGCGCAGGCCACTTTAGGCATCTTCAGCTTCCTGGCCGCGTGGAACGACTACCTGTGGCCGCTGATCTCCGCGACCCGCCCCGAGATGTACACGCTGACCCTGGGCCTTGCGTCCACGCAGACCAACTTCGCGCAGTCGGAAGGGCTGGGCTTCCTGATGGCGCAAGCCGTTTTCGCGGCGCTGCCGGTGCTGGTGCTGTACGCCTTCTTCCAGCGCCACATCGTGGCGGCGGTGTCGGGGAGCAGGCCATGAAGCGAACACTGCTCGCCATTGCTGCGGCGCTGTTCACGGGCGCTGCCACGGCCGCACCGGTCGAGATCACGCTGGCCCGCTTCTTCGGCAGCTGCGACGCAGAGTTCGGCCAGGTCACCGACCCGGCCCGGGTCAGCAGCGAGTGCGGCATCGTCACCGTGCTGACGAACAAGTTCAACGCGCAGCAGGCTGGCCGCATCCGCGTCAACACGCAGGTGGTGGAGCACTCGGCCTACTACCCGCAGCTGGGCGCACGCATCGTCGGCGGCGACCTGCCGACCATCGCCATCATGCACAGCTCGGTGCTGGGCGACTTCGCCAAGCGCGACCTGCTGCAGCCGCTGGACGGCGCGTTGGACGCCACCGACTTCACGCCCCACGCCCGCCACGGCGTGAGCTTCGGCGGCCATGTGCTGGCGTTGCCCTACGACAGCCACGCGATGCTGTGGCACATCAACCTGGGGCTGATGAAGCAGGCCGGCCTCGTCGACGCCGCCGGCCACGCCAGGCTGCCCACCTCGCCGCAGGCGCTGCTGGACCAGGCCCGCGCCTTCAAGCGCGCCACGGGCAAGCCCTACTTCGTGTGGCTGACGCTGAACGACCCAAGCTTTTTCGCGCGCAGCGTGCTGGGCCTGGTCAACCAGCAGAACGCCAGCCTGTTCCCGAAGACGGACCAGGCCATCGACCTCGGCACCCCCGAGGTCAGGGCGGCCGTGTCCTTCATGCGCACCGTCTACGCCGAAGGCCTGTCCACGCGCAACATGGACTACTCCGCCGCGTTGCAGGCCTTCATGGCCGGGGCAGGGGGCGTGATGCCCAACGGCACCTGGCTGCTGGGCCAGCTCAACGACCGCGCCGCGCAGCCCGGCAACCCGCTCAGCCGCGCCTACGAGGCCCTGCCCGAGCCCACGCTCTACGCCAGGCCGGCGACCTGGGCCGACAGCCATGTGTGGGTCATGCTGCGCAACGCCAAGCAGACGCCGGCCGAGCGCGAGGCGGCCCATCAATTCCTGCGCTTCCTCAACGACGAGAGCCTGGCCTGGGCCCGCACCGGCCAGCTGCCGGCACGCCAGTCCGCCGTGGACAGCGCGGCCTTCAAGGCGCTGCCCATGCGCGCCTCGCTGGGCCCAGTCGCCCAGGTGGGCACCGGCCTGCCGCCCACCGTCGCACGTCAGTCGCGGGTCATGGGACTGCTGGGCGAGACGGTAGCGGCCATCGTCGTCTCCGGCGAGCCGCTGGAGGCCACGCTGGCCAAGGGCCAGCAGCGCATCAATCGCCTGCTGGAGCGCGAATCGCGTTTCCTCGCGCGCTGAAGTGTGGCCGCCTCATGGTTTGCGCTAGTTTTATAACAAGTAAATTGGTGAATAATCAACGCATTGATCGAAATAGACCGCCGACAGATGTCGCGCGGTCCTTCCACCCGGTGGCAGCCCGTGGCCACTGGCTGAACAGGCACTGAAGGAACTGCCCATCGAGGCCGCCTGGCCTCGGGGCTGTGGTGGCGCCAGGCGTCTTCCGGACGCGCTGTTGCGCCTAATGTTGCAATAAAAGTTGTTTGTAATTACTGGGCGTCAAGGCCGATGCAGCACTGCAGCGGCGCAAGACGCAGGCACCCGCGCCAACCGGCGCCATGATTTCGTTCAACACCCGGCCCAAGGCGACGTCACACGCAGCGCCGCCAAAGCCTCAGGAGACAAAACAATGAAGCGATTCCCCCTCTCACCGATCTCGGCAGCCGCCATGCTGACGCTGGCCATCGTCGGCCAGCAAGCCATCGCCCAGGAGACGCCCAAGCCGGCGGCCGAAGCCGGCAAGCTGGAGACGGTCGTCATCGTCGGCCAGCGCGCCAGCCGCAACGCGGCCGTGCAGTCCAAGCGCGATGCCGACCAGGTCGTCGAGTCCATCGTCGCCGACGACATCGGCAAGTTCCCGACAACACCGTGGCCGAGGCGCTGCAGCGCGTGCCGGGCGTGCAGACCGTCGTGGGTTTCAACAACGAGATCGTCAACCCGCTGATCCGCGGCATCGGCGACATCAGCACCACGCTTGACGGCCGCGAGATGTTCACCGGCGTGGGCCGCGGCTTCGCTTTCCAGGACTTGCCGGCCGAAGCCATCTCGCGCGCCGATGTCTACAAGTCGGCCGGCGCCCACCTGCTGGAGGGCGGCGTGGCCGGTGCCATCGACCTGAAGCTGCGCAAGCCCATGGAGTTCCGCAAGGGGATGACGCTGGTCGTCAACGGCCGCGCCAGCGTGGGCGAGTTCGCCACCAAGCCCAGCACCAAGCTCGGCGTGCTGGGTTCCTACCGCACGCAGACCGACGCGGGCGAGTTCGGCCTGCTGGTGGACGTCTCCTACGCCGACCACAAGTTCAACCGCCCGATCTCCTTCAACTGCGACCCGCGCTCCGGCACCAACGGCCCGGCCGGTGCCGCCGGCATCGTGCTGCCCACCTGCGTGGGCGGCCTGACCGACACCGGCGGCTACCAGCGCCCGCAGGCCAACGCGTCCATCCAGTGGCGCCCGAATGCGCAGAACGAGTTCTACGCCGATGCGCTCTACGCCGGCTACCGCGGCGAGTTCGCCACCTACTTCATCTTCTCGGACATCTTCGCGGCTCAGAACATCACCAACGCGAAGGCCGGCACCGATTGCTACAAGGCGCACATCAACGGCGCCGGCTTCCTGGGCGGCGAGGCTGATGGCGTGCAGAACCTGTGCAACGGCGCGTCCGCCACGTTCAACAACGTGCCGGGCCTGACCAGCACGCAGGCCAAGCTGGGCGCGACCGACCAGCGCGTGCTGGCCGGCGGCTGGAAGTACAACGCCGGCCCGCTGTCGCTGAACGTCGACGTCTCGCACATGGCGTCCGACAACCGCAACCGCAACATCATTGTCGACATCGGCAAGCAGATCGCCGCGGTGGACATCGTCGTCAACGCCGGGGGCTACGGCACCACCAACATGCCCGGCAACCCGCTGGGCAGCAAGACCGATTTCCGCTTCGCCAACGGCCTGTTCCAGGACATCAACTGGGCCAAGAGCGAGCAGAACGCCGTGGCGCTCAAGGGCAGCTACGAGATGGACGGCTTCTTCACGAGCATCGACTTCGGCGCCCGCGCTGCGGACCGCGACTCCAGCTTCCGCGCCAACGAAGCCGGCGGCCCCGGCGCCCCGGGCGGCAACCGCGTGACGCTGGTCAGCTCGGCCACGCAACTGCCGGCGGACTTCCTGATCCAGGCGCCCAACTGCATCCCGCAGATCAACGGCTGCCAGGGCTGGATGACGCCCAACCCCGACTACCTGCGCAACAACACCGACGTGCTGCGCGTGCTGTACGGCAGCCAGCCGGGTGACCCGGCCTACGCGCCGGTCAACAACTACGACTCCAAGGAGAAGAACTACGCCCTCTACGTGCAGCCGCACTACGAGACCAGCGTGGCCGGCATGCGCCTGGACGGCGTCTTCGGCGGCCGCTTCGTGCGCTCGGAGCGCACCATCTCCGGCGCCGGCCGCATCAGCGGCGTCGTCACGCCGCAGACGGCTTCGTCCACCACCAACCACTTCCTGCCCAACGCCAGCGCCAAGCTGGAGGTGATGCCCAACCTCATCGTGCGCGCCACCGGCGGCGTGACGATGTCGCGCCCGGGCCTGGGCGACCTGAACCCGACGCTGAACTACGCGGTGCCGCTGAACGCCAACGTCATCCCCGGCGGCAGCGGTGGCAACCCCGAGCTGAAGGACCAGATGAGCACGGCCTACGACCTGTCCGTCGAGAAGTACTTCGGTAAGGGCAGCTACCTGCAGGCCGCCATATACCACCGTGTGTTGAAGGACCGCGTCGTGCGCTCGGTCGCCCGCGAGGTCATCAACGGCGTCACCTACGACATGAGCCGCCCTCGCAACCTCGGCAAGGCCACGCTGCAAGGCCTGGAGCTGAGCGCGCAGTACTTCCTGGACATGCTGCCCGGCGCGTTGAGCGGCGTTGGCGTGTTCGGCAACTACACGATGGCCGACAGCAAGGTCGACACCGTCGGCGACAAGCTGTTCGGCAAGCCGCTGCTGGGTGTGTCCAAGCACAGCTACAACGCTGGCGTGCTGTACGAGAAGTTCGGCATCACCAGCCGCCTGACCTACACCTGGCGCGACAAGTTCAACGAAGGCCAAATCGACTGCCTGGTCGCCTCGCCCGCCGAGAACGGCCTGACCACCGGCGTCTGTGCCAACAACACCCAGCCTTACTACAACCGCGTTAAGGCCTACGGCCGGCTGGACTTCGCCATCGGCTACCAGGTCAACGAGCACCTGAGCGTCAGCTTCAACGCCAACAACCTGACCGGTGCGAAGTACTACAGCTATTTCCAGAACGAGAGCTTCCCGCACGACATCCGTTCGGACGACAAGTTCTACGGCCTGAGCTTCAACTTCAAGCTCTAACGGTCATCTCCGGGCGGCCCTGGTTCGGCGCCGCCTTTTCCAGCCAGCCCTTGTGCACGTGCTCGTTCGAACGCGTGCCGGGGCGGCCTTTTTTTGATATTCACATGCAACGACGCCACCTCCTGGCTGCTCTCGCAGCCGCAGGCCTGCCTGCCTGGGCCGCCGACAAGAAGCTGGTTCTCGGCTTCTCGCAGATCGGCGCCGAGTCCGCGTGGCGCACGGCCAACTCGACGTCCATCAAGCAGGCGGCGAAGGACGCCGGCATCACGCTGAAGTTCGCCGACGCCCAGCAGAAGCAGGAGAACCAGATCAAGGCGCTGCGAGCCTTTATCGCGCAGAAGGTCGACGTCATTGCGCTGTCGCCCGTCGTCGAAACCGGCTGGGGCACTGTGCTGCGCGAGGCCAAGGTGGCGGGCATCCCGGTCATCCTGACGGATCGATTGGTGAAGGAAGCCGACGAGAGCCTGTGGATCTCGTTCATGGGCTCGGACTTCGTCGAGGAAGGCCGCCGCGCCGGCCGCTGGCTCGTGGACAGGGTCAAGGGCGGCAAGGACGAGGTCCGCATCGTCGAACTGCAAGGCACGGTTGGCGCCGCACCGGCGCTGGACCGCAAACAAGGCTTCGAGGAAGCCATCAAGTCCGAGCCGCGCCTGAAGATCGTTCGCTCGCAGACCGCCGACTTCAGCCGCGCCAAGGGCAAGGAAGTCATGGAGGCCTTCCTGAAGGCGGAAGGCCCGAAGCGCATCCACGTCCTCTACGCCCACAACGACGACATGGCCCTGGGCGCCATCCAGGCCATCGAGGAAGCCGGCGCCAAGCCGGGCCAGGACATTGTCGTCGTCTCCATCGACGGCGTGAAGGCCGCCTTCCAGGCCATGGTGGCCGGCAAGCTCAACGTGACGGTCGAATGCAGCCCGATGCTCGGCCCGCCGCTGATGCAGGCCGTCAAGGACCTGAAAGCCGGCAAGACGCTGCCGCGCCGCATGGTGACGGAGGAGGGCGTGTTCCCCGCCGACGTCGCCGCACGCGAACTCCCTAATCGCAAGTACTGATGCCTGACGTGGTCCTCCAGGCCAGCAGCGTCGCCAAGGCCTTCAACGGCATGCCCGCGCTGGTGAGCGCCGGCCTGACGCTGCGCGCCGGCGAGGTGCAGGTGCTGATGGGCCAGAACGGCGCCGGCAAGTCCACGCTGATCAAGATTCTGGCCGGCGTGCAGGCGCGCGACGGCGGCAGCATCCGGCTCGACGGCCGGCCCTTCGATGCGCGCACGCCGTTGCAGGCCCAGCGCGCCGGCATCGCCGTCGTGCACCAGGAGGTGCAGCTCTGCCCCAACCTGTCAGTGGCCGAGAACCTGCTCGCCGGCCGACTGCTGCGCCGGTGGTGGGGGATTGACTGGCAGCGCACGCAGCGCGAAGCCGAAAGTGCGCTCGCGCGGCTGAGCCTGCAACTCGACGTGCGCCGGCCGCTGGGAGAACTGCCCGTGGCCCTGCAACAGATGGTGGCCATTGCCCGCGCGCTGCATCAGCGGGCGCGGGTGCTGATTCTTGACGAGCCCACCTCCAGCCTCGACGAGGCCGAGACCGCACGCCTGCTTGAACTGCTGCGCCAGCTGCGAGGGCAGGGCGTGGCCATCTTGCTGGTCACCCACTTCCTGGACCAGGCCTATGCCGTGGCTGACCGCTTCACGGTGCTGCGCAACGGTGAGCTGGTCGGCGAGTACCCGGCCAAGCTGCCGCGCATGAAGCTCGTGCAGCTGATGATCGGTCGCGATCTGTCGGCGACGGCGGCCACGCGGGACGCCGCAGCGCCTGCCGGCAAGCCGCTGCTGCAGACCCATAAGCTCGGCCGCCGCAATGCTGTCCAGGGCCTGGGCCTCATCGTCGCACCGGGCGAAGTGTTGGGCCTGGCCGGCCTGCTCGGCGCCGGCCGCACCGAGGCCGCGCGGCTGCTGTTCGGCGCCGACCGCGCCGACACCGGCACGCTGCAGGTGGACGGCCGCGCGCTGGCCCTGCACAGCCCGCGCGACGCCATCCGAGCCGGCCTGGCCTTGTGCCCCGAGGAGCGCAAGGTCGACGGCATCGTGGCCGAACTCAGCGTGCGCGAGAACATTGTGCTGGCGCTGCAGGCCCGCCGTGGCGTGTTTCGCATGCTGCCGCGCGCTGCTCAGCGCGGATTGGCTAACGCGTTCATCCAGCGGCTAGGCATCAAGACGGCCGATGCAGAAACGCCCATCGGCGTGCTCTCTGGCGGCAACCAGCAGAAAGCCATCCTCGCCCGCTGGTTGGCCACTGGGCCGCGCTTGTTGATCCTCGACGAGCCGACGCGCGGCATCGACATCGCCGCCAAGCAGGACTTGATGGAACAGGTGCTGGCGCTGTGCCGCCAAGGCATGGCGCTGGTCTTCATCTCATCCGAACTGCCCGAGGTGCTGCGCGCCAGCGACCGCGTGGTGGTGCTGCGCGAGCGCCGGCAAGTGGCGGATCTGGACGCGCGCGGCCTGAGCGAGGAGCGGCTGCTTCACGTCATGGCGGGAGCCGCAGCATGAATGCGTCGGTCAAACATGCCGGCTTCGTGCTGCTCGCGCTCTGGCTGCTGAACGCCGCACTGAATCCGGGCTTCATCAACATGCGATGGCAGGACGGCCATGCCTTCGGCCCGCTGATCGACATCGTCAACCGCGCCGCGCCACTGATGGTCGTTGCGATGGGCATGACGCTGGTCATCGCCGTGCGAGGCATCGACATCTCGGTTGGCGCCGTCGTTGCCATCACGGCCGCCGTCGCGGCGGCGCTGCTGCCCGGACACGGCCTGGGTGTCGCCCTCGTGGGCGGCCTCGGTGCCGCCGCGCTGTGCGGCTTGTTCAACGGCCTGCTCGTCGTTGCCGGCGGCATCCAGCCCATCATCGCCACGCTGATCCTCATGACGGCCGGCCGTGGCATTGCCCAGCTCATCACCGACGGCCAGATCCTCAGCATCGACCACGCCGGCTACGCCTTCCTCGGCAGCGGTTTCCTGCTCGGCCTGCCGTTCGCGCCTTGGCTGGCGCTTGCGCTGGCCGCGCTGCTGGGCGCCCTCAAGCACCGCACGGCGCTCGGTCTATTCCTGCAGGCGGCCGGCGCCAACCCTGCCGCCGCGCGGCTGGCCGGCGTGAATGCGGCGGGGCTGATCCTGGCTGTCTACATCACCTGTGGTCTGTGCGGCGGCCTTGCGGGCCTGATGATTTCTGCCAACATCCAGAGCGCCGACGCCAACAACGCCGGCCAGATGCTGGAGCTGGACGCCATCCTCGCCGTGACGCTGGGCGGCACCTCGCTGCTGGGCGGCCGCTTCAGCCTGCGCGGCAGCATGCTCGGCGCGCTGATCATCCAGACGCTGACAACCAGCATCTATGCGCTCGGCATCGCGCCCGAGGTCACGCTGGTCGTCAAGGCGGCCGTCGTGTTTGCGGTGTCGGTCAGCCAGTCTTCTGTCTGGAGGCGCCGGTCATGAGGCTGAGCGCGCAAGACCTGCCCAGCTGGGCCTCGCTGCTGCTGCTCGTGGCGGCCGCACTGGTCGGCGCTGCGGCCTACCCGGGCCTGCTGTCGGGCCAGGTGCTGCTGAACCTGCTCATCGATAACGCCTTCCTGCTCGTCGTCGCGGTGGGCATGAGCTTTGTCATCCTGTCCGGCGGCATCGACCTGTCGGTGGGCTCGGTCGTTGCGTTGACCACCATGCTGCTGGCGCTGGGCGTCGAGCGCGCGCACCTGTCGCCGTGGCTGCTGATCCCGTTGCTGCTGGCTGGTGGCGCGGCGTTCGGTGGCCTGATGGGCTGGGTCATCCACGCCTTCGAGCTGCCGGCCTTCATCGTCACGCTGGCTGGGCTGTTCCTGGCGCGCGGGCTTTGCTATGTGCTGAGCGTGGACTCCATTGCCATCAGAGACGAGACGCTAGCCGCCTGGTCGCAGGCGCGCTGGTCGCTGGGGCCATCCGGATGGATTGGCGAGATCACGCCGGGCGCCGTGTGTGGGCTGCTGCTGCTGGCGCTGGCCGTGTGGGTCTCCCGTTCAACGGGCTTCGGCCGTGCGGTCTACGCGCTGGGCGGCAACGAGACCTCGGCGCACCTAATGGGCCTGCCCGTCGCCGCCACGCGCATCGCCGTCTATGCCGTCAGCGGTGCCTGTGCGGCGCTGGGCGGCGTGCTGTTCGGCATCTACACGCTGTCCGGCTACGGCCTGCATGCACAAGGGCTGGAGCTGGACGCGATTGCCGCCGTCGTCATCGGCGGCGCGCTGCTCAGCGGCGGCACCGGCCATGTGCTGGGCGCGCTGACCGGTGTGCTGATGCTTGGGCTCATCCAGACGCTGATCCTGTTCGACGGCACCTTGAGTTCCTGGTGGACGCGCATCGCCATCGGCTTGCTGCTGGGTGGGTTCAGTAGCCTGCAGCGCCTGCTGGTGCTGCTGTCCCGCCGGTTCTGAATCTTTCACATCAACGAGGCCTCCATGCTCGCCAGACTGTTGATCACAACGCTGGTTCTCGCGTTCGCGAGTGCCCACGCGCAAGAACCCGAGAAGCCGCTCGGACCCGCCCACCGCCTCACGACACCGTGGACGGCCGAAGCCGAGAAGGCCGCCGTGCCCCTGCCCGAATACCCACGCCCGCAGCTCGCGCGCAAGGACTGGCTCAACCTCAACGGCCAGTGGGACTACTGGGGCGGCAAGGGCGCACCGGATGCGCGCCATGTGCCGTCCACCGCGCCGGCCTTCCCTGCAAAGGTGGAGCAGGTGCGCGTGCCATATCCGGTGGAGTCGCGCCTGTCGGGCATCGAGCGCCTGGGCGAGGTCAACCTCTGGTATCGCCGCAGCTTCGAGATCCCCGCCGCCTGGGGCGGCCAGCGCGTGCGCATCAACTTCGGCGCGGTGGACCGAATCGCCAACGTCTACGTGAACGGCACGCGCGTGGGCTTCCATGACGGCGGCTATGCGTCCTTCAGCTTCGACATCACCGACCATCTGAAGGCCGGTCGCAACGAGCTGGTCGTTTCCGCCTTCGACCCCAGTACCGGCGACGGCATGGTGGGCAAGCAGTCGCTCAAGCCCGGCGGCATCTTTTACACGCCCAGCTCAGGCATCTGGCAGACCGTGTGGCTGGAGCCTGTCGGCGCCGCCCACGTCGCACGGCTGGACCTGACGCCCGATGTGGCCAGGCAGCGGTTGCAGGTCATCGTGCGTGCCGATGCCGACGCGGAAGTCGAGGCCGTGGCCCTGCGTGACGGCAAGCAGGTCGGCCGCGTCACCGGTCGCCCCGGCACCGAGCTGCACATCCCAGTGCCCAAGCCGCGTCTGTGGTCGCCGGACGATCCCTTCCTCTACGACCTCAAGGTCACGCTGCGCCGCAACGACAAGGTCGTCGACCAGGTCGACAGCTACTTCGGCATGCGCAGCATCGCCATTGGCAATGTGGCCGGCGTTCCGCGCCCGCTGCTGAACGGCAAGTTCGTCTTCCAGTTCGGCCCGCTGGACCAGGGCTTTTGGCCCGACGGACTGCACACCGCGCCGACCGACGAAGCGCTGAAGTTCGACCTGCAGGCCACCAAGGACCTGGGCTTCAACATGGTCCGCAAGCACATCAAGGTGGAGCCGGCGCGCTGGTTCTACTGGGCCGACAAGCTCGGCCTGCTGGTGTGGCAAGACATGCCCCAAGCCTGGGACGCCGAGAAGGACCTGGCCAACCGCAGCCGCACCGAAGGCCAGATGCGCGAGATCGTCGACCAGCTGCGCAGCGTGCCGTCCATCGTCAGCTGGGTCGTCTTCAACGAGAGCTGGGGCGACTTCGACCACCGCCGCATGTCCGACGGGTTCAAGGCGCTGGACCCGACTCGCCTCATCAACACCCACTCCGGCATCAACTTCGAGCCGCACGACCAGGGCGGTGGCGACGTCATCGACCTGCACGACTACCCCGGTCCGCAGCCGGTGAACTGGCAGCCCGGCCGCATTGCCGTGCTCGGCGAGTACGGCGGCAACAGCCTGCGCACGCCTGGCCATATGTACCGGCCCGACTCCAAGTGCTGCTACTTGCTCTACGACACGAAAGAGGCCGTCACCAAGGTCTATGTCGAGCAGGCCGCGCGGCTGCGCGAATACGCGGCCACGCACGGCCTGAGCGCGGCCGTCTACACGGAAACAACCGACGTGGAAGAGGAGCTCAACGGCTTCTTCACCTATGACCGCCGCGTGCAGAAGCTCGACTTCGAGCGCGTGAAACGAGCCAACCGGGAGCTGATCCAGTTCGGCCGCTAAGGCCACCTCTTGAGCGGCCGTCAGAGCCGCCATCCCATCCACCAGGAGACAGGCAATGAGAGTATTTCTCGCTTTGACGATGGCGCTGTGCGCGCTGCTGTTCGGCACCCCGGCCCGCGCGGCCGACACGTTGCTGAACACCACGCAGGACAGCTTCTACCCACGCATGATCCGGCTCGCCGCCAGCGGGGGCGCCAATGGCCGGCTGATGGCCTCGCACGACCTCGGCGGCAGCACCTCGCTGATCTACGAGAGCACCAATGACGGCGCCAGCTGGGCCCAGGTGGGCAGCATCACGGTGCCCGAGTCTTGGCACTGCTGCAGCGCGCTGTGGGAGGTGCCGCAGCAACTCGGCAGCACCGTGGCCGGCACGCTGTTCTGGGCCACCACGGGCCGCAACGGCACGACGCACACGCTGCGCATCTACCGCAGCACCAACCAGGGCCGCACGTGGACGCAGCACGCCGTGGCCGCTACCGGCAACACCGGCATCTGGGAGCCCGAGTTCAGCGTCGACAGCGCCGGCCGGCTGCTGATGTTCTACGCCAGCGAGGAATACAAGCCCGGCGGCTACAACCAGCTGATCGCGCACAAGGTCTCCACCGACGGCGGCCTGAACTGGGGCTCCGACGTGTTCGACGTGGCCATCAGCGATGGCGGCGACCTGCGGCCCGGCATGCCGGTGGTGCGCAAGCTGCCAAGTGGCACCTACCTGATGAGCTACGAGATCTGCGGCTCACGCGCTTGCGATGTCTACACGCGCACGTCCAGCAACGGCAGCAGCTGGGGCACGCCCAGCAACCTCGGTACGCGCGTGGAATCCACCGCCGGCCACCACTTTAGCCACACGCCCACCATCACGTGGATGAACGACGGCGGCCCGCAGGGCCGCCTGCTGCTGACCGCCCAGGTGCTCAAGCGCAATAGCAACAACAGCATCAACGAGGACGCCACGGGCCGCGTCTACATGTTCAACACCAACGGTGGAACGGGCCTGTGGACCGAGGCCGCCACGCCGCTGGCCACGCCCATCCTGGCGGGCGGCGACGCCTGCACCAACTACAGCTCGCAGCTGCTGCCTTCCAGCAACAACCAGCGTGTGCTGCAGCTGGCCAACATGAGCTGCCGCATGCAGTTCGCCAGCGCGCCGTTGAACAACCCGGTGGCCGACGGCGTCTACCGCCTGGTGGCCAAGCACAGCGGCCAGGTGCTGGACGTGGCTGGCTGCTCGACGACACCGGGCGGCAATGTGCAGCAGTACACCTGGGTCGGCGGTGACTGCCAGCGCTGGCGCGTGACGAACACGGCCAACGGGGTCTACACGATCACCGCCCAGCACAGCGGGCAGGCACTGGACGTGAACGCCTGCTCGACCGCCGCAGGCGGCAATGTGCAGCAATGGACGGCGAATGGCGCAACCTGCCAGCAATGGCGCATTGAGCCCGTGGGCGAGGGCTACTTCCGTATCGTCAACCAGAACAGCAATCTCGCCCTGGACGTCAATGCCTGCTCCACTGCGGCGGCCGCCAATGTGCAGCAGTGGACCTGGCTGGGCGGCGACTGCCAGCGCTGGCGCTTCGAGCGAGTCAGCCCCAACGCAGTGGCTGCCGGGACCTACCGTGTGATGGCCAAGCACAGCGGCCAGGCGCTGGACGTCGCTTCCTGCTCCCCCGCAGCCGGCGGCAATGTGCAGCAGTGGCCCTACAGCGGTGCCAACTGCCAGCGCTGGGCCGTTGCACCGATGGCGGACGGTTTCTACGAGTTCACCTCGGTCAACGGCGGCATGAAGATGGAAGTCGACGGCGCCTCGCTGCAGATGGGCGCCAACGTGCGCCAGTGGACGAGCAACGGAGCCGCAGCGCAGCGGTGGGGCATCGAGAACGTCGGCGCCGGCTTCGTGCGCATCGTCAACAAGAACAGCGGACGCGTCCTCGATGTGGCCGCCTGCTCCACCGCCAACGGCGCCAACGTGGCGCAGTGGGAATGGGTCGGCGGAGACTGCCAGCGCTGGCAGT
>Ga0187843_10001046_pt1 | contig 17969 bp, 14 predicted proteins | sample SpaLakP09_SKY_43_FD_134516 | JGI IMG/M metagenome (GOLD analysis project Ga0187843, IMG submission 134516) | Oligotrophic lake water microbial communities from Sparkling Lake, Wisconsin, USA - SP09_SKY_43 | ecosystem: Environmental > Aquatic > Freshwater > Lake | place: USA: Sparkling Lake...
GGCCACGTAGGCCTGGCCGACCTCGAAGACCCCGAGCCCGATGTCGATCAAGGCCGAATCGAGGGTGGCCCCCTGGGCCTTGTGAATGGTGCAGGCCCAGGCCAGACGTAGAGGGTACTGCGTCCGTGTAACGCCTGCCCAACCATCGATTGGCCACTCCTGCAGCGACATCTGGACTTCGCGGCCGTTCAAGAACTCCACGACAGGAGATCCGTCGTCCGCGAACCGAATAACCACGCCTCGCGACCCATTGACCAGGCCCCCAGGGACGTCCAGGTTCTTGATCAGCATAACCTGCGCCCCGACGGCCAGTTCGAGTTTCGCCCGGTACATGGAGTCCTTGTCCAGGGCCGCCACCGCCCTCAAGAACGCCTCACCGGTCAGATCGGTCTTCGTTTTCCCAGAGGACTTAAAGCCCGCCATGAACGGCCGAATCCCCTTCAAGGCCTTCAGGTTCGCCGCATTGATCATGTCGACCTCGGCGTTCTTCGGGAACAACAGGGTTGGCCGAATCTTCTGCTTCTTCCAGTCGAGCCCCATGCGCCCCTTCAAGAGAGCGATGGACTCCGCCGACAAGGATCCGCGTCGCGCCTCCCCCAACACTGTCTGGAAGACAGGATCCTTCTGCCGATGGATCTCTTTGAGCTCCACGGTCTTCTGAACAATTGTCGACCACCGACTCGACTCGAAGGCGAACTGCAGATCGCCGTCTTTCATCACGGGCGGCAACTGACAGAAGTCGCCGACGAGCAACAGCTGGAGGCCACCGAACGGCGCCGAAGATCGCCGCATCTTCTTGCCGATGTCATCGAGCTTGTCCAACAGGTCCAACGTCAGCATGGAGATCTCGTCAATAATGAGCAGGTCCGTCTGCTTCCAGTGCTTCTTGGCGCGGCCGTTGCGCTGAATCTTGAAGACAAGGTCCGCTACCTCGTCCTTGCCTAAGCCGATGCCGGCCCAGGAGTGCAGAGTTGATGCATCTGATCCCAGCAGCAGCGCCGCACATCCTGTCAGTGCTGTACAACAGATGATGGGGTCGTGGCCCAAACGCTCTTTCAACAAAGGCGCCAGCAACATCGGCAACGACTTGATCACATGACTTTTCCCTGTTCCCCCAGAACCCGTCATAAAGACGTTGACCCCCGAGGCCAATGTCTTTATCACTTCTTGCTGTTCGTCAGTTAGCGATTCCATTTGTCTGTTGTCTGTTGTCTGTTGTTGTACAATACATGCATCGGTTCCAATCAAATTTAGTTCAGTTCCTCAAGGACCACGGCGCCGTAGCTCTTCTTGCTCTTCTTGGCGACGCCGACGGCGAGATCCAGAACATCTGTGACCTTCCGTCCCTTGTGAACAGTCTCGCTGACATCAATATCCTTCTTTACCTTCTTATTCAAGACCTTCAGACCTTTGATCGCCGTATCGAGGGCGGCCACCAGTGTCTTATATTCGGCTTCGATCTCCGTAAAAAGGGAGTCGAGCTCGGCATCGGAAGAAACAGATTCGGACATTCTATACTATACCCGACGGAATATTTAAGTCCTTACAAAACGACTGATAGGTGTGTGGTATTCGATGCAGCAGACCATGGGGCAGACGCTGGATCCTTCGAGCGAACTCCAGCTCAGGAGCCAGTGACTCGGCATGACCAGGAGGTGCCCGGGGCGCAGCACGATGTCCATGAATTTCAAGTCGGCCACGAAGGGGGTGTCGAAGACCGTTAGTTGACTGGGGTGCGTGGAGCCCTTGGTCCACGAAGGCGGCAGTGCTTTGGTGGAGGTACCGGGCAGAATGGAGACCTGGACCGCGCCTTCTGTTACAAAGAGACAGGTCCAGCGCCCACGCAATCGCCAGAGTCCCCGGCTACCGGCCCAGCAGCTGACCTCGGGCTGGTACCAGAGCGACAGTAGCGAGGGCGCATGGACAAGGGGATTCAGTTCTCGCTCGGTCCAGAGGGCGAGGCCCGAGAGGGAGCCGAGGAGCTTGGCGTGCTCCAAGGACCAGGGGCAGACCGTAGTGCCGTCCGTTTCGACGAGCCACGAGCCGAGACCCTTGTCGGCAAAGACAGGGACTTCGCCGTAACAGGGGCGCATCATGCAGTCCTGCTGCGTCCAGAAGGCGACCGGCGGCACGTTCTGGAGAACGAGGGGCACCCGTTCTCCGAGGAGCGTCGTCCCTTTTGTGAGTCGCTCGGACCAGGCAATCTGGTTGATTTTGAATTCACAGCCGCCCTGTTTATGAAAAAAGATCAGAATGGCGACGGAGAGCACTGCAACGAGTAGCCATTCGAGCATGACCTCGACCTATCCGTGTCCGTGATTCTAAGAACTCACATTGATTCGCACAAAGGCGGTTCTGGGCACTAGACTCCAGACAGGATCCCGATCGTGCTGGGAATACCAGAACTGTAGCTGATCCCCCTGTTGCTCGAACCCGATGCAGAACTCGACCCCCAGGCGGCCGAAGACAAAGGGCTGCGACCTCGCAACGGGCAGCAGCGTCTCCTTGTTTAGCCAGACCAGCATGTGGTAATAGTGGCGAGGCGACCGATCCTCCGAATAGTGCACCACACCTATCCGTTCTGCTCCGTCCTCAAGAAACGTCGTGGAGCCTCGGATGTGGCGAAAGAGATTCGGCATGACCTTCTCAATGACAATGGTCAGCTTCCCATTCTCGAGAACGCCGACCTGGTACGGGAACCACTGATAGAGGAAGTGTTCTCGACCCTGGTGCACAAGAGGAATCCAGTTCTTTTCGCAGGCCGTCGGATGAGGGGGCTCCAGAAGAACCAGGTCGGTCAACGTGTTCTGAGAGAGATCCACGGTTCCTATCATCATGCGATTCTGTCGACTGGGCGAGTACTGCCGCTGGGTTGCAATGAACCGCATCCGATTCTCGAATTTATACAAACGGATATCCTCGAGGCCTCGAATGGACTCGTCTACTGTCGACAAGGAGGTCACCGTCTGTAATTGCACGCCTTGGATCCGTGTTCTCTTGTCATCCGACAACTGAAGAAGATAGTTCTCTGTTCTCAGATGCCCCAAGGGATCGTGGATAATATAGAGCCCTGGGGGGGTCAGCAGATAATTCACGTAGCGCACATTGAGGTAGGGAATTCCCTGGAACATCAGGAACGACGAAGAGGTAGGATGATAGTTCTGGAGCTGAGGATAGTCGTACCGACCCGTCTGAATTCCGTCCACCTTCGTCAGCCATTGCACAGAGCTAGGCCGTGTAGAAGTAAAGAACGCCTCGGGAATCTCGATCAACGTCGAATCATGGTCGGCTCGGAACCAGGAGGGCCGCCACCCGGCCTCCTTCTCGAGCCAGGCCCAGAAGTTGACCTCCCAGGTGAGGCCGCCGAAGGCCGAGCCCAGATGTTTCTCATGGAGCGCAAAGAACTCCTTCACGCCGGCCGCCGTGGCCAGAAAGAATCCCCCGCAGAACCGCCAGTGAATGGAGTTCCGATCGAGTCCTCGTCCCTTGTCCCAGCAGCCAGGGACCACAAAGGAGTGTTCTGGCTTGAGCCGAGCCGATCGCAACCCTTTCAGTACCTCTTGGCTCGTGAATCCGTTGAACAGTACATGAAAGATATTGAAATCGACCCAGGCGAATGTGTCCGATCCAAACGGATTAGAGTCCACTGCCCGCGCCATGAACTCCGCCTTGGCGGACATTAACGTCAAGAACTCGAAGGTGTCCTTGCCCACGTTCCTGTGGACAGGGATCACCTCCTTCCACTTCGCCACCTCCTTGTACGTCCACGTGTCGACCAACTCGGTCACGACGAGTCGCACCTGATCATAGCCTCTGCACCGTTCTTCGACGGCCCCTTTGTAGACCTCGCTCACGTAGATCACTAGGGGGAGCCCCGTTTCAACCAGACCCACAAAATGATTCAGGCGCTCTTCCAAACACTTGCAGTTCCATTTATCACTGTACTCGATGTCGTAGATCTTCAACATCGCCGTCACCAACGTCACAGACATTTAGTCTCTACAGAACAGAACCAGCTTAAGTTGCGAACAACAATCACATCAGCAATGTCGACCGCCTTCGTGACCTTGTGCGACCACGGCTATTTTCCAAGAGCCCTGAGAACGATCCAAGACCTGAGAACCAACGGCCAATGGACCGGCGACCTCATCCTCATCGCCGTGGACTTCGAGCCCCCTCCAGAGACCCTGACACCGTTCCGTGTTCTTGTGCGGCGCGTAGAGCACTTAAAGACGGACGACCTCGTCCGGGCACTTAAAGAGAAGCCCATCCGAGCGATGGCCGACGGTCGCCATTTCGGCAAGCTGACCCAGTGGGACAAGCTGCAGGTCTTCGGGCCCTTTTTCAAGGCCTGGAAGCGCATCTGCTTCCTGGACGCGGGACTCCGTGTGTTCAATGTGGTTGCGCCCCTTTTGGAACTGCCCTTCGAGAACACAATTTGGGCCCCTGACGACTCCGACCCCTATGACAACGGGAACCGGCTGGGTTGTCAACTCGATCTGACGGCGAATCCCCCCATCACTCATGCCCTTCTGACGGCCTTCGGAAACGATCTGGTCTCGTCTCGTTATTTTCTCAACTGCATCTTTGTCTTTGACACGGCACTTATGGACCTTTGCAGCCAGGACGATCTCGTCGCAGCCATGAACCAGTACCCTATCAGTCTTACGAATGAAATGGGAATCATGAATCTGCTCTTTACCGTGAAGCACCGAGTCTGGAAACCGTTCCCGCAGAAAACGGCATCTGGAAAGTACCTCTTTGGCTGGAGTGAGCTCAATTACAGGGAGAGGCCGGCGGCCTCGGAGTTTCACTTTCTTAAGTACCCTCGTGTATCGTAAAGATACACGAGGTTAGGGTTCATGAGCGCGAAGCGCTCATGAACGGTACCCTCGTGTATCGTAAAGATACACGAGGCTAGCTCTCTCCTTCGCCTTTGGCGAAGGAGAGAGGTATCCGATGATCCGAACTTAAGAATGAATCCAAGAACACCAATAGAATGCGACTTGGGATTGCAATTCCCTGTTTCAACAAACATATCTCGCAACTTCTGACCCTTCTTATGACTATCGAGGGGCAGACGCGATTGCCCGATGCTGTCTCGATCAGCTGTTCTTCCACGAAGCCAATCGAATTTCCTGAACTGAAGGGCTATAGCTTTCCGATCCAATTGTCCCTCTTTGAGGGGCGCAAGAACACGGCAGAGAATCGCAACCTTGCGTTCAAGCGATTTGCCGACATGGACGCCGTCAGTTTCTTCGATGCCGATGATCTCATGCACCCCCAACGCCTGGAGTTTTTCGAGTTGGCGCTCAACAAGGGCGCCGACATTGTTTTACATAATTATACTACGAATGACGTAAACCAATTTGAACTCTATGAAACGGCCAACATCATCTATGACCAGCTGGCGCGAGCCCCGAGCGGCTGCGCTATCCTAAAGATACAGGGGGATGCCCCGATCCATCATTCGCAGGTCACCGTGCGTAGAGCCGTTCTGAACCGCGTGCAGTTCAATGAAGAGAGGGCCTATGAACGGAGAGAGGACTCGATCTTCTGCGGACAGGTCTTGTCGCTCCCTGACATTCGGAACGCCTACATCTCAGAACAGCTGTCGTATTACAAGGAGAGCCGTTCTCTGGAACCGGTGTAGGACTACTGCTAAGCAGTAGTCCTAGCCCTCCGAGTCTTATCGAACCGCAGCTTCGACTTGGGCGGCGTTCCCGCCTGCACACCTTTCCGTGACTTGGCCAAGCGCCGCTTGGTCTTCGGCTCTGCTGCCTTCAGCATCAGGGCCGCCTTGTCCTCTAGTTCTGCAGAGAGATCACCGTGTTCTACGCCGTGCGAAAAGAAGGCGGATCCCTCTAAGGCCTCAATGAGCGCATCCTCCAAATCGTCCACAAAGCAAGCCGACACATCGGTCTGAAAGAGGTGCGCCCAGACAGATTGGTAGGCCGCGGATCCTTCAAACAGGCAGACCGGATTCTTGTAGAATCCGTTCTGGCTTCCAATTAATACATGACTTACATCGAGGGATCCCGATGAATCCAGACGACTTTCTAGCAGACTCAAACACCCGTATAAGTGGTTTTCAAAGAAGATTCCTGGATGTGCTTGGTACTCCTGGACAATGATAGAAACAGTGCCTGATAGGTCCATTGTTTCCATCACATACTTTTGTGTTTAGGTCGTTACTAAGCGGGGGCATAGCGAGTGACATTCGCATCCGTGAGACCCGCCACGCGAATCGGGCGATTGCGATCGGGCTTCACATCCTGTGTCGGCTTCACATGAATGGGCACCGCCCCCCCAGGAATGCCGATCGCTCCGATGCCGCCGCGGTACTCCATGACTTCGATCAGGTTGCCTGAGGCATCGACCCAGTTGCCCGAGGCGTCCTGCACGCACTCCTTCTTCAAGCCGGCCCCCGAGGCCCCGAATTCCCGCATAGAGCCCACGATCTCGGCACCGACTTCGGCCTGATGCGTGAGAGGCACCTTTTCGACGCCGCCGTGAGGAAACGTGAGCGATCCGCCTGGGAGAGCCGAAAAGGTTTTCGCGCCATAGCGATCCTGCTTGGTCGGATTGTTGAAGAGGCGGGGGCTGCGATTCCAGTTGCCCACATCGTTGTCCGTTCTGCAATTATAGCCGTCCTGCCTCAAAACCGCCTGGGGCATAGCCAGCTCCTGCACGAAGGCGGACGTAGGCCGATGGTGCCGCACAACGGTCGAATTGGGCACATACATATCGCTATTCGTCTTGGGCACAAACTCCTTTGTCTGACACCAGCGATCCAGGGTGCGATCGAGATAAAAGAGCTTGGACTCGTTGTTAATGGCGGCGGAGTAGCGACCGGGCGGATAGAATTCGCCGCCCTTCGGGAACACCATATCCTTCGGAGGCAGCGGAGCCATGGTGGCCGGCGCTGAGGTCACGTAGTCCTTGCATATACGGACATAGGGACGGAAATCGAGCGGCAGATCCACGTGCTGATTGGGCAAAATATACTTGCGGAGCATCTGCGTGGGATCCCAGTGGCTCGTCAGACAGACGGGGGGAAAGAGATTCTGTGCAGAACCGGCCGGCGCAAACGGAAACTGCTCAGGGCGCCCCTCTTCTCTGTGGGGAATGCCGACTTGTACCTGGCTCATCTCTTCTCTAGGCGTGCAAAGAAATAGTGCTTTTTGTCTCGATGGGGAATTGCACGCCGTCGCTTGGGGTCATGTCTTCAAAGAGGGCCTCCAACGCATTCTGCGTTGTGCAGAATTGTTCGTCTTCCAGAATATAGGTGGGCGGCAAGGGAAATCCGTTAAAGGTCGTGGCGGAGGCACTCGTATAGGCGCCCATGTTCGGAATGACGAAGACGTCGCCGACCTCGTACTCGACTGCGTTCTCTTCCAGAGCGATGAGATCGAGGGAGTCGCAGGTCTTGCCGAAGAACAGCGCCTGCTTTCCCGTAGCCGTGTCTCTCAAACGATTGTCTTTGAGGACGCGCCAGGCCGGCTTCGCATGGTCAAAGACGATGGAAGAGAACTGGCCATAGACGGAGTCGTCCAATAGATAGCGAATCCGATCCTTTGACACTTTCTTGAAGACAATGGGGCACAGCATCATCTGCACGGGGGCCGAGAAGAATCGCCCTGGCTCGGCGATCCATTGGGTTGCCGGCCACTCCGCCATAGACCGCCGAATGCCCAAGGCCGTCTGTGCAAAGGCCGTTTCGGAGGGCAAGAATCCCCCGCCGATGTCAACCACAGGCACGTCACACCCTATTCGTTCTTGAAAGAGGCGGCACTGCCGGATTGCATTTGGAAAGGCCTGCGGATCGGTGGAATTGGATCCCACGTGGAAACTGAGGCCGCCGAACGTCAGACCATAGAACTGAAGAGCCTCCATAATCGTAGCCCATTCCTCCTGTGCAGCGCCGAACTTGATGGAAAAAGGGCTCCGAGCGCCGCGATCATCCACCGCCAGTCGCACCAGGACAGTACAGTCGCGACTCTGATCCGCCAATTGCTCCACGCCCTCCACGGAGTCCGTTGTCGTACGACGAACACCGAGCGCCAAGGCACTCTGTAAGTCAGAGGGGGCCTTCATCGTATTCGCATACAGGATATCGGAAGGCTGAAAGCCGGCGCCCAGCACTGTCTGCATTTCGCCGGGACTTGCACAGTCGACCTTGAGGCCGAGGGGCTGCATCCACTTCAGCAGGGCGGGATGGGGATTCGATTTGACGGCGTAGAAGGGCTGCACGAGGGGCAAATGCTGCCGCCAAAGGGTCCATTGCTTCAAGAGTGCGCGGCGGCTGATAAAAAGTGCGGATTTCAGTGTGATAATAGAGAGAAACATTATTTACTATTTAAGCTGGTGCAGTTGCAGGGGCGCTGACGAGTTCATCGATCTGCAGAATGGCGTTCCAGTTTGTTGTGCTGTCATTCGGCACGAACGGATAGAGTTTGCTCAGCGGTACCATCGTGTCCAATAGGAAGTTGAAGGTGAAATGGTCAAGACTCGCCAGAGGCGAGGTTACAGGAAAGCGGGCCGGAATCTGGACAATGGTCTGGGTGACGGAGCCGGCCGAGGAGCCCTGGGTTAGGAGTTTGCCGAACACTTTTTTGCATTCGCCGGTTCCTTCATTCGAAATGGTATAGTCCTCTTTGCCCCCTATATCCATCGTATTGAGCGACTGTTCTTCGTTGAGTTGCAAGTAGATATTGTTAGTTGCAGGAGAGGCCGTCAGACCTTCGGTCACATAGATATTGAGGATATTGTTGGGACTCGTGGTTGCAAAGAGCTGATAAAAGACCGTATTGTAGACATATTCGGACGGCAGACAACTGTAGAAGTTGGTCAGGTCCGCGTTCATGACAATGCAGCAACTGGCGTCACTGGTAATAGGTGAAATAGATCGAAGGTCTGTGTCGGCCGGTGAGGACGCATAGTGGATGGAACGGTCGTTGTAGAACGTGACGCCGCCCGTGCCCTTCTTGCCGAGATACGCCGTGCCGGCCAAGAGAGACGGTGGGAACACCGTTGCATATTTGGCGTTCACGTAGCTGCGGGTTGCCTCCTGTGTAGCGCTCGTGACCGTTGCGATATCTTGCACAATCGTGTCATGCGCAGTCCAAGCCTGGACAAAGGACTGATAGAGTGCGGCGAAAGAGCCGTTGCGATTCAGGCCCAGCAGATGCTGGGCGTAGGGCGGTGTGAATCCGCGTGTCTCTATCTGAACCTGGGACGCATCCTGGACGAGATCGGCTAGGGTCAGAGATCCGAAGGAGGCGGGAAAGGAGCGCGCCGTGGTGACGTGCGGTGTCACGGGGACGGTCAGGGCAAACAGGCTTGCGTCGGAGACCGCCGTTTGATCCGCACCCAGGAAGCGCTTGGGCTGAATCGTCACAATGGACTGGGGATTGGCCAAATAGGCCATGGGATAGCGATTATAAGAGATGCCGACCTCCACGAGAGCCTGGTTGACCTGATCGGCCCATGTGTTCAGTACGCGCACCTTTTCGTTCTGTTGGGTCTGCAGGGCTCCGTACTGCTGGACCGTATAGCCTCGCTTCGCCACGGCCTGCTGAAAGTTCTGCTGATGTGCAAGCTGGATATCCTTCTGAATCGTGGGATGCAGATCGGTATGGACGGCACTGATCGATTTCGTAGCCGGATTATAGGACCACTGATAGGTGTTGATGGGACAGTATTCGAATGTGTTCACCCGTCTGAGTTGTTGCAGGAGCGAGACATTTTGATACAACACGGTGTAATAGTAGTCGCTGCCGAGACCTTCGAAGGCCTGGAGGGCCCTTTGATGGAGCTCGCCAATCGATGTGCCGCCTAAATCGAGGAATTTGGCGTCGTAGTCGGTGTAGAGGGCCGCACGGAGCACGGGGAAAAAGTAGGCCACGAAGATCTCCCGTTCCGTGGGGACGCCGGTTGCCGTGAAGGCGTTGGGCAGATAGTCTTGCTGGACCTGTGCCTTCGTGGCCGTGGTCAGCAGGGTTTTCGTGGAGGGGCTGTAATAGTAGAGGCCGGGATCGTTGAAGAGGTGTCCGACCTGTTGGCTGGTCTGGAAGAGCTGTCGATGCGCGGCATAGGAGATGAGATTGAAGGGGGGTGTTGTGTTGAGTTGTCGATTCATTTCATTCGCGATTTCGAATTTGTCGTACTGGCCGGTGGGAAGCTGAAAGGTGTGCAGGAGAGGTTTCGTGGGGGCCGTGGGATTCATGCGGCCCTGTTCACTAAAACTGCCGCCTCGCAACGATCCGACCATACTCCGCATATTCGAGGAGGTATTGCCGAGACAGGTGTAGCAGTTCGAGAAGTCGAAGCCGGTCTGCGTGACGGCATAGTTCGCCACCATCAGATTAGTGCTCGAGATATCTGTGATAGAATTTAGAAAATAGGGGAAATTGATCTGGACGAACTGGATCTGCGTAATGTTCTTGTAGACACGGGGTGTTTTCAACGTGAAATAGGTGGAGAGTGGATAGACACTTACATCGCGGTTCGTACTCGTGAAACTGAACAGGGTCGTCTGCACGGTCTGGCTCGGGGCGGCGGAGGGATAATAGGCCATGAGGCTGCTCATGGAATCGCCCGAGACTTCATAGTCGTAGCCCATGGGCTTTTTGAAGGACTGGTAGAAGAGCTGACTCTGGTTCGTGGGAAGCGGCGGGCCCGCTGCGCGCACAATGGCGTAGCGGGGATCGTCGAGGCCTCGGACGGAGTTGTCGTTGAATCCGATTGAGGAGGAGTCATCACTATCCGATCCACTGTCCTCCTCTTCGTCATCGTCGTCTTTATCTGCAAACGGCCGGTAATAACCGGGCGTAAAGGACATTGCGGCTGTTACCCTAGCCGCATATTTTCTTTAGATCGCAGCAATCTAAAGAAAATAGGGGGGACCAATAGCAACAGTAGCAATGGATCCACAGGACAAGGACAAGGACAAGAAAAGGCAGAATGATCCACTCGCATCTACATTTAACCAAACGTATAATATTGTGGAAACCACGAACGAGAAGGGCGTCAAGAAAGAGGTGACTCAACTGAACATATCAGGATCCTGGAAAGGCACGGATACTATCTTGATGTCCAACAACATCAGTCCATATCTAGTCATGCCCTTGTCACCGAATCAGGTGAATGGTCAGTTGTTTTCATCCATTGTGCGAGCCAATCAGATTGTACCCTTTACGGCTGGAAATACGATTCAAGTGGGCGGCAATATAAATATAGGAGGCACAGTGGGCGCCTTTACAGCATTTACATTTCAATACCGAAATCAATCGATATATCCTTATACGATCTACGATTTCACAAATTCCGTATTTGCAACGGCATCAATTATCGGCAATGAACCGACGTTTTCGATTGGATTTGGTGCAAACCAAGGAACTGTCGATTACACGGCAGGAGGGGTCGTATTCAATACGGAGAACGTAGGTCCCTATTCGATGCGCTTAAATGGCGGCCTGGGAATAGGGATAGACCCGGGCGCCTATGCACTCAATATCAACGGCAGTGCAAGGGTGAGCGGTGCCCTCGACATTGGCTCCGTGACCGTGACGACCCTCGGCATCGGCACCTCGGTGGCCCCTGGCTATGTCTTCGACGTCTCGGGCTTCGCCCAGTTCCGAAATACGATCACCGCTCTTCAGGATATTACCGCCCAAGGGACGATCACAGCCAGCACCCTGTTAGCAGGACGACAACTTCAAACGACCCTGGATGCAAACATCGGGACCTCCCTTCTCGTAAACGGCACCACCCAATTAGCAGGCAATGTGGGGATCGGCAGAGCCGCGACAGGCTATGCACTGGATGTCTCGGGTAATGCGAATATATCTGATACGATATTCGCCAATAATGCAAACATTCACAACAACGTGGACCTAAGTGGTAATCTCTTTATTGCAAATCAGATCGGAGGTCCAGCGAATACAGGAAACGTGGGCATTGGAACGCCGGCGGTCGCCATTCAAGCCGATAACAATTCCCTTTCCGTCGCAGGAAGTGTAAATGTTCTGCAAAATACGTTCTTGAATCAGAATCTGGCCGTGGGGGAAACGCCCACCTTTAGTTTTGGAACCCATTCGTTTTATGTAAACGGCACGTCTATTCTAAATCAAAAGCTGGCGATTGGTGTCCCGTCTCGTACGTTTGGCGCCGAAACACTGTATGTGAATGGAAGTTCTATCATGGCCGGTGCCTTCACAGTAGGCGCCCCCTTAACCCGCTTCGATTCGATCTTTAACGGAAATGTAACAATAACAGGAACGCTGAATCAAGACGGCAGTGGGTCCCAGACAAGTGCAGATATTTCGGGGAATTTAACCGTGGGCGGCACTTCCCTTCTGAAAGGCCCCGTTATTATGTACAGTACACTCGATGTCTCAGGCAATGCTGGTGTCTCGAGTAATCTGGATGTGTCGGGAAGCGCTCGCCTCTCAAGAAATCTGGATGTGTCAGGGACAAGTCTACTGAGAGGAAATGTTGGTATGTCAGGGAACCTGGATGTCTCGGGAACCTCTCTATTCACAGGCAATGTAGGCATGTCAGGGAACCTGGATGTCTCGGGAACCTCTCTATTCACAGGCAACGTAGGCCTCTCGGGGAACCTGGATGTCTCGGGAACCTCTCTATTCACAGGCAACGTAGGCATGTCAGGGAACCTGGATGTCTCGGGCTCGGCCCTGATCACAGGAGATCTGAATTACAATATCTATACAGAACGCATCATCTATCAGGTATCTGCGCATCAGAGTACTCTCCCTGTAGGCCCTGGATACTGGGAGGCAAGTGCAAATCGAATCAACCTCTATATGCCGATCAAACCAGCCATGTATATTATCGACGGATCCACAGGAAGTACCGTGGATCTCTCTGTAAATCTTGTAACACCCTTGCCCTATACACAGCCCGTCGGTATGACCTACACCTTTGTTGCACGAAATACGACGGGAGCGGGGCACCGACTCATCTATCCCTACGATACAGGCGTGCATTCTACAACACTCATCCCAACCCCTATCAGTACCACCGTCGTATGTATAGGGCAAAATAATTATTCTAGCACTTCGTAGCCACTTCATAAGCTCATTTTAATATAGCCATACATCAGGGATGGACGCAGGTGCCTTAACAAGGCTCAAGATTCTACAACGACTGACAAGTGATACGCGGATCTATACGGCGGCCCTGTTACAACTGGGATATTGCGAGGCCCCGTGTCCTCCACCTGCTCCAGGACCGGCAGGAGTTGCGGGGCCCACGGGTCCTACAGGGATTCAGGGACCTGCTGGAGGTGGATCCTTGGGATCCACGGGTCCCACAGGGGATGTAGGCCCCAATGGACCGAGTGGATCCACGGGCCCGACAGGAATTCAGGGACCTGATGGGCCTCAAGGCGTCCCTGGAACAACCGGTGTACAGGGACCCGTGGGACCCACGGGAACACGAGTGACAGGCGACTCTGGAATCCAAGGCATGACAGGCGACGCAGGCCCTATTGGTCAACAGGGTGCACAGGGCCCCAGGGGTGTTCTCGGAAGCATAGGCTCTACTGGAACACAACAAGGGCCACAGGGTGTTGCAGGAGATCGGGGCCCTCTCGGTACTCTAGGATCCACAGGAGGTCAAGGATTGCAAGGGCCCTTTGGATCCTCCCCGATGGGGATGAGTGGATTTATGGGACCTGGGGCAGTCGGGACTGTCTATGGATCTATTCGAGCTGCATTAGGAACCAATAGTAATTTTAATTTCTCGACGGCGAGTGTAAATTTACCGACCTCCTTTGCAACCGGTTTTTCTGGAACGGACGATGGCTCTTCGTGCACAATTACCTTATCGAGCCACTATACCACAGCAAATCTACCACAAATATTTATGACTGCCTATATTGCATCGGGTACACAATACCGCAATTTACAGAGTCGGTTTGGATATTATGTACCCCCTCCTCCTGCCCCTGCCCCAAGTGGCGCGGGTGCAACAATCCTACTTACAGGATCGCCCTTTACCATGACTATCAGTAATATTACAACAAGTACATTCCCTGCAAATACAAGCTTAGGCGGATATTCCCTTTATATCTATATACAAATTCTGAATTAATGACCATTTAAACATGTATGTACTGCTTAGTATAAAATTAAGCCCCCACCCATATGGGCGGGGGCTTAATTTTATACTAGCACTAGTGTTAAGAATCGAACTATTCCCACTCTACGGAGTAGGAATAATTCGATTTTTAATGGTACAATGTTAATAGAAGATTCCTATGTGTGGTTGTGGAAATGGCTGTAGTAGTGGATGTGGCGGAGGAGGCGTAACAGGCCCTGCGGGACCGGCAGGACCCCAGGGACCCCAGGGACCTACAGGTGTCAGCACAGGTGGCGTCGGATCGACAGGAGCCACGGGGTCGCAGGGACCGACAGGGGCGGCGGGCTCTGCGGGCTCTGCGGGTGCCCAGGGACCCACAGGTGTGACGGGGCCCGCGGGATCCATTGGAGCCACGGGCGCTACGGGCACTCAGGGGCCTGCAGGATCCAAAGGAGATACAGGGGCTACGGGCCCTACGGGCTCCATTGGAGTCACAGGATCCACAGGTCTTACAGGAAATATGGGTTCGACAGGAACGACAGGTCCCACAGGAGGCGTAGGCCCGACAGGACTTACAGGAATCACAGGCCCTACGGGTGTAACAGGCCCGACAGGCGTAGCAGGCCCTACTGGTGTGACAGGACCCACCGGCTTAACAGGAGTCACAGGGCCTACGGGAGCCACAGGAGCTTCGGGAAGTTTGATCGGCACAATCAGCGTGCCCGTCAACAACCCTACGAGTAATAATTTTAACTTTGCAGGACTTGTGTCGACGCTTCCTACTTCCTTTGCAACGAGTGTTATTGCAAATCCTTCGATTCCAACGACGTCTTTTATTATTAATTTAAATTCTAGATTTACTACGTCAAATCTTCCTATTTTTATCGTATCGGGATATGCAGTTAGTACAACCGCAGGGTATATTGATGTTCAGCGACTCTTTGGTTCTAATGCAGCACCTTCGCTGATTACAATCAATCCTGCCGTTACCCCTTTGACTCTGACATTTCAACTTATAAATACAACCAATTTCCCTACGGATACAAATGATAGTGCTGGATATGGCTTATACATTCAGTTTCAAATTCTTAACTAAAATTAACACGAGTGCTACACATGAAATCAAGTCAACCTCGTACCGGTACGAGGTTGACTTCATTAGATTCTTAGCACACTAACAGTAGATGGCGCTAAACCCTCCGATCTGTTTGGAGGTACTGTATGGGGGCGATGGGGGAGTGGTCGGAAACGATTATACAACTACGTTTACGATTTATGGCGATGGCCAGGGATATAATGGTGGAATTGACTTTTATGACTGCCGAAATATCGCCGTCGGCATGTGGACGTTTAACAATCCAAGTGGATATGCCTTTCGAATCAAGCAGATATCGAGTGTGACGCAGACAACCTGTACGGTTGTATTGGAAGATGTAAGTGGATTCAACGCACAATTGGATCCGGCGGGAAGTGGCGGAGGCCCCTATTATAATCGAAATGGATATGTATTTGAACTCAATCTTAACTCCTTGGCTGTTTTAACAGCCGTGAACGATTTGAATAGTAACTGGGTGGATGCTGTTCTTGCTCGCTTTACCTACTTGCAGCCTGAGGCAGGTTCAGGAGGTGGAGGAACAGGAGCAACAGGGGCCACGGGCCAACAGGGATTAACAGGAGCCACGGGCCAACAGGGATTAACAGGAGCTACAGGAGAAACAGGAGCCACGGGAGACACAGGAGCCACAGGAGTTACAGGAGCAACAGGAACTACAGGAGAAACAGGAGCGACAGGAGAAACAGGAGCCACAGGAGAAACAGGAGCCACAGGAGAAACAGGAGAAACAGGAGCCACGGGCCAAACAGGAGCCACGGGCCAAACAGGAGCCACGGGTGACACAGGAGCCACGGGCCAAACAGGATCCACGGGTGACACAGGAGCCACGGGCCAAACAGGTGACACAGGATCTACGGGATCTACGGGATCTACGGGATCTACGGGCCAAGCAGGCTCCTATGTTATATTTAACCCAACTAATTCCAATTCCGTGAATGCATCCAGTACACAATTAATGCAGGTGGATTTTTCGGGGCAAGCCCACTACGTCTCGGTCGGCGCCCAATTGTATGTGACCAGTACAGCGATTGTCTATCCTTGGAGCCCTGCACCCACTGTATACCTGACGGCGGATGTTGTGACAGATGGGAGTGGATATTATAGTTTAATAGCAGGACCCGGAAATTCGGGAAGTAATCCTGCTGCCGACCCTGTTCGTTGGTATCCTGTAGTGCAGTGGAGTGCAGCATCAACCTATGATCAGCCAAATGTCGCCATATCAAATGGTAGTTTCTATAGATGGCTGGGGCCAAACGGCACAAATACGGTCACCGCGCCCCAGTACAATCCATCCCAGTGGCTCCTCACCCTCTCCTCGGGATCGGGATATGTAACAGTTACAGGAATAGATCCCTCTGGGTTCACTGTGTCATGGGTTACAACAAATCTCGTCACCCCTGTCTATTGGTTGACTACTTCAAATGTCATTTTAACGGGACCCCAGGGCTCGATAGGGCCTACAGGATATACGGGTGTAACTGGACAAACAGGCTCAACAGGAGACACAGGAGAAACAGGATCGACTGGAGAAACAGGATCTACTGGATCTACAGGAGAACCAGGGGCAACTGGTGATACAGGAGAAACAGGAGCCACAGGAGAACCAGGAGCCACAGGAGAAACAGGTGCAACTGGTGACACAGGAGCCACAGGAGAAACAGGTGCCACAGGAGAAACAGGTGCAACAGGAGAAACAGGTGCAACAGGAGAAACAGGAGAAACAGGTGCCACAGGAGAAACAGGTGCAACAGGAGAAACAGGTGCAACAGGAGAAACAGGAGAAACAGGCGCAACAGGAGCCACAGGAGAAACAGGTGCCACAGGAACTACAGGTGCAACAGGAGCCAACGGTTCCTATGTCATCTTTTCACCTCTTGTCTCCAACTATGTGGATGCCTCTGGAACAAAATTAATGCAAGTCGATTTATCAGGACAAGCACAGTATGTATCCATTGGTGCTCAATTGTATGTAGATGGAAGTGTTGAACCACCAATTCTACCTGATATCTCGGGTTGGAGTCCTGTTCCAGTGGTATACCAACAAGAAGATATTGTGACGGATATTGGCGGATATTACAGTTTTCAAGGGACGAACGGCACAAATTCAGGGTATAGTCCCGCAGGCGATAGTGGTAATTGGTATCATGTGCTGCCATGGAATGTTAATTCAACCTATATCTCCGTAGCACAATACATTCAGGTCGTTACTTCGAACGGTAGCTTCTATAAGTGGATTGGCTCGCCAAACTCCAATACGGCCACCGCACCTCAATTTAATCTAGGACAATGGACACTCCAAGGCGCTCCAGGAACTCCAGGGATCACAACAGATCCTGGATATGTAACCGTTACAGGAGTAGATCCATCAGGGTTTATAGTATCGTGGGTGACAACAAATCTGTTGCCCTCTGTGTCTTGGCTAACGAATACGAATGTGATCCTATCGGGTCCCCAAGGAGCCACAGGAGCCACTGGGTTAGCAGGAGCCACAGGTGCTACTGGTACACAAGGCGATACTGGAGCAACTGGAGAAACAGGAGCCACTGGTGCACAGGGTGACACTGGCTCAGCAGGAGACACAGGGGCAACAGGAGAAACAGGAGCAACTGGAGAAACTGGTGCTACTGGTGCACAGGGTGATACTGGCTCAGCAGGAGATACAGGGGCAACAGGAGCAACTGGAGAAACAGGAGCCACTGGTGCACAGGGTGATACTGGCTCAGCAGGAGATACAGGGGCAACAGGAGCA
>Ga0187843_10001047_pt1 | contig 17963 bp, 10 predicted proteins | sample SpaLakP09_SKY_43_FD_134516 | JGI IMG/M metagenome (GOLD analysis project Ga0187843, IMG submission 134516) | Oligotrophic lake water microbial communities from Sparkling Lake, Wisconsin, USA - SP09_SKY_43 | ecosystem: Environmental > Aquatic > Freshwater > Lake | place: USA: Sparkling Lake...
CCAGCTCATTGGCCAGGTAGGCCGCGCACAGCTGGCCACGCACCTTGTCCGAGATGAAGGGGTTGCCGATGGGCACGTTGAAGCCGGCGCCGAAGGTGCCCGAGGGCGCGGCCGTGCCAGAGAAGCCGCCCGGCTTGCCGGAGGCCGAGCTGATCACGACTTGCGAGTAATCGCGGTCGGCCAGGCGCAGCGGGTCGGTCTTGGTGGTGCCGATGTGCAGTGCCACGTTGCCGCGGCCATCGGCCAGGTTGGCACCCATGGTCAGGTCGTTCTTGCGACGGCCGGCATCACCCTTTTCAGAGATGCTGTACAGGCTGGTCGCTTCGATGCCGGTGAAATTGCGCTTGGTCACGAAGTTGACCACGCCCGACACGGCGTCGGCGCCGTACACGGCCGAGGCGCCGCCGGTCACCAGGTCCACGCGCTCCAGCAGCGAGACCGGCACGTTGTTGGTGTCAACCACGCCACCCAGGGTGGCCGGCACGATGCGCTTGCCGTTGAACAGCACCAGGGTGCGGTTCGAACCGAGGCCGCGCAGGTCGATCGAGGCGGTGCCGTTGGAGCCGTTGTTCACAGCAGGGCCGATGGCCGGGTAGGACGAAGGCAGGCCGCGCACCAGTTCTTCAACCGCCACCGGCTGGGTGGTGTTGATGTCTTCCTTGCCCACCGATGTGATCGGGCTGGAGGACGTGTTGCCGATGGTCTTCAGGCGCGAACCCGTGACTTCCACGCGTTCCAGTTTTTCTTGGACTTCCTGGGCCATCGCGGGTGCTGCGATGACGCCCAGCGTGACCAGCGCGGCAGCACTGATGGCGTTGCGTTTGAACATGAAAGCTCCTTCGTGAGGGCAATTGGGGTCTGTGATGTGGGAGGTGGCCGGCCACCCCGGACCGATCCGCGGGCGGTAGGTGAATCCGCCGCAGCAGTGTGACTTTTGGCATTGGTAGGCCATTTCCGGGTAGTCCCCAATGGAACCCTTGTTCTAGGGATGCACCCCCCCTGTTGGGGCGAAAACCTAGGGTTTCGCCGGATCTGTGCGAGCTGCGGACGGCGTGATGCGCGTCGCATCTCCGCGACAAAAGCCGTAAGACCTTGCAGTTGACAGGGGAGAAGGGTCTGAAAAGGCCTCTGTCAGCCCCCTTCAATCAGGTGCTTCTCAAGCCGGCTTGACGTCGAAAGCGATGGTCAGGCGGGGCTCGGGGTCATGGAAGGGCGTGGTGCCGTGCCAGAAGCAGGAGGGGAAGAGCACCAGGCGGCCGACCCGGGGTTGCTCCAGGCGAACCGGCGGCAGGCCCAGGTCCAGGTCGGGCTCGCCAAACTTGATCCAGCCCTGCTGTTGGGTCAGGTCCTGCACCGCGTCCGGCAGCGCCACGTAGTAGCAGGCGCTGATCCAACCATGGCCGTGGACATGGTTGGTGTGGAAACCGCTGCTGCGCAGGCGCGAGGACCAGGAATCGGTGAAGTGCCAGCCGCGCTCGCTGCGCCGCGACAAGAAGGGATGTTGGGCGTCACTCGGCAGGGCGGCGATGTAACGGTCGATCGCCGCCTGCAACAGAGGTTTGAGGGTCTGTACCTGAGGCCAGTCCTGGTCGAGCAAGTTGTCCCGGGTTTGGGTGCCGTGACGCAGAGTTTGGTCCACCGGGGCCTCGCGGTCGGTGTGCAAGGCGTTCAGCTCGGCGACCAGGGCTTGGTGGAAGCTCGCGCTGTCCGGCCAGCCCGGCGGTGTGGGCAGGTCGAACACCTGCACGAGGCGGGCGTGGTCATTGAGCCAGGTTTCGCGCGGGTCGCCCAGCAGCCGCCAGGCCAGTCCCAGCAGGGCCACCGACAGCTGATCATCGGGCGCCAGTGCCAGGGCGGTCTGGGCCTGCTCAGCCGCTGCTGCGGGCTGGCCCGCGGCCAGCAGCGTGCGGGCCAGGTGGTTGTGAAGGTGCGGGTCCCTGGGGTTCAGCGCCAAGGCCTGGCGATGTGCCTGCAGCGCTTCGTCGAATTGGCCCAGCTGGCACAGGGACTGGCCCAGGCCGTCGAAGTAAGCCGGGCTTTGCGGAGACCGCTGGCAGGCACGCCGGTAGGCCGCTGCCGCCTCGTCTGCACGCTCAGCTTTCAGCAGCAGCTGGGCGCGAATGCCGGTGGCCACGGCCGATTGCGGCGCCGCCTGTTCGGCCGCTTCCAGCTCGGACAGGAACTCGGCCTCGCCCTGGCTGAAGCGCAGCTTGGCCAGGTCGTACAAGGCCAGAGCGTGTTGGGGATCGAGCGCAAGGGCGCGCCGGTAGGCGTGGGCGGCATCGTCGCTGCGGCCCAGGCTTTGCAAGGTGTTGCCCTGGTTGTAGTGCGCGTCTGCGACGTTCAGGCCTAGGCGCAAGGCTTGCTCATGGGCGAGCAGGGCTTCGCGGTGGCGATGCAGGCGCTGCAAGACCACGGCGCGGTTGTGATGCAGGGCTGCCTTGTCCGGTGCGAGGCGCAAGGCTTGATCGAGGCTGTGCAGCGCGGCGGCCAACTCGCCAGCATCCTGTTCGAGCAGCGCTTGCAACTGCCAGGCCGGAACAAACTGCGGCTGCTGTTTCAGACTGCGTTGCACGGCTTGATGGGCCGCCGGGCCATGGCCCAGCTGCCGCAAGGCCCGGGCCTGGTTGTAATGCGCCTGCGCCCAGCCCGGCTGCAATTGCGCTGCTTGTCGGTAGCCCAGCTCGGCCTCGGGCCACTGGCCCTGCTCCTCTCGAGCTTCGCCCAAGCCATGCCAAGCGTCGGCCTGTGCCGGCTTGAGGCGGAGGGACTGTTCCAGGATCGGGGCCGCTTCCGCCCAACGTCCGCGTGCCAACATCAACAAACCCAGCAGCCGCCAGGCATCCGCCGCCTGCGGCTGTTGCGCCAGCACCCGTCGATAGCCTGTCTCGGCTTGTTCCAGGCGGCCTTGTTGGTGGGCGAGGACGGCTTCTTGCAGCGAGCGGGTCAGGTCTACGGCAGTCATGGTGCCCGAGTGTAGGAGTGAGAGATGCGGTGCGCTGCGACGCGATGGGCTGGGAGAGCGGGCATAAAAAAGCCCGCAAGCTTTCGCCTGCGGGCGGTTCGACTGTGTTCCGAGCCAGCGGGTCGGGTGGCCCGACCCGGCCTGGATCAGAAGTCGATGCGTGCGCTGAGACGCACCGAGCGCGGCGACTGGAATGCACTCGGGTTGCCGTAGTTCAGGCTGGCCCGGGTGTCATTGCGAGCATAGTCGCCCACTTCGTTGGTCTCGGTCACACCTTGCGAGTTGAAGATGTTGAACACGTCGGCCTGCAGGGTCAGCTTGGTCTTGCCTTCCAGCTTGGGGGTGTAGGCCAACTGCAGATCGAAGGTCGAGGTCCAGGGCGTGCGACCGGCGCTGCCACGATTGCTCAACTTGCCACCGCAGTAGTAGCTGGATGCCGAGGTGTAGTTCTTCGACTCGGCATAGTCGGCCACGGTATCAGGCACAAAGCCGATGCAGCTCTTCGGGCGGCCCGAGGCCAAGACCGTGTTCAGGCCAACGCGAAGGGTGTCACTCAGGGCGTAGTTGCCATAGACCTTGATCACATGGCGACGGTCATTCGGCAGGGGGCCGAATGCACCATGCGTGAAGGAGCCGTAGTCAAAGTCCTGGGTGATGCCGGCGTCTTCCTGGTTCAGGTTGGACTGAACGTAACCTTCGGCGCTGCCGCGGCTCTTGGACAAGGTGTACGAGGCATTCAAGCCCCACTTGCCGTCGAAGGGGCGATCCAGGGTCAGTTCCAGGCCGTCGTACAGACGTTCGTACTTGGCCAGGCCCAGATAGCTGGCTGGGATGGTTTCGGTGACGAGGTTGCCATCGCCCTTCAAGTCCATCTTCAGCGTCACATCACGACCCGGGTTCACGATGATGCACTGAGCCAAGCCGATGGTGCTGAACGCGTCGGTGTAGCCCTTGTCCGCCGCATAGTTCTCCATGGCGTAATGACCGCAGAAGTCATCCATGCCGTCGTTGATCTTGCGATGGGTGTACTTGGCGCCCAGGGTCCATTCCTTGTTCAGCGACTTCTGGATACCCACCATGAATTCATCCTGATTCATGGGCTTGAGCTTGGTATCTGCGATCGTGCCGGGGTCAGGCAGGTTGCCGCTTTGAATGATCTGCGGCGAACCGATGGAGGCACCCAAGCCGACAGGCGCTTGCGTCTTCGGATCGCGGCTGGCGAAGGTGAAGAACTCGCGGATGAAGGATTCCGAACGGGTCGCGCGGATGTTGGTGTTGGCCGCCACCGGGATGTAGTAACGACCGATGTTGGTGAAGACCTTGGTCGAGCCATCGCCGGCCAAGTCCCAGGACACACCAAACCGCGGAGCCAACAGGTTATCTGCCTTGACGAAGGACACACCATCCGCGTTCTTGTTGTTGAACGACTCGCTGCGCAGGCCACCGTAGACCAACAGTTGCTTGTTGATCTTCCAGCTGTCTTCCAGGTAGACCGCGTTGTTCACCACCTCGAACTCGCCCGAGGTCGAGCTGTTTTGCTGGCGGCGGACGTATTGGCTTCCCGGCGTGAAGCCCGCGACGCCGTTGACCCGACCGCTGGCCGGCACGATGAAGTAGCGGTAGTAGTAGCCATCTCCTTGCCAGGCGGTACCGGCTTCGTACGAGGTGAACTTCTGATTGTCCAGACCGGCGCGGATGGTGTGGTTGCCCAGGGTGTATTCCAGGTCCAGACGGCCGGCTTTGCGCTTGTCGGTATCCACTGGGCGTGCCAGGGGATCACGGACGCCGACAAAGTTGTACGGTGGGCCCCAGCAGCCGATTTCGGTGAAGGTCGTCGGCGTGTCAGCCACCGGCGGGCACTTCAGCGATTCGGCATTGCCAGCACGGGCGCCGGTGGTGCTCAGACGTTGGTTTTCCGTGGTACCGACCAATGCGGAGACGGTCAGGTTGTCGGTCAGGTAGGCCGTCGCCTTGCCGATCACGACATTGCCGCCCTGGGTTTGCTGGCTGGCCTGTGCGGTTCCATCCAGGCTGGTCGAGTACGGGCGCGCACTTTGGTAATCGCTCAGCTCGTAACGTTCTTTGTTGCTGACGGCGGTCAGTTCAAAGTTGAACATTTCGTTCGGCGCGAAATCCACCTTGATCATGCCGTTCGGCTTGTTGGACACACTCCGTGTGCCGCGCGTGGCTTCGAAATTGGTGGTGACGTCCTCACGGCCTTCCACCAAAGCAAAGACAAACAGCTTGTCCTTGATGATGGGGCCGCCGGTGAAGACGTTGTAGCTGAGCAGGTCACGTTTGTCGTCACGCTGGAACAAGGTGTAGCCCTCGGGGGGCAGGTTGGGCCCAGCGGGTTCCTTGTTCAGGACGTTTTGACCTTTCGAGCGCAGCTGAGCTGGCGAGAAGTACACGGCGCCGCCCGATTTCCATTCATTGGTGCCGCGCTTGGTCACCAGGGACACCACGCCACCCAGTGAGCGCCCGTACTCGGCGCCATAACCGCCAGACTTCACCTGCTGTTCGGCAATCGCTTCAAACGGCAGGTTGGCATACGACAGGAAGTTGCGGATGTTGGTGACATCAAACCCGTTGATGTAATAACCGTTCTCACCCACGGATGCACCTGCGAACGAGGGCAGCTTGCCGTCGCCGAGGCCGTCGTCACCTTGCACCACACCCGGAGCCAGGTAGGCCACGGCATTGACATTGCGCGACACCGGCAGCGCGGCGATCTGCTGCGAGGTGAAGACGGAGTTGACTTCAGAGGTGTTCAGGTCGATCTTGGTGCGCGTGGCGCGGCCTTGAATGGTCACCGTTTCCAGTTGATTGGAGTCGGCCAGGCTGACCTGGGTGCCCGAGCCAATCTGCACCGCCACTTCGCGTGTGATGCCATTGGCCGTGACGACGTAGCGACCGGGCGGCAGTTTGGAGAAGTTGAACGAGCCGTTGCTGTCCGCCTTGACGGTCCGCGACTGGTTGGTGTCGAGATTCTTCACCACCACGGCCGCTTCGGCCTTGGCTGTTCCGTAAATCGAGCCTTCTGAGCTCTGTGCCATGGCCGCCGAAGCCATCAACAGGCTGGCTGCCGCAGCAATTGCGGAGCGTGTGGTCAAGCGCAGTGCGCTTGTGCGATTGTGTTTTCCCATGAACGACCCTCACTTCTTGAAATTACGACGCAGTCGAGGAACTCAGGCTGTGCTTCGCCGGAGCGTGACTGTTCGAAAAGTCTTTGTGATTTGTGCGATTGATGGAAGCTAGGGCTATGCCTAATGGCATATGTCTTTCGTGATGGATAGAAAGTAAAAAATTACAAAATCACTGTGTAATTCGGAGCTTCTGGCTGTGTTGGGTGCGAATTGTTGAAAGGTTCTTGGCCTTCGGTGAGCCCTGACCCCAGGGTCTTCCTGTTGCGAAAACGCCCTCTTTGACCGGCGTGTTTCGGCCCCGAAATGCCGTCAGGCCCGCTCAGTTTGCTGTTGCTGCAACGAATCTTTGCCACGTCAAGCTTGGCATGCAGCGTCTTGCAGCCAAAAACGCGCCCGTCGCACAAGCGCGCGTTTACCCCTGAATGTTGCTGCTTCGCTTCGGGGGTAGTTCCGCATTCGAGAATTGCTGCGCACTGTCCAGAATTCGCCCCAGCGCCTGTAGAGCGTGACTTTCAACACTGGGCCAAAAGTCGAGTGTTTCAACCGTTTCGAGCAATCGATAGAAAGAGGGATACACATGTCGAATTCTTCATTCCGTTCCGTGGGGCGCCTGAGCCTCATTGCGATCGCAGCGAGCATGGCCCTGGGTGCAGGCGTCGTTCACGCGCAGTCCAATACCACCGGCCAGGTTTATGGCGTGCTGACGCAAACGCAAGGCGCGTCCGTGTTGCTGGAGAACGTTGCAACCGGCGCCAAACGGACTGTCGTGCCCGGAGCTGATGGCCGTATCGTGGCCGCCAACTTGGCGCCCGGCGTTTACAAGGCGAGCCTGTTGCAAGACGGTAAGGTGATCAACGTTCTGTCCAATGTGGAAGTGCGTATTGGTCAAGGTACCGCCCTGGACTTCGGCAATCGCCTGGAGACGGTGACCGTGACGGGCAGCCGCAAGGTGATCGACACATCGACAGCCGATATCGGTACTTCCTTCAATGCGCAACAACTGGCTGCTTTGCCGGTTGCCCGCAACTTGAACTCCATCATCCTGATGGCCCCCGGCACGACCGAGGCTGACTCTCGTTACGCGGGTGGTATCAGCATCGGCGGCGGCGCACCTTCGGAAAATGCCTACTACATCAACGGCTTCCCCGCGACCAACCCGTTGACCCAGCTGGGCTCGGCTGAACTGCCTTTCGGTGCAATTGCCGATGCGCAGGTCTTGATCGGCGGTTTCGGCTCTGAATACGGCCGTTCGGTGGGCGGTGTGATGAACGTCATCACCAAGTCCGGTACCAATCAATGGGAAGCTGGTGCGCAGTATTCGATCACGCCGAACAGCTTCCGAAACAAGGCAGTCGACCTTTACTTTGGCAATACGGGGAAAAACCCCGCCACTGACGGAACCCTGCGTTTGCGTCGCGCTGACAACAATCGCACGGAGTACAACTACGGCGGTTATGTGGGCGGCCCGCTGATCAAGGACAAGCTGTTCTTGTTCGCTGCGGTTGAAAAACGTGAATTCCGAACCGAGTCCGTCAACCAAACCCGCAATGCAAGCGCTGGCAATCAGGCTTTGACCGGTTTCGCCAAAGACAACGGCTCGACCTTGCGCGCCCTGGCTAAAGTGGATTTCAACATCACTGACCAGCACCGCGTGGATGTGACCCTGATCCGTGACAAGCCAGAAATCACGCGCGATTTCTACAGCTACAACTATGCAACTGGCGACGTCGGTACCAACAAGAACTTCTCGGCCGACTACAGCAACGTTGACAACCAGACCGCGCAGGGTGCCGATATGGGCATTCTGCGTTATTCGGGCGAACTGACCGACAACCTGACGGTTACCAGCTTGTACGGCAAGAGCAAGTCCAAGCACACCAACATCTTCTCGGGCGGTGGCACTGAGGTGAAGGGCGTGGCGTTCAGCCCGTCAGCGGCTGGCGCTACGCCTCCGGGCCTGACGATCCCCATCAAGAATCCGATTGGCGGTCAAAATGTCTTGAGCCCGAATTCCAAGGACAGCGTTGAAAGCTTCCGTTTTGACCTGGAATACCGCTTGGGCAAGCACACCATCAAGGCCGGTATCGACAACAACAAGCTGACATCGAACAACGCCGGTGTTCAACTGGTTGGCGGATCGACCATCTCGTATTTCAAGACCACCGCCGCGAACGCCGCTGACCCCAACTACCAACCGTTGGGTGGTACGAGTGACAAGGTCTGGTTGGCGAACCCTGCCTACGGTCCGTATGCTGCGCAAGGCTATTTCGGTCGCGAGCAGATTTTCACCACGACCACGGATGCGTATTCCAACCAGGCCGCTCAGTACATTGAAGACAAGTACCAGCCGACCAAGAATCTGGCTCTGTCTTTCGGTTTGCGTCGCGAATCCTATGAAAACCTGAATGGCGACAAGCAGGTCTTCCTGGAGATGAAGAACCAGTACAACCCACGCTTCTCCGCCGTGTGGGATCCCGTGGGTGATGCTTCGACCAAGGTGTACGGTAGTGCTGGCCGTTATTCGATCCAGATCCCGACTCACATCGCGGTTCGTGGTGCCAGCCGTTCGACCTTCACCCGTGAAGTGTTCATCTACACCGGCGTGGATGCCAATGGCATGCCGACCGGTCGCGTGAACGTCACCAAGCCTTACTCGGCCAACAATGAGTATGGTCAGGCGAAGGACAACAAGGTCGTTGCCGCCATCGACATGAAGCCGTCCTACCAAGATGAGCTGACCCTGGGCATTGAAAAGGCACTGTTCCAAGACTACAAGGGAAGCGTCAAGTTCACCTATCGCAAGCTGAAGAGCACGATTGACGACACTTGTGATGCCGTGCCGTTCGAAAAGTGGGCCGCAGACAACAAGGTGGACACGTCCGAATGGGATGGTTTCGGTTGCGCCAGCTTCAACCCGGGCGAGACCAACAAGTTCCTGGTGGACTTCAAGAATGCCGGCCCGAATGCACGCAAGCAGTACACCGAGGTGACACTGACAGCGGCGGATTTCAAACTGGACAAGACCAACCGCACTTACACGGCTTTGGATTTCAGCCTGGAGCACCCGCTGCGCAATGGTTGGTACGGCAAGGTGACTTACACCTGGTCCAAGAACAAGGGCAACACCGAAGGTCAGACCTTGTCTGACGTCGCTCAAACCGATGTGGCTGCCACGCAGGTTTGGGACCATTGGGAATTGATGGACTACGCCACCGGCTACTTGCCGGGTGACCGTCGTCACATGATTCGTGCCAATGGCTTCGTCGAGGTCAACCCGCAGTGGAGCGTGGGTGGCAATCTGTCGGTGATGTCGGGCCGTCCCATCAACTGCTTGGGCTTCTACGGTGCAGCGCAAAACGACCCGGTGGGTTATGGTTCGTCCTACCACTATTGCAATGGCGTGCCTTCACCGCGCGGCACGGCGGGTCGTCTGCCCTGGACGCAGCGCCTGGACTTGCGCTTGACTCACAAGCCTGAGTTGCTGAAGGGCCTTGAACTGTCTGTTGACGTGTTCAATGTCACCAACCAGCAAGCCGTCCAGAACGTGATCGAGACGTACAACGGCGGCGACAAGTCGTCCATCAATCCGGACTACCTGCGCACGATCAGCACGTCGACTCCCCGTCGCCTGCAGTTCACTGCGGTGTACAACAAGAAGTTCTGATCTCGTTTAGACCCACGCCAGCGTCTTGAAAGTCGCTGGTGGAAAGTGTGTGCAGGGCCCACGACCGCAAGGTGGTGGGCCCTTTTCATTGCTGAGAATTTCCCTGCCTTTTGTACTGCCCTGCATAGAATGCGGCTCCTTTCTTGAAACCCTGCCGATGATTCTTTCTGACGCCTTTGGCGCGAGCAACGCCACGACTGCCAACCTCGCGGTGGCGACCACCGCTACGGTGCCGCCCTCCTGCTCCATCCTCATCATCGGCGCCGGCCCCGCCGGCAGTGCCTGCGCGCGGGTGCTCGCACAAGCGGGCTTGGATGTGGTGCTGGTGGACCAGCAGCCACAAGGACGGGACAAGATTTGTGGGGATGGCTTGATTCCGGACAGCCATGCGGCGCTCAAGCGCCTGGGGCTGCTGGATCAGGTGATGGCGCGGGCGCAGCCGGTGCAGCATGTGGCGTGCATCGGGCCGCGCGGCGGGCGCATCGAGGTGCCGGGCACGCTGGCGGTGCTGCCGCGGCGTGAGCTCGATGAAATGCTGTGCCAGGCGGCGCAGGACGCGGGCGCGCGCTTTCTGGCGCCGGCGCGCTTCGAGGCGCCGCTGGAGGACGCGCAGGGCCGGGTCTGCGGGGCGCGGCTCAAGATCGGCGATCAGTTGCACGAGATTCGCGCGGACTGGGTGATTCTGGCCACTGGCGCCGTGCCCAAGGCCTTGACCGCGGCCGGCCTGTGCGAGCGCCACACACCCAGTGGCGTGGCCCTACGCGGTTATGTGCGCGCACCCTCGATGGTGGGGCGCATCAAGGCCATGGATGTGGTCTGGCATAAGTCGGTGCGCCCAGGTTACGGCTGGATCTTCCCGGCGCCCGATGGCTGCTTCAACATCGGCGTCGGTGTGACCGACAGCCACAAGGCCGTCGGCGGCAAGGGCGAGAAGAAAGAGCTCAATCTGCGCGCCATCTTCGACGCCTTCGTCGCCCACTACCCACCGGCCGCTGAGCTGATGCGCGAGGGCGAACTGGTGGGCGAGCTCAAGGGCGCGCCGCTGCGCTGCACCCTCAACGGCGCGCGCTGGAGCCGCCCGGGCTTGCTGGTCACCGGCGAAGCGGCCGGCAGCACCTACTCCTTCACCGGCGAAGGCATTGGCAAGGCCATGGAGACCGGCATGCTGGCGGCCGACGCCGTGCTGCTGGGCCGCAGCCGCGATTGGCAGGATGCCCAGGTCCGTGCGGCCTACGAGGAAAGCCTGCGTGGCCTCAAGCCCAAGTTCGATCTGTACGAGCGGGCCAACCGCGTCAACGCCCACCCCTGGCTGGTCGATCTTCTGATCTGGCGCGCCAAACGCAGCCCGCGCCTGGTGCAACGCATGAGCGGGGTCTTGAATGAAACCAGCAACCCGGGCAATCTGATCAGCCTGAGAGGTTTCAAGCGCCTGTTCCTCGAGTGAGGTCGGGCGCTCGGCTTCCGGTCTCAGCCCTCTTCTTTTTTCTCAACCCAAGCCAGGATGGGCCGCCCGCGCGGCCCCGGGATTCGCGCCATGTGTCAACTGCTGGGCATGAATGCCAATGTGCCGACCGATGTGATGTTCAGCTTCACCGGCCTGGCCAACCGCGCCGATGAGCACAAGGACGGCTTCGGCATTGCCTTTTTCGAAGGCCGCGGCCTGCGCCATTTTGTCGACCACCACAGCGCGCGCGTTTCGCCCCTGGCCGAGCTGGTGCAGCGCTACCCGATCCGCAGCGACAACGTCATTGCCCATATCCGCAAGGCGACGCAAGGCCAGGTCTCGCTGGAGAACACCCATCCTTTTGTGCGCGAGCTCTGGGGCCGCTACTGGGTCTTCGCCCACAACGGCAACCTCAAGGATTTCCAGCCGCGCCTGCATGCCGCCTTCCGCCCCGTGGGCCAGACTGACAGCGAGCTGGCTTTTTGCTGGTTGATGCAGGAGCTGGCCAAAGCCCACTGCACCGTGCCCAGCATTGCCGAGCTGAGCCTGACCCTGGCCGAGCTGATGCCGCAGCTGAACGCCTACGGCACCTTCAATATGCTGCTGTCCAATGGCCAGGCGCTCTGGGCCCATGGTTCCACCCACCTGCATTACCTGCTGCGCCGCCATCCCTTCGGCCGCGTGCATTTGCAGGATGAAGACCTGAGTGTCGATTTCGCGCCCCAGACCACCGAGCAGGACCGCGTGGCCATGATCGCCACTCAGCCGCTCACCCGCGACGAGCCCTGGGTGGCCTTCCAGCCCGGCGAGCTCAAGGTCTTTGTGGGCGGCGAGCTGCTCACTTGATCCGTCGCCGCCCTCGGGCCGCCCGCCATTCGCCGCAAGATCCTGCCATTCGCCGCCTGAGCCCGGCCTCGCCGTTCGGCCTCGCCTAGACTGCCGCCCATGCAGCAAGCGCCGTCATCCCGCGATCACCCCGCCCATCTCGCGCTGGACTGGACCCAATGGGTCTGGCCTGGTCCGCGTCGCGTCTTCAGCGAGGAGGAGCTGGCGCGTGCCGGCCAGCAGCCCTGGCCGGTGTCGATCGATCTGTATGTGCTCAGCAATGTGCTGGTGCTGCTGGCCATCAATTTTCCGGAGCTGCCGCGCCAGTGGGCGGGCTGGATCAGTGCCGGCGTGCTCGCCGTCCTGGCTCTGGTGCTGGGACTGGCGCGCACCCTGTGGCGCCGGCCCAGCCGGCGGCGCCTGAACCTCATCAGCTATGCCGTGGTGCTGGTCTTCATGCTGGCCACCCTGCCGATCTCGCACCCCGAGCTGGCCTCGCCCGAGCTGATCGCCAGACTCAAGACACACCGCGAGGCCGTCAAGTTCGTGGCCATGTTCGGCCTGTCGGCCTTCCTGGTCACCTACACCTCTTTCCTGCTCCTCACCGTCATGCGGGTGCAGCAAATTGAAGCGCGCCTGCGCGAGCTCGACGAGCAGGCCCATGCGCTCAAGCTGGCCCGCCGCCTGGCCTCGGCGCAGATGCAGCCGCATTTCCTGTTCAACACCCTGGCTTCGGTGCAGCACTGGGTGGACACGCAGGACCCACGCGCCGGCAGCACCTTGCGCGCCTTCACCCAGTACCTGCGGGCCACCCTGCCCATGTTCGAGCGTGAGAGCCTCAGCCTGGCCGAAGAGCTGCAGATCGTGCGCAGCTATCTGGAGGTGATGCAGGCGCGCCTGGGCGAGCGCCTGCACTGGGTGCTGGAGATCGAGCCCGGCCTGGATGGAGTGCCGGTGCCGCCGGGCCTGCTGCTGACCCTGGCCGAGAACGCCATCGGCCACGGCATCGAGCCGGCCCTGCGCGGCGGCCGCGTGGTCGTGCGCGCCTGGCGCCAGGATCAGCAGGTGATGCTGGAGGTGGAGGACGATGGCATGGGCCTGAGCTCGGTCGAGCCGGTCGAGCGCCTGGGTCTCAGCAATTCCCGCGATCGCCTGCGTCAGCTGCATGGCGAGCAGGCGCGCCTGAGCCTGCTGCCCCGCGCACCGGGCGCGCTCGCGCAGGTGCAGATTCCTTGGGCTGCGGTCGCGGGAGTGCCCGTCGCATGAGCCCGTCCGAGCTGTGGCTGACGGCCTGGCGTCGCGTGCGCGGGCGCTTCATGCCTTGTGAAGCGGCGGCGGAGCGCCTGCCCGACGAGGCCGGCATCCGTCGCCTGGGCCTGCAGCCGCTGCGCGGTCTCGCCCTGTGGTGGCCGATCGGCTTCACCTCGACCGTCTTGGCCCTCAGTTCGCTGGGCTCCTTGCAGTCCGCACAGGGCCGAGCCCTGCTTTTGTTCATGCTGGCCTGTGCCGGCTTGGGCTTTGCATGGCTGTCACGCTGGGTCTGGGCCTGGCCCAGCAGCTCGCGCGTGTTTCGCAGCTCGTTGTCGGGCGCGGTGGGCATGGTGCTGGTGGCCTTGGTCATACGCCACGGTGCATCGGCCGATGAGGCCGAGTGGCTGCGCCTGGTCTTCATGGGCCTGGGCGTGACGGTCATGGGCGGTGTGAGCTTTGTGTCCATCTACCGCCGCCATCAGATCCTGGCCCGCCAGCGCGAGCTGGCCGAGCGTGAGCTGGCCCTGGCCGCCCAGGCGCAGCTGGCGCAGGCGCAAATCCAGCCGCACTTCCTCTTCAACTCCCTGGCTTCGCTGCAGCATTGGGTGCACCAGGGCGACGCGCGCGCGGCGCCCTTGCTGGATGCGCTGACGGCTTATTTGCGCGCCACCTTGCCCCTGTTCAACCGCCGCCAGCTCAGCCTGGGCGAAGAGCTGGAGGCCGTGCGCCAGTACCTGGCCGTGATGCAAGCGCGCCTGGGTGCGCGGCTGCAGGTGGACATCGAGGTGCCCGAGGCGCTGCGTGCCGTGCAGCTGCCGCCGGCGCTGCTGCTGACCTTGGTGGAGAACGCCATCGAGCATGGCGTGGTGCCCAAGCTCGGCGCCGCGTTCCTGCGCATCGAGGCCGAGCAGCAGGGCCCAGCGCTTTGCCTGCGCGTCATCGACGACGGCCCCGGCCTGCCCGAGCAACTGCCGCCCGCGCGTGCCGGGCGCGGCGTGGGCTTGAGCAATTCGCGCCTGCGCCTGGCCCAGAGCTTTGGCGACGAGGCCAGCCTGAGCCTGGAAAACTCCGCCGAGACCGGCGGCTGCGTCGCTACGCTGCGCCTGCCGATGCCGATGGCGATGGCCATGGCCATGGCCATGCCACCCACGCCCCTGGCGTGAGGGATGAATCAAACGACAAGGATGGGAATGACGCGGAATTGGAAGACGCGGCTGCAGCGGGCCTGGGCCGATGTGGCGGGGCTGGACTGGCATCTGGTGTTCATGCTCGGCCCGCGCCACAAGTTCAGTGAGGCGCAGTGGGCCTTGCTCGATCAACGCTCAGCCATCACCCCCAGCGTCAAGCTCTGTGCCTGGCTCAACGCGCTGCTGCTGGGCGTGCTGGCCGCGTGGCAGATGCCGGCGCCGCTGCAGTTGGGTGGCTTTGTGGTCGGCGTCTTGATGGCGCTGGCTCTGCTCTGGCTGGCGGCCCGCCTGTGGCGTCGGCCGACCATGCGCACGCTGTACCTGGGCTATGTCTGGGTCTGCGTGATGGCCTTCGTCAGCACGTTTCTGATGGGCATCTTCTCCGGCGCCATGCGCCTCGAGGGGAGCATCGGCAGGGAAGAAGTCGGACAGTTGGCGCTGGTTCTGGTCTTGCTGGGCGTGGCCGGCATCTGGGTGCTGGCCATGGCCCGCAACGAGATGCTGGCCGGCTGGCTGCGCGAGCATGAGCAGCAGCAGCAGGCCTTGGCCCTGGCGCAGCAGCTCAGCAGCGCCCAGATCCAGCCGCATTTCTTGTTCAATTCCCTGGCCTCGCTGCAACACTGGGTGCGCAGCCGAGATGAGCGGGCGGCGATCCTGCTGGATGCCCTGACGGCCTACCTGCGCGCCACCCTGCCGTTGTTCAACCGCCAGCTGCTCAGCCTGGGTGAAGAGCTGGAAGCCGTGCGCCAGTACCTGGCCGTGATGCAGGTGCGCCTGGGCCAGCGACTGCAGGTGCAGATCGAGGTGCCCGAGGCGGTGGCTTCGGTGCAGCTGCCGCCGGCGCTCATGCTGACCTTGGTGGAGAACGCGATCGAGCATGGCGTGGTGCCCAAGCTCGGTTCTGCCCTCTTGCGCATCGAGACCGAGCAACAGGATCAATCGCTGCTGGTGCGCGTCATCGACGATGGCCCCGGCCTGCCCGAGGCGCTGGCTCAGCCCGTGCGCGCCGGCCGCGGCGTGGGTTTGAGCAATTCCCGCCTGCGCCTGGCGCAGACCTATGGCGAGGCCGCCCGTCTGAGCCTGCGCAATGCCGAGCAGGGCGGCTGCATCGCCGAATTGCAGCTGCCCTGGTCGCCGGAAACGAGGGCCGCATCATGATGAACAAGCCGTGGGCGACCTTGCGCGGATTCTTCCGCGAAGTGGATTGGCGCCTGGTCTTTCTGCTGGGCCCGCGCCACCGCTTCACGCCCGAGCAATGGCAGCGCCTCGATAGGCTGCCGGGCATCTCGCCCACCATCAAGGTGGCGGCCGTGGTGAATGTGCTGGCCCTGGCCCTGGTGGCCGCCCTGAAGTTGCCTTGGCCGATCGCACGCCTGGTTTTTTGCGGCACGTTGCTGCTGGGGCTGGTGACTTTGTGGGTCAGTGCCGATATGTGGCGCCGCCCGACCCAGAAGCGCCTGCACCGGGCCTATGGCTTCAGCGCCGTTCCGCTCGGTGCGGTGTTCGGTTTCATGTTGGCGTCCCAGCCTCAGCGGTGGCTGCAAGAGCCCTGGCACCATGAGCTCTTGATTCGCGGCTGCGCCATCGGCTTTGTCTACACCATGGCCATCTGGGCCGTGGCCATGTGGCGCAACGAGTTCATGGCCGATTGGCTGCACGACGAAGCCCTGCGCGAGCAAAAGCTGGAGCTGGCCCAGCGCCTCAGCAGCGCGCAGATTCAGCCGCACTTTCTCTTCAACTCCCTGGCCTCGCTGCAGCACTGGGTGGCGGTCAAGGACGATCGCGCCGCGCCGCTCCTGCAGTCGCTGACCTCCTACCTGCGGGCCACCTTGCCCCTGTTTGACCGGCCCCTGCTCTCGGTCGGCGAAGAGGCCGAGGCCGTGCGCCGCTACCTGGAGGTGATGCAGGCCCGCCTGGGCGGACGCCTGCGCTTTGTGCTCGACATCGCGCCCGATGCCGCCACCGCCCAGCTGCCGCCCGGTGTGCTGCTGACCCTGGTGGAGAATGCCGTCGAGCATGGGGTGCAGCCCCAGCTCAGCGGTGGCGAGCTGCAGCTGCGCGCCTACCTGCCGGCCGAGGGCGGCTTGTGCGTCGAGGTGCTGGACGATGGCCCCGGGCCCTCGGACGCGCTCTTGCAGCTGCCACCGCTGGACCCCGCCGCCATGCTGCGCGACGCCCAGGCCAGCCTGGGCCTGCAGAACAGCCGCCTGCGCCTCTGGCAAGCCTTTGGTGACCAGGCCGAGCTGAGCCTCAGCCACCGCAGCGAGGGCGGTTGCCGGGCCCAGGTCTGGGTGCGCACGTCACCGCCCCACGCTCAATCACGAACCTGATGAAACCCTGCGAGGACTTTCGATGAACATCGCCAAATCTGCCATCACCGCCCTCATCGCCGACGACGAAGAGGGCCCGCGCGAGCAACTGCGCGCCGCGCTGCAGCGCCTCTGGCCCGAGCTGCAGATCGCGGCCGCCAGCGAGCATGGCGTCGACGCCTGGGACGACTTCCTGGCCCATGAGCCGCAAGTCTGCTTTCTGGACATCCGCATGCCGGGCCTGAACGGCATCGAGGTGGCACGCCGCATGGCCGCCACCGCCAGCCCGCCGCAGGTGGTCTTCGTCACGGCCTTTGGCGACCATGCGCTCTCGGCCTTCGATGCCGGGGCGGTCGATTACGTGATGAAGCCGGTGGATGACGCCCGCCTGGGCCAGGCCATCGAGCGGCTCAAGGCGCGCCTGCAAAAAGACGGTGGCAGCGGCCCCGATCTGAATGCCTTGCTCAAGCAGCTGCTGCCCGCCGTGGCGGCCCCCAAGCCCAAGCCCATCCAGGCCTCGCTGGGCCGCGAGATCAAGCTGATCGCCCCCGAGGACGTGATCTTTTTCGAGAGCGACAACCGCTACACCCGGGTGGTGTTCGACGGCGGCGACGCCCTGATCCGCACCCCGCTCAAGGAGCTGCTGACGACGCTTGACACCGAGCTGTTCTGGCAGGTGCACCGCAGCGTGCTGGTCAACAGCCGCCACATCGCCAGCGCCGTGCGCGTGGACGAAAATTCCATGCACATCACGCTCAAAGGCCGCGAGGAGAAGCTGCCGGTCTCGCGCCAGTTCCAGGGCTTGTTCAAGGGGCAGTGAGCCCCGGGGCGAGGTGAGTCGCCGTGGCAGGGTCAGTCCCGGGGGCAGGGCCCCAGGGCTTTCGGCACAATGGCCCGCACCCGTACCTCCACGAGCAGCCATGGCCGCCTTGCCCACCCCGAAGTTTGACGAGTTCTACCGCTACGACGCGCTGACCGAGCTGCTGTTTGCCTACGCCGAAGCCCGGCCCAATCTGGTCTCGGTGCGCTCCATCGGCCGCAGCCATGAGGGCCGCGACATCTGGGTGCTGGTGCTGACCAACACCGCCAGCGGCGCCGACATCGACAAGCCCGCCTTCTGGCTGGACGGCAACATCCACGCCGCCGAGCTGACCGCCTCGACCACCTGCCTC
>Ga0187843_10001051_pt1 | contig 17931 bp, 10 predicted proteins | sample SpaLakP09_SKY_43_FD_134516 | JGI IMG/M metagenome (GOLD analysis project Ga0187843, IMG submission 134516) | Oligotrophic lake water microbial communities from Sparkling Lake, Wisconsin, USA - SP09_SKY_43 | ecosystem: Environmental > Aquatic > Freshwater > Lake | place: USA: Sparkling Lake...
CTGCAATTGCCGGGTGAGGTGCACCACCGAAGCCAGGGGCGCGCGCAGATCATGGCCGAGGTAGCCGAGCAAACGCCCCTTGGCCGCATCGCTGGCCTGGGCCTGCGCACTGGCCGCGGCCAGCTCGGCGGTGCGCTGCTGCACCGCGGTCTCCAGCGCCTGCTCATGCTGCAGGCGCTGCTGGCGCATGCGCGCCACCATGGCCAGCAGGACGATCAAGATGCCGAGCAGGCCGACCAGAGGCGGGCCGTAATCGGCCCCCACCGAATGCGGCTGCCAGCCCAGCAGGCTCAGGATGCGCGGCATCATGCCCAGGAACTGGCAGGCCAGGGCCAGGGTCCAGGCGCGCGCCAGCGGCAGGTTCTGACCCACCGCGCGCAAGCAGGACACCATCATCAAGCTGCCCTGCGCAAAATTGCAGGCGCAGGCCAGCTGGGTGCCCAGGCGGTAGTCCCCGAACACACAGACCAGCAGGGCCAGGGCATCCAGGGCCGCCACGCCCAGCATCAGGCGGTGCCAGCGCGGCTGGCGGCGCGCCGTGTCCAGCAAGCGCGTCAAGGCAGCCACCTCACTCAGATGCGCAAGCACGCCAAAGCTGGCCAGCGCCCGCACGGCCCAATCGGTGGCCTGCGGCCAGAAGAGCATGAAAGCGCTGCCGCGCATGCCGCTTTCGTAAAAGAACACGGCCATCAGGTAGAGGGCGATGTAGCCGTAGGTGCGCTCGCGCCAGGCCAGGGCCAGCAAGGCGCTGACCAGCATCAGCAAGAGGCTCAGGCCGGCGATCAGACCATCGGCCCAGAGCCGGGCCTGCTCTTCTTGCAAGAGCTCGGCCGGTGGGTGCAGGCTCAGCTCCATCGCCAGGGCGCTGCGGCTGGCCACACGCAGCCACAGCTCCTGCGGCTGGGCGCCCAGCGTGAGGGCAAAGGCGCTGTCTCGCAGCGGCAGCGTGCGCTGATCAAAGGCCTGGTCGGTGCCGGCGCGCTGGGGCGGCAGATCCACCCAACGGCCATCGGCCCGGCGCTGCCGGGCGAAGAGCTGCACCTGCTCCAGCCGTGCCGGGCGCAGCTGCAGCCACAGCGTCTGCGGGGTGGCCGTCCCTTGCACGCACCAGCGCAGCCAAAAGGCCGAGGCGCTGTAGCCGGGCGTCAGGGTGGCCGGCGTGGCCGGCCGCCAGGCGGCCTCGGGCTGCCCCTGGACCTGCGCCCAGCTCTGCTGCGCGCTGCGGTCTTCGAGCACGCGCAGATGGGGCGCCAGCGCAGCGGCGTCCAGCCGGCGGCCGTCCGCCGCCACACAGTCCGGCAGGCCCTGCGCCCGCGCGCTGCCGAGCAGGGCCAAGGCCAAGGCAAAGGTCAAGGCCGGCGCGAGCCAGCACAGCCGCCTCAGCAGACGCATCAGAGCGCGTGACCCGGCTGCGGCGTGGCGATCGGTGAATCAGTCGCAAGTGCCAATGCCGGCGCCTCGCGCAAGCCCTGGCGAAAGGCCTGCGGGCTCAGGCCATGGCGCTCGCGGAAGGCGGTGGCGAAATTGCCCGGGTTGTTGAAACCGACGGCGAAGGCGATGTCCTGCACGCTCATCAAAGTCTCGGCCAGCAGGCGTTGGCCGGTGCGCACGCGCTCTTCGGCGATGAAGCCCGACACCGTCAAGCCCAGATGCTCGCGGAACAAGGCCAGCAGGCGCTTCTCGCTCAGGCCCACCTGCTGGGCCACATCGCCCACGCCTTGCAAACCGGCCAGGTGCTCGCGGATGTAGCGCATGGCCACCTCCAGCAGCGGCTGCTCGGGGTGGCGCGCGGCGGCATCGGGCGGGGCGGCCGGCGCAGGCTGGCGTTGCAGCGCCAGCTGCAAATGCACCTGCAGCCGGGCCAGCACCTCCTCGGGATAAAAAGGCTTGCTGATGAAATCGACCGCGCCGGACTGCAGGCCGCGCACGCGCTGCTCGGGGGCGTTGTGCGCGCTCAGAAAGAGCACGGGGATCTCGGCCGTCAGCGGGTCGGCCTTGAGCAGGCGGCACAGGGCGTGGCCATCGAGATCGGGCAGGCCCACATCAAGCAGGATCACATCGGGCCGCAGCATCTGCGCGCGCTGCAGGCCTTGCTGGGCGCTGTCTGCCAGACTCAGGCGGTAGAGCGGGCGCAGCAGCTGGGTCAGCCGGCGCAGCTCCTCCAGCACATCGTCAATCAGCAGCACATGGGCTGCGTCGACCGCGGGCCCGTCCGCCGGCAGGCGCGGGCTGGCCGGCTTGGTGAAAAGTGACGTTGACACAGCAGGCGCAGAAAACATAGCCGCGCATTGTGCGGTCTGCACCCCGCGCTTGTTCCCCTGCAGTGCGGGGCTCCACGCCACGTTTGTATCGCAGAGCGCACAGGCAATGCCGGCATAAAACGGGCACCAGGGGTCTTGATCCGCTTCTGCAAAAGCGCGCGGCTTTTTGGCAAAACCCGGGCGCCTTCAGCACTCCGATAAAGCGTGCATCCGCAACCCACACGCACAGCAAAGCAGCGCATGCAGCCCTCTTCTTCCACTCACCCGACCCCGTTCAAGTTTTCACCGAGCACGTTCAGCCTGGCCCTGAGCGGCCTGCTGCTGGCCCAAGCTGCCCTGGCCGCCAACAACCCGCCCGATGCCGGGCAGTTGCTCAACGAGCAGCAGCAGCTCAACAAAGCGCGCCAGAACCGCCCACTGCAGCCGCGCAATGACGAGGCCGCGCGCGCCGCGACCGACAGCGCCGGCGAGGGCTTCAAGGTGCTGATCCAGCGCATCCGCTTCAGTGCTGCCGAAGGCCTGGCCACGCCCGAAGAGCTGCAGTCCTGGGTGGCCGATGCACGCGGCCAGCGCCTCAACCATGCCCAGCTGCAAGCCCTGGCCGCGCGCGTCAGCACCCAGGTGCAGGCCAAGGGCTACAGCCTCGCACGCGCTTACCTGCCGCGCCAGGACCTGAGCGAAGGCGAGCTGGAGATCGCCGTGCTGGCCGGCCAGCTGGAGCGCGGCGCCGGCCGCATCCAGCTGCACAACCGCAGCGCCCTGCCCGACGCGCAGCTGCGCGCCGTGGCCGATGCCGCCCTGCCCGAAGGTCCGGTGCGCGGCGATGACCTGGAGCGCGCCCTGCTGCTGATGAACGACCTGGCCGGCGTGGTGGCCCGCTCCAGCCTTGAAAAAGGCGAGCAGCTCGGCAGCAGCCGCCTGGTGGTGCGCGCCGAGGCCCAGCCAGCCCTGCGCGGCCAGGCCAGCCTCGACAACTTCAGCAACCGCTACACCGGCCAGGCTCGCGCCGCCGCGCAGCTGGCCTGGGCCAACCCGGCCCAGCGCGGCGATCTGCTGGGCCTGTCGCTGAGCGCCACCGAGGGCAACCGCTCGGCCGCCCTGAGCTACGCCCTGCCGCTGACGCCGCAAGGCCTGCGCCTGAACCTGGGGGCCTCGGCCCTGCGCTACCGCGTGGGCGAAGAGATGAAGGCCCTGGATCTGCGCGGCACGGCGCGCAGCCTGGGCGCCGGCCTGAGCTTCCCGCTGCAACGCAGCCGCATGAGCAGCGCCTGGGCCCAGCTCGATGCGGAAAGCAAGCGCCTGCAGGACGACAGCGCCAACGGCAATCTGCGCCAGCGCCGGGTCGATCGCCTGCAAGCCCAGATCAACGGCTCGGGCTGGGACGAGCTGGGCCAGGGCGGCGCGACCGAATGGCAGATCAACGCCAGCGTCGGCCGCGTGGACCTGAGCGGCAATGCCGCCGACCAAGGCGTGGATGCGCTCAGCGCCCGCACCCAGGGCAGCTTCAGCAAGGCCACGGCCCGGCTGGCGCGGCTGCAGACCTTGGATGCCGCCGGCAGCTGGTCGCTCTACGCCAGCCTGAGCGCCCAGCTGGCCGGCCGCAACCTCGATTCCTCGGAGAAGTTCATGCTGGGCGGCCCCAGCGGCGTGCGCGCCTATGCCATCGGCGAGGCCAGCGGCGACGCCGGCTGGCTGGGCAGCGCCGAGCTGCGCCACGACTTCCGCATTGGCGAGCGCCTGCGCGCCCAGGGCCTGGCCTTTGTCGACGGCGGCCGCATCCAGCGGCATGCCCAACCCTGGGCCGGCGCCCTGCCCGCCGGCCAGAGCAACGGCTACAAGCTGGCCGGCGCCGGCCTGGGCCTGAACCTCTACGGCGGCGAATGGCAGCTGCGCGCGGCCTGGTCACGCGCCATCGGCAGCAACGAGGGCCTGCAAAACGGCCGCGATGCCGAAGGCCGCAGCGCCCGCTCGCGCCTGTGGCTGCAGGCCAGCCTGAACTTCTGAGCCGCGCCGTCTTTCCCCCTCACCTTGTGCGCCGCCGCCTGGCGGCCCGAACCCTGAATTCACACACGCCATGAAAACCAAGAAATCCTCGTCCCTGAATCACAGCTACCGCCTGGTCTGGAGTGAGCTGAGCCAGGCCTTTGTCGCCGTGGCCGAACACACGGCCGGCCGCGGCAAGCGCGCCTCCGGCGCCCTGCTGCTCTCGACCGTCCTGGCCAGCGGCGCGCAGGCGCAAGCCCCAAGCGCGCAAGCGCCACCGGCCCTGGCCCTGCCCAGCGGCGCCAGCGTGGTCGCGGGCCAGGCCCAGCTGGTGCAGAACCAGCCGGGTCAGCTGCGCGTGCAGCAGGCTAGCGACAAGCTGATCATGAACTGGAGCCAGTTCAATATCGGTCGCGACGCGCAAGTGCGCTTCGAGCAACCGGGCAGCCAGAGCATCGCGCTCAACCGCGTCACCGGCAGCGAGGCCAGCGCCATCTTCGGCAGCCTGCAGTCCAACGGCCAGGTCTGGCTGGTCAACCCGAACGGCGTGGTCTTCGGCCGCACAGCGCAGGTCGATGTGGGCGGCCTGGTGGCCAGCTCGCTGAACATCTCGGACACTGACTTTCTGGCCGGCCGCGCCCACTTCAAAGGCAGCAGCACGCCGGCCAGGTCGAGAACAGCGGCCGCCTGAGCAGCAAGGCCGCAGGCGGCGTGATCGCCCTGATCGCCCCGCAGCTGGACAACAGCGGCCAGATCCACACGCCCGGCGGCAGCGCCCTGCTCGGCGCCGGTGAACAAGTCAGCCTGGACCTGAACGGCGACGGCCTGCTCAGCCTCTCGGTCGAGCGCGCGGCGCTGCAAGCCCAGATCGGCCACAGCGGCGAGATCCACGCCGCTGGCGGCCTGGTGCAGCTGAGCGCCCAAGCCGCGGGCGCCCTGCGCGCCAGCGTGGTCAACAGCAGCGGCCTGATCGAAGCCAGCAGCCTGAGCCAGCAAGGCGGCCGCATCGTGCTGGACGGCGGCGCGAATGGCGAGGTGAGCCTGAGCGGCACGCTCGACGCCCACAGCGAGGCCAGCCGCGGTGGCCGCATTGACGTGAAGGGCGCGCAGCTGAGCCTGCGCGACGGCGCCGGGCTGGATGCCAGCGGCGCCACCGGCGGCGGCCAGATCCATGTCGGCGGCGGCTGGCAGGGCCAGGACGCCCAGCATCCGAACGCCCAGAGCCTGAAGGCCGACGCCAGCGTGCAAGCCCTGGCCAATGCCAGCAAGACCGGCGACGGCGGCGAGGTGGTGTTCTGGTCCGATGGCCGCACCGAATTCGCCGGTCGCATCGAGGTGCGCGGTGGCGCCCAGGGCGGCAACGGCGGCCGCGCGGAAGTCTCGGGCAAGCAGGAACTGGCCTACAGCGGCCGCACCGATGCGCGGGCGGCAAAGGGGCGGACGGGCGATCTGTTGCTGGACCCCAGCACGCTCGAAATTCGCGGAGGCGGCTCCGGCAGCGGCAGTCTCAGCGGATCGGTGGTCTATGAGAAAGACCTGGAGGCCCAATCCGCCAACATCGTGCTCGAGGCCACCAACAACATCACCTTCAAGGACCTGCGTGCCACCGGCAGCACGGACGGTGTGCTGGATCTGGCCGACGGTGTGAGCTTCACCGCCGTGGCCGGCCGCGGCGGGCAAATGGGCAGCGATCCGGGCGACAAGATCGGTGTGATTCGCTTTGAACAGAAAGAGGACACCCTGCGCGTCAACGGCGCCGCCGGCATCTTGCTGATCGCCTCCAACTGGAACTCGGGCGAAACGGACGCAGTCAACGGAGGCAGGGCCTCGGTGATCAATGTCCCGCACCTGGTGGCAACGGGCACGGGTGGCAACCCCTCCGGGTCGCTGCGCAACTATGACCTTCGCTCAGCAACGCCCGGTGCCGTCGATCCCGGCACCATCACCGTCTTCGGCGCCAACGGCATCACGATTGGCGGCAGCGTCAACAGCCAGGGCGGCTATGTTCGCCTGTGGGCCGATGCCGACTCGGGCACCGGCGGCGCCTTCACCCTGAACGCTCCGATCAGCACTGCAGGTGGCAACGTCTACCTGGCTTCGGGTCGCGGCGGCATCACCATGAATGGCCGCATCGATGTCGGCGCGGGGCGGCTGTTCTTTGACCGCGAGACCGGGTCCTACCCCGGCGGCGTCGGCCCGGACGGCCCCAAAATTCTGGCCGGCCAGATCCATGCCACCGGCGACATCGACGTCAACACCGCCTTCACCTTCAAGGGCGGCGCGAGCATCTTCACCGACGGCACCATCCGTTTCGGCAGCGTCGGCGTCAATCTGGACACCGGCACCGGCGTCCTGACCCTGCGTGCCGACAAGGTCGACTGGGGCACAGCCACCCTCAACAACCTGAGCACCGCCTCGCTGCGCCTGGAGCCCTACGACAAGGCCACCAATATGGTCTTGGGCGACGCCAATGGCTTCGCCTCGCCGGCCACGCTGAACAAGCTGCCCGGCGTCAAGAACCTGACCATCGGCCGCGAAGACGGCACCGGCACCATCAGCGTGCCGGGCAACTTCAGCTTCAGCGCCAGCGGCTCGTTCGAGATGGTCAACAAGACGGTGGACATCAGCGCGGGCACCCTGAGCAACACCAGCGGCGGCATCACGCTGACCGGCGACACCATCAACATCAGCCAGACCGTCACTGCCAACGCAGGCGCCGGCAAGGTCACCCTGCGCCAGATGACGGCCACCAACGAGCTGCATCTGGGCACAGGCCTGAGCAACGCCACCCTGGGCCAGATCAGCGCGGCCACGCTGGAGGTGGGCCGCAGCGATGGCGGCAATCTGGTCTTTGACAACGACATCAGCACCCTGGCCAGCACCGTGCACCTGAAGAGCGGGCAGCGCGTGATCGGCGTCAACGGTGGCGTGTCAGCCAGCCGCGTTGCCGTGAGCGCAGGCGCCGGCGCCACGCTGACCGACAGCCGCTTCGACTTCAGCACCCTGTCCCTTTCGGTCGGTGGCGACACCGAGGTGCAGCAGTTGGGCCATGCAGGCTGGAGCCTCGGTTCGGTTGACGGCTTGAACGGCCTGACGGTCAAGGCTGGCAGCAGCCCGACGGTGCAGCTGCAGGCCCAGGGCCGCCTGGGCCTGAACGCCCCGCTGGCGCTCAACAACAGCAGCGCCACCCTGCAGCTGCGGTCGGCCAGCGGCTTCGACGCCGAGGGCGCCGCACTCAGCGGCCAGAGCCGCAGCACGCTGGAATTCAGCGTCAGCGGCGCGCAAAGCGCGGTGCACATCGGCGGCACGGGCGGCCAGCTGAGCGCGGCCTCGATCGCCAAGCTGGCCGGCGTGGACACCCTGCGCCTGCTGGCCAGCGACGACACCGTGCTGGCCCATGCCTTCAGCGCCTCGGTGCAGAACAAGGTCGACATCCAGGCCCAGCGCCTGACGGTGGACGGCGCCCTCAGCACCAGCAGCGGCAGCCTGCACCTGAGCGCGGCCCAGGGCGGCCTGCAGCTGGACACAGCCGTCACGGCCGCCAACACCTTGTCGCTGAACGATCAGGCCGGTGTGGGCATCTCGGGCCGCGGCGTGTTGACGGCCCCCAAGCTCGCTGTGCGCAGCAGCGGCAGCGTGCAGCTCAAGCCGGGCAGCAGCGCCCATCAAGTGGACGAAATCGCCGCCGAGGTAGGCGACCTGGCCTTCAAGAGCAGCCGCCGCTTGACCGTGGGCAGTGCCGACGGCCTGAACGGCGTGCGCGCCAGCGGCAGCGTGGATCTGCGTAGCAGCGGCGCCAGCAGCGATCTGGTGCTGAACCAGGCGGTGGTCGCCAGCAACAGCGCCAAGGTCGCCTTGCCCTTGCTGCTGGAAGCCGGCCGCCACTTCATCAACAACGCAGGCAGCAGCGCGGTCCAGGCCAGCGACGGCGCCTGGAGCATCTACTCGACCGATCCGCGCCAAGACGTACGCGGGGGCCTGACGCCAGCCTTCAAGCAGTACGACGCCAGCAGCGCCAGCACCGTGCTGGGCCAGGGCAACGGCATGCTCTACCGTGTAGCACCCGTGCTGCAAGCCCAACTCAGCGGCACGGTCAGCAAGGTCTACGACGGCGACACCACCGCCACGCTGAACGCCAACCAGCTGCAGATCACCACGGGCGCCATCGACGGCGACAGCGTGAGCCTGGGCAGCGCACAAGCCGTGTACGACAGCAAGAACGTGGGCAATGGCAAAACCGTTTCGGTCAGCCATATGAACATCACGGCCAGCGCTCAAGCCGGCAGCGTGGCGGTCTACGGCTACCGCAGCCAGGCGGTCAGCGCCGACATCGGCGTGATCACCCCGCGCAGCCTCGACGCCAGCGGCCTGCAAGTGGCCGACAAGGTCTACGACGGCAACAGCCGCGCCGAGCTGCTGGCCTCCAGCCTCAGCGGCATGGTGGAAGGCGATGCCCTGAGCCTCAGTGGCAGCGCCGCTTTTGCCGACAAAAACGCGGGCCGCAACAAGGCCGTGGCCATCAGCGGCTTGGCACTCGGCGGCGCCGATGCCGGCAACTATCTGCTGAGCAGCGACCGGGCCAGCGCCCAGGCGACGATCACGGCCAAGACGATCTCCGCCGGCGCCTCCAGCGTGGCCGGCAAGGTCTACGACGGCAGCACGGCCGCCACCGTCACGGCAGGCGCCCTGCAAGGTGTGATCGGCGATGACCAAGTCGGCCTGCAAGCGAACGCCCAGTTTGCCGACAAGAACGCAGGCAAGGACAAGGCGGCCACCGTGAGCCTGGTCCTGAACGGTGCCGATGCAAGCAACTACCTGCTGGCCAGCAGCACGCAAGCCGCCACCGCCGACATCGCGGCCAAGGTGATCGCCGCCGGCGCGTCCACCGTGGCCGGCAAGGTCTACGACGGCAGCACCGCCGCGTCTGTCACGGCCGGAGCCCTGCAAGGCCTGGTCGACGGCGACCGCGTCGGCCTGCAAGCCAGCGCCCAGTTCGCTGACAAGAACGCCGGCAAGGACAAGGCGGCCACCATCGCTCTGACCCTGAACGGTGCCGATGCCGGCAACTACCACCTGGCCAGCAGCACGCAAGCCGCCGCCGCCGACATCGCGGCCAAGGTGATTGCCGCTGACGCATCGACGGTGGCCGGCAAGGTCTACGACGGCAGCACCGCCGCCAGCGTCACAGCCGGTGCCCTGCACGGCCTGGTCGACGGTGACCGCGTCGGCCTGCAAGCCAGCGCCCAGTTCGCCGACAAGAACGCGGGCAAGGACAAAGCCGCATCCGTGAGCCTGGCCCTGAGCGGCGCCGATGCGGGCAACTACCAGTTGGCCAGCAGCACGCAAGCCGCCAAGGCGGACATCGCGGCCAAGGTGATCTCCGCCGGCGCCTCCATCGTGGCCGGCAAGGTCTACGACGGCAGCACCACCGCCAACGTCACGGCTGGCGCCCTGCAAGGCCTGATCGCCGGTGACCAGGTCGGCCTGCAAGCCAAGGCGCAGTTCGCGGACAAGAACGCCGGCAAGGACAAGGTCGCCACCGTGAGCCTGGCCCTGAGCGGCGCCGGTGCGCGCAATTACCAGTTGGTCAGCAGCACGCAAGCCGCCACAGCCGACATTGCGGCCAAGACGATCACGGCCGACGCCGCGACCGTGGCCGGCAAGGTCTACGACGGCAGCACGGCCGCCAGCGTGACGGCCGGCGCCCTGCAAGGACTGGTCGGCAATGACCAGGTCGGCCTGCAAGCCAGCGCCCAGTTCGCGGACAAGAGCGCCGGCAAGGACAAAGCCGCGACCGTGAGCTTGAACCTGAACGGTGCCGATGCCGGTAACTACCAGCTGTCCAGCAGCACGCAAGCCGCCAAGGCGGACATCGCCCAGCGCCAACTCGGCGCCGCGGACCTGCAAGCCGAGGGCAAGCGCTACGACGGCAGCACCCAGGCCAGCCTGGGCGCCTTGCAGCTCCAGGGCGTGCTGACCGGCGATCAGGTGCAAGGCCAGGTGCTGGGGCAGTTCCTGGATGCGGCCGTGGGCAGCGACAAGCCGGTGCAGATCAGCAGCGTGCAGCTGAGCGGTGCCGACGCACAGAACTACAGCCTGTCCGCGGCCAGCATCCAGGCCACCGGCAGCATCAGCGCCCCACCAGCCAGCGATGCCACGGCCGCCACCTCCATCACCCCGCCGGGCGGCAACAGCACGCGCTCGGGCGGACAGGCCGGTGCCGGTGCGGGCACAGGTGTGGGTACGGGCGGGGCCATCTCGCCACTCGGCGGCGATGCCACGAACACGGCGGGCAGCCAACTGGTGGAGTTCAAAACGGGCCCGGGCGGCGCGACGCTGAGCGCCGACGCAGCTGGCGGCAGCCAGGGTCTGGGCGGCGCCGCTGCATCGGAACTCAAGGGTGGCGGCAGCGTCGCCCGCTTCGACACCGAGCAAGCGCTGTCGGCCCACGGCCGCGTCAGCATCGCCGTGGCGCAGGGCCCGCTGGAGCAGCCACTGGCCGCCGATGTGCCGTTGTTCAGCCAACACGCCAGCGCGGCGCTGGAACCGCTGGGCCAGTTCAAGCTGACCGATCTTGGCGACAGCCTGGCCGTGGTGCGCGGCTCCCAGCAGCCCTCGCCCCTGCCGGAGCCGCAGCGCAGCCTGCGCTACAGCGGTGAAGCCTTGCTGGTGCTGCCTGGCGATCAAACCAGCAGCCTGCGCCTGAGCTTTGGTGAAGACGGCAGCCTGCGGGTGCGCACGCCGGCCGCCGCCGCCGAGCTGGGCCACGAGCTGCTCAGCGCCTACGCCTTGAGTGCGCTCAAGCGCGATGCCGGCATCGGCGTCGACCAGGTTCGCTCGGTGGTCCTGAGCTACGTGGAGTGAGGCCCAACCCAAGGCGCTGAGCCCGCACGCACGAAAACAACGGAGGAAAGCAGGCCCATCGCGGCCCTGTCGCCAAGCCGGCGCAAGACCGGCACATCTCGCTCTTCGCAGCAGCCCGGCGCAGACCGGGGGCGCAAGAGCCCCCTGGCTGGGGGACGCAGCCCAAGGCCCCGAGACGCGCAACGCGCCGTCCGGGGCTTTGTCTTTTCTGAAGCGCCCGCTGGCGCGCAAAAAAAAGGCCCCGCGGCTGGGCAGCCAACGGGGCCAACGAGGGGAGAGGTCAAGAATCAGCAGGTCCATCGAAACACGGCGTCCGGGACGGGCTCGTCCGCTCCAGACACCGCTCAAGCATCAAGGCAGCGGCGGGCTGTTCTCCGCGAAATACTCGTGGCTGTCGGCGTTGTCCAGGGCCTTGGTCGGATTGGACAGGGCCAGGGACTTGGCCGCGCTCTGGCCATAAGCCCAGTCGTCGGTGGCGGCCACCACATTGAAGTGCGTCATCTCGTGCACCAGGGTCCCAGCCTTGGAATCGGTGCCGGTCAGCGGCGCGCTCCAGAAGGCATTGCAGACGTAGATCTTGTAAGGCTGGGTCGGGTAGACGTAGGCGAAGTAGCTCTGCTTGCAGCTGCAGTCCAGCGTGACGGCCTTGTTCTTGAAAGCATCGGTGGCCGCGGCGTAGTGCGATTTGGCAGTGTTCCAGCGCGCGCTGGTGAATGCACCGAACCAGGTCTTGTAGCGGGTGGTGCCCGAGGGCGTGCCGCTCAGATAGCTCAGGGCATTCTGCGAATAGGTGGTGGCGGCGCTGAAGGCGCTGGCCAGGGTGGACTTCTGCGATGCCGTGCAGTTGCCGGTGTAGCTGACGCTGCCGGCCAGCGAGGGGTTCTGCGGCTCGACCTGCACCCGGGACTCGGCCAGCGGGCTGCGGCCTTCCAGCCAGAGGTAGGTCGGTGCCAGCTCGCCGAGGGTGGCGGCACCCGACTGCTTGCCCAGGCCGATGTACTCGATGGCGTAGCGGCCGTTCTGGCTCAGATCGTAGGTGCCGGTCAGCTCGGCCTCGAAGGTCTGGGTTTCGCCGGCGGCCAGGGTCAGGTAGTCGGCCTCGGTCAGAGGGCCACGCTTGACCACCGGGCCGGTGTAGTCCACCGGCTGGCCGTCACGGCTGATGCGGAACAGCGCCGACATCGGCGCCGCGCCCGGCAGCTGCGAGCGCAGGATCTGGCGCGGCTGACGGCTGGTGTTGGTGATGCTGACGCTGACGTGCACATCGACATCGCCCTTGAGCACCGGTTGAGCCACCGACAGGCGCACCTCGAAGCCACTGGCAGCGGCAGCCTGGGCAGGAACGGCCACCGTGCAGACCAAGGCAGTCACGGCCACAGGCAGCAAGGGACCGAGCGAGGCAGCGCGGGAACGCGAGGCAAAGGAACGGAACATGGGGTGGGTACTCCAAAAAATAGCGGTCGAGAGGGGATGTGAGTTCGCAGAGCCCCTGGGCTTCAAGACGCGCTGAAGGCAGGGGCGAGGCGTGCCGCCACTCTAGGCAAGCCCAGGCCCGGCTCACACTGTCAGTTCTTACAGCTGGGAGCCGTTCGCCCACACCGCTAGCCACCCGTCGCGCGCTTCGGCCATTCGTCGCGCAGCGGCACCAGGCCACCAGGGCCTTGCCAACAATGCGATCCATTCCCAGCCACTTCAGCGGAGACCGCCATGCACCAGCAACACCCCGGACTGACAGCCACCCTCTGCCACATCGGCGCCAGCCTGGTCTTCGCCGGCCTGTCGGTGCTGAGCGGTCACGCGAGCGCCCAAGCGAACGCTCAGGCCAGCGCTCAGACGAGCGCTCAGGCCGCACCCGAAAAATTCCAGGCCCTGCAGATCAGCCGCAGCGGCGAGGGCCGGCCCGTGCTGATGATCCCCGGCCTGAACAGCCCCGCCAGCGTCTGGACCGAGACCTGCGCCCAGCTGCAACCGGGCGTGCGCTGCCTGATGGTGCAGCTGCCCGGCTTTGCCGGCAGCCCGGCCCTGAGCAAGCCGGAAGACTTTCTGCAGCAGATGAAGGGTCAGCTGCAGGCCCTGCTCCAGCAGGAAGCGCCCCAGGGCGCCACCGTGGTCGGCCACAGCCTGGGCGGCGTGCTGGGCCTGATGCTGGCGGCAGACAAGCAGGGCAAGACGGTGAAGCAGCTGGTGGTGGTGGATTCCCTGCCCTTTCTGCCCGGGATCCAGAACCCGGCCGCCACGGTCGAGCAGGTCAAGCCCATGGCCGAGGGCATGCGTCAGGGCATGCGCAATGCCCCGACCGAGGGCCTGCGCGCCCAGCTGACACCGATGATGGCCGGCATGACGCGCCAGAGCGAGCGCATCGAGGACCTTGTGCAGTGGGGCCTGAACAGCGACCGCCACACCACGGCCCAGGCCATGTACGAGCTCTGGACCACCGATCTGCGGCCCCTGCTGCCCCAGATCCAGGTGCCGACCACGGTGCTGGGCGCCTGGGCCGCCTACGAACGCATGGGCAGCACCCAAGCCAGCACCCGCGCCATCTTCGAGCGCCAGTACGCCGATCTGAAGGGCCTGAACCTGCAGATGAGCGACAAGGGCTACCACTTCCTGATGTGGGACGACCCGAGCCTGGTGGTCGGCGCCATCAAGAAAGCCCTGGTCGCTAACTGATCAGTGCTGCGGCATTCTGTGTGGCCAGGCCCAGCAGGGCGCTGGCCGCCAGCACGCGGGGCACGCCCCATTTCCAGCGCAGCAAGGCCCAGGCCGCAGCCAGCATCAGCGCAGCGGACAGGCCGTCAAAGCGCCCGCCCCAACCCTGTGGCCAGAGCAGGTGCAGGGCGAAGAACAGGGCCAGATTGAGGATGACGCCCACCACCGCGGCCGAGATCGCCGTCAATGGCGCGGTGAAACCCAGGCGGCCATGCGTCGCTTCAACCAGCGGCCCACCGGCCAGGATGAAGACAAAAGACGGCAGGAAGGTGAACCAGGTCACCACCCCGGCCGCCAGCGCCGCCCCGGCGAACTGCGCCTCCGGGCCCAGCAGCTGCGCGCCCCAGCCGCCGACAAAGCCGACAAAGGCCACCACCATGATCAGCGGCCCCGGCGTGCTTTCGCCCAGGGCCAGGCCGTCCATCATCTGCGCGGCCGTCAGCCATTGCTGCTGCTCCACCGCGCCCTGGAACACATAGGGCAGCACGGCATAGGCGCCGCCAAAGGTCAGCATCGCCGCCTTGCTGAAGAACCAGCCCATCTGCGTCAGCACGCCCTCGCGCCCTCCCCAGAGCCAGAGCGCCGTCATGCTGAGCAACCACAGGCCCAGGCCCAGGCCCAGAACGCGGGCCAGGCCGCGGCGGGTGAAGCGCGCATGGGCCGGCGTGGGCGTGTGGTCGTCGATCAGCGCCGGCCCTGCCGAGACCGCCTGCGCGCCGCCGTGGCCGCCGCCCGTGGCAAAGGCGTCCGGCCGCCAGCGCCCACCCAGCCAGCCAACCAGGGCCGCCGCGCCGATGATCAGCGGGAAGGGCAGCTTGAGCGCAAAAATGGCGACAAAGGCCGCCACAGCAATCGCCCAGAGCCAGCGATTGCGCAGCACCCGCCCGCCCAGGCGGTGGGCCGCTTGCAGCACCAGGGCGGTGACGGCCGGCTTGATGCCGAAGAACAAGCCCGCCACCAGTGGCTGCTGGCCATGCACCACATACAGCCAGGACAGACCGATCAGCAATAGCAAAGAAGGCAGCACGAACAGCGCCCCTGCCATCAAGCCGCCCCAGCCGCGGTGCAGCAGCCAGCCGATGTAGGTGGCCAGCTGCTGGGCCTCGGGGCCGGGCAGCAGCATGCAGTAGTTGAGGGCATGCAAAAAACGCCGCTCGCTGATCCAGCGCCGTCGCTCAACCAGCTCCTGGTGCATCAGCCCGATCTGCCCGGCCGGCCCGCCGAAGCTCAGACAGCCCAGCCAGAGCCAGAACTTGAAGGCAGCCCAGAAGCTGGGCGCCTGCGGCGGCAGCAAGGCCGGCGCCGTCGGCTCGGCAGCACTCATGCTGCAGCGCGCGCCCGCCAGGCCGCCCGGTCCATCTCGTACACCGCCGTGTCCATCTCGTACCAGCGCTCCTGGCCGCGGTAGACCATGCCCAGCTTCTTCATCACATGGGCGGAGGCCTGGTTGTCGGGGTGGCAGACCGCGCAGAGCAACGGCGCCTGCAAGGTCTCGAAGGCAAAGGTCGCCATGACCTGCGCGGCCTCCGAGGCCAGGCCCTGACCCCAGCGGTCCTGGCGCAAGCGCCAGCCGATCTCCAGCGGTTGGGCCCGATCCCGCCCCAGATGCTGGATGCAGCCGGCGCCGACCACCTGGCCGCTGGCCGCATCGATGAAGCTCCACCAGGAATAGCCCAGCTCCGCCCAGCGCGCCTGCACCCGCTCGATCATGGCCTGGGTCTCTTCCAGGGTCTCGGCCCGGCCGGTGATGTAGTGCATCACCGCCGGGTCGCGGTTCATCTCGTGCAGGCCCGAGAGATGCGCCGGGCAGCAAGGTTCGAGACGCAGGCGGGCGGTGTGCAGGACGGTCATGGCGGACTCGCGCGTGTGAAGCGTGTGAATTGAGGCAGCGTGGTGGAACGCTTGCTTGGGCCCGCAGTCTAGCCAGCGATCGATGACATGAAAGAAGACAGGCCGCCCGCAGTGGAACCGCGCACCATTCACGTCCGAAAACCGCCAGCCGGTGCCGGCTGCGCGGCTGAGAATCCCCCCATGAGCCTCCTGCCCCTGGACCCCGACAGCTGCTACCGCGCCCTGGCCAGCCGTGACGCCCGCTTCGACGGGCGCTTCTTCATCGCCGTGCGCAGCACCGGCATCTACTGCCGGCCCATCTGCCCGGCCCCCACGGCCAAGCGCGAGAACGTCAGCTTCTTCGCCACGGCCGCCGCCGCCCAGGAAGGCGGCTACCGCCCCTGCCTGCGCTGCCGTCCCGAGGCCGCGCCCGATTCCGGCGCCTGGCGCGGTGTGGCCAACAGCGGCCACTCCCATGCGGTCACGCGCGCGCTGGAGCTGATCGAGCTGGGCGCGCTGGACAGCGCCGGCGTCACCGATCTGGCCGAGCGCCTGGGCCTGGGCGAGCGGCAGCTGCGCCGCCTGTTCGCCGAGCATGTCGGCGCCTCGCCGCTGAGCGTGGCGCAAACCCGGCGGGTGCTGCTGGCCCAGCAGCTGCTGCGCGAGACCGCCCTGCCCTTGACCGAGATCGCTTTTGCCGCCGGCTTCGGCAGCATCCGGCGTTTCAACGAGGTCTTTCAGGCCCTGTTCCAGCGGCCACCGAGCGCGCTGCGCCATGGGCCCGGGGCGCGCACGGCAGCACCGCGGGCCGGCGAGGTCAGCCTGCTGCTGCGCTACCGGCCGCCCTACGACTGGCCAGCCATGCTGGGCTTTCTGCGCGCCCGCGCCATCCCAGGGCTGGAGCAGGTAGACGATGCCATTGAGGGCGGGCGTTATGTGCGCGTGCTGGAGATCGCCGGTCAGCAGGGCCGGGTCTGCGTCAGCCACGCACCGGCGCAACAGGCCTTGCGCGTGCAGCTGCGTGCCAGCCAGTTGTCCCTGCTGCCCCAGGTGATCGCGCGACTGCGCCGCATGTTCGACCTGGGAGCGGACCCCGAAACCATCGCCAGCCAGCTGGGCGAGCGCGATGCCCTGATGGCCCGCCTGCTGCAGGAGCGGCCTGGTTTGCGCGTGCCCGGCTGCTGGGATGGTTTCGAGCTGGCCATCCGCGCCGTTCTGGGCCAGCAGATCACGGTGGGCGCGGCCATCCAGCTCGGCGGCAAGCTGGTGCAGCAACACGGGGCGCCCCTCCAGGCGCCCGAGCCGGAGTTTCCCGGGCTGAGCCATCTGTTTCCAAGCCCCGCAGCGCTGGCGGCGGTGGATCTCAGCCCCCTGGGCATGCCGCGCAGCCGCGCCGCCACCTTGTCGGCCGTGGCCCAGGCCTGCCTCGCCACACCGGCCTTGCTCGAACGCCAGACCAGCCTGGAGCAGGCCCTGGCCTCGTGGCGCGCCCTGCCCGGCATCGGCGACTGGACCGCCCAGTACATCGCCATCCGCCAGCTGCGCGAGCCCGATGCCTTCCCGGCCGCCGACGTCGGCCTGATGCAGGCGATCGAGAAACTCGAAGGCAGCCGCCCCAGCGCCAGGCAGCTGGCCGAGCGCGCCCAGGCCTGGCGGCCCTGGCGGGCCTACGCCGCCCAGCATCTGTGGACGGCGATCGCGGCCCCGCTTCCTTCAGCATCTCCATCGGCAGCACCGCCCCAGGGCGTGGGTCGAAATGAGACGCTGCCGCTTCCCGCGACACACTAACCCAACAATCCCGCGGCTCCGGAATTCGGGCTAACCCGCTGTCAACTCTTACAGCTGGGAGCAATCTCGCCCCCTGAGAACAATGCCCTGGTGCCGGGCCGAGGGCTCACCCGCCGCTCGCCGCTTCTGCCCCCAGAAGGGGTCGGCTCACGCCGGACTCGGTCACAAGCCCATCGACTTTGAACCCCACAAGGAGATTGTTATGAGCACCACTGTTTCCCAGCACATCGAGAGCGAAGCCGCAGCCCTGGTTGCCCAATGGCGCAGCCAGGCCGACGGCAGCAACCCGGCCGGCCCGCTGTTCATCGGCGGCGAGTACGCCGAAGCCGACATCGTCGGCGACACCAGCACCATCTCGGGCAAGTGCGGCACCGCCTGCTCGGGCTCGCGCACCCGCATGTGCTGCTGATTCACCATGGCGTCTGTTCCTGCAGACGCCGGTGAATTCGACACCGTTCTGGCTTGCCTGATCCCGTCCGCGCTGGACGGGCTGGCA
>Ga0187843_10001053_pt1 | contig 17923 bp, 20 predicted proteins | sample SpaLakP09_SKY_43_FD_134516 | JGI IMG/M metagenome (GOLD analysis project Ga0187843, IMG submission 134516) | Oligotrophic lake water microbial communities from Sparkling Lake, Wisconsin, USA - SP09_SKY_43 | ecosystem: Environmental > Aquatic > Freshwater > Lake | place: USA: Sparkling Lake...
ACCCGAAGCGGTGTACTGCTCACCCAACGGCGATTGGTTGGGGGTGGCCAATGAAGGTTCCAACAGCGTGAGCTTTATCCACACACAGCGCTTGAAGGTGGAGTTCGACATCGTGGTGCAAGGTAAAAACCCAGAGCACGGTGTCTTCAGTCCTGATGGCAAGCTGATGCTGGTGTCTGCCGAAGAGGCCGATCAAGTTGATATATTGGACATAGAAAAGCGCAAACAAGTGGGCTCTATCAAGGTTGGTGAGCGACCCCGTGGCATTGCTTTCAGTCCCGATGGAAAAAAAGCTTATGTGGCTGTAGAGTCTGCCAGTTTGTTGGTGGCCATTGACATGACCGAGCGCAAAGTGGTGGGTAAGCAAGCTGTAGGCAAGCGCACCTCTGGCGTCATCGTCTCGCCTGATGGTGCCTTCTTATTTGCCACCAACGGCGGCGACGCCAATGTCAGCATGGTCGACACTGCTAATTTCAAAGTGGTGGAAAACATTGCCATTGGTCAGCGCCCTTGGAACATGAGTTTCTCGCCGGATGGTCAAAAGCTTTATATCGCCTCAGGTCGCAGTGGTTCTGTGAGCGTGGTGGATGTTGCCAGCCGAAAAATGGTCAAAGAAATTCCCACAGGCAAATTGCCTTGGGGCGTTGCTGCACAATAGCCTTCACAAGTCGTTTAACCGAAAGCTGTCATGAATAGCGATACAACCGCGCCTGTGCATTACGACCGTATGTTGGTGGTAATGCATTGGGTTTTGGCTTTGGGCCTTTTTTACCAACTGGGCTTAGGTTTGTGGATGGAAGACATTCCCAAAGACCCTCCTGGCCTTCGTGCCCAATGGTTTAATTTGCATAAATCCATAGGTATATGTTTGGGCTTGTTGATCTTGTGGCGCTTGGGTTGGCGAGTCACCCACTCAGTTCCCGCCCCGCCCACGGGCAACACCGACTTACAAAACAAGCTGGGCAAGCTGGCCCATAGGCTGTTGTATGTATGCATGCTTGTCTTACCGATATCAGGTTTTATGGGTTCGAATTTTTCGCAATACCCAGTCAAATTCTTCGGCATGGCCTTACCCAAACTGCTAGAACCGTGGGCTGAGGGCAAAGAGTTGCTCAGCACGATCCATGAAATCACCGCTTTTGTTTTCATGATCCTCATCATCTTGCATGTGTCGGCAGCCCTTTGGCACCAATTTGTTAAGCGAGATGGATTGCTCAGTCGGATGGGTTGGCGTCGCTAATTACGCGGCCTTTGTCCACTTGAATAACTTGTTGGGCAAAGGCTTGCACATCTTCCTCGTCGTGGGTGATGAGCACCATAGGCAAAGCCAATTCGGTTTGAAGTTGCAGTAACTCCTCACGCAGGCGTTGGCGCAAGGGCCGGTCCATGGCCGCAAAAGGCTCATCCAGTAAAAGTGCGCGTGGTTTGGCTACCAGTGCTCGGGCCAAGGCCGTGCGCTGGCGTTGCCCACCCGAGAGTTGCTCGGGGTAAAGCTCGCTGACGGCTTGCAACTGGAACACCTGTGTCCAATGCGCGACCGATGAATCCTCATGCGTTTGATTGGGGTTTTGCAAGCCTTGTTTTAATGCAAAGCCTATGTTTTGACGCACTGTCAAATGAGGAAACAAGGCGTAGTCTTGGAACACATAACCCAGCCCTCTTTGGCGAGCCGCAAGGTGGATACTTTGCTGAGAGTCAAAAAAAACTTGGTCTTGAAACACCACCCGCCCTTGGCTGGGGGTATTCAAACCCGCCATCATCATGAGTGTTTGGGTTTTACCTGCGCCCGAGGGACCAAACAGCACCAGTCGCTGTGCATCGCTTCGAAACGCAATGTCGAGTTCGAACAAAGACCCTGCATGACCTAAGCGCCGTTGCACTTGCACTTGCCACCTCATCGCCAACCTCGATTTGCTTGACCTGCCACACGCCCAGGTGCCAAGTAGCCTGCGCCCAACAGTATGGCCATGCAACTGATGGAGGTGACCAGCACCAGAAAGTTGGCGGTTTGGTCTTGCCCCGCTTGCACCGCTTCATATACCGCGATAGACAGCGTTTGGGTTTCTCCTGCAATGCTGCCAGCCACCATCAATGTTGCCCCAAACTCGCCTGTTGCACGGGCAAATGCCAGCAAGGTACCCGACAAGATGCCGCGCCAAGCCAGCGGCAAGGTGACGCGAAAGAACACCGCCCATTCACTCAAGCCCAGCACCCTTGCGGCTTGTTCTAAAGTGGGCTCCACGTTTTCAAATGCGGCCCGCGCCGCTTTGAACACCAAGGGAAAAGCCACAATGCTCGCCGCAATCACAGCGCCTTGCCAAGTGAAAATAAGCTGGATACCTAAGTGCTCTTTCAGCCATTGACCCACAGCACCATGGCGCCCCAGCATAACCAACAGGTAGTAGCCTAAAACGGTAGGTGGTAAGACCATGGGAAGTGTCAGCAAGGCATCGATGAAATCGCGGCCGACAAAACGCCAACGCGACAAAGCGTAGCCCACCGCAACCCCCAGCACCAAGTTAATGGCTGTTGCCCAACCAGCAACTTTGAGGGTGAGTGCCAGTGCAACCCAAGCGGTTTCCATGCGACGTCAAATGACCTTGAAGTGGTGCGTGCCGTCGCGTTTCAATTGCTCGACCAAACCGTATTCCCAGTCTAGATAGGCTTGCATGGCTTGGTCTGCGTTATCAGTGCCCTCATAGGGGCGACGGTAGCGGTCTATGCGGGGGCTGGCCAAATACGATTCACCTTGTTGGGTGCTAAAGCCCGCTGCTTGCCAAGCTGCATTGCCGCCAGGCAACCACAGCACTTCCACGCCAGGGCGTAAAAGCGGTTGCAGTTGGGCCACCGCATAGCGCGATAGGCGTCCGTCCCCACAGGTGAGGATATAGCGATTGGCTTTGTGAACACGGCTGAAGTCTTGGGCAAGTTGCGAGCGCAACAACCACCATGCACCCGGAATATGGCGCTTGACATAGGTGGCACTGTCGCCAACATCGATCACCATGCTCAGGTTGCTGCGGTTGGCCAACCATGTTTTAAGAGTGGGCGGGTCCACCACGGCCACAGGGGCAAGCGTGTGCGGCAGATCATCTTCAGAAAATTGGGTTTTGCTGAGCAAGTCTTCGGCGCGCAAGTCTTTCATCACCGAGACTTGCCAACCCATTTGGGCCAACCAAGAGGCGGCCATGCTGGCACGCACGCCGTCGTCGTCATAGAGCACAACCCTTGCGCCGCGCACACCGATGAAGTGGTCGGTTTCTTGCACCAGTTGACCGCCCGGCGCGCTTAAAGCGCCCGGCCAATGGCCTTGGGCGAATTCTTCAGGGGTGCGTACATCGAAGACGTAGGTATTTCTATGCGTTTCAGACAACCATTGTTTGACGGTTTGAGCGTCCACCCGAGCAACGCCTGCGCGAAACAACAAAGCCAGTGCAGAGGCTGCTGCTTTGCTGCGATCGTTGTCGCTGATATCGCCAAAGCTTTGGCTGGCGCCTTTGACCAAGTCCAGGCCCGCTAACGTCCAACCGATGGTGCCATTACGCAAAGCACACACTGGGTTGGGGATGCCTGAATTGATGAGGGACTGTGCGCCAATGATGCTGCGCGTACGACCGGCACAGTTGACGATGATGCGGGTGGTAGGACTCGGCGCCAGAGACCTTGCCCGCAACACCAGTTCGCCGCCTGGCACGCTGATCGCGCCTGGAATGCTCATGGTTTGGTATTCATCAAAGCGACGCGCATCAAGCACCACCACATCGGACTTTCTGTCGAGCAAAGCTTTGACTTCATGGGCTGAAAAAGAAGGGGTTTTGCGTTGCGCCTCCACCAACTCACCAAATGATTTGCTGGGCACATTGACGTCTCGAAACAACTCGCCACCGGCTGCGGCCCAACCCGCAAGTCCGTTTTGCAAAACGCTTAACTGGGTATAGCCAAGGCGCTCTAGCACCGGCATCGCCTGCAAAGCCAAGCCTTCGCCGTTGTCATAAACCACGATGGGTGTATCGCGGCGCGGCAGTCGACGCCAAGCATGGACCTCCATGTGGCCCAAAGGCAAATTGATGGCAAACAAAGGATGGCTTTGAGCGTAAGTGTCTTCTTCGCGCACGTCGATAAGCGCGATTTCCTGCTTGTTCAGCAAGGCTTCTTTGATTTGGGCGTAGCTGCTCGCAGGGTAGGTGTGTGAGGGCTCAGCAAGCGCTTCAGCAGCATTTTGCTCGGAAGGGGCCGTTGGCTGCACGGGATCTGGGTTAGCCAAGGGTGTCGGTGTCACAGGGGGTGCAGGCTGTATGTCGGGTGGAGGCGTTTTATGTTCCGCGCTGGCAGGTACATTGGAATAACCAGACACAAACGTACTGCGTGTGCCGTCCTCGCGGTAGCTGTGGCGTTCTATCAAACCAATATTGCCGCCGTAGACATGAATGCTGACCGACACTTTATTGGTGGAGGCGTTCCATACCTTGTGGACGTCGCCTATGCGGGGAGAGACGGCCTCGATGTCGCCTGGCTGCATATCAATTTGAAAACCTGCTGGCGCCCAACGACCATCGGACATGCGGCTGTAGGGTTGACAAGATTCTGAACCGCGCAATATGCCAACCATTCCCCATACCGTATGGTCATGGATGGGCGTGGCTTGACCGGGTCCCCAAACAAAGCTCACCACCGAGAAACGGTTTTGTGGATCGGCGTAAAGCAAATACTGTTGGTAATACTGCGGATGAGCCTGCGCAAACTCGGGAAGCAGCCAGTCGTCGTTCGAAATAAGCTCGCTAAGGTATTGACGCCCTTGCGATAGCAGTGCCGGTTCAGCAGGCGCAGCATCCACCAAACGCGTGAGTTGCGCTAAGAAATGGTGGAAACGAGCGATAGAGTTTGGCGTGACGGCTTGCATCTATAAGGGTTGACTGAACTGGCCTGATTGTTTCACATGCTGACAGGAGATATGCTTGCGATCTTATGGCAACTTCTTCGTTTATTTTGGCTGGGGTAATGGGTTGGCCCATCGCCCATTCGAGGTCCCCCCTTATCCACGGGCACTGGATTGCCGAGCATGGCTTGCTGGGCGCCTATGTTCCTTTGGCTGTTAACCCAGCGCAGTTGCCCCAGGCCTTGACGGGCTTGAAAGCTTTGGGGTTTGCGGGCTGCAATCTCACCTTGCCGCACAAAATTGAGGCCTTGCCTTGGCTGGATGAAACCGACCCCGTGGCCCAGCGCATAGGCGCAGTCAACACCGTGTCGGTGCGTACCGATGGCAGTTTGTATGGCTCTAATACAGATGCGTTTGGGTTTATACAAAGTTTGCACGAAGCCAAAAGCAGTTGGCAAGCCGACGCGGGGGCAGCGGTGGTCTTGGGTGCGGGCGGTGCGGCGCGTGCCGTGGTCTGGGCCTTGGTCGATGCAGGTGTGCCTGAAATTCGTTTGCTAAACCGCAGCAGGGACAAAGCCTTTGACATGGCGCAGGAGTTTGGGGCAGGGGTCACAGCCTTGGACTGGGCAGAGCGGCATGCCGCACTCGAGGGTGCAGCGCTGTTGGTCAACACCACCACGCAAGGTATGCAAGGGCAAGCGGCACTTGAGTTGCACCTGGATGCTCTGTCTGCAAAGGCTTTGGTCTGCGATATTGTTTACACCCCATTGCAAACGGATTTGCTCAAGCGTGCTGCGGACCGAGGCAACCCCACAGTCAATGGCCTTGGCATGTTGTTGCACCAAGCCAGGCCAGCGTTTGCCTCTTGGTTTGGTGTGAGCCCCAAGGTGACGCCTGCTTTGTGGGCCAAGGTCTTGGCCACTTTATAGGCTTGGCTTATTTGCGCACGGCCGGTGCTTCCACCAGCAGGCCTTGTCCGCGCCACATCAAGTAGAGGCTGAGGTCACGCATATCCGAATGTCCCCAAGGGGGAATTTCTGCTCTCACGCCGGTGTAGCAAAACCGCAAGCGCCGCTCCAGAGAGACAACCCGCTGCCAGTCGATACGGTAGAGCGGATAGGCATTGGGTTGGCCTTGGCTTAAGGGATCGGTATACAGTTTTTGGCCATAGTGCTGATCGTGGCAATTCGTGCAGGCCAAGTTCATTTGACCTTGGCGGGTCGTGAAAATGCGTTGACCGTTTTCAAAATGGCTTTTCGCTGCACCATTGATTTGCGCTTGCAAGGGCATGCCACGCGAAGTGGACGTCACTGCCAAGCTCAGTGCAATCAACTCATCAGACTCATAAGGCCACTCTGAGGCTTTTTGGTTTTTGCTGCGACATTGGCGTATTCGGTCTTCCAAGTTGAATAACTTGCCGCTGGCTTTGTCGACCGCTGGATAGCGAGCAGAGATGCCCTTCATGCGGCCGATATCCCCATGGCAGGATTGGCAACTTTTATTGCTCTTGCCATCAGGCTTGCTCCACAGTTTGTTGCCTGTGTCTAAAGAGATATTGCCCGGGTTGGCAAACTCATCGGCTTGCAAGGACTGCACTTCAGCGCCGGAAAAATCCAAGCCCGACTGCAATTTATCTAAGGCGATGTTGCGTTGCTGGGCACTCAAGGGAGAGGCTATAAAGACACCAGCTAAAAACCAAACCAGCAGATAAAGCCAACTGAAAACAGGTTTGCTCGCGATACTTTGCATGTTGGTTTTCAATTGCCGCTAGGCTTGGAGGCGTTGGCTGCTTCAACCACTAAGTTGTGACGTAATTCGCCGATATAGGCTTTGTCGTCAACCCAGCGAAACAGCATTTCTCCAGATTCTGTGGCGCGCAAATAAAACTCAAACAAGGGGTTGGCAGAAACGCCTGTGGTGGGCTCGACCCGAAACACTTCTCTGCCGTTCAAGGTGCACAGAAGATGTCGGATGACGTTGCGTTGAATCAATACGCCATCGATATCGCGCAAAAAGCCGCTGTCCATGGGATGGTTGACCAGCAAGCGAATTTTGAAGACATCGCCTTGGGTAACACGGGGAGGGATTTGTAAGCGTGCGGAAGCCATCAGCCGTTGTCCACACAAGCCGCTTCGGTGACCACCACCTCTTGCAAGTCATAAATAAAGTTGCCGTCTGAGCGTCTGGCCAGTGCAATCACGTTTTGGTTGCCAGACAAACGAACCCGAGTGCTTAAGTCGGCACGCCCGCTCCATGGTCCCAAAACAAATTTCGCCATCAAGGGCACGGGGTTGCGTTGCGAGATCAGGTACACATGGGTGATGTGTTCAGCATCAGTCATGGGGCTGTCGATCTTCAAACTCAAGGGCACCATATGGCCGTTGTCGGCCAACATGGGTAGCGACAAGCTGACGCCCTCTTTTTTCAGTTCTTGGTTTTGCACATAGGGCCTGACCATCTCTTCAAACGTTCTCAAGCGCGCTTCAGCCAAACCCGTGATGGTGAGTTTGTCGACCTGTGCTTTGGCCGCACCCGAAAAGAATGTGCCCATGCTGGCAGCCAGCACTGTTTTAAGAAGTTGCGCAATAGATTGGCGGCGAGAAAATACAGGTGACATCATGAAGGGTTCTTAAGTAAATAGGCAATGATGTCTTCCAAAGCTTGCTCGGTCAGCACAGTTTTGCCTTGCAGTGGTTTGGCAACATTATGCAGACCTTTTGTACTGAAATAGGCTGGCATAAAGGTTTGCGGGTTGAGCACTCTGGGGTCGGCAATGCGCTGGCGAATTTGCTCTGGGCTGAGCCGGGTGCCCACATCTTTGAGAGAGGGCCCCATCTCGCCACCGTCTTTCAAGCCAGGCGCTTGGTGACACAGCAGACAGCCGGTGTCGTGCCGAGCCAGTAACAATTTGCGTCCGCGTTCCGCGTCAGCAGTAGCCGCGGATGGCGTGGCGGGCATGACATCGCTTGCCCACAGCGAGGAGCTGAGAAGCAAGCAAACTAAACACCCAAGCCACGACCTCATGCTTTGACCAAACTTAAGCCATGGTTCTTTAAAGGCAAGGACCGAATACGTTTGCCGGTGGCTGCAAACAAAGCATTACCCAAAGCGGGTGCCAAAGGTGCTTGCGCGGGTTCGCCCACACCGCCCCAAAAACCACCGCTGGCGGCAATAACTGTTTGTACCTTGGGCATTTCATTCATGCGCATTAAGCGGTAATCGTGGAAATTGGATTGTTCGATGCGACCGTCTTTGACAGTCATCTCACCCCAGAAAATGGCCGACAGACCGTGCACCACGCTGCCTTGGAGTTGGGCTTTGATATTGTCTGGGTTGACTGCATAACCAGGATCGATGCCAATCACGATGCGCTGAATGCGCACTTCGCTTTTGGCATTCACCGAGACTTCACACACACAGGCGGTGTAACTGCCATAACCATCGGTTTCGGCAATGCCGCGAAACACACCGGCAGGCAAGGGCTTGTCCCAGTCTGCCGCTTTGGCAACGGCTTGCAAGATGCCTCGGTCACGGTTGGCTTTTTCATTGTTGGGCAACAAAGACAAGCGATAGGCCAAGGGGTCAATGCCTGCGGCATGCGCCAATTCATCGAGGAAACATTCGCGCACAAAAGGATTTTGCGAATGGCCCACGGTACGCCAAAACCCCACGGGTACATGGGCGCTGCGTTGGGCAAAGTCCACCAAACAATTTGCAATGTCGTAGGGGTGGTCATTCAATGAGGCGACTGCTTGGGGGTCCACACCATTTTGCAGCGGCATACGCAGCAACTGCGAAAAAATAGAAGGCGCACTCACGCGGATGTGCAATGCCTCGGGCTTGCCGTCGGGTTTGAGGCTGGCGCGAACTTTGACTAAGCTGGCCGGACGGTAAAGATCATGTTGCGTGTCTTCCTCGCGGCTCCACATCAACTTGATGGGTTTGCCGGGCAAAGCCTTGGCAATGGCAACGGCTTGGCGGGTGAAGTCTTGAGGGCTTTTGCGACCCAGGCCACCACCCATTTGCATGGCAAACACTTTGACATTTTCTTGCGGTACATCGGCCGTGCTGGCAGCTGCTGTCAAGCTGGATTCGGGGTTTTGGGTGGAGACCCAAATTTGCAACTGATCGTCTTGCAGCCAAGCGGTACAGACCATGGGCTCTAGCGTGGCGTGTGCCAAGTAAGGCGTGTAGTACTCGGATTCCATCACTTTGTTGGCTTGCGCCAGTGTTGCCAAAGCGTTGCCGTCTTGGCGGGCCACTGCCGCATCTGTTTGGTTTAAACCCTCACGGTAAAGCTTCATCAAACTGGCGCTGTTGACCTGCGCATATTTGCTGCTTTCCCATTCAATCGAGACATCGCGCAAGGCCTCTTTGGCTCGCCACCAGTTGTCAGCCACCACAACGACAAACTCGCCCATGTTCAGAACTTTGACTATGCCTCGACGGTTGTCGACTTTGCTGCTGTCAATAGAAACCGCCTTGCTGCCAAACACCGGTGACTGAGCAATGGCAGCATGCAGCATGCCAGGCAACTGGGTATCAACACCAAAACGGATTTTGCCGGTGACGATATCGTGTATGTCTACCCGAGGAATGGATTTGCCAGCGATGGTCCAGGTGGACGGGTCTTTGAGGGCAACATCCTTGGGTGGGGTCAGCTTGGCAGCATCAGCAGCAAGTTGTCCATAAGTTAAAGATTTTTTACTGGCAGTGTGAACCACCTTGCCCAGTACCGCCTGACATTCGCTCTCAGCCACGCCCCAGCGTTGAGCAGCCGCTTGAACCAGCATCATGCGCGCAGAAGCGCCGGCCTTGCGCAAATAGTCTTGTGAGTTGCGTATGGTGCGACTGCCCACGCTGGCCATGTCGCCATAGGCTCGTTTGCGTTTCAAGCTCTCGTGTGCTTGCACATCTTCAACGCGAACTTTTTTCCAGTCGACTTCCAACTCTTCGGCGATCAACATAGGCGCAGAGGTGCGGCTGCCTTGGCCCATTTCGGTGCGCGCATAGCGAATAACGATGGACTCATCGCTGTGTATATCAATCCAGGCATTCACTTCTTGGGGCTGCTTGGCTTGCGTGTGAGCGGGCAGGCTAAAGCCCAGGCTTAAAGCTGCCGTGGCGCTGGCGCTGACTTGCAAAAAGCCGCGTCGGTTGATGGGGGTGTTTTGAATGGACTTCATGATTGGGCTGCCTGACGAGCTGCGGCGTGAATCGCGGTGCGCATGCGCGCATAGGTGCCGCAACGGCAAATGTTGGTCATGGCCGCATCGATATCTTCATCGGTGGGCTTGGGCTTTTTCTTCAGCAAGGCCACAGCTGCGAGGATTTGACCGCCTTGGCAATATCCGCATTGCGGTACTTGCTGGTCTATCCAAGCTTGCTGAACAGCATGAAGTTTGCCTTTTTGGGCCAAGCCTTCGATGCTGACCACTTGTTGGCCCGCTGCAGAGGAAACAGGGTAAGCGCAAGAGCGAACGGGTTCGCCATTCAGTAACACAGTGCAAGCACCACACTGAGCGATGCCGCAGCCGTACTTGGGCCCTTTGATATCGAGCTCATCTCGGAGTGCCCACAGCAAAGGCATCTCGGGTTCGACATCGAGTTGGTGGGTTTGTCCGTTGATGTTGAGTTTCATGGGGATGATGGAAAAGTTTCAGGGATGTAAATACCGTCTAAGGGCCTGCGCGCACACCTCGACGCCGCTCAGGGCTTCTCGCATGATGCGTCCCATGGTGATAAAGCCATGGATTTGACGCTCAAAACAAATGTATTCGGCAACACCGCCCGAAGCAGACAAAGCATCGGCGTATTGGTAGCCTTCATCTCTCAAGGGGTCATAGCCTGCTGTCAGTACCAAGGCCGGCGGCAGTCCTGCCAGTGAGGACGCTTTCAAGGGAGAGGCGCGCCAATCATTGCCGTGCTCACGGGTGGGCAAATAATGGTTCATGAACCAGTGCATGGCCAAAGCTGTCAAGCCATAGCCCTCGGCATTGGCGTGGTAACTGGCGGTTTCGGGGTACATCAAGGTGGCGGGGTAAATCAGCAATTGAAAAGCCGGCACATGCGCGCCGCCTCTGGCACCCAAACACACCGCTGCTGCCAAATTGCCGCCCGCGCTGTCGCCGCCCACAGCCACTCGGTTTGAATCGATATGCAATTGATTGGCCTGCGCCACCACCCAATGAAACGCGGCCAAAGCATCCTCGTAGGCGGCAGGAAAAACATGTTCGGGTGCCAAGCGGTAATCAACCGAAAAAACAGCGCAGCCGCTGGCGTTGCTGAGTTGGCGACACAGCACATCATGGGTCTCGATATTGCCAATCACCCAGCCACCGCCATGGTAGTAAACCAGTGCGGGCAATTTGTCGTTGGCCAAGGCACCCAGCGGGCGGTATTCGCGAACAGGAACTTGCACACCGCCCAAGGTAGGCAAATGGTCATGAACATGTGACATGACGGGGGGGTCGGGCTGCGTCAAAGATTTTCGCAAGACATAAAAATCTCTGGCATCTTGCGGCGACAAGGTGTTAACAGGAGGAACACCTCGGTCCACCATCAGTTGTAAAAGGGCCTTGGCTTGTGGGTCGAGCATGGTCTGTTTGATGGAGTAGGTTTTTAAGCTGACTGACCAAGGGCTTGGTAAGTCAGCTGGTGTGTTTGTAACCATTGCCGGGACAGTTGGTCATCATGCTCCGCGGGATGAAAGTCTGCGCGGAAATAGGTTCTCCAAGCTGCATAAGAACTGGTGAACAGCCCTTGTTTGGCAAACATATGTCGCCAAGCGCTGCGCCAAGTGCTTGCCTTGAAGAGGCTGCCGTCATGCCAAAGGTTGTTACAGGTCTGGCGCAATAAATCGGTAAGGAAAAACACCGTGACGCTTATCATCCAACGGCGACGCCAGACTTCATTGCCGCCCATGGCGCGGTAAAGATCAAAAGACACGCTGCGGTGCTCGGTTTCCTCGCTGGCATGCCACTGCCAAAGTGTTTGCAGGCGTTGTGGAGCCTGCGCTAAAAATTCAGGGTGATTGAGAAGCCATGCAGAAAACACAGAGGTGTAGTGCTCATAAGCGGCGGTCACAGCAACAGCATGAATGGGCTTTTTCTGGTTGATGTACTCAATGCGGCGCAAAATTCTGCGCTCCCAATGGTTGACCATGCCTTGGCTCAAAACATGTTGGTTGAAGCGTTCGTGTATGCGTCTGTGGGTGGCTTCTTGGCCGATAAAACCTTTGACATCTTGGGCAAGCTCGGCTTGCAATTGAGGCGACAACTCTTTGACACCTCGGCGCAGGGAGTCAATGAAGAATTGCTCACCCAAGGGAAAACTCAATGACAAGGCATTCATGAAGGCGGATGTGAAAGCGTCTCCTCCATTCCAGCGCAGCTCAAACGGCGCGTCAAGATCAATCAGGAGTTTGCGTACGGTTAAATCAGACATGGAAGAAAGTAAATTTAAGCAGGAAGTTGGCAAGCGCCAGTGACGAGGAATTTCAAATTTTTGCCATAACGCTGGACATCTTTGGATGCATACAAGGTGACAGGTTGTCGTGTGATTTTAATTTCGGTCTCTTCTTGGCTAGCAACATGTTTTCGTTTGACCCATATGCTGGTCTTGGAGGTGAGGTCTTGGCCTTGGTACTCTTCGGTGATCAAGGTGTTGACGAAAGTGGCATAGAGTTTAGGCCCCTCGATCTTGATGTAGAGATGATTGCCAATGCTCTCGATATTGACTTCAACCGTGGCGGGTTTGGCAATGATTTTTTCCATCTCGGGAAAACTGCCTTGGGCATCACAAGTCAAGGTATAGCCCCAAACGCTAGAGCAACTCAGCCCCAAAGCCATCAAGACTTTGCATAAAGCCCACGCATTTGCTTTTAGCGGCATGTGCGTTGCCCTTTTTCTGTTTTGCAAACCAAGCCGTTGGACAAATGGCTTTCCTCAGTGCTGCTTTGCGGCACACCACCCCGGGAGGTGTAGCTGTCTGCAGGCGCGGGCGCCGCAGGTTTGCGGGGCTTGGTGGCGGTGGTGGGTTTGGCGTCCATGATCTTGTTGCCATCTATGAGAATGGCAGGCGAGCCAGGCTGGTTAATGGTGACCTCGGTTTGGGCCATGGCCAAACCCATTGGCATGGTCATCCCAACAAAGAGCGCACATACAGTCCAAAAAGTCATGAAAAAGCGCAAACGATGATTCAACATGGGCATGGTCTCGTGTGAAGAGCTAATGATCGCACGGTTCGCTATTTACAGGGCTGTGGGGAACTCAATTCCCACAAACCAAGGGCCTTGGGTATTATGAGTGGCTGAAACTGGTTTTGTTCAAAGGAATTGCCGTGTTTACCAAAGCTTCATCCCGTCTGGCCGCTGTGTGTATGTCTTCTGTGCTGTGGGCTTGGCCTTGGCCTGCTGGTGCCTTTGATGCCGCGAAATTCGAGGACTTCAAAACCACCAATGTTTGTAAATACTGCGACCTGACCGACGCCCCCATGGCGGGTCGCGATATGCGCGGCGCAGACTTTCAAAACGCCAATTTGTCGGGCGCGGTCATGAGCTTGGCCAATATGGGCGAGCGCCCCATGGAAAAGCGCACCTTGTTGACCAATTTTGAAGACGCTAATTTGCGTCGTGCCGACCTCAGTGGTGCCAATTTGCACTTGGCCAACTTCAGCAATGCCTACTTGCGTGAAACCAACTTCACGGGTGCCGACCTCAGCGAGGCCGTGCTCCTTAAAGCCAATATGAAAGATGCCGTGCTGACAGGTACCAAGTTTTGCAAAACCATCATGCCCGATGGGGCTGTGAACAACTCGGGTTGTTAAGAGCCTGGGCTCACAAGCAAACCGCTTGTAGCGCCAATAAAACGCTTGTCTTGTCTTTGGCTTGAGTGTTTTGGGCGTCAGTTGCAGCCATATCGCGAACACGCTGCCCGACAGCATGGTGCAGTTGTATGCGTTGCTTCTTGTCGCTGGCGGACAAACTGTTGTCGGCCTGCACACTTTTCACAATATTCGCCTCCAATTTATCTCCGCTGCGCTGCACTTGAAAAAAATACATCTGTCGCTCAGCCGAGTCAGTGGCAAAGGTATCTAAGCCATGTCGGTGCATGGTGTACAAATCTTGGTAGAAGCCAGCGAAATAGGTGGTGCTTTGCACGCAGTTCGCGCTTTGGCTGAACCCCAACACTGGCCACAGGCTGCACACAACAAGCGCAAGCCTTGACAAGACCTTAAACGAAAACATCAGTCATCGTTACCCGGAATTTGCGCTGAGCGCAACTTCACAGGGGGTGCGGAACGTTTTTTGCGAAAGCGGATATTGAGCATCTCTACGCCAAACGAGAAGGCCATGCCAAAGTAGATATAGCCTTTGGGTACATGGTGGCCAAAGCCCTCGGCCACCAAAACTACGCCGACCACCACCAAAAAGCTCAAAGCCAACATTTTGATGGAGGGGTGGGCGTCGACAAACTCACCAATGCTTTTGGCAAACAGCATCATCAGCCCCAAGGAAATGAGTACCGCCGCAATCATGATGCGCACATCGTCGACCATGCCAACCGCGGTGATGATGGAGTCCAGCGAAAACACCAAGTCGATCAGCATGATTTGCACAATGGTGGCTGCCACATTGGCTTTGGCTTGGACGCCGATAGACGCTTCCTCGCCTTCCAAGGAGTGGTGAATTTCGCCAGTGCTTTTCCAAATCAAGAACAAGCCGCCGGCCAACAAAATCAAGTCCCGCCCAGAGAAAGATTGTTCCAGGACAGTGAAGATGGGTTCGACCAAACCGATGATGACCGACAACAACAGCAGCAAACCAATGCGCATGAACATGGCCATGAACAAGCCTATGCGCCGCGCCATTTCTTGCTGGGCCTTGGGCAGTTTGCTGACCAAAATAGAAATAAAGATGATGTTGTCAATGCCCAGCACGAGCTCAAGCAAGGTCAAGGTGGCCAGTGCCACCCACATTTGCGGATCAGTCAGAAGTTCCATTGGGTAAATCTTGGGTTATGAAAAGAATAATGCAACTGTAACTTAACAATAAAACACGCTTTGCAGGCTCAAGCCCTGGACGATCGACGCGTGAGACCTCGCAGTCTGAGCCACAGCCAAGCTTGGCGTATCAATATATATGTCAACCAGACCGCCCAACCGGAAAAAATCACATCGCTCAGGAAATGACCGCCCTGCACAATTCGCACGCCGCCAATAAATAGACCGGTTACCGTGCCAATCAGCAGCCAGCGTTTGCGTCTGGGCCAAGCCGACCAGATGCCCCAAGTCATCAAAGCAAAACCTGCAGCCGCATGGCCGCTGACAAAGCCGCAATTCACATCGCAATGGGTGCTGAGCTCGAACGCTGGTACAAAAGGTTTGCTGTTGCCAAAGATCTCCAGTTGCTCGGGGCGCGGACGCCCCACATTGTCTTTCAAGCCCCAGTCGACCACCAAGCCCAGACCCACCACGGCCATGATCAACCATGCAAGCATGCGTCTGCGCCATGCCAAGGTCTGGGGGCGAGGCCCTGTTTTGAGTAACAGCCACCCCAAGCAGCAGGCGATGAACAGGGCTCGGCCCAACCAAGGGGTCGCGATATAGACAGCTTGAACCAGACCCGATTGATTGGCCGGGAAACTCTGACTGCTTGCTTCAAAGAAATAGTGCGTAACCAGCAAATCAAGTTCGGGCCAAAGCGTAAATACGGCCATTGATAAAGCCAAACCTGCACCCCCCCACAGATATTCGCGCTGGCGGGCTTTCATGGCAGCGGGTCTTTCAACAACCACAAGAAAAGCGCACGCCCCGCAGGCTGAGGATCAGACAAGAGTTGCACTTGGCTGTATCTGGCACGAACAAACGCGGGTAACTCACCCATCACCAACAGCAAGACGGGTTCTGGGTGTTTAGCAGGCTCAAAACGGTAGAGCAAATCGTAATGATGCAAAGGCTGGGGTGTTTGTTGCCAGCTCAAAGCCATGGTTTGCTGCTCGCGCCACGCATAGGCAGAGTGAATAATCAAGGTTCGGTCTAGCGCCACCAAAGTGGCTTGGGGGTGTTGAGCCGTCAGCGCTTGCAAAGGCTGCAATGCTTCTTGCCAACCTCGTGCACGGCCCCATAAATCCCATTTGGATTTTTGCACTGACAGTCCCAAGCGTGCGCGCCAGTCACCGCCCAAGGACAATGCACTTGAAAACACACCCGAAATCACCACAGCCAGCACAAGGCCTCGCCAGCGCCAATGCGTTTGGCCCGCAGCCAACAACCAAGCCAAAGCCACACACCCGCCCAACAACGCGGGTGCTGGCCAGTTGATTTGCGCCGTGCCTTGCATGGCTTGAATCCCGCCAATCGTCCACAAAGGCCAACTGGCATGCCAAGCCCAAACAGCTGGCGATGGCTGGCTGGCTGAAGATGCCGATTTTTTATTCATTACCCAGCGGGATAAACCTAAAAGTGCCATCACCCAAAGAACCGGTCCGGCAAGCAAGCCTTGTGAAGCCACATATTCGCCCAAGCGCAGCATGACTGCGGCAAAACCTGCAGGAATGGTGGTGCGTCCATCGGCCAATAAATCGGCGGTATGTTTCAAAGTGGGCCAGTCGTGGGCTTGGTTCCAAGCCAGATGAGGCAGCATGGCCAAGGCGGCGACAACCGCAGCCAAAGCCATGCCTTTGCTGACAGCAACTGTTCGGTGGGCAAACCACCACCACAAAACCCAACTCGCCAGCACGGCAGACATGGTGTATTTGGACAACAGGCCCAAGGCCAGCACCAAGCCTACGAGCAGCCAACGGGTGAGGTGTGCAGGTTGCGCCAAAGCTCGCCACATCAGCCACAGTTGCAAGGCCCAAAAAAGCATCAGCGGACCATCGGTGGTGGCCACTTGACCCAGCACACCGCTGACCAAACTGCTGGCAAACAGCACGGCGGCCCATGCGCCTATGGCGTGGGGTGAAGACAAAGTGCGCTGGCTGTCGCGTTGCATTTCCCAGCCCAATCGCCACAACACCAAGGGCACCACGGCCCAACACAACTGGACCAGCCAACGCACGCCCGCAGTGCTGTCGCCCGCCACCCAGACAGACAGTTTGATCAGTACCGGTAGCAGAGGTGGTTTGGAGTAATAACCCCAGGCCAGTTCGCGGCTCCATTCCCAGTATTGGGCTTCATCGACAAACAGTCCCGCGCCGCTGTAAGCCGAGGTGAGCATTCGAAGCACCCACAGACCCAGCAGCAATATTGATAGCAGTTGGATCATGGGGCAGGCGCAGAGCCCATGGGTCGCATGACCAAGGCAAAACCGCGTTCGCTGGCAACCACCGGCCAATGTGCTGGCCAGGTGGGTCGGTCTGTTCTGACCAAGGCCCATTCGCCTTCTTCAGGCGCGCGTCTTGGGGCGGGGCTTTGGCGGTACAAAGCAAAAGAGGGGTAATGCACGCCCCATTGCACAGCGGCATGCGACTGCGCTTGTGCAGCTAAGCCATGCACAGGGCCTTGTAGGGTTTGGCTCCACCAAGGCAGCACACCCAAACTCAAGACAAGTGTGCCGCCCATGGCAAGCAAACCAAACCGAGGTAACTGAACATATGCGGGCAGAAAACGGCCAGAGAGCAGCCACAGGATTTGCACCAGCAGCACAGCGGCGCTGACAGATCGCACAAAGTCGGGCGGCATTGAGGTCTGCAACAAATGACGGTACAGGCTGTCGCCTATCCATTGGGGGTTGTCGCGCAAGAGGTTGGGCAGCAGCATCAACAACAGCAACCAAACCACCAGCAAGGCCGCGCTGCCCCACCACAAACTATTCTTGGCGTGCAGGCCTGCATAGGTCAACAAAAGCACAACGCCTGGCGCGGCATACAAGACATAGTGCGGCAACTTGGTTGCCGAGAGCGAAAAAAACACCACCACAAAGCCAGCCCACAGCACAGCAAAGCGCAGCAAAGGCGTGGCCCACAGCTCTTTCCAGCGGGAAAACAGGCTCAGCGCCAAGGGCGTCCAAGGCATCCATAACAAAGGCAACACCAGCACAAAGTA
>Ga0187843_10001055_pt1 | contig 17887 bp, 15 predicted proteins | sample SpaLakP09_SKY_43_FD_134516 | JGI IMG/M metagenome (GOLD analysis project Ga0187843, IMG submission 134516) | Oligotrophic lake water microbial communities from Sparkling Lake, Wisconsin, USA - SP09_SKY_43 | ecosystem: Environmental > Aquatic > Freshwater > Lake | place: USA: Sparkling Lake...
CCGCACCCTGCTGGGCCGCGAGGCCGGCATCACCATGCTGGTGATGCTGATGGCGCTCAAGACCCTGGAGCTGCGCGCGCGGCGCGACGCCTTCGTCGTGTTCTTCCTCGGCTTCTTCCTGGTGCTGACCAATTTCTTCTACTCCCAGTCGCTGCTGACCTCGATCTGGATGCTGGCCAGCGTCTGGGCCCTGCTCAGCGCCCTGGTGCTGGCGCAGATGCCGGTGGGCCAGCCCAGCCTGCGCATGGCCGCAGCCCAAGCGGCGCGCACCACGGCCTGGGGCATGCCGGTGATGGTGCTGCTCTTTCTGCTGTTCCCGCGCATCGCGCCGCTCTGGGGTGTGCCGACGGATGCCGTCGGCCGCACCGGTCTGTCCAACACCCTGGACTTTGGCGCCATGGCCGAGATCGCCAACGACGAGGCGGTCGCGATGCGCCTGCGCTTCGAGGGCGATCAAGCGCCGCCACCGCCCGAGGCGCGCTACTTCCGCGGCCCGGTGCTGGCCCAGTTTGACGGCCGCAGCTGGCGGCCCGCCCCGCAGACCTGGCCCGGCCGCAGCGACCGGCTGACGCTGAGCGGCGCACCCCTGCGCTACGAGCTGACCCTGGAGCCGCTGCGCATCAGCGTGCTGCCCCTGCTGGAGATGAGCCCCGGCCAGGCCGGCGAGGCCCTGGAGCTGGACGGGCTGAGCCTGCGCCGCGCGCCGGAGCTGCAGTGGCAGGCGCCGCGCCCCATCACCGAGCGCCTGCGCCTCAGCACCAGCGCCTACCGCGACTACCGCCATGGCCCGCAGCAGACCGAGCTGGTGCTGCAGAACTACCTGGATCTGCCGCCGGGCCTGAACCCGCGCACCCTGCAATGGGCGGCCGATCTGCGCCGCCAGCCGCGCTATGCGGGCCTGGAGGAAGCACAGCTGACGCCCCGACTGGTCGAAGCGGTGCTGGCCCACATCCGCAGCGCCGACTTCATCTACACGCTCGCGCCGGGCCGCTACGGCGCCGAGTCGCCGCATCTGATCGACGAGTTCTGGCTGGACCGGCGCCTGGGCTTTTGCGAGCACTTTGCCTCGGCCTTTGTCGTGGTGCTGCGGGCCATGGGCGTGCCGGCGCGGGTGGTGACCGGCTTCCAGGGCATGGACCCGATGCCGCAGGACGGCTACTGGATCGTGCGCAACAGCAACGCCCACGCCTGGGCCGAGTACTGGCTGCCCGGCCGCGGCTGGCTGCGCGCCGACCCCACCGCCGCGGTGGCGCCCGAGCGGGTGCTGCAGGGTCAGGCCTTGCGCCCGCCGCCAGGCGCGCTGGCCAATGCCCTGGGTCAGATCAACCCCACGCTGTGGCTGAACCTGCGCCGGGGCTGGGAGCTGCTCAACAACCGCTGGCAGCAGCAGGTGCTCAACTACTCGCGCCAGAACCAGTTCGACCTGCTCAAGCAACTGGGCGTCCGCCAGCCCGACTGGGCCGCCCTGGGCCAGCTCTGCGCCGGCGTGATCGCCGCCCTTGGGCTGCTGGGCGCCGCCTGGAGCCTCTGGCAGCGCCACCGCCCGCAAGACGCCTGGAGCCGCCAGCGGGGCCAGGTCTTGCGTGAGCTGCAGGCCCTGGGCCTGCTCGAGGCCGGCCCGCATCAAGGACCGGGCGCCTGGGCGCAGATGCTGCGCGCTCGCTTCGGTGCCAGGGCCGAGCCGGCCGCCCGCCTGCTGCAGGCACAGGAGCTCGCGCGCTACGGCCGGGGCGCCAAAGCCCAGACAGCGGGGTGGCGCGAACGGCGGCGCTGGCTGCTGGCCTTCCGCAGCGCCTGCCTGGAGTGCCACGGCTGAGGCCCTGACTCACTGATGCACTGACGCCCGTCTTCTGCGCCATGGTCGGCGATGGCGGCAGCAGCAAGCCGGGTATGCTGGGCCCTGTTTTCTGATCGATTTGATGTCTTGTCTTTCTGTCTGCCCGCCTGCCCGCCTGCTTGCTTTTTCGATGCGTCTGCCTTCTCTGCTCTTCCCCTCCCCCGTGCGGCCGCACGCCCCCGCTTCCCGAATGCCAGCGCCACCATCGCCCTGGCTGCGTGGACGCTGCGCGGGCCTGATCTTCTGCGCAGGCCTGCTGCTGGGTCTGAGTGCACCCAGCACCAGCCTGGCCGCGGCCTCCGCCATCACGGAGGCCGGCAGCCCGACAAGCAGCCCTAAAAGAGCCCCGGCGAAAACGGCGACCAAGCGGAGCGCCAAGCCGGCCGCCAAACCTCCAGCCAAAGCCAAGGCCAAGCCGGTGGCGCTCAAGCCCTTGGGCACCCGGCCCGATGTGCTGGCCTTTGCCGCCGGCCTGGCCAGCGAGCAAGGCTGGGACGAAGCCAGCCTGCAGCGCCTGCAGCAGCAGCTGGCACAGGCCCACATCCACCCCACGGTGCAGCGCCTGATCATGCCGCCGCCGGCCGGCACGGCCAAGGATTGGGCGGCCTACCGCGCCCGCTTTGTCGAGCCGCGCCGCCTGCAGGCCGGCCTGCAGTTCTGGGAGCAGAACGCCGCCAACCTGGCCCGCGCCGAGAACGAGTACGGCGTGCCGGCCGAGCTGATTGCCGGCCTGATCGGCGTCGAGACCTTTTACGGCCAGATCACCGGCGGCTTCTCGGTGCTGGACGCGCTGGCCACCCTGGCCTTCGAGTTCCCCAGCGGCCGCAGCGACCGCAGCTCGTTTTTCCGCAGCGAGCTGGCTGAGTTCCTCAAGCTCTGCCGCCGCGAGGGTTTCAACCCTGCCGAGGTCAAAGGCTCCTACGCGGGTGCCATGGGCTGGCCGCAGTTCATGCCCGGCAGCTGGAACCGCTACGCCGTGGACTTTGACGGTGACGGCCACATCGACCTGATCCAGAGCCCGGCCGATGCCATCGGCAGCGTCGCCCACTACCTGGCCCGCCACGGCTGGCAGCGCGGCCTGCCCACCCACTACAGCCTGGCCATGCCGGTGGACACCAGCGCCCGCGCCCGCCTGCTGGCCCCCGACATCAAACCGAGCTTCACCGTGCAAGACCTGCAAGCCGCCGGTGCCCAGCTCAGCGAAGCCGCGCTGGAGCACCCGCCCAAGCAGCTGCTCGCCGTGGTGGAGCTGCAAAACGGCGACGCCGCACCGAGCTACTGGATCGGCACCGAGAATTTTTATGTGCTGACCCGCTACAACTGGTCCAGCTACTACGCCTTCGCGGTGATCGAGCTGGGTCGCACCCTGGCCGGCATGCGGGCGGCGGGGCGCTGAAAAGCAAGCGAAACATCAGGCGAGGTTGACCATGAATTTGAAGCAAGTGGCCTGCGGCATCGCCGCCTCATGCCTGTTTCCGGTGCAGGCCTACCAAGCGGTGGAAGCGGGCCTGCTCCCTTTGAAAGAACGTTTGAGCATGATGGCGCAAGAGCAGAAGCGCCTGGACGAGCAGCTGAGCCGCGAGGACAACAGCGCCGAGGCTCGTGCCCAGGCCTGGCGACAGAGCAAGGCCCTGGCAGCCGAGCGGGCGCAGGTGGAGCGCGAGATCGAGCAAGCGAAATCCTGGGCGAATTCGTCGCTGCTGATGCATGCGGCACCAGCCCCGATCGAGCCGCGCCACCCAGCGCCAAGGGAACCCAAGCCATGAACGAGAGCCACACGCGCCGCAGCGCGGGTCACGCCAGCGCGCGACAATTTTTACAGACCGTTTTGCAGCGCTATGCCGGCCTGAGCGAATACGCCGATCGCGGCCAGGTCCAGAGTTGGCGGGGCCGCGAGCCCTATGCCATCGAGTTCCGCACGGCGCGCAACGCGGCGGGCGATTTCCGTTTCGACTTCGACTGCCCTCACCCCTACCCGCCGCTGCGCCACCACATCAGCCACCACAGCCTGGGCTGGGTGGCCGATGAGGCCTACCTGACCCTGGGCTACCCGACCGCAGAGCAGCCCTTGAGCCGGCGCTTTGACGACCGCGGCTATGCAGTGGCGGCGGCCACCGGCATCTCGCGCGGTGCGGCCCACACCATCGCGGGCCTGCTGTTCCCAGAGACCGGCGGCCTCAGCCTGCTGTCGCTCCAGCGTCTGCGCTTTCGCGGGCTCAAGCAGGTGGACGGGGTCGCCTGCTACCGCATCACCGGGCATTGGGACCGGTCTCGGGTCACGCTGCTGATCGGCGTGCAAGACCTTTTGCTGCGCGAGTGCACCGAGCACCGCCGGCGCCGTGTGGAGCGGCGCTGGCCCTGTGCCTTGAGCACGCTTGCCGGCCCTGAGACCTTCACACCACCGCCGGCCTCGGCAGCGGCCAGCTCCACCCTGACAACCAGCCCATGAGCCCCATGCCTTTGGATGCCTACACCGTGCTGCTGGCCACGCCCAGCCTCGACACCTATTGCCATCTGCGCAGCGCCAGCGGCCTGAGCGCCAAGACCGAGGAGGCCGCCCGCCGCGGCCTGGCCGGTAGCTTGTTTGCCGTCCAGATTCAGCATCAGGGCGAGACCGTGGCCATGGGCCGCCTGATCGGTGACGGCGGCTGCTTCTACCAGGTGACCGACATCGCCGTCCTGCCCGCCCACCAAGGCCGCGGCCTGGGCAAGCGGGTGATGGCCGAGATCATGAAACACATCGAAACCGAGCTGCCCGAATCGGCCTACGTGAGCCTGATCGCCGACGGCCAGGCCCATGAGCTCTACGCCCAATTTGGTTTCAAGCTGACCGCACCGCGCTCGGTGGGCATGGCGATCCTCGTGGGCCCGCGCTCGGCGCCCGTCTGAAGCCATCCCACCGGTTCATCGTCCCGCCAGGAGTGCCTCCATGTCGTCTGATGCCCTTGCTTTCGGCGCCGTCGTGTTCGCCAAGGATGTGCCCGCACTGGCCCGCTTCTACGAAGCCGTGCTCGGCCTGAAACGCATCCACAGCGCCGACGACCACTGCGTGCTTCGTGCCGACTCGGGCATGGAGCTGGTGGTGCATGGCATCCCCCGCGCAATTGCCGACAGCTTCAGCATCAGCAGCCCGCCCGAGCGCCGCGAGGACTGCGCCCTCAAGCTCTTCTTCCCCGTGCCCAGCCTGGCCGCGGCACGGGCGCGAGCCCGCGCGCTGGGTGGCGATGTGCTGGGCCCCGAGCGCGAGTGGCCGATGCGCGGCTTTCGCGCCTGCGACGGGCATGACCCGGAGGGCAATGTGATGCAGCTGCGAGAACCGGTTCTGGAATCGCCTCGGTCGACATGAATCCCATCAAGGAACCCACCATCTGGCGCACCGCCTGCTATTGCGGTGCCGCTTCCTTGAGCTGCAGCGCCGCGCCGCGTGGTTTCATGCACTGCCATTGCGGCCAATGCCGGCGGCTCAGCGGCGGCGCCTTCAGCTCCTGGCTCAGCCTGCCTGGGGAAGCCGTGCAGATCCAGGGTCAGGCCGCCTTGCGCGAGTTCGCGCCCACGGCGAACGGCCGGCGCTTTTTCTGCGGCCACTGCGGCAGCCACCTCTACACCCTGGATGCCCGCATGCCCGAGATCGTCGGCGTGCCTGCCGGGGCTGTGCTCGGGCCCGAAGTCGGCGGTCCGGCGGTCGACCAGTGGCCTAGCGCCAGCGGGCACTACTTCTGCAGCGATGGCGCTTCCTGGGTGGCGCTGCCGGGCGATGGCATGCCTCGCCGCGGCGGTGCGGATGGCATGAGCCTGATTCCAGACTGACTGACCGAAACGGCCCGACAGTGCCGCCGCTGCGGCCGCCAGGTCGCCTGAGGCACACTGCGGCCTGCGCCGCGCCGCAGTGCAACGGCATCCCCCTCACCCACCGCACCGTTCTCATGACCCCTGCTGCCCTGCCGCCCACCCGCCGCACCTGGTTTCGCCATGGCCTGAGCCTGGCCTTGCTCGCCGCTGCGCTGGCCCTGGGGGGCTGGAGCCCGGCGGCGCGCGCGCAGCGCATGGCCTTGCCGGTGGATGAGCCCGAGGTGATCAAGCGCTACCCCCATGACCCCTCGGCCTTCACCCAGGGCTTGCTGTTCCGCGACGGCCAGCTGTTCGAGAGCACCGGGCTGAACGGTCGCTCCAGCATCCGACGTGTGCGCCTGGACGATGGTCAGGTGCTGCAAAAACGGGACATCGCCCAAGAGCATTTCGCCGAAGGCCTGACGGCCTGGAAGGACGAGCTCTACCTGCTGACCTGGACCACGCACAAGGTCTTTGTCTTCGACCTCAAGAGCTTCGAGCCCAAGCGCGAGTACAAGCTGCCCGGTGAAGGCTGGGGCCTGACCCACGACGAGCAGCACCTCTACCTCAGCGACGGCAGCGCCGAGCTGCGGGTGCTGGAGCCCAAGACCTTTCGGGAGCTGCGCCGCATCCCGGTGCGCGCCCTGGGCCAACCGGTGGACCAACTCAACGAGCTGGAATGGGTGGACGGCGAGATTTACGCCAACATCTGGCAGGCCGACATCATCGCCCGCATCGACCCGGCCAGCGGCCAGGTGCGCGGTTGGATCGACCTGCGCGGCCTGCGCAGCCAACTGCCGCCGCAAACCCGCAACGGGCCGCGCAAGCCGCAGGCCGAAGACGCGCCCGAGGTGCTCAATGGCATCGCCTGGGACGCCGCCGGCAAGCGCCTCTTCGTCACCGGCAAGCTCTGGCCCACGCTGTTCGAGATCAAGCTGAAGCGTCGGAGCTGAAGCAAGCCCTGCGCCTCACCAGGGCGGCGCGACCTCGTCGGAGGCAGGCGCAGAGGCCGCAACCTCTGCGGGTGCCGGCGGCCCGGCCCAGGCGGGCTCTCGCGCCGGGCTTCGATGCCAGTAGCGCCGGTCCACCTGCCGCTGGCAGCTGGGCTCCCCCGTTTCGCTGCGCCAGCGCCAGGCGCCGCAGTCCGGGCTGTTGAAGACCTCGATGCCGGCCGCCTGGTAGCGCGCCAGCACCGGCAGCGCCGGATGGCCGAAGCGATTGCGGTAGCCCGACTGCACCACCGCCCAGCGCGGCGCCACGGCCGCCAGCAGCTCGGGCGTGGAAGAGGTCTTGCTGCCGTGGTGCGGCACGAGCAGCAGTTCGGCGCGCAGGTCTTGGGGACGATGGCGGCGCAGCAACTCGGCCTCCTGCCCGGCCTCCAAATCGCCCATCAGGAGCGCGCTGTGCTGGCCCGAGGCACTGCGCACACGCAGCACGCACGACAACTCATTGCTCTTGAGCTGCTGCTGGCGGATCTGCTCAGCGCTCGGATGCAGCAGCTCGAACTGCACGCCGTCCCAGACCCAGCCCTGGCCGGCCTCGCAAGGCAGCGAGCTCGGGAACAGGCGGTGCAGCGGATGGCCGGGCTCCAGCGAGCTGCGCAACACCCGCACCGGCAGGCCGGCGGCCACGGACGCCGCACCGCCCACATGGTCGCTGTCACGGTGGCTGAGCAGCAACTGGTCGAGCTGGCGCACACCGAGCGCGCGCAACAGCGGCAGCAGCACGCGCTGGCCCGCGTCCACCCCAGGTGCGTACTGCGGGCCGGCATCGTAGAGCAAGGCCTGGTTTGCCGTGCGCAGCAGCACGGCCGTGCCCTGACCCACATCGGCAGCCAGGAACTCGAACTCACCCTCGCGCGGGCGCTCGGGCGCCGGCCAGAGCAAAGGCGCCACCAGCGCCAAGCCCAAAGCACGCAAACGCCATGGCAGAGGCAACACCAACAAGACGCCGCCTGCCAAGCCCGCAGCCTGCGCCCACAAGGGCGCCACCGGCACCGTCCAGACCGCCAGCGGCCAGCTCACCAGCCAGCGCAGCAGGGCCATCATCAAGTCCACGCACCACGCACCCCAGATCCACAAGCCCGGCAGGACCGCCCCACCCAGGGCCAAGGGCGTGATCACCAGGCTGACCCAGGGGATGGCCAGCAGATTGGCCAGCACGCCCACCACAGACAGCTGCTGAAAGAACAGCAGGCTCAGCGGCGCCAGGCCCAGGGTGGCCACCGCCTGGTTGCGCAGGCCGGCCATCAGCTGGGCGCGCCAGCCGCGCGCGGGTTCACTGTCACCCGCCGCCATCAAGAGACCCACGGCACAGAACGACAACCAGAAACCGGCCTGGCAGACCGCCCACGGGTCGACCGCCGTGACCACCAAGGCCGAGAGCAGCAAGGCCAGCGGCCAGGGCCAACGCACACCCGCGCTGCGCATCAAAGCCAGGCTGGCCAGCATCCAGACCGTGCGCTGCGCCGGCACACCCCAACCCGAGAACAAGGCATAGGCCAGGGCCGCCGCTACGCCGCCCCAACGGGCGACTGCGGGCGCCGGGCAGCGCAGGCACAGGCGCGCACTGCCGCGCCAGGCCCAGCCCAGCAAGCCCTGGGCCGCCCAGGCGAACATGGTCACATGCAGGCCGCTGACGCTGAGCAAATGGCTCAGGCCGGTGTCGCGGAACAAGGCCCAGTCGGCGCGGCTGATGGCAGCCTGGTCACCCAGGCTCAAGGCCGCCAGCACGCCGGCCGCACTGGGCTCGCTGACACGGCGCTGCAAGGCCTCGCGCAGGCGCTGGCGCGCCTCATCGATGTTGGCGAAGGGCGCCTCGGCCAGGCGCCGCTGCGCCCCGCCCAGCCGCAGCACGCCGCTGGCGCGCAGGCCTTGTTCGAACATCCAGAGCTCGTAGTCGAAGCCATGCGGGTTCATCAGGCCATGCGGCTGCTTGAGTCGCACCAGCAACTGCCAGCGTTCGCCCGCACGCAGCGGCGGCGGCGCGGCATCGGCATGTTCAGCAAAAGCGCTCAGCAGCAGGCGCGGCGGCAACTGCAGCGGAGGATCGCTGGTCAGCGGCCCGGCATGGGCGGCCTCCAGCGCGAACTCGAAGCGCCAGCCCGGCGCCCCGGCCTGGCCTAGAGTGGCGGCCGGCAGCGAGTCGACCCGACCGATCAGCAACAGATCGCGCCCCTCCCAAGCCTCGGGCAAGCGCTCGGCCAGGCGCTGTTCGGCGCGCCAGCTGCCGTAGCTGAAGGCCAGCACGCCAGCCGCAAGACTGAGCCCGGCCAGGCGCAAGGCAGGCGCAACGCGGCTGCGCATTGCCGCAACCAGGCAGGCCAGGCCGAGCAGCAGGACCGCCGCAAACTCGCCCTCGCCCGGCAGCTCACGCTGCAGCTGCACACAGGCCAGACCGGCCAACCAGGCCAGGGCCGGCAGCGCCAGGCGAAATGGCCAGAGCGTCGCCGGCACACGGCGAGCCACAGCCTGCAGCGGATCAGCAGTTGCGGGAGAGTGCATGCGTCTCACGTGCTCCGGCAGCAGCGCATCCCGGCTCAGCGGTGACCGTGCCGAGGCGGCCCATCGGGCCGCTCGGTGTAGGATGCGCGCCACCCGATCGTAGCCAGGGCGGCGCCGCTTTGACAGCCGCTGGCCCGCGCCGCGATCCTCCGAATTCAGCATGCAGAAGAAAGCGGTCTCGCCATGAGCAACAGCAACACCAGCAACATCTACACCACGCTCGAAACCCTGGGCATCACTCTTCCGCCGCTGGCCGTGCCCGCCGCGGCCTACGTGCCTTTCGTGCGCACCGGCAATCTGGTTTTTGTGTCCGGCCACATCGCCAAGAAGGACGGCAAGGCCTGGGTCGGTCAGCTCGGCCGCGACACCGACACCGCCACCGGCCAGGCCGCCGCGCGCGCCATCGCCATCGACCTGATGGGCACCCTGCATGCCGCCGTGGGCGACCTGAACAAAATCACGCGCATCGTCAAGCTGATGAGCCTGGTCAACAGCACGCCGGACTTCACCGAGCAGCACCTGGTCACCAATGGTGCGTCCGAGCTGATCGGCCAGGTCTTCGGCGCCAAGGGCGCCCATGCCCGCAGCGCCTTTGGCGTGGCGCAGATCCCCATGGGCGCTTGCGTCGAGATCGAAATGATTGTGGAAGTGGAAGCCGACTGATGTTCCTCAAGGTCTCGAAGTTCCCCGAGCAGGCCTTGGCCGGCATCGGGCTGGGCAGCCTGGCCGCCGTGGCCTTCGCCCTGGTCGCCCAGCATGGCTTCGGGGTCAAGCCCTGCCCCTGGTGTGTGATGCAGCGCGGCATCTTTTTGCTGATCGCCGCTGTGGCCCTGCTGGGCTGGCTGTTCAAGCGCCAGCGCCCGCTGCGCACGGCCAGCCTGCTAGCCCTGCTGGTCCTGGCGGTGGCCGGCCTGGCCTCGGCCTATTACCAGCATGAAGTCGCTTCGCTGATGGACACCTGCAAGCTGACCTTCGCCGAAACGGTGCTGGAGGCGCTGGATCTGGAAATGCGCTGGCCTTTCGTCTTCATGGTCACCGCCACCTGCAAGGAGGCCGCGGCCTACCGCCTGCTGGGCCTGCCCTACGAGATCTGGAGCGGGCTGAGCTTTTTGCTGGTCGGCGGCCTGAGCCTGCTGGCCCTCAGCAAGAAGACGCAACGCTGATCCCGATCAAGGCCGCGGCGCCCGCCCGACCTTAGGCTGGGCGACCATGTCGATCCAGCCCTCTTCCACCTCCTCTTCCCCCCCCTCCTCCTCGCTGCCAGACGAAACGCAGCGCGTGCTCATCGTCGGCGGCGGCCCCGCCGGCCTGAGCATGGCCTGCGCCCTGGCCGATGCCGGCATCCGCAGTTGCGTGCTGGAAGCCGCGCCGCTGAGCGCGCTGCAAGACCCGGCCGAGGACGGCCGCGAGATCGCCCTCACCCACCCGGGCCGCGCGGTGCTGGAGCGCCTGGGTCAGTGGGCTCTGCTGCCGCCGGAGGAAATCGCGCCGCTGCGCCGCGCCCATGTCTTCGATGGCTCCGCGCCCGAGCACCTGGGCTTCGGCACCGCCGACGGCCAGGGCGAGCTGGGCTATCTGGTCGCCAACCACTGGCTGCGCCGGATTGCCTATCGGGCCGTCGAGCGGCGCGCCGAGCACATCGAGCTGCGCAGCGACTGCCGCGTCAGCGGCCTGAATTTGAACGCCACACAGGAGCTGGCCGAGCTTCAGTTGAGCACCGGCGAGCGCTTGCGGGCGCCCCTGGTGATCGCCGCCGACAGCCGCTTTTCCGGCCTGCGCCGCATGGCCGGCATCGGCGCACAGATGCGCGACTTCGGCCGCAGCGTCATCGTCTGCCGCCTGGCCCACAGCGCGCCCAACGAGGGCATCGCGCTGGAGTGTTTCCACTACGGCCACACCCTGGCCCTGCTGCCACTCAAGGGCGGCTGCAGCTCCCTGGTGCTGACCGTCAGCGCCGACCGCGCGGCCGAGATGCAGGCCTGGGAGGCGGAGCGCTTTCGCGCCTGGGTGCAGACCCAGCTGCAAGGCCGGCTCGGCGAGATCCGCCTGGCCAGCCCGCGCCACCTCTACCCCCTGGTGGCCTGCTACGCCCAGCGTTTCGCCACCCGGCGCCTGGCCCTGGTCGGCGATGCCGCCGTGGGCATGCACCCGGTCACCGCGCATGGCTACAACTTCGGGCTCTACGGGGTGCAGGCGCTGGCTGATCTGCTGGGAGGCGCCCAGCTGCGTGGCCAGGACCTCGGTGATGCCGAGCTGCTGCAGCGTTATGCCGACAGGCACCGTCGCCGCACCTGGACCATCTACCAGGGCACCAATGCGGTGGTGAATCTGTTCACCGATGAGCGTGCGCCGGCGCGACTCTTGCGCAAAGGCGTGCTGACCCTTGCCCGCCACCTGCCGCCGCTGCAAGCAGCCATCAGCGCGCAGCTGACCGGCCGCCGGCCATCACTGGGAAGCCTTCGCCTGCCGCTGGCGAACCGCAGGCCCGTGGGCTGATTGGCTCAGCGACCGTAGGGATGGCCATGGTGGTGGCCATGGCGATGTCCATGGCCATGACGCAAGCCCTCATCGCCGCCGCGCCGCGGGCCATAGACCTCCCGGTACCAGCCTTCCTGCACAAAGTACACCGGCCGGCCGCAGGCGCCGTAGTCGCCGCAGTGGCGAGCCCAATGGCGGGCATGGCCCGGTGGCACATAGAGATACCAGGGATCCACGCGCACACGCGCGCGGTGGTGATGCGGGCGGCCCTGCACCCAGACCGGCTCGTTGTAGATCAGGCGTGGCGCCGGGCCGGCCGAGCCGAGATCAATGCGCCCGTAAAAACCGGGCTGGCCGACCGACACCGACACACCGATATCGGACGCCTGGGCGGTTTGCCCCAAACCGGCCAGACTCAAAGCCAGGCCAGCCACGAGTACCGAGGTGCGCAAAGTCCACATGATTCAAGCTCCGAAGGGATGGTGGCGATGCCATGCCCAACGCCGGAGCTCGCTCGGCCGATGACGCGATCGCGCCTCAGCCTGTAAGCAAATGCGCAGCGCCCGCGCTCCGGGGCCAGCTCAGTCGCCGCGCACCGCGCCGTCGCGCCGCGGGTCGGCCCCGCCCAGCCAGCCCGAGGGGCTGCGCTGGATGGCCTGGATGCCGCTGGTCAGCTCGGTCTCGACCAGGCGGTGACCGCGCGCCTGCAGGTCCTCGCGCGTGGCCGCCGGAAAGCGCCCCTGCTCCAGAAACACAGGGCCGCCGAAGTTGCCGAAATTGGGCAAGTCCAGCGCCTGCTGCACATCGAGCTGCCAGTCGGCCGTGGCCAGCAAGGTCTTGGCCACGAAATGGATAATGGCCGGCCCGCCGGGCGAGCCCAGGCTCATGCTCAGGCGGCGGCCGCTGGCGTCGAACACCAGGGTCGGTGCCATGCTGGAGCGCGGGCGCTTGCCCGGCTGCAGGCGGTTGGCCACCGGCCGGCCCTGCTCGTCGCGCGGCGCCAGGGCGAAGTCGGTCAGCTGGTTGTTGAGCATGAATCCGCCGGGCAAGCCGGTGCCGCCATCGCTCATGAGGCGGGCGCCAAAGCCAGCCTCGATCGAGGTGGTCATGGCCACGGCCCGGCCGGCCGCATCGATGATGCTGATGTGGCTGGTGCCATGCTCAGGCTGATCGGGCATGGGTGCCCAGCCCACGCGCAGCGCTGCGGCGGGCTGGCCTGCGGCGGCGCTGGCCATGCTGCGTGGGCCGATCAGGGCCGCGCGCCCCTGCAGGTACTCGGGCGCCAGCAGGCTGCGCCAATCACCGCCGGGCGCGGCCACGAAATCAGGGTCGGCGATGTACTGGGCGCGGTCGGCAAAGGCCAGCTTGCTGGTCTCGGCATAACGGTGCAGCCAGGCGGCATTTGGCACGCCCTCGCTGAAGGCCTGGGCCGGGGTCTGCGCCGGCAGCATGCCCAGCATCTGCATCACGGTCAGATGGCCGGAAGACGGCGGCGGGAAGCCGCAGACCTGCTGGCCGCGCCAGGGCGTGCACAGCACCTCGCGCTGGCGTGGCTGGTAGCCGGCCAGATCGGCCTCGCTGAGCAGGCCGGGGTTGCCGACATGGCCGCGCACGCGGCGCACGATGTCCTGAGCAACAGTGCCTTTCAAAAAGGCATCGGCGCCACCGGCCGCCACCTGGCGCAGCACGGCGGCCAGGGCCGGGTTGCGCAGGCGGGTGCCCTCAGGCAGAGCCTGACCTTGGGCATCGAAGAAGTAGGCGCCAGCCTGCGGGTCCTGGCGCAGAGCCGTGTTGTTGAGCAACTGCTTGTGGCTGCGACCGCTCAAGGCATAGCCCTGCTCGCACAGGCGAATGGCCGGCTCGAACAATCGCGCCCAGGGCAGCTTGCCATGCTGGGCATGGGCTTGCTCCAGCATGCGCAAGAGGCCCGGCGTGCCCACCGAGCGGCCGCCGACCACGGCCTGCAGATAGGGCATGGGCTTGCCGTCGGGCTTGAGGAAGAGGTTTTCGTCGGCCGCGGCCGGCGCGGTTTCGCGGCCATCAAAAGCCTGCACCTTGGCGCCGTCCCAGTGCAGCAAGAAGGCGCCGCCGCCGATGCCACTGGACTGGGGCTCAACCAGGGTCAAGACCATCTGCACAGCGATCGCCGCATCGAGCGCGCTGCCACCGGCCAGCAGGATCTCGCGGCCGGCATCCGAAGCCAGGGGGTGGGCGGCGGCCACGGCGAAATGGGCGCTGGCCTGGGCCTGCTTGGCCGTCCAGCCGCTGGCGGACTCGGGCTGGATCAGATCGGGCGATGGGGGCTTGCCGGCCGGTGCCAGGGCATCGGGCGTGGCGCAGGCGGCCAGCGCCAGCAGGGACAGCGAGGCCAGCACGCGCAGGGGCAGCGCCAGCCGCAGGGGGCGAAAACGACGTGGGAGCATGAGCGAGCGATCGGACAACGATCGAAAAGATGGAGACAGGGCGAACCCGTCGATCCTAGTCCAGCCGCCGCCCGAGCCTCAGAGGAAGAATCCCAGGTCTTTTTGCGTGTAGTTGGCGATCTGGGGCATGACACGGCTCAGGTCGCTGGCCGGCACGCCCATCCAACCGGCCAGGGTGGCGCCCAGCTGATCGACCGAGCTGGTGGGCAGCAAGCGGCCCTGGCCGACATCGTCCGGCCCGTTGACCGCCACCACCGGGGCCTGGCCCCAGAAGCGCCCGCCCTTGACCGCGCCGCCCAGCACGAAGTGATGGCTGCCCCAGCCATGGTCGGAGCCATCGCCATTGCTGGTCAGGGTGCGACCGAAATCGCTGGCAGTGAAAGCGGTGACCTGGTTGGCCACGCCCAGCTCCACCGTGGCGTCGTAGAAACTGCCGAGGGCCTCGGAGACCTTGCGCAGCAGGCCCGGGTGTTGGTCGGGCAGGAAATCATGCAGATCGAAGCCGCCGATGGAGACGAAAAACACCTGGCGCTTGGCGCCCATGCTGCTGCGCGCGGCAATCATCTTGGCCACCATCTGCAGCTGGGTGGCCAGGCTGTTGGTGGTGTCGAAGACCGTGTTCAGGGCCGGCAAGGTGTTCAGGGCCGAGGCGACGATGGCCTGAGCATTGACCGAGCGGCTGACCACGCGGTTGAGCTCCTGTTCCATCCAGTGGCTGCGTTCGGCCGTGATCAAGCTGCGCAGTGCATCGGCGCAGGCCTGCGAGCCGTAGAGCGGCCGCGTAACGCCGTTGATGGCGACCGCACCGCTGGTCGACATCTGGTACTGCACCGCCTGCTGTCCGGCCATGAAGACCGCATTGCCCGAGACATTGATGCAAGTGAAGGTGGCGTTGCCGTTGGCGCTGAGAAACTGGTCGCCCAGGCGACCGCCCCAGCCGGAGATGGCGCCTTCGGGCGTGCTGGCCTGCCAGATGCTGGACTGGTCGTTGTGCGAGAACAGCTTGGGCGGCAGGGGCACGCTCTGCGCCTTGTACTGCGCCAGGGTGGTGGGTTGGACCAAGGGGCCGACATTGAGCAGCACGCCGAGCTTGCCCGCGTCAAAAATCGTCTTCAGCCGCGCCATCTGCGGCGACAGCGCCATCTGCCGTGCATCGGGCAGGGCCACACGCGGCGCCAGCGCCGTGGCGGCCAGCTGGTCGCGCGGGATGGCGAGGGTCTGGCGTATGGTCTGGTAGGCCGTGTGGCTGGGCGCGTCATAGGGAATGACGGTGTTGCCGTAGTCATTGCCGCCGTAGAGAAACACGCAGACCAGGGCCTTGTAGTCGTTCGGCGCCGTCTGCGCCGCGGCTTCACCCAAGGCAGCCAGATTGAGGGCCCAGGGCGCGGCTGCGCCGGCCACGCCGAGGGCGGAGGCGCGGCGCAGAAACTCGCGGCGTTGCAGGGTCGGGAGGCGGTGAACCGATGTCATGGCGGGTTCTTTCTTTTTCACGCTCTCGCGTCACTTCTGGATCAGGTACTCTGGGCTGGCCATGACCAGGAGGATGGCGGCCTGCACACGGTTCAGCTTGCCGGCATCGCTGCTGGCATTGATGGTGGCCACCGCGGTGGCGATGGTGTTGGCCGTGGCGGGGCTCAAGCCACCGCCAGCCAGCAGCAAGGCCACACGCTGCACCAGGGCCGGCGCATCGGCCGCCAGCGCCAGCTCGGCCGTGTAGCTGGGCTTGACCTCGCCCGTGCCGTTGGCGATCACGCTCTGCATGTAGTTGAGGTAACCGGCCACCGTGCTCTCGTTGCAGAGCTGGAACTCGGGCGCGGTGATCTGGGCCGTGCCCAGCTGCGAGTTGGGCGGCACATAGCCGGGCCGGAAGAAGTTGAACACCGAGGGGCTGCGCAGCGGGCTCTGGCCCAGGCGGCTGGCCGGGTTGCTCAGATCGCCGATGTTCCAGAGCTCGGTGGGCGAGTTGACGCCAAAGCTGCGGCCCCACTGGATGAAGCGCTGCACCGGCTCACGCAGGCGGCCGCTGGAGGGCGAGCTGCCGGGCGTGCGCGCTTCGCTGTCCAGCAGCACCGCGCGGATCACCGCCTTGAGGTCGCCGCGCTGACCCTGGCCGTTGTTGTTGAACACGGCCGCCACCCGCTGCACATAGGCCGGGCTGGGGTTGGACGCGACCAGGCGCTGGATCAGCTGGCGGCTGAAGAAGGGGCCGACATTGGCATGGTTGGCCAGGGTGTCGAGCGCGATCTTGAGCGCCTCCGGCCCGGTGGCCGAGGCCGGCACATCGACCGACAGCACCTTCTTGGGCCCGACCGAAAAACGCGCCGCCAGATGCACCATGGGCTTTTTCATGAAAGCCGGGTCGGTGACGCTGGCGCCATCGAACTCCCAGCCGGTCAGCACCCGTGCCAGTTCGCTGATCTGGGCCTGGGTGTAGGTGTCCTTGGGCTTGCCCGCGGCATCGAGCACGGGCGTTCCATCAAGCTTCAGCTCGACCAGGCCAATGGTGAAGAGCTGCATCAGCTCGCGCGCATAGTTCTCGTCGGGCACCCGACCGGAGGCGGCGTCTTCCTTTTTGTTGCCGCGCATATTGAGGTAGACGCCCATGGCGTTCGACAGGCTGACGCCCTCGATCAGCTCGCGGAAGGTCCCGAAGGCACGCTGCTCCAGCATGTCCACATAGGCCGCCACCGCAAAGCCTGGCCAGCTGATCGGCAAGCCGGCCATGGAGACCACGAAGATCTCCGACAGGGCCAGCACCACTTTCTGGCGCAGCGGGTCGGGCGAGCTCAGCAGCTTGCGCCAGAGCGTGTTGTCCACACCGCTGAAATTATTCTTGTTGGCCTCAATCGCATAGCCCTTGGCGACCATCCAATCAAAATGCCCCTGGCTGCCCGTGGCCGCGAACTGCTCATCGAGCCAGGCGCTGTAGCCCTGGGCCTGCACCTTGCTGATCTCGGCCGTGCTGGCCGCAAAGCCCGCCTGGGCCAGAAAACGCGCGGCCTCAGCCTCGGACGGCGGCGCCGGTGGGGGCGCTGGAGGCGGTGCGGGCGTGGGAGCTGTGCCGCCCTCCCCGCCACCGCCACCGCCACCACCGCAGGCGCTCAGCCCGGCCGCGGCAGTCAAGGGCAAGAGGCCGGACACCGAAGCCAGCCCAGGCGCAGATGCAGCAGGCTGGGGAGCAGGAAGGGGCGAGGAGGCTTCAGCGCCCAGGGCGCGCAGGTCCTCGGTCAGCAATTCGGGATGATCGGCGACAGGCATCATGGCGGCACACAAAGTAAGAGGCGGGTCAGTGTCTGCCTGGCACTCTAGCCGCGCATGCCCGTACGTTCGGGCCCAAAACGGCTGGGCTTGCAAGCAAATGTTGCCGCCAGCCCATGCCGAGCTCGCCGGCATGAAATACGACCGGAAGCCGATCCATCAAGCACGCGCGCCAAAAGAAAAAGGCCGGTGAACACACCGGCCTTCTGACAAGCGCTCGGGGCCTGCAGCCCCAGGCGCGCCCGCCTCAGAGCAGCGGCACGCCCGTCTTGCTCTGCACCTCGTCGCGCGTCACGCCCTCGGCCAGCTCGACGAGCTTGAGGCCCTCGGGCGTCACGTCCATGACGGCCAGGTCGGTGATGATGCGGTTGACCACGCCCAGGCCGGTCAGCGGCAGGGTGCATTGGGGCAGGATCTTGAGGTCGGTCGTGCCGTCCTTCTTGCGCGCCACATGCTCCATCAGCACGATCACGCGCTTGACGCCGGCCACCAGGTCCATGGCGCCGCCCATGCCCTTGACCATCTTGCCCGGGATCATCCAGTTGGCCAGATCGCCCTTC
>Ga0187843_10001056_pt1 | contig 17875 bp, 12 predicted proteins | sample SpaLakP09_SKY_43_FD_134516 | JGI IMG/M metagenome (GOLD analysis project Ga0187843, IMG submission 134516) | Oligotrophic lake water microbial communities from Sparkling Lake, Wisconsin, USA - SP09_SKY_43 | ecosystem: Environmental > Aquatic > Freshwater > Lake | place: USA: Sparkling Lake...
CACAACGAAGAGGGTAAATAGCGTACCAATCGATAGGCCAGTAAAGATCACAATGCCCATAGACTGACGGCCCGCAGCACCAGCACCAGAAGCAATTACCAGGGGAACAACGCCTAAGACCATTGCAGCAGTCGTCATCAAGATCGGGCGTAGGCGCACACTACTAGCCTCGACGATGGCATCTAACTTACTACGGCCAGCTTCTTGTAGCTCATTGGCAAATTCGACAATCAAAATACCATGCTTACTAATTAAACCCATCAAGGTAACTAGTCCAACTTGGGTATACACATTAAGAGTAGTAAATCCAAGATTAATAAAGATGAGCGCGCCGAATAATGCAAGTGGTACTGAAACTAAAATCACGATCGGATCACGGAAGCTCTCAAACTGGGCAGCTAATACTAAGAACACGATCAAGATTGCAAAGAACATGGTGACCAAGAAACCGCCTGACTCGGCCATAAACTGACGTGATGGGCCTGCATAGTCCATGGTGTAACCGCTGGGCGCAACCTCTTTCAAGCTCTGACGCATAAACTCCAATAAATCTGCCTGAGAAATAAATGGAGTACTCACGCCAGCTATGGTTGCAGAGTTCAGCTGCTGAAAGTGATTAATTGATTGCGGAACTACTTTTTGTTTAATGGTTGCAATCGTCCGCGCCTGAATCATCTGTCCGCTAGGAGTGCGAATGTAGTAATCCAAGATCTGATCAGAGTTTAGGCGATCCACTTGCTTGACCTGAGGGATGACGCGATAAGAGCGCCCAGCTACAGAAAAGTAATTGACATAGCCGCCACCTAAAGCTGCTGATAGAGCACTGCCAACCTGTTGCTGAGTCATTCCCAATGCCGCAACTTTTTCACGATCAATTACTAAAACATCTTGGGGCTTATCAATCTTCAAATCTGAATCGACATAGAAGAAGTTACCGCTACGACGAGCTTTATCAAGCACAGCCTGAGATACTTCATTGAGTAATTCATAAGACTCAGTGGTATTAATCACAACCTGCACTGGAAAGCCCTGGGCGCCCGGCAAAGCTGGGAACTGAAAGGCAGCTACACGAGCACCAGCAATCGTATTCCACTTATTCTGCATATCTTGTTGGAACTTCGTAGCATTACGACTGCGTTGATCCCAATCCTTTAGCAGTACACCACCAAAACTACTGGTAGGACTGGTAATCTGGAACATCTGCTCATACTCTGGCTCTGCTGCTGATATTTGGTAAATTTGATCGGCATAGGTCTGCATCTGATTCACCGTACTATTAGGCGGCCCTGAAGCCGACATCAAGACAATGCCTTGATCCTCAGTTGGCGCCAATTCAGCTCTAGCAGTAGAATAAAGGTAAGCAACACCACCTAGCAAAATCACACCCATCACAATAATGACCTGCCAAGTACTTAAGAGCTCACGTAAGATTGTTTGATAGCTGTGATGTACTTTTTCAAAGACAAGATCAATCTTCTGCACAAAAGAGGATGCCTCTTGCTCTTCAGTAAAGATCCGGGAGCACATCATTGGAGACAGCGTTAACGCAATCAGTCCCGATACCGCCACCGCACTTGCCAAGGTAAATGCGAACTCAGTGAACAGTGCGCCAGTTAAACCACCCTGAAAACCAATGGGAATGTATACAGCAATCAAGACAATCGTCATTGCTAAGATGGGTCCACCTAATTCGCGAGCAGCAATTAAGGATGCCTCTAATGGAGACTTGCCTTCTTTCATATGGCGGTCTACGTTCTCCACCACAATGATGGCGTCATCCACCACTAGACCAATCGCAAGAACTAGAGCGAGTAATGTAAGCAAGTTAATGGAGTAGCCCAATACCTGCATCAGGAAAAATGTGCCGATCAAAGAAAGTGGCATTGCGATAACAGGCACAGCAACTGCTCGGGCACTTCCCAAAAACAAGTAAATCACTAGGGTGACGATGAGCAGCGCCTCTAGTAAGGTGGCAACCACTTCATCAATCGAGGTAGTAATAAATTTCGTGGAGTCATAAACCACTTTGCCAGAAATACCTGTCGGTAACTGCTGCTGAATACCTGGGACTGCAGAACGTACGCGAGCGGCAACATCTAATAAATTGGCTTGTGGCGCTACTTTAATGGCAATAAATACAGACTTCTTGCCACTAAAAGCAACATTGACGCTGTAGTCCTCAGAGCCCATGCTGACGCTGGCAACCTGATCCAAATACACAATATTGATGCCATCTTTTTTGATGACCAATTTGCGAAACTCATCAAGCGTATGTAAATCAGTACCCGCCACTAAGTCCACAGCAACCATATCACCCTTGGTACTACCCACTGCTGATAGGTAATTATTGGCAGCCATTGCGCTATACACGTCATCCGCACCTACTCCAAGACCAGCCATCTTCTCGCGATCAAGCCAGGCGCGAAGAGCAAATTTTCTACCGCCAGTAATTTCAGCATTCTGTACGCCGTCAATCGAATCGAGCTTTGGCTTGACAACGCGTAATAGGTAATCCGTAATTGCATTGTTGGGGATCTCATCACTATAAAATCCCATATACATCGCTGCAGTTGACTGACCAATTTGTACTGTCAATATGGGTTGCTGTGCTTGGGGTGGCAGTTGATTCTTAACCGAGCTAATCTGCGTCTGAATCTGTGTCAACGCTGCATTGGAGTCATAGTTCAGCTTTAAGGTGGCTGTAATGGTAGAGAGGCCACTCACACTCGTCGACGATAAGTAGTCAATACCCTGAGACTGCGCAATTGCAGTCTCGAGTGGCTGCGTAATAAATCCCGCAATAGTTTCTGGATCAGCGCCATAGTACGCAGTCGTAATGGTAACGATTGCATTTTGTGTTTGCGGATACTGATTAATGGGTAAAGACCCAACCGCCTTCAAGCCAAACACCAAGACAAGCGCACTCACTACTAGCGAGAGCACGGGCCTGCGAATGAATAGATCGGTCCAATTCATTGAGGACTTATTCCTGTGGCTGAGGGTTTGGAGAATTCGATGGCTGAACCTTGTTATTCACAATGAGTGGTGTGCCATTCTTCAACTTAAGCTGCCCACTAGTCACTACAGTTGCGCCCTCTTCAATACCCTTCAGAATCGCTACTTGGTCGCCACGGGTGGGACCTGTGGTCACAAAGACCTGCTGTGCTTCAAGCGCAGGCTTACCTTGTTTATCTTTCTTGCCTGTTGGCTTAGCAATAAACACTGTCGAGCCATAGGGGTTATAGGTCACAGCAGTCTGTGGCAAAGTGAGTAACTTTACTTCATCACCTAACTTGAGATTGACGTTAGCAAACATACCCGGCAAGATCTTTTTATCTGGGTTGGCCAGTTGCGCCTCAACCTGAATATTTCGGGTGTTGGCATCGATCTTCGGACTGACTGCAGTTACCTTGCCAGTAAAGCTCGCATCTTTAAATGCATCGGTCGTCACAACAATCTCTTGCCCAACCTGAATTTGCGCTGCATTACTTTGCGGCAAGTTAAAGTCTACAAAAATCGGGTCTAAGGTTTGCAGGGTTATCAATTTGTCACCAGGATTTACAAACTGGCCGGGGTTAATCATCACAATACCAACACGCCCAGTAAAGGGGGCTTTTAAATTCTTCTTAGCAACTAAAGCGGTTTGTTGCTCAACCTGAGCTTGCTTAGATGCAGCATCTGCTTTACTGGTATCAAATACATTTTTACTAATCGCCTGAATTTCTAGCTGCTGTCTGTCGCGCTCATTAATGACCTTAGCCAAATCTGCTAGCGCCTTTAGGGAGCTTAATTGAGCTACATCAGATGCATCATTGAGCTTAATCAGCAACTCCCCTTCTTTTACATCCATCCCTGATTTAATGGGTACAGCTTGTACAAGACCACCGATTTCAGTACTGAGCTCAACACCTCTGTAGGCACGTATATTTCCTACACTAGAGAGCTTAGGCTGCCATTGTGTAGAAGTCACTGCCAATGTCGATACCGTTGCGGGAGGTAATCCCATGTTAGAAACAAAATACTTAATCATGAAAGCCTTGAGCTGATTAAAGCCAAAAATTAATCCAAGCAACAAAAATACAGCGCATAACATGACGGTCATGCGTCGACGTAATGGCGTCATCGCTTGTAGCTTGGCATAGGCCTTGGTTTTCATAAAACGATCGCGTGGGCGCAACTTTTGCCCAATACCTAGCCAAAGCGCCTTTGTCTTTTCCCAAAGTACATTCAATTTCTCGCGCAGCTTCCACTCTTTCGCCTTAGCAAGCATCCAGGTCCACAAGGCCACTGCAGTAGCGGTTACTTTGGTTTTAATTATTTCCAGAAGTTTCATTTTGATCTTTATTCGCTATGGCTTTTGGTTGAAAGGCTGGGCCGGTGCGATTCCACCAACCGCCGCCTAATGCTGCAAATAGTGCTGCTGAATCGGAGAACCGCGTTGCTTGCGCTGAAACCGATTTGACTTTAGCAATTTGGTATTGATTTTGATAATAGAGAACTGCCAGATAACTCGCGGTTCCTAATTTATATTGCTGCTGAACTAAATCCAAAGTTTCGTAAGCGTAGCGCTCTGCATCAGATGCCGACTTTAAGGCTTGAGCGCCAGTCTCTAAAGCGCGTAATGCATCGGCTACTTCCTGAAATGCTTTAAGAACCGTTGCTTGATATTGATAAACAGCTTGCTCGTAATTGGCTAGAGCGCCGCGACGTTGCGCTAACAACTGCCCGCCCTGAAAGAGTGGCTGGAAGATGCCACCAGCAACTGACCATAAAGTAGCATTAGGCCCAAAAAGCGCATTACTTGTTAAAGCTGCAGAGCCAATGGCGCCCGTAATATTAAATTGTGGCAATAAGTTTGCAGTCGCGACACCAACTAAGGCATTTGTTGCTTTCAGTTGCGCTTCAGCTGCACGTACATCTGGCCGCTGACGTACTAGACTTGATGGCAGTGACAGTGGCAACTTCTCTGGTAAATGCAAAGACTTCAAATCAAACTTAGCGATATTGGCATTACTAGGCAATTCACCAACCAAGACTGCCAACTGATTGCGCGTGAAGGAAAGATTGCGCTCGTAGGTAAATAAATCTACTTGAGAGTTAGCTACTAAAGTTCTTTGCGAGGTGACGTCAACCTTAGAAACCGTTCCGATTGCTAGTTGCTTTTCTGTAACCTCGGCTAAATTAGTTTGTGCTTTGAGAATTTCTTCAGTGGCTTGCATCTGAGCTCGCAGTGCTGCCTCGCGTACTGCTCCTGTCACAATATTGGCAGTTAAAGATAGATATGCACCCTCTAACTGAAACTGTGCAATCTCTGCCCGTGCTCTAGCGCCTTCTACCGCACGGCGGGCACCGCCAAAAACATCCAACTTGTAAGTAACATTAACTGAAGCGTTATACAAATTGTAGGTATCGGATCCAAAAGGTAGGCCATAGATTGCAGCGGGTTGCAACTGTCGTGTAGCGCCCCCATTCAAGCCAATAGCCGGGAAATACTGTCCGCCAATTTGCGCGCTAACATTTTCTTGGCTTGCGCGCAACGCTGCATCAGCAGCGCCCAAATTCGGATTTTGCTGCAAGGCTTTTTTGATAAGAATATCTAACTCAGGAGACTTAAACAATTCCCACCACTGAGCTTCAATATCCGCACCAGCAATAAACTCCTGGTCAGTCCCACCAGAAACTCCCGGCGCAGTTGCCAAATTCTTAGAGAGAGTGGTCTCGGTATAGCTAGAAGTATTAGGTGCGTCTGGTTGCTTAAAGTCAGGACCCACCGCACACGCAGAGAGAAGCCCCGCAGAAAGTAGCGAGGTCAAACGCAACATAGAGAAATCTTTTGAATAAAACATGAAGGGGAACAAATATCCTTTTCTACAAGTAATATTTGAACACACTTTTATAAACTAGTATTTGTAACACCTTGATTTAAATAATAAATTTTGTACATAGCTAAGTGTAGAAGTCAAATAAAATTTTTACTCTTAAGGGACATTATCAGTGAGTAATTTTTCCAAAGCTTCCGCTATTGAAATCCTGCATCGCCTGAGTGATTTCTTCCTTAGTATTCATGACAAAAGGGCCGTATCCCACAATCGGCTCATCGATAGGCTCTCCGCTAAGTAATAAGGCAATGGAGTCTTCCAAAGTATTGAGCTGAATATCTTGACCCTGGCTACTAAACATCAGCATTTGAGCGTCCTTAGCTACTACGCCATCACCAGCCTCAACAGCGCCCTTGAGCACTATGAGGGAAGTATTCCAGCCTTCATGAGTGGCAATGGTTGCCTTACCTTTCCGCAATTTCAGATCAATGACATTCATTGGTGTAAAGGTATGTGCGGGACCCATATGGCCATCGAAGTCTCCGGCAATGATGCGTGCGAATCCTGCACCATGCTTTAGTTCAATATTAGGAATCTGCTGATCCAGAATAGCTTGATAAGCCGGCTTAGTCATTTTGAGATTTGCGGGCAAGTTAACCCAAAGCTGCACCATATCCAAAGTGCCGCCATTTTTAGCAAAGCCTTCTGCATGAAACTCCTCATGCAAGATACCTGAGCCAGCAGTCATCCACTGCACATCTCCAGGTCCAATTACGCCGCCCTGCCCTGTGGAATCTTTATGTGCTACTTCACCTTTATAAACAATGGTGACCGTTTCAAAACCGCGATGGGGATGTGAGCCCACACCTTTGCGCTCTGTCGTTGGGGGGAACTCTGCTGGGCCTGCGTAATCGAGCATCAAAAATGGACTCATTTGCTTCCCCAGGTCTTGATAAAAAAATAAAGTGCGCACTGGAAAACCGTCACCGACCCAGTGGCCTTGATCATTACCCCGAATACCGATGACTTTTTTCATGTTTTCCCAATGAGAGTAATGCTTGCTTTGTTGTTACTTTTTAATGCGCTCGAGGGATTACTCTACGGTAACACTCTTAGCCAAGTTCCGTGGCTTATCGACATCCGTACCCAAAGCGCAGGCAGTGTGATACGCCAAAAGCTGTAAGGGGACTACATGCAGGATTGGGGAGAGATTGCCATAGTGCTCAGGTAAACGAATGACGTTAATACCCTCGCTGCTGGTGATATCAGTATTTTGATCAGCAAATACATATAGCTTGCCACCGCGTGCTTTAACTTCCTGCATATTAGACTTAAGCTTTTCCAGCAGGTCGTCCTTGGGGGCTACAGTCACTACTGGCATCCTCTCAGTAACGAGTGCAAGTGGGCCATGCTTTAACTCACCAGCCGGATATGCCTCAGCATGAATATAGGAAATCTCTTTAAGTTTGAGAGCACCCTCAAGTGCAATCGGATAGTGCATGCCACGACCCAAGAACAAAGCATTTTCACATTTAGCAAACGCCGTGCTCCATGCCATGATCTGCGGCTCAAGCGCTAAAACTGCGTGCAAAGCTTTTGGCAAATGGCGCAACTCTCTTAAAAGCGCTTTCTCTTTCTCTAGACTTACCATACCTGCACGCTTGGCTAGTGAGACCGCCAATAGATATAACGCGACCAACTGAGTTGTAAAAGCTTTGGTAGAGGCAACACCAATCTCAGTGCCAGCCTTAGTTAAAAAGTTCCAGTGGGTCTCACGAACCATAGCACTACTAGCAACATTACAAATAGCCAAGGTGTATTGATGGCCTAGAGCTTGCGCATGACGCAAAGCCGCCAAAGTATCCGCAGTTTCACCAGATTGGGACACCACTACGATTAATGTATCAGGATTAGGAACGGATGTGCGGTAGCGGTATTCACTGGCAATTTCTACTTGCGTCGGAATGCCAGCCAATTCTTCTAGCCAATACTTCGCAACACAGGCGGAGTAATAGCTTGTGCCACAGGCCAAGATCAAAATTTGATCAAACTTTTTCCATTCCTCAGGATCGGCATTAAAGAGTTCTGGGCCAAAGTGAGCGATATTGGCAAGCGTATCGCCAATCGCTCTAGGTTGCTCAAAGATTTCTTTTTGCATGTAATGCTGATAAGGGCCTAGGTCTACAGAATCTGCCTGAGCAGGCATTGCCTTATGCTCTCTTTGAACAGTCTTACCAGCTTGATCAATGATCTCAAGGCTATCGGCCTTTAGAACAGTGATATCACCCTCTTCCAGATACATCATCGAATGAGCACGACCTGCGAGCGCTAGCGCATCAGAAGCGAGAAAATTTTCATGATCGCCAAGAGCAACAACTAATGGAGACCCAACGCGTGCGCCTACCAACACATCTGGACGATCTTGCGCAATGACCCCAATAGCATAAGCGCCATGTAAGCGTGGCAATACTGATCTAACTGAAGTCACTAAATCTGCTTGCTTGCCAGACATATAAGATTGATGAATTAAATGTGCAATAACTTCGGTATCTGTTTCAGAAGAAAATATATAACCGGCAGCCTTGAGTTCGGTACGAAGTGTTTCGTAGTTTTCAATAATGCCGTTATGAACTACGGCGATTAATCCACCAGAGATATGTGGGTGAGCATTTTGTGTATCTGGCTTGCCGTGAGTTGCCCAACGGGTATGCGCAATACCTAAGGTGCCATGAAAATCTTTGCCCTGCTCTGCTAATTCAGAAACTCGAGCAGTAGTGCGAGCTCGCTTAATCAGATGCTGCGGATCATCGCCATTAATGACTGCAAAGCCACAGGAATCGTAGCCACGATACTCAAGCCGACGAAGGCCTTCAATCAACACGTCAACAATATTCTTACGCGACACTGCACCAACAATTCCGCACATTATTTTTTAACCTTTACGGATTTTTGGGTAGCAACTTTTTTTACTGGACGCTGCCACTGCAAGGAAATCTGCTTAGCACGTGATACTGTTAACTGGTTAGGAGGCGCATCCTTTGTTAAGGTGGTACCGGCACCTAAAGTGGCACCACGTCCAACGCGGACCGGGGCAACCAATTGAGTATCAGAACCAATGAAGACATCATCCTCAATAATGGTTTGGTGTTTATTCACGCCATCGTAATTGCAGGTAATCGTACCGGCACCGATATTGACTCTAGCGCCGACAATCGAATCACCCACATAGGCTAAATGATTCGCTTTACTGTTTGCGGCGATCTTGCTGTTTTTTACTTCTACAAAATTGCCGATATGAACGTCATTGGCTAAATCAGCGCCTGGACGTAAACGCGCATAAGGTCCTATCAGTGAATTTGCGCCAATCTTGGCATCATCAATATGGCTATATGGATGAATAGTGACACCCTTACCAATCACACTATTGCGAATAATGCAGTAAGGACCCACTTTTGTACCGGCAGCTAAAGTGACACAGCCTTCGAATACACAACCTACATCAATAAAAACATCAGAACCACACTCCAGCGTTCCACGAATATCAATACGCGCTGGATCAGACAGAGAAACGCCGGCGTCCATTAATACATTCGCTTGATTGAGTTGGTGAACTCGCTCAAGCGCAGCTAACTGATCGCGACTATTAACGCCAACAATCTCATATTCTGCATCCGCTTGTGAGGTACGAATAGGTACACCATCTTTAACAGCCATCGCAATCACATCGGTTAAATAGTATTCACCTTGAGCATTGCTGGCACGCAAAGCCTTCAACCACTTTTTTAGTGAGTTGGTCGGTAGCACCATAATGCCGGTATTAATTTCTTGAATACGCTTTTGTTCAAGTGTTGCATCTTTTTCTTCAATAATGGCTTTTACTGAGCCATCAGTATCACGCACGATACGACCATATCCAGTTGGATTACTGAGATGTTGGGTGAGGAGCGCCAGAGCAGAGTCTTGACCACGCACACCATCGGCCAATCTAGCTAATGCAGAAAGCGTCTTTTTACTTGTGAGGGGCACATCGCCATAAAGAACCAAAGTAGGCTCTTTTAAATCCAATTGAGGTAAAGCTTGTAATAAAGCATGACCCGTACCTTTTTGCTCTGCCTGAAGAACAGTACTCACTTTATTAAAGCGAGGATCTTGCTCGCCAGTGATCTGGAGGAATTGCTTTACATCAGCAGCGCCATGACCCACCACGACGATTGGGCCAGTTTTTGTATTCTTACCCTGTAAGCCCAGAGCCGTATTGAGAACATGCTGAAGAAGCGGTTTCCCGGCCAAGGTTTGGAGAACCTTGGGTAATGCGGATTTCATCCGCTTTCCCTGCCCAGCAGCCAAAATAACGATGTTCATAAAGAGGGATTATAAGACCCCTGAATGAGTGTTCCACAGGCTAATTCATCGATTTCCGTCTCGTCAATTGCCTTATCGCCAGCTGATCTAGCGGCAATGCCAAATAACTCAGTAGAGATCTCTAGGTTTTTGAAATCAAAGGCCCCGCCATCCATTAAATGAGAAGGGACAATATGGTGCATTGAGCGAAATAGATTCTCGACGCGCCCAGGGTGCTTCTTCTCCCATTCGCGCAACATGTCTTTCATAGCGCCACGCTGTAAATTCGGCTGACTGCCACACAGATTACATGGAATAATCGGGAAATTCATGTCTACAGCATAACGTTCCAACAATTTTTCTGGAACGTAAGCCAAAGGACGAATCACAATGTGTTTACCGTCGTCAGAACGCAGTTTTGGTGGCATCCCCTTGAGTTTGCCTGCAAAGAACATATTTAACAGTAATGTTTCCAGAATGTCATCGCGGTGATGGCCTAGAGCAATTTTAGTAGCGCCTAACTCATCTGCAACACGATATAAGATGCCACGACGCAATCGAGAGCACAGTCCGCAAGTAGTTTTGCCTTCAGGAATAACGCGCTTCACAATACTATAAGTGTCTTGGTTTTCAATATGAAACTGAACGCCTAGCGCTTTTAAATAGTTTGGCAAAATCTCTGCCGGAAATCCTGGCTGCTTTTGATCTAAATTGACAGCAATAATTTCAAAATCGATTGGGGCACGTTCGCGTAACTTCAAAAGAATGTCGAGCATGGCATAGCTATCCTTACCACCCGACAAACATACCATGACTTTATCGCCATTTTCGATCATGCCAAAATCACCAATCGCTTGACCAATCAAGCGACATAGTTTTTTCTCAAGCTTGTTTTCTTCGAAGACGACTTTGCGAATATCACTCATGGCTATTCAATTCTTTTCTAAATACTTATCTTTATGTCTGCTTGAAACGAAATACCTCAACACCGACTGAGTGGCAATCAGGGTATACATCTGGCTTGGCCGTGCTTACACGAGCAGCAATCACTTTAGGATGTAGCAACATCGCAGTCACAATGTCATCACAGAAAGTTTCTTGCAAATGAATATGTCCCTGAGAAGACCGAGCCTTAATGGTTTCTCGCATAAAGTCATAATCAACCACCTCTTCTAATAAATCTTTAGAGGGAGTGTTCATAGTGAGAGGAATATACAGATCTACATTAAGGATGACGCGCTGCTCAGCCTTCTTCTCAAAATCATGAACACCAATATTGATATAGATTTCATAGTCGCGTAGGAACAAGCGGCGGCAATCAGCAAGTGCTGGATGAGAAAGAATGGCATGCATAAATGGTGTATTAACTCTTTCTTTTTTAACTCTTTTTTATTGAATTGCTCAGTTTGTTTTAAACATCACATCACGTGAAGATGGCAGTAGGTGTTGTCCGCCATCCACATATAAGGTCGTACCAGTAATTGCATTTGAACTTGCCAAAAATATTGCTGCTTTGGCAATATCGCTTGGTGTTGAAGATTTCCCTAAGGGCGTCATTTGATGAGCCTTAGAAAATCCTGCTTTAGTTTGATCGCCCGAAGTGAGGGTAATGCCAGGAGCCAAACCTGCCACTCTTAAGTGAGGGGCAAAATCTACTGCCAATAATTCAACCGAAGTGAGAAGTGCCACTTTAGATAATGTATAGGACAAATAATCTGGATTGAGATTAATCAATTTTTGATCGAGCAAATGGATCACTGAGGGAATAGATGGATCTGTGTCAGCTAATCTTTTCGCCTTATGCTTTTGATGTTTGAACATCAATTGAGACAACAAGACTGGTGCAGCTAAATTGACTTGCATATGGTCCTGCAAACTCCGACTATTCAACGGGGTATCTGAATTGGCGCGATCGTATTCAAAGATCGAAGCGCTGTTGACTAAGCATTCCAAATTATTGAACTCAGCGACAACTGAACTGAACAGAGAATTAACTTCTACTTCGCTGGCGAGGTCGGCCTTAAATGCCACAGCCTTACGCCCCAACTTCTGAATTTCAGCTACGGTAGCTTGCGCATCCATTTCTGACTGCCCATAATGAATCGCTACATCCCAGCCCTGGCGTGCAAATTCCAAGGCAATGTCTCGACCTAGACGCTTAGCGGCGCCGGTCACTAAAACTGCTTTATTTTTCTGAGGTTGTGGGTTTGAACTCAAGTTCACTTAAATTCTCTTAGACTAGCGAGCTATGGATATTACCTTGACCAGCCTTGAAACAACTCATACAGAGCTTCTGAAGCAAAAAATAATGGCAGAAATCGCCTCCCAGGGGGGCTGGATGCCGTTTTCAAGATATATGGAAATGGCCTTATATGAGCCTGGAATGGGTTATTACAGTGCTGGCGCCCATAAATTAGGTGCCGGTGGAGATTTCACAACTGCACCTGAGATCTCCCCTTTATTTGGCGCTGCCATTGTTGAGACCCTTTTACCTATTTTGGAAGGCCTCAAAGCCCTTAGCCTCCCCACCCAAATTCTAGAGTTTGGTGCTGGCACCGGAAAACTTGCAGAATCCATACTCACCCGATTACACGAGCTTAATTTCTATCTAGATTGCTACGACATCATCGAGATCTCACCAGATCTTGCCCACAGACAAGAAGAGCGTCTCAATCATCTTACCCAGAAGCTAAATCTATCTACTCAATGCAATTGGCTTAGTTCTTTACCTAGCAACTTCAAAGGCATTATCTTAGCCAACGAGGTGATTGATGCCATTCCTTGTGATGCCATCATTTATCGAAATGGCTTTTGGTATTGGCAAGGTCTTGCTGTCATGAATGGCAAACTCTCTTGGGCAACAGGAAAGCTTGTCGAACAATCTCTACTTCCAGAAGCATTGCTTGCTGGAAACTTTGCTGAGGGCTATGTCACTGAATTACACGCACCAGCAAATGCTTGGATGCGTCAGATAGCCCATCATCTCGATACCGGCCTCTTCCTCACTTTTGACTATGGCTTCCCTGAAGCAGAGTACTTCCATGCACAAAGGCTAGAAGGCACGCTCATGGCTCATCATTGCCATCATGCAATTCAAGATCCCTTCCACCTTCCCGGACTCTGTGATTTAACAACTCATGTAGAGTGGTCAGAGATTGCGCGTAGTGCTCTAGCGGAGAAAGTGGATGACGTCTATCTCAGTAACCAAGCAAGTTACTTACTTGATGCAGGTATAGGTGATATTGCTCTTGAGATTGGCGACCCCAGTAATCCAGAAACCTTTTTACCAATTTCAAATGCATTGCAAAAATTGCTATCTGAAGCTGAGATGGGTGAACTGTTCAAGGTCTTTGCATTCTCAAAGAAATTAAATGATGTATTACCAGACCATTCGCTAGAGGACTTGCCGGGCCTTAGGGCTAGGAATCGGCTCTAAGCTCTTAAATACTTAACGCTGTAGTAATGGCGGCTAATCTTGCGATATCTATTGCACTACGAATTCTTTCACCATTCGATCGGTCTTCCGCAGGGACGCCCATAATAATCTCTGCAGTGTTAAGTGATTGGGCTTTCTGAAGAGCATTGAGTGGCGTAGTCACATTTAAGCCAATCTGCTGAGCAAGTTTTAGCAAAGCATGCCCACGATCGGGCTTACGCCAAACATCCGCCCGATTAAACCAAGCCAATACCTCGACAGCTTGATATATGCCACCAAATTTATTGGCAGAGTTTTCAATCAACTGATTGAGCTCACTAAATATTTCACTAAAATCACGTATCTCGTTTGGCATACGGACATGCTCTGACCATGAGCGAATTTCACTAGCAGGCAAGTACATTAAACTCACTGCGCATCGATCATCTAAGCGACTATCGGCTGCATGTAAATGGGCAACTAACAGCTCGCGGTATCCTTCTTGAGCCAAGTTGATTGTGAGTGCAGATGGTAATAATGATTTTGCTGCGCCAGTATCCAGCAATACTTGAAACATCCGCATTGGCTTATTAGATATGAACCCTCTCGCTAACTCCTGCCAAATTCTTTCAGCCGAGAGCGCTGATAATTCATTCGATTGAACAATGGCCTTCAAAGCATTCATTGTTTCTGGCGCAACTGTGAAATCTGGAAAACGTGCTGCAAAACGGGCAATGCGTAATAACCGCAATGGATCTTCGGCAAATGCATCTGACACATGACGAAATACTCTGGCCGCTAAATCTTGCTGGCCATTGAACGGATCCAAAATTGGCCCAACCCATTGACCATCATCAGCCACTTCTTGCGCCATCGCATTGATCGTGAGATCACGGCGCTCTAAATCTTGCTCTAGAGTGACAGTCGGGTCGGCATAAAACAGAAAGCCTTTATAGCCTTTGCCGGTCTTACGCTCGGTACGAGCTAAGGCATATTCAGCTTGAGTTTCTGGGTGAAGAAATACAGGGAAGTCTTTACCAACTGGGCGGTAGCCTTGGGCGATCATTTCCTCTACGCTAGAGCCAACCACTACATAATCAATATCATGTACTGGCAGACCCATGAGGGTATCCCGAATGGCACCTCCAACTGCGAAGACCTTCATTTGCTTACTTCATGCCTTCTAATGTGCGACGACTAATACTAAATACTTTAGGCAAGGCATCTACCCTATCGAACGGCAAAATATTAGGCTGCTGCATTGATGCAATATTGTCACGTGACATTAAGGTCGGGACAGGCAGAAACTCAAACGCTAGGGCTTGCAAATAGCCCACAAATGCCGGCACAGGGATAATCGCACAGCTCGTATTTACCTTACGCGCAGCAAATGCCACAATCTCCTTCATGGTGTAAACGGTAGGCCCTACTAAATCATAAGATTGATGAATAGTTGACGGCATTTTGAGGGACTTTGTAAACGCAGTTGCCACATCATCAACACTCACGGGCTGAAACTGCGCACCATAGTTTGCTAGAGGCATTGCCGGAAATAGCTTAGTTAGTTTCGCAAATAAATTAATGAACTGATCTTGCGCACCAAAAATGACCGAAGGTCTAAAAATAGTCCAATCTAGATTGCTGGCTTTAACCGCGAGCTCCCCATCGCCCTTGCTTCGCTGATACATGGATGGACCTTTTGAGTCCGCACCTAAAGCACTCATGTGCAAATATCGTTTGAGGCCATTCATCTGCATAGCAGTAATGATATTTTTCGGAAGCGCAACATGAGCTGCCTGAAATACTTTCCCATAAGGCTCTGCGGGTTTGTCATGCAGTACTCCTACTAAATTAATGACAGCGCCGTCAGGTTTAATTCGCGAACAGAGCTCTTGTAGAGAATCAAACTCATGTACATCAGCATCTTCTAGGTGTACTTTAGGCAATAAGCGTAATTCTCGCGCAGCGGCCAAATGACGGGTGGGCAATAAAACAGAATATCCCTCTACTTGCAATTGAGCAGCTAGGACCCTTCCTACGAAACCGTTACCACCAATTAGCAGAATGTCATATTTCATAAAACTCCAGTGTCGTTTAAATACTAGGGTAGCTCAGATGCACTTGCTACTTTAGGTGTAATCACCCCCAAGCGCTGTTTTAAAGACTGTGATTGACCATGCATGACTGATGAATAATATGTTGCATTGGCAAGAACATTCTTCACATAAGTTCGCGTCTCATTAAATGGAATCGTTTCTGCAAAAATCGCACCCTCAGTTGGGCTGGTGAGTTTTTCACGCCAAGACTTTGAACGCGAAGGGCCTGCGTTATAAGCTGCTGATGCTAAAACCCAGGATCCGTCTAAATCCACCAACACCATATTTAGGTAATTACTTCCTAAGGTTAGATTGGTATTGGTATCTGTAAGTTTGTCATTGGTATACGAAGTCATGCCGATTTTCTTGGCTACATATTTTGCGGTATTGGGCATTACCTGCATCAAACCAGAAGCGCCGACCGAAGAGGAGGCATTCATGATGAAGCGAGATTCTTGACGAATCAATCCATAAGCCCAGGCCAGATTCAAATCGATTTGTTTTGCAATTGGGGAAAGCTCATCGCGATAAGGCGTTGGGTAGCGCAAGCTAAAGTCGTGCTCTTGTTTTGTACGATCTGCAGTATTAACAACACGATCATATAAGCCGATGCGCTTAGCGTATTCTGCAGAAGCCAGAAGCTGCTTATCGCTCATATTACGTAATTCCCAATTCCACTCGCGATTACCTTCGAAGCGAAGGTTCATGTTATAGAGACGCTCACCCCGAATAAATCCCTTACGATTAGACATCGCCTCGATTTCTGCCTCACTAACTTTGGTGCGCACTGGTATCTGATTCGATTTTCCAAGATCTTCGCGTGCCAATTGCCCATAGAAGTTGTACTGGTCAGCAATGAACTCAAGGCTCTCACGTGCCTTTTCATTTTGGCCATCCACCTTCAATGCACGTGCATACCAATAAGTCCAAGCAGGATCCTTACTCCGTACTACGGGCTTCATACCTTCAATGGCATTCTTAACTAAAGTCCAATCTTTCGCACGCAATCCTGCTCGTACTTTCCATTCTTGACCTTCGACAGAGAGAAGCTCATTGAAGCCCAATTCCTGCTGAAGTCGATACGCATCATCCGCATTGGGATCTAACTTCTTAGCCAAAAATTGACCAATCACACCCCAAGCAAGGGCTTGATTCTCTCTGCTATAACGTGATGCATTTTGTAAAAAATCTCGATATGCCCTTGCAGGATCTACTTTAGCTGCCTTGACAATATCAGCGATGGGATCATCACTACCTATGCGGCGTGACATCGTGTCAAAACCCATCTCACTAGCAGCACGGCCTATAGCCTTTGCTTCGCTCTGAGTCATGCCACCAGCGCTCACTAAGTCGGGGACTAACTCTTGGCAAGCCTGTCCAAAATAACGTGGGTCTAATAATATAGCTCGCGCATCAATACCCACCTTGCTTGGGTTTTCGCCTTGCGCTAACTTTGACTGCAGCGCATAGCACTTCACTTGAGTATCGTCATCTAAAACAAACTTGGGGTACTCAAGATCAAAGCGCGCCCAATCTTTGCGCTTGCCCAACACTAGCAGCCAATCATTGCGCATTCGATCTGCTAGAGCAGTCCCTTGATATTGATTCAAAAAAGATATCACCTGTGAGTCTGCATTGCTATCAGCCCGAGCACCTCCTGCGCTGTCAAATAGCTGGGGCTTAATGCGGAAATAGGCTACGTAATCATCGAAGGGATAATTGAAGAGACTTGCTGCTAAGGTTTGTGCACGAGGAAGATCATTTCTTTTGGCGGCTTCACGGAGCTCAATAAAAGTTCGATCGCCCTCAGTAATCTCAAAAGCAGAAATCCTGCTTTCTTTAGCAGGAATAGTTTTCTTAGATTTTTCTGCAGCAATACTAGGGGCGATAGCTAACAAGGCGAGAGATACAATCCCGCCTAGCATTTTTTGCCAACTTCTCAACCCATCAAACCTCTTTTTCACTGTTTAGCCCTATCGATTTACTATATCTCTTAATTTTCGCCTGATAATGCTCCATATGCACGGCAATTCTCCAAAATCGCTACGGCAGGACTTACTGGCCAATAGGAAACGGTTTGCAGCCAGCGAAAGCTATCAGGCTGCACAAGAGGCTATTGTGACTAGCCTTAGTCAATTTCTTACAGCTTACGATGCTCAGATTCAATCTGTAGCCTTGTATTGCCCGATTCAAGATGAACTTGA
>Ga0187843_10001057_pt1 | contig 17874 bp, 15 predicted proteins | sample SpaLakP09_SKY_43_FD_134516 | JGI IMG/M metagenome (GOLD analysis project Ga0187843, IMG submission 134516) | Oligotrophic lake water microbial communities from Sparkling Lake, Wisconsin, USA - SP09_SKY_43 | ecosystem: Environmental > Aquatic > Freshwater > Lake | place: USA: Sparkling Lake...
CGCAGCCAGCAGGAAGTGGCGGACATCCTGGCGCGCTATCCGGCAGGGGCGCAGGTGCGGGTGTATTACAACCCGGCCAAGCCGGCCGAAGCCTGTCTGGAAACCGGTCAGCACTGGACGGCCTGGGTGGGCAAGGCCATCGCGCTGCTGATCGTGGTGGTGGCCGCCGGTTTGCTGTGGCGCGGACAAAGCTGACGCGCGCAGGGGCAGACTCTGGCCATCCGGCTGCGGCCACCTTTGCCGCCAGGTTTTTCCATGCAAATCGACTGCCGTTCGGGATAAAGCAATTTATCCCCCCACCCGATTTAAGCCATAATGCCAGCAAAACCAAGCCGCATGGCACTTGCATCCGCGCCATGCCATAACAAGGGGAACGACTATGTTGGCCATTATCGGAGGCAGCGGCCTGGCCAAGCTGCCGATTCTGGAAGTGACCCATCGCCAGGTAGTGAGAACGCCGTACGGTGATCCATCCTGCGCGCTGACTTTTGGCCGCATCGGTCAGCAAAACGTGGTGTTCATCGCCCGCCACGGCCATGGCCACTCGCTGGCACCGCATGAAATCAATTACCGCGCCAATATCTGGGCCCTGCACAATCAGGGCGTGAAAGGCATTCTCGCCATCGGCTCGGTTGGCGGCATCCGCGCCGACATGGGGCCGGGCACGCTGGTGGTGCCGGACAACATCATCGATTACAGCTGGGGCCGCAAGCACACCTTTTTTGATGGCCCGGAGCGGCCGGTAGTGCATGTTGATTTCAGCAATCCCTACGACGACGGCCTGCGCAGCAAGGTGATCGACGCGGTCAAGGCCAGCGGCAAGCCAGCGATCAACCAGGGTGTCTATGCCTGCACCCAGGGCCCACGGCTGGAAACTGCAGCAGAAATCCTCAGGCTGGAGCGCGATGGTGCCGATATAGTCGGCATGACCGGCATGCCCGAGGCCTGCCTGGCCCGCGAAATGAACCTGCCCTATGCCCATTTGTGCCTGGTAGTGAACTGGGCGGCAGGCAAGGGTGGCAGCGCCACGGTGAATTTCGATCCCGCCACGGCTGAGGCCGGCATCAGCGATGTCACGGCGGTGTTGCAGGCCATGCTGTCGGCTAGCGCATCGGTATGATCTTGCCGCAGCCTTGCCTGCGGCAGTCAATTTCTGGAGAGAGTCATGTCCTCTGCCCGCTATGATTTTTTTGACGCCATCTTTGCCGCGCGCCGCGATCAGCCCCTGATTCTGCATGGGGATCAAACGATCAGCTACGGCCAGTTTTTCGACCGGGCACTGCGTTTGCTGAATCATCTGGTGATGCAGGGTGCCCGCCATGGTGACCGCATCGTCATCGGCCTGGAAAATCGCCCGGAATATCTGGAGCTCATGCTGGCGCTGGGGCTGGGGGGCATGACAGCCTGCCCGGTGGACCCGGACATTACCGTGGCGCAACTGAACAAGACGCGCCAGGTCGTCAATGCCGCACTCTGCATTACCTCTTACGACCAATTGGCCTATGCACTGGACAACAGCGTTCCGGACTGCGTGGCGCAAGGGGATCTGAACCTGCCCTTCCTGGTGGTGTTCTCCTCAGGAACCACCGGTGCGCCAAAGGGCATTGTGCAGTCGTTGGGCAATTTCTTTGCTGCAGCCCGGGCGTTTGCCAGCGAGGTAGGGCAGCAGCCCGGACAGATTACCTTGCACAACTGGCCGATGTTCTATAACGCGGGTCTGTTCAATCTGTTTGCCTGCCCCTTGATGACCGGTGGCAGCATTGCCGTTTGTCCGCGTTTCAGTGCCAAGTCGCTGGGGGGCTTCTGGGATGATCTGCAACGCTACCAGCCGGATTATCTCTATCTGTCGCCGACCATGGCGGCTTCATTGGGCAAGACCTACAAATTTTTCAAGGCTGATCTGGCGCCACTGCAGCGGGCCAGCGTCATTTCCACCAGCTCCATTCTTTATCCGGCGATCAAGGATGAAGTCCGGCAGTTGCTGGGCGTGGAGATCCGGCCTTGTTTCGGCATTACCGAACTGGGTGGTTCCTTCACTATTGGTAGCCGGCAAGCCGGTCCCTTCTCGGTCGGGCGGGTGATGCCCGGCGTTGAAGCGTTTATCGACCAGGCTGCCGATGGTGAATTGCTGGTACGTTCCCCTTATATGGCACTGGGCTATCTGGGGGCCGAGGGGCATATCGAGCTGTTCGACCGTGATCAGCCATTCCGTACCGGGGACTTGGGCCATCTGGCCGGCGATGAGCTATTCGTTTCTGGCCGGCGCAAGGACTCCATCAAGAAAGGTGGCGAGTTGATCAGCCTGTCAGAGATCGAGGACATGGTGCATGGCGCCGATCTGTGTGAAGAGTGCTATGCGGTGGGCAAGCCGGATTTATTCTGGGGCGAAACCTACGACGTGTTCTTTGTCCCGCGTGCTGGCGAACACGCCGAGGCAGTACGCGATGCGCTGATACGCCTGTTCAATACCGGCCTGCCCCAAGTTCAACGCCCGGATCAGGTCCACGCGGTAGACAGCATCCCGCGTACCTCGTCGGGCAAGCCCATCAAACGGCTGATCAGCTATCAGGCGGTGTAATGACGTCGAATCTGTTAAGCACCTTCGATCCGCGTAACGGCCGGCTGGTGGCGCGCTATCCCTGTGCAGATGCTGCGCAGGTCGCGCAGGTATGCCAGCGAGCGCGGCAGGTTTTTTTCGACGGCTGGCGGGTGCTGCCCGCCGCACGTCGCAGCCAGGCCTTGCACAGTGTCGCCCAGTATCTGCGCGCCCATCTTGCCGAGTTTGCCGCTGCAGAAGCTGCCGATACCGGCAAGTCGCTTGCGGGGGCCGCCGGTGAAGTGGAAGGGGCTGCGGCGCTGTGGGAATATGCTGCGGCGCTGGCTCGCGTCGAGCACAGCGAAACCCTGGGCTCGTCCACCGGCAGCGGACTGGCACTGACCCTGCGCGAAGCGATGGGCGTGGTCGGGATGATCGTGCCCTGGAACTACCCCTTGATCACCACGGCCGAGCGCCTGCCCTTTGCCCTGGCCGCCGGCTGCAGCGTGGTGCTCAAACCGAGTGAGCTGGCGGTGGGGTCGCTGGCGCTGTTGGTGGCCCATCTGCAAGAAAATCCGCTGTTTCCCACGGATGTCGTACAGCTGTTGTATGGTGCCGGTGCCGCAGTGGGCCAGGCACTGACCAGGCACCCGGCCGTCGACATGATTGCTTTTGTTGGCTCCACCGCCACGGGCCGGGCCATCGAAACCGCTGCAGTCGCCTGCGGTAAAAGGGTGTCGGCTGAATTGGGTGGCAATAACCAGGTATTGGTCTATCCGGATGCCGATCTGGGCGCCGCAGCGGATGCCGTCATTGCCGGTGGCTTGCGTAATGGAGGGCAGGCCTGCATTGCCGGCACGCATGTGCTGGTCGACCCGATGGTGGCCGATGCTTTCGTGCTGGAGCTGGAGCAGGCCTTGCAGCGCAGATACCCTGCAGCAGATGCCACATCCTTGCCCGCTGGTTTGCAGCCCATGATCACCTTGCAGCACAAGCAACGCATCCAGGCGCTGCTGCAGCAGGGCCTGCAGCAGGGCGGGCATTTGCTGCAAGGATCACGGCTGGATGGCCCGGGGCAATACCTGGGGCCGGTGCTGGTCGACCGGGTGAGTGCGGATTCCATACTGCGCCAGCAGGAAATATTCGGGCCGGTGATTACCGTGTGTCGCGTTCCTGCCGGTCAATTTAATGCCATTGTTGCCGATAACCATTATGGGCTGGCCGCTTATGTCTGGACCGGCTCCAGCAGCACGGCACTTGCGGTGGTACGGCAGTTGCGTGCCGGGCGCATCTGGGTGAATGCCAATCCTGAATTCTGGTTACCCGAACTGCCCGTGGGCGGATTTGCCGATTCAGGCGTGGGCCGAGAGGGTGGCATCCGGGCACTGGAAACCTACTCCTTGCCCAAGGCCGTCATCATTAACTGATTCTGAATAATCGTCGTGCGCGCCTGGCGCGGGCGACTTGCCCCGAACCTGCCGATACCTTCGGCACACAGGGATTCGGGCTAAACGAGGAGTGTGTCCATGGGTCAGATTTCCCGCCCCCTTTCGCTGGTTGAAAAGCTGAAGCAGGAGTCCGTGCAGGAGTTCATCAATAAATTCCTGTGGAACAAGAGCAATCGGGCACCCTTCGTGGTGGAGCTGGACCCGACCACTGCCTGCAATCTGGCCTGCCATGACTGCATCAGTGCCAATCTGCTCAACCAGGGTGGTATCGACAACGAGCGACTGTTGCGGCTGGCCGAAGAGTTTGCCGAGCATGGCGTCAAGGCCGTGGTGCTGATCGGCGGTGGCGAGCCGATGGCGCACCCCAAGTTTGGTGCGCTGGTGGAGTCCTTGTATCAGTCAGGCATCAAGGTGGGGGTAACCACCAATGGTACGCTGATGCCGCGCTATATGGACCAGTGCATCAATATGACCAGCTGGCTGCGCGTGTCGGTGGATGCCGGTAGCGAAGAAGTGTTTGCCGAGTTTCGCCCGCATGCCAGTGGCAAATCACAGTTCAACCTGGTCATCGACAATATGCGGCAGATGGCCGCCAGCAAAAAAGGTTTGCTGGGCTATTCCTTCCTGCTGCTGTCCAAGTTCAATGCGGATGGCAGCCTGCACCGCACTAATGCGGTGGATATCGAAAAGGCCGCCAAACTGGCCAAGGAAATCGGTTGCGACTATTTCGAAGTCAAGCCGGCCTTTGACATGATGCACTTCCTGCAGCAGCAGGACTTGTCGGTGGTGGAGCTGGTCAACCGCAATCTGAAGGCCATTCACGAGCTGGCCGACGACAATTTCAAGATTATTGCGCCCTTCACGCTGGAAGAGGCACTGCGCGGGGTTGGCACGCAGGTCAAGTCTTACAACCGCTGCCTCACTGCGGAATTGCGCACGGTGATCACACCAAGCGGCGCCTATGTCTGCCCCTATCACCGTGGCAATCTGAACATGCGCATCGGCGATGTGGCCAAGGTCTCGCTGGAAGAACTGTGGCAGGGTGACCGCCGCAAGACCGTGATGAATCGCGTCGATCCTGCCCGCCATTGCACTTTCCATTGCATCCGCCACGAATCCAACCTGTTACTGGAACGCATGGCAGCCGGTGAAGTAGTGGATACCGTGTCCGATTTCGACCTCTTTATCTGATGCCGGCCATGGATCTGCTCAGTCGGGAAGAATTGCTGGCCATCGGCTTTACTGCGGTGGGTGAAGGGGTAAGGGTGTCACGTCGGGCGGTTTTCTACGTGATTGAGGGCAGTATTGGCGATGGTGCGCGTATCGACGACTTTGCCATCCTGACCGGGCAGCTAGAGATCGGTCCGCGTACCCATATTTCCCCCTTCTGCTTTTTGGGTGGCACCGGCGGGCGCATCGTACTGGGCGAGGGCGTGGGATTTTCCACCCATGTCAGCGTGTTTACCAAGAGTGACGATTACCAGCAGCAGGCCGATGGCCCGCGTGGCAAGGTGGAGGGGGATGTGGTCATCGGCCCGCATACCATTTTTGGCGCGCAGTGTGTCATCCTGCCGGGTGCCGAAGTGGGGCGTAACTGCTCCATCGGGGTGGGCTGCGTCATCAAGGACAAGGTGGCTGATGGCGGACGCTATGTCAGCATGGGCATCCGCTCGGTACAGCTACCCTGAGTCAGCAGACAAACCTGCTGTGCTTGCAAGGAAAAATACAGATGGAAGAAATACGCAACTGGATCAGCGATTATCTGCGGGAGGAAGGCAAGACCGATTTGCAAGCAGACTTGCCCCTGTTCGAACAGATCGACTCCTTCAGTGTGGTGGGTTTCCTGATGGCGGTCGAAGAACGCTTTCATTGTTTTGATGAACTGACGGCCCAGGCATTGAGTGGCCTGACGATAGAGCAGATGGCCAAGCTGCTGGCACAGCATCAGCAGTAGAAGCTGCAGGCAAAGCGTAGCCTGCCTTGATGGTGACGGCCGATTCTGGTCGCAGTTTCCTGGAGTTTCCGTGGATAAAAACAGTTTCGATGCTGCGTTGCGGCCTGGCTTTCGGGCCGCACTTGCGCCATCCAATACCGCATTGCGACAGGCGGAAAACCAGGCATTCAGCCGCTTGCTTGATGAGCACGGACAGTTTTTGCCTGGGGCCAGTTTTATACGCGATTGCCCCCGGTGTCAGACCCCATCGGGTAGTGCAAGCTTGCTGCTGCAGGCACATGGCATGCACCTATTGCGCTGCCCTGTGTGCCGGCTGGTATACAGCCGGGAGGTCATCAACAGCGATTTCGACAGGCAGCGTTACCAGGCCAGTGAGGCCTCTGATGCCAACCTTGCACTGAAGATCGACCCGCATTATGCCGCGCTGGAGCAAGACAAAGCCCGCTATGTGATACAGCGTCTTGGCACCATGGTGGCGCCGGGCAAACTGCTGGACATTGGCTCCTCCACCGGCGCGCTGCTAAGGGCTGCCAAACAGAGCGGCTGGCTGGCGCATGGTGTTGAAATCAATCCGGCAGCCGTTGCCTATTGCCAGCAACATGGGCTGGATGCCATCTGCGCTGAATATCCGTGTGTACTGCCGGCGGGGTGGACAGGTTATGATGCTGTATTGATGCTGGATGTGCTGGAGCATTTGCCAGATCCACTGGCATTTTTGGCTAGGCTCGCGCAGGACATGCGACCGGGCGCTTGGCTGGTGGTGCAGGTTCCCAATTTCCGCAGTTTGCTGATTACCATGGAAGGTGGCCGCAACAATAACATCTGTCATGGCCACTGGAGCTATTTCGAAGCGGAAACCCTGTCAGACATGATGCACGCGGCCGGCTTCGAGATGCATTTTTTAGAAACCTATATCAGCGAGCTGGATCGGGTAAAAGCTTATCCCGACGCTGTGATAGCCAATGCCTGGCAGCAATTGACCGACCAGCAGCTGGCTGCACCACAAGCCCTGACCGTCGATGATGTTCACCAGGCGCTGCTGGGTTACAAATTATTTGGACTTTTTCAGAAAGTAGCGGCATGACGCTTCCGCGCATCCCCTTTGGCAAGCCTTTTATTGTTGGTAAGGAACTGTTCTACATTGCCCAGGCGGTAATGAGTAGCTCAATAGCCGGGGATGGCGTCTACAGCCGCAAGTGTCAGCAGTGGCTGGAAGAGCATCTGGGTTCGCCCAAGGCACTGCTCACCCATTCCTGTACCGCTGCCCTGGAAATGGCCGCCATCCTGGCCGATATCGGCTCGGGTGACGAAGTCATCATGCCTTCCTTTACCTTTGTCTCCACTGCCAATGCTTTTGTCTTGCGTGGCGGCGTGCCGGTATTCATCGATATCCGTCCCGATACGCTCAATCTGGATGAAACCCTGGTGGAAGCGGCGATCACCCCGCGTACCAAGGCCGTGGTGGCGGTGCATTATGCTGGGCAACCTTGTGCCATGGAGGCACTCAAGGACATTTGCCAACGCCATGGCTTGCTACTGATTGAAGATGCTGCCCAGGCCATTCTGGCCCAATCCGAAGGGCGTTCGCTGGGGGCCATTGGTGACCTGGGCTGCCTGAGCTTCCATGAAACCAAGAACATCATCTGTGGCGAGGGCGGGGCATTGCTGGTCAATAACCCGGCGCTGATCGAGCGTGCCGAGGTGATCTGGCAGAAAGGCACCAATCGCAAAGCCTTCTTCCGCGGCGAGGTGGACAAATATACCTGGGTGGATATCGGTTCCTCCTTCCTGCCCAGCGAGCTGAGTGCGGCCTTCCTGTTTGCCCAGCTTGAGCAGGCCAAGCGCATCAATGCCCATCGCCGGGCCCTGTATGGCAAATACCTGAGCCTGCTGGAGCCACTGGCCGAACAAGGCATGTTCGGTCTGCCGCTATCGCCGGGAAATCGCCCGGAAAACGGCCATATCTTTTATTTGCTCTGCCGTACGGCAGAGCAGAGAACCGCCCTGATCGCTCACCTGCAGCAGCACAATATCGCCGCCGTATTCCATTATGTACCGCTGCATGATTCGCCGGCCGGGCAGCGCTTTGCCCGCACTGCCGGCGCGCTACCTGTAACCGAAAGCCTTGCCACCCGCCTGCTGCGCCTGCCCCTGTATTCCGAAATGACCATGGAGCAGGTACGCCGTGTCTGCCTTGCCATCCAGTCGTTCTATCAGGCAAGCCGCTGACCGCGCATTACCCTTCATTTTCGAGGCCCGTATGTCTCAGACCATGCCGACATCTGCTGAGCAAGCCAACGCTCCCTTTTATATTTATGCCCCGCCCTACCGTGAAACTTCCGGAGGTGTACGGGCGCTCTACCATCTGTGCCACTGGCTTAACCAAGCCGGTGAAGAGGCCTATGTCGTGCACCCGGAAAGCCCCAAAGGCTTGAATACACGAGTACTGACCCAGGAAATCTACCAGGGACATCGTGAAGCCGGACGCGAACCGGTGGTGATCTATCCGGAAATCATTCGCGGCAACCCGCTGCAAGCACGCCATGTGGTGCGTTATCTGCTGAATGTGCCGGGCCAGTTGTCCAATACCCCGCTGGACAAGCTGGGCTGGGCTGCCAGCGACATGATCTATACCCATGGTTGGGATATCGTACCGGAGGGCTGGTCTGCCACCCTGTTGCAAGTGCCGCTGATCGACACCCTGGTGTACAACGCGGAAGGTTGCGGTGAACGCCATGGCAAGCTGGTGTGGCTGCATCGCTATCTGGAAAAAGGCGGGGTGCCAGGCGAGGTAGTGGCCGATGCGACCGAGATTTCCTTCCGCGGCAAGATCCGCAGCCCGCGTGAGCTGGCCGAACTCTATCGCAAGGCCGAGTTGTTCTATACCTATGAGCATACGACTGGCTGCTTTGAGGCCCTGCTTTGTGGCTGCCCGGTAGTGTATTTACCCAACCCGCTGATGCTGGAAAAACCGCTGCATAGCTATCTGGGGGATGATGGTGTGGCCTGGGGCGATAGTCCGGAAGCCATCGCGCATGCCAAGGCTACCGTGCACAAGGTGCGCGAGCGTTACGAGGCCATTCACCAGGAATTTTTGCAGGAGCTGCAAGACTTCATTACCGCCACGCAAGGCCGAGTGCGTGCCAGTTCCTATGCCAATGTGGCGGTACAACTGGCCATCGGCAGCTCTGGTCGCACCGAACGCCAGCTGCCGGCCTTGCCTGTCAGTGAAAGCAAGAGCGCGCTACCCGCACAGCGACTGCGTGTTGGTGTGCTGTCAGGAGACTTTCTGGACGGTGCCTGCATGCGCTTGCGTTTGCATGATGCTTTCAGCCTGCTCAGCCCCTGGATCGATACGGCCTACTTTCCCGGCAACTCTGCTTATGGTTGCCGCCGTGAAGAGTTTGACATCGATACGCTTGTGGAATGGGCTGATGCCTTCATCATTCAGCGCGGTATTCTGAGCGAACGCAATAACGACTTCCTCAACAAGTGTTTTGCCAGCGGCAAAACCATGATTTTCGAAGCCGATGACTGGCTGCCAGGCATGCCGGCGTCCCATCACCAGTTCTATCAGTTCGATCCCTACGGACTACTGCGTTTCTGGCGTGACAAGATGCATCTGTTTGCCGCAGTTACCGCCAGTACTGAGCCACTGGCGGCACGGTTGCGCGCGCTGAATCAGAATGTCCACTTGTTGCCCAATGCCTTGTCCCTATCGCGCTATGCTGGTTTGAAGCGAGAAGCCAAGGGGGCGGATGCGCCGATCACCATCGGCTTTGCCGGCACCTCCACCCATGGCGATGACATGAAGGTGATTGGCCAGGCGCTGCTGAATATTCAGCAGAAGTATGCGCATCTGGTGCAGTTTGTGTTTTGGGGCAGTAGCCCGCAGGGGCTGGAAGGTGCGGGCAACGTCAAGGTAGTGGGCAAGTCGGTTACGTATATCGAATATCTGCAAGAACTGAACCGGCTGGAAATCGATATCGGCATTGCCCCGCTGGAAGACACCATCTTCAATGAATCCAAGTCTGATCTGAAATGGCTGGAGTACACCGCAGTCGGCGCCGCTTGCGTGCTGAGCGATGTACCCGCCTATCGTGAGGCCAAGGAACTCGGGCTGGCTGAAGTGGTGGGCAATGATACCGCCAGCTGGGATGCTGCCCTGTCGCGGCTGGTGGAGGATGCCGAACGGCGTCGCCAGTTGCAGGTGGCCTCTTATGATTACCTGCTGCGCTATGCCACACTGGAAAGCCAGGCATACCGCTGGGTGGAACTGCTGCGCCAGGTACTGCCAGCCTCCTTCCTGCCCATTCTGGCCAGCTACCACCCTGAGCAGCAAGCAGTGGTACATAACCAGCGCCTGCAACTGATGTGGCCCAATACCTATCGTGCCTGGCAAAGCTGGGACAAGTTCCACCAACTGCGAGAAGTCGATGCCGAAATGATGGCAGAGCGGATGTTGCTGCAATGGAAGCAACAGCCGCAATTCTTGCTGCTGATGACAGTACGTGCCAGCGAGGCGGCACAGCTGGCCAATACCATTGATGCCCTGCAACAGCAGCTATACAAGAACTGGAAGCTGATCGTCATTGCCGATTGGGAAATGCCCGACCCCATTTTCAGTGAAAACGATACCCTGGGCTGGTTGCAACTGGACACGCTGGAGGACCCGCAGCTGTTCACCATGGCGCTCAATGGCCTGCTGGGAGAAGTGCCTTCCGACTGGGTGCTGCTGCTGCCGGCCGGCACCATGCCTGCCCCGCAACTGCTACTGCGCATGGGCGATACCATTCACGCGCACCCGCAGGCACTGGCGATTTACACCGACCACGACAGCTATACCCAGCCCGAGTGTAAGGTATTGCCACAGCTGAAGCCTGACTTTGCCCTGGATTATTTGCGCGCACAGGATTATATCGGCGCCGCGGTCGCCCTGTCCTATCAGGGCCTGGCCAGTCTGGGTGGTTTCGAAGCCTATCCGGGCTGCGCGGTGTGGAATCATCTGCTGCGTCTGGCCGAGAATTATGGCTTGAATGTGGTGCAGCATATCGATGAAGTGCTGATGCATCTGCCGGTTGAGCCGCTGGGTGTGCAGCATGAGCGTGAAGCCGCACGTCGGGTGGCGCTGGAAAATCATCTGCAGCGGCTGGGCATTGTCGCTACGGTGGCGAATGGCTATGTCGACAATACCCTGCATGTGGAGTATCAGGTGACGGGTCAGCCACTGGTGTCGGTGATCATTCCCACCCGCGACAAGATGGAGTATCTGCAGCCTTGCGTGGAGAGCCTGTTTGCCCGAACCGATTATCGTCATTTCGAGCTGCTGATCATCGATAACGGCTCACAAGACCCGGATACCTTCCGCTTCTATCAAGATCTGCTGCAGGATTACCCGCAGCAGGTGCGCATTATTGATTACCCGCACGCCTTCAATTTCTCCGCCCAGTGCAATCTGGGGGTGGAGCAGGCGCGTGGCGAATACATCGTATTGCTGAATAACGACACCGAAATCATCCAGTCCGAATGGCTGGAACGCATGATCGGCATTGCCCAGCGCCCGGAAGTCGGTGCGGTGGGCATTCGTCTGGTCTACCCGGAAAGTGGCAGTATCCAGCACGCCGGCATCGTGCTGGGCCTGCCTGGCGGGGTGTTGTCGGTGGCGGACCACGTGTTTGAAAAGTCCGAACTGGACGCACCGGGCTATATGAACCGGCTGCTGACCGAGCAGAACTACTCAGCCGTCACGGCCGCCTGCCTGATGGTGTCTCGCGAGAAGTACCTGGCGGTTGGCGGTTTTGATGCCGAGCAGCTCACCGTGTTGTTCAACGATGTGGACTTCTGCCTCAAACTGCAGCAGCAGGGCTTGCTGAATGTGTTCACGCCCTATGTCACCATGGTGCATCACCATGCCAAGAGTATCGGCAAGCTGACTTACGAGCCTGCGGTTGCCCTGGCCGCTGCCGTGCGCGAGCAGCAGGAACTGGCCGTGGTGCTCAAGCGCTGGTTACCACAGCTGGCTAATGATCCGGCCTATAACCGTCACCTTAGCTTCCGCACCAAGGACATGGCTTTCGAGCCGACACGTGATGTGAACTGGCTACCGCGCCAAGTGGGACGCAGCAAAGTACTCGGTCTGCCCATCCCCGGTGGTAGTGGCGAATATCGTGTATCGCTGCCTTTCCATGCCCTGCAGGAAAGCGGACGGCTGGATGTGGCGATGATCTCTCCGGAAAAGGGCGCGGCACCCTTGCTGTCGGTGGTGGAGATGGCGCGTTTCAATCCGGACGCATTGCTGATTCATACCATGCTGACCGATGGCGTTCTGCATGCCGTGAAGCAATACCGTGAATTCATGCCGGGCTTGCGTCTGGTATTCGGTCTGGATGACCTGGTAGGTGCGCTGCCAGAAAAGAGCATTCTCAACCGGGTATGGCGCAAGACCATGCCGGATGCGCGCCCGCGCCTGCGTGCCATGCTCAAGCATTTCGACACGCTGGTGGTGTCGACCGAGCCACTGGCCGAGGCCTGCCGCGACATGATCGACGATATCCGTGTCGTGCCTAACCGGCTGGCACGCCATATGTGGAGCAAGGTTTCCTCCTTGCGCGGTCAAGGGAAAAAACCACGTGTGGGCTGGGTTGGGGCGCAACAGCACCAGGGCGATCTGTCGCTGATCATTGATGTCGTCAAACAAACGGCAGATGAAGTCGAATGGGTCTTCATGGGTATGTGTCTGCCCGAGATGCGGCCATACATCGCGGAAGAACACCCTTGCGTGCCTTTCCAGGATTATCCGGAAAAAATGGCCGGGCTGAATCTGGACCTGGCGATTGCCCCGCTGGAAATCAATCCCTTCAACGAATCCAAGAGCAATCTGCGCTTGCTGGAATATGGCGTCATGGGCTGGCCGGTTATTTGTACCGATATCTACCCCTACCGCACCAATGATGCACCGGTGTGCCGAGTGCCCAATACCACCGAGGCCTGGGTAGACGCCATCCGCAGCCGGATTCAGGACCTGGAGTCGGCGTACCGGGAAGGCGATGCCCTGCGTGCCTGGGTAGATCGTCATTATTGGTTGGAAGACCATCTGGACGACTGGCAGCAAGGCTTGACTGGGGCCATCAGCAAAAAATAATCACGGTGGTACTAAAGTTTGCCAGGGGGGGGTCGATAACTAGTCAAGGCCCACACTGTCGCCACCCCGAATGCTCCAAGGAGAATCATCATGGCACTTACAGTAAATACCAATATTGCGTCGCTCATCGCACAAAACAACCTGAGCAATTCGAGCAACTCTTTGAATACTTCACTGCAGCGCCTGTCCTCCGGTCTGCGTGTGAACAGTGCCAAGGATGATGCCGCAGGCATGGCGATTTCCCAGACCCTGACCTCGGCCATTCGTGGTAACAACCAAGCCATCCGTAATGCCAACGACGGTATCTCCGTAGGCCAGACGGCTGAAGGTGCGCTGGGTCAGATCGCCAACAACCTGCAACGTATCCGTGAAATCGCCACCCAGTCTGCCAACGGCTCGGTCAGCGACACTAACCGTTCGCAGCTGCAAAAAGAAGTCGACCAGCTGACCCAGGAAATTTCGCGTATCGTACAAACCACCCAGTTCAACGGTACCTCGCTGCTGTCTGGTGGTAACACGCTGACCTTTCAGGTAGGTTCGTCCGGCTCTAGCGATAACACGGTTTCGGTATCCGCATCTGACCTGACCACCCAGTTGTCGTCGTACAACTCCTCGCTGACCAACACTGCCACTATTAACGTGTTGAGCCAGACTGGTGCCCAGGCACAGCTGTCGGCACTGGATGCGGACATCGGCACCGTATCGAATATCCGTTCCACCTTCGGTGCAGTACAAAACCGTTTTGATGCGGTGGTGGCCAACCTGCAAAACTACGTCACCAACCTGACTGCAGCCAACAGCCGTATCGTGGATGTGGACTTCGCGGCGGAAACGGCCAACCTGACCAAGAACCAGGTTCTGCAACAGGCCGGTACCTCCATCCTGAAGCAGGCCAACTCGCTGTCGCAATCGGCACTGACTCTGCTGCAGTAAGCTACACTGAAGCCATAAGCTGAAGAACCGGCCTCGGTTGGCATGCTAACCGGGGCCGTCTGCACAGGAGTAGTTGCCATGCAAATATCATCGACGAATGGTCCCGTCCTGCCTTTGGTGACCACCCCGACTGCGCGTCAGCAAAATCAGCTGACCCAGGGCAATACCGCAGATGCCACTGCCAGTTCGGTTACCCCCAATACCAGCAATGGGGTCACTGCAACGGGGCAGAGTCAGGCGCAAAATGCGGCTGATGACGGAACTCAGAAGAAAAAATCGGATCCACAAGAGTTGCAGAATTCGGTCAAACAGCTGAATGATGTGGCCAATCTTTATAATAGTAAGTTAGAGTTCTCGGTTGACAAAGAAACCAATATTGAAGTGGTCAAGGTGGTCGACCAGGAAACCCAGAAGGTGATCCGGCAGATTCCATCGGAAGATGCCATTCGTATTGCCAAGGCAATTGGCGACTTCAAGGGTTTGCTGCTCAAGGACAAAGCCTGACGGCAATCGTGTTCAGTATCTAAGGAGGTAGTGCCGCATGGCTTCCATCACGACCAGTGTTGGCTCGCTGGATGTTCAGTCTATTGTCAGCCAGTTGATGACCATCGAGCAGCAGCCTTTGCAGGCCAGCCAGCAGCGCTCCAACAGATACAATACCCAACTGAGCTCGATCGGCCAGATCAGCTCTGCCTTGTCGGCCTTGCAATCAGCCTCGAGCAAGCTATCCACGGGCAGCTTCCTGCAGCAGTTCAAGGCCAGCTCCACAGATACCAGCGTTGCCAATGTCACCACCACCACCGGCGGGGTGGCTGGCAGTTATGCTCTCAACGTGACACAGTTGGCCAAATCGCGCCAGCTGGTGTTCGACCAGTTTGGTGGCAGCGCGATAACCGATCCCAAGGCCGCCCTGAGCGGGGCCCCTACCTCGCTGACGCTTACTGTCGCCGGCAAGGATACCGTGATCAACCTAACACCCAGCGCGAGTGATACGGTAAGCCTGCAGTCTATTTCCGACCGCATCAACCAGAGCGGTGCCGGGGTGAATGCCTCGGTGGTGCAGAATAATGGCCAATACAAGCTGGTGCTGGCTTCAGCTGCTTCCGGCAGCGATAACGCATTCTCCATTACGGCCGGTGGCACTGATTCCGGCTCAACATCGGGCTCTACTCTGGCCGGCCTCACACAAAGTGCAACGGCCGCGACAGAATCGACGGCAGCTGGCGATGCCGTACTCACGGTCAATGGTGTCAGTGTTTCCTCCGGTAGCAATCATCTGACCAATGTCATCGCTGGTGCCAATGTCGACATTACCAAGCTCGGTCAATCAACGGTCACCATGGGATCGGACAGCAGCGGTATTGCAGCTTCACTGCAAGGTTTTGTCGATGCCTATAATCAGGTGAAATCTGCGGTAGACTCGGCACGGTCCGGCAGTTTGAAAGCAAATGCCTCGATCCTGGCCATCCAGCAAAAACTGGTCAGCGTGCTGAGCACCCCTGTACCTGGGGTTGATGCTGGCAGTTCTTATGCCTATTTGTCGCAGGCGGGAATTTCCATTCAGAAAGATGGCACGCTGAAGCTGGATCAGACAGCCTTCAACAAGGCGCTGAGCACGAATCCCAGTGCGGTGGCCAATCTGTTTGGCAATAATAGCAGCACGGGTGTTGGCGATCGTCTGAGTGCGGCAGTAAATGATTTGCTTGGCCCCAAAGGGGTGATTGAAACCAGCAAGTCATCGATCAACACCATGATGACATCCGAATCCAGCTTGCAAACCAGCCTGAGCGCCAAGCTTAGTGCGCGGCAGGCCCAATATACCCAGCAATACACAGCGTTGAATGCCGTATTGTCGAAAATGCAGCAATCGACCAGCAACCTGTCCGGCCTGCTGGCCGCTTAGGACAGATTTACACGGTAAAGAATCATGCTGAATTCCAAAATGCTCAAGCAGTTCAACAAGGCTTATGAAGATGATGCCCTGAAAGCTGCGGTGTATGGCGCCAGCCCGGTTGGCCTGGTGGTGTTGTTATATGAAGGTGCGATCAAGGCGATCAATCAGGCAACCTATGCCATTGACTCACAGCGCTTCGATGAAAAGGCGCGGCTGGTATCCAAAGCCATCGATATCATTGATGGGCTGCGCGAATCGCTGGATTTGCAGCAAGGCAGTGATGCCGCCATTAATCTGAACGATCTGTACATCTACATGAAGCAGCGTCTGAGTATTGCCAACCTGAAGAATGATCTGGAAATCCTCGCCGAGGTACGCCGTCTGCTGGAAACCATTCTGCCTGCCTGGCAGGAACTCAATCGTTCCAGCATGTCGACCAGTACGGCCAGCAATGCCTACTGAGCCCGTCGGGCAAGTCACCATCAGGAGTCACCATGAACACTAGCATCCAGCCTGCGCAAATCGATGCCATGCTCGCGCTGCTGGCGGATGCCCTTGCCGCATGCAAGGCGCAGGATTTTGAATCGGTGACGCGCCTGGCTGCCCAGCAGGAAAGCGAACTGGCGGACCTGCTGCACCAATTGCAGCCGGTCGCGGCCAGCATTCCGGAAGAAACCCGCGCCAAACTGCACCAACTGGTGGCGCAGCGCGAGCTGCTGCAACAGCAGATGGCCGAGTGGATTGCCCGCATGCGCGAAGAAATGCAAACCGTCAGCCAGAACAGCCGTTTGCTCAAGACGTATTCTTTATAAAGGCTGGCTTGGGTTGTTGCCGGTTTCACCATACACTTAGAAAAAGTGCAGCGTGAGGTTCACATCATGTCCGGTTCGCTCTTTTTCTATATGGTCGGCTTGTTACTGCTGGGGTTGGCGGCTGCTTGTGGCTACCTCTATTGGCGTCTGCATCAGCTGGAAGGTCGGCGCGATAGCCTGACGACAATGTACTTGGATCAGCATCAGCAACAGATCAGCGCCTTGCAGCGCGATATGGCGCGGCTCATGGCCAGGCTGGAACAACAGTCGCGCAATAGTGAGCCGGCTGTGCTCAGCCCCTATAACCAGGCCATCGAAATGATCAAGCAGGGCATGCCCGCTTCCGAAGTCGCAATGCAATGCGGTATTTCGCGCAGTGAAGCCGAGCTGATCGTCTCGCTATACCGCAATAATTCCACCTCATGATTCCATCCCTGCCCCCCGCCATCAGCACTGGCACCCTGGCACCGCAAACCGTCTCCTCCGTCCGCCTGTTGCTGGAGGGGGGCAGGGCGCTGCTGGACGCCAGCGTACTGCCGGCCAAGCTGCCGCCATTGATGCTGGGCGAGCAGGTAGATGCCCAGGTCGTCGACAGCAAGGACAATGGCCAGCAGCTATCGGTGCTGATCAAGAACAGCCTGTTCAACCTGATCGTGCCGCAAGGCATGACGGTCAGTGGCAATACCCTGTCGCTGAAAGTGGCGACCCTGACCCCGACCCTCAGCTTTGCCCTGCAGGAGCAGAGCAAGGAAATGCCGCAAGATGGCTCGGTGGAAGTGCAATTGAGCCCGGCCTCCAAATACCTTACCGGCATGTTGCAGACCAGCAAGCCCGGCTTGCCTGCGACCGATCTGAGCCTGGATGCAGCCACGCAAACGCCAGCCAATCTGGCACAGAACCTGAAAGACAATGTCAGTCAGAGCGGCTTGTTTTATGAGTCTCATCTCAAGGAATGGCTGGACGGCCGTCACAACCTGAGTCAGGTACAGCAGGAGCCGCAGTCGCGCCTGCTCAGCAAGCTGAATGATGATCTGGCTAGTCATGCCTCCAGCAATAATTCCACCTCCGGTAATACGCTGAGCCCCCGAACGGTGGCACCAGAACTGGCTAATCTGGTGCAGCGCCAGCTGGATATCGTGGAAAACCAGCAACTGCA
>Ga0187843_10001058_pt1 | contig 17874 bp, 16 predicted proteins | sample SpaLakP09_SKY_43_FD_134516 | JGI IMG/M metagenome (GOLD analysis project Ga0187843, IMG submission 134516) | Oligotrophic lake water microbial communities from Sparkling Lake, Wisconsin, USA - SP09_SKY_43 | ecosystem: Environmental > Aquatic > Freshwater > Lake | place: USA: Sparkling Lake...
CCGCAAGGCCAATGCCAACAAGGGGGTGACGATCACCAGCTGCGGTACGGTCGCCAATGCTTTGCAAGGTGGCATGCCTTCTACCGTGGTGATCACGCCGGCGATCGCCGCCTCCGCCGTGCCCGCCGACGTGTCGGTCTCCACCTGCACCGTGCAAGACTCGACCGACAGCACGATCACGGCCAGCTACACGGCCATCGGCATCCTGTAATCCGCAGGCTTGCGCAGCCTGCCCGATGAGCACGCCCCTGTGCGCCCGCCTTTACCAGCCCGGGCCAGCAGGGGTTTTACGCTGATTGAGCTGGTCATCGTCATGACCATGATTGGCGCTCTGGCCGTCTTCGCCCTGCCGCGCCTGGTGGACACCGAGATGTGGCGGCTGCGCGCCTTCGGCGATGATTTACAAAGCCAGCTGCAGGCCATGCTACGCCTGTCCCTGGTGCAACGCCGGCCCATCATCGCCACCATCAGCGGCACCGGTGCCACCTTTGCCTATGTGGGCGGTGGCCCGGCGCTCAGCAGCGTGGACTGCCCGCTCACCTCCAGCCCCTGCATCGCCGAATCCGGCAGCCGCTCCATCACTTTTAACAGCGGCAATAGCGGCTCCAGCATCACATCCACCGGGGCGGCTCTGGCCGTCACCGTCAGTTCCGGCACTTACAGCCAGGGCTATGTGCTGGAGAACGAGACCGGCCTCTTCTACGCCACACCATGACACCTGCCGCCCCGCAGCCACGCCAATGCAGGCAGCAAAAAGGCCTGTCCCTGATTGAGCTGATCCTCTTCATCGTCGTGGTCAGCGCGGCCCTGGCCGGCGTGCTGCGCGTTTTTTTGCAAGCCGGGGCTGCGAGCGCCGACCCGCAAGTCCAGCGCCAGGCGCTCGCCATCGCCGAGTCCCTGATGGAGGAGGTGCAGCTGATGCCCTTCACCTTCTGCGATCCCGATGACCTCAATCTGGAGACCGCCAGCAGCAGCGCGGGCTGCTTCAGCCAAATCGAGGCCATCGGTCCGGAGGCGGGCGAGAACCGCTACAGCACCCCCCAGTTCGACAATGTCAACGACTACGACGGTTTTGCCATGAACGGCGGCATCCGCGACATCAACAATCAGGCCGTCGTCGGCCTGGAAGGCTATAGCGCCTCGATCCAGGTCAGCGCCAGCGCCCTGGGCAGCATTTCCCAGGCCAGCGGTGACGCGCTGATGATCACCGTCAGCGTCAGCGGCCCGCATGGCAGCCAGGTCCAGCTCAGCGGATTCCGCACGCGATATGCGCCCAATGCAGGCATCTAAGCTCGGTGGCGCGGGGCGCCAACAGGGTTTCACCCTGATCGAGATGGTCATCGTCATCGTGCTGACCGGCATTCTGGCGGCCATCGTCAGCGTTTTCATCGTCGCCCCGGTGCAAGCCTATCTCGCCAGCAGCGAACGAGTTCGCCTGCTCGACAACGCCGACACCGCCCTGCGCCGCATGGGCCGCGATCTGGCCCGGGCCTTGCCCAATAGTGTGCGGGTGACGGCCAGCGGACAAGGCCTGGAGCTGATTCCCACCACCGATGCGGCGCGTTATGCCACCCAGGGCAGCAATCCCCTGTTGTTCGGCGTGAACAGCAGCAGCTTTGATCTGGTCGGCCCCGGCCTGAACCTGCTCGGTGGCCAGCAAGTGGTGTTTTACAACCTGGGCGTGGATGTGCCGGACGCCAATGCCTATGCCGACAACAGCAGCGCGGCCGCGCAAGCCAGCTCGAACCGGCGCAGTCTCAGCAACGGGGCCGGCGTAGCCACCACCCTCAACCTCAATGCCCTGGGGCCCTTGCCGACCGGCCTGCTTTCACCACCCTACCGCGTCTACGCGGTCAGCAGCCCCATCACCTACCGCTGCGACCCCATCAACAAGACCTTGGTGCGTTACCAGGGCTATGGATTCCTGGCCACCCAGCCCGATCCACCCAGCGGCGGCAGCAGCAATCTGCTGGCCAAGGGGGTGGCCGCCTGCAGCTTCAGCTACGACCCGGCCTCGGTGGCCGCGCGTGCCGCTCTGATTACCCTCAGATTGACTCTTGGCACCAACACCGATGGCACGGGCGAGACGGTTAGCCTCTACCATGCCCTGCATGTTGACAACCTGCCTTGACGGGTCGCGGGCAAGACCTGACCCCCACCCCAGAGCAAGGCGCGGGGCAAACGCGCGCTCGGCCGGTTTCACCCTGATTTCAATGGTCTTCATCTTGCTTGTGCTGGCCGTGTTGGGCGCGGCCCTGGCCAAGTTCGGCATGCGCCAGCAACTGGGTTCGGCCAGCGAGTTGGCCGCAGCCCGGGCCATGCAAAGCGCCAATGCCGGTCTGGAATGGGCCAGTTTTCAGCTGCTGCGCAACCCGCCACCGCCCAGCGCCGCCCCGGGCTGCTTTGCCACGACCAATATCGCCCTGCCGGGGGGCTTGAGCGACTTCGTCGTCACCGTCAGCTGCAGCCTCAGCAGCGGGACCGATGGCAGCGATAGCTTCAGCTTCTATCAAATCACCGCGACCGCCTGCAATGCGCCCAGCGCCGGGGCCTGCCCCAGCACCGCCCCTCTCAACCCCAGCTATGTGGAGCGCCAGCTGACTCGGCGTCTGGTGCGATGAGACAACAGGTGCCCTCGAGATCGCGCCGGACGGCCCTGCTGGCCTGGCTCGGCGCCTGGCTGGCCCTGTGCCTGTTCAGCTCGGCAGCGCGGGCGGCGGCCTATAGCTTGCCCGGCAATCTGCCTGCCGGCTGTACCGCCTCGGGCTCCACCTATACCTGCGGCTCCTTGGCACTGGGCCTGGGTGACACGCTCAGCATCAGCGCCCCCAAGCCGGCCACGCTCAGAATCAATGGCACGTTGGATATCAGCAATAGCGCGAGCTTCAACGCCGGCGGCGTGGCCAGCGATGTCAACCTGATCATCAGCGGCGCCCTCACCCTGGGCTATCAAAGCGTGATCATGGGCAATGTCACGGCGGCCTCCATCAGCACCAATAGCAATGGCCTGGTGATAGGCGGCAGCCTGACGGCGACCGGCGCGGGCAGCATTCAGCTGCTGGATTGCAGCTCAATCGGCGGCCCCATCAGCAGCGGCACGGGTTCCATCAGCGTGGGCCAGAACTGCATCGTCAACGGTGCCATCAGCAGCAGCAGCGGTGCCATCTCCAATGGCTACCTCAGCCAGGTCAAGGGCAGCATCAGCAGCGCCGGAGCCATCAGCGTGGGCCAGGCCAGCGTGGTCACGGGCGATGTCAGCAGCAGCGGCAGCACGGTAGATCTGGCCTATCAAGCCCAGGTCAGCGGCAATATCACGGCGCCGGGCCAGATCACGCTGGCGCAAGCCAGCATCATCAAGGGCAATGTGACGGGCGGCAGCAATGCCATCAGCCTGGGCTATCAAACCCAAGTCGGCGGCAATCTCAGCGGCAGCGGCAGCATCGCGGTCGGCCAATCGGCCATCGTCGGTGGCAAGCTCACGGGCGCCAGCGGTGCGATCAGCTTCGACTTTGCCGCCAAGGTCAGCGGCGAGGTCAGCAGCACGAGCGGCAGCATCAGCTTCGCCCAGTCCTCGATTGCCCAAGCCTGCGTGCGCTCCAGCGGTTCGGCCAGCATCAGCCTGGGCGCCTCGGCCTCCATCAACAGCGTCTGCTGCGGCAGCAGTTGTGGCAATAGCTGCGTCAGCAATAACACCGGCTTTGCCATGCCGCCGGCCTGCCTGCCTACGCCGGTGCTGGACTATCACTTTGACGAATGCAGCTATGGCGGCAACTCCGGCGAGGTCAAAGACAGCCGCGGCAATTACCCCGCCACGGCGCAGCAAGGCGCCACCACCGGCGGCAACAGCCCGCTGGTGGTCGACCGCTATGCCGACCTCAGCGTCAGCACCGGCCTGCGCTACATCACGCCCAATAGCTTTGTCCCCACCGGCAATAGCTGGACCGTCAGCGCCTGGCTGAAATTCCCGCTCAATACCTCGGGGGGCAGCCCATACCACATCCTGGCGGCGGTGGACGGCGGCGGCGATCTGATCTTCATCGACGGCACCAGCAACTATGTCTGGGGCAGCTATAACAACAACACCATCACCCGCGGCAGCTTCCGCTTCAGCAGCCTGAGTTCGGGTTGGCATCATGTGCTGGTGACCGGCAGCGGCGGTGTGAGCACGCTCTATATCGACGGCGCCTTCAAGGAGTCCGTCAACTCGCAGACCAAGGGCAATCTGGCCTTTGTGGGCGCCTCCTGGGACATCGACTCGGGCACGCATGAAAGCATCAACACCCTGATGGACGAGTTCATGCTCTTCAACAGCGTGCTGAGCAGCAGCAATATCAGCAGCATTTACAACAATCAGAAAGCCGGCAACAACTACGACGGCAGCCCGCGCACGCCCAGCGCCTGCCTGGCATCCGTGGCCAGCTTTGTGGTGACCAGCAGTTCCAGCGCCTCGACCTGCAGCCCAAAGAGCTTCAGCGTCACCGCCAAGGACGCCTCGGGCAATACCATCACCGGCTACACCGGCACCATCAACCTCTCGACCTCGACCAACCGGGGTGATTTCTCGGCCGGCAGCGGCCCCAGCCCGGCCGGCACGCTGACGCCGGGCACGGCCAATACCGGCCGCGCCAGCTATAGCTTTGCGGCCGGCGACGCCGGTGTGGTCAATCTGCAGCTGACCCATGGCCTGGCACAAAACCTCACGATCAGCGTGCAAGACAGCAGCCTCGCTGCCGCGGTCGGCAGCTCCGGCACCCTGCAGTTCCGCGACACCGCCTTCGTCTGGTCCGAAGACCTCGGCAACAAAATCAGCGGCAGCAATGTTGTCGTGGCCGGCCGCAATCACGATCTGCAAGTGGCCTTGTGGAAGAAGGACAGCGTCACCGGCAACTGCGCCATCGCCAGCGACTACAGCGGCAGCCGCAATCTCAAGCTCTGGCGCACGGACAGCGGCGGCCCCTGGACGGCCCCGGCCATCAGCTCGCCCGCGCTGACGATTCCTTCGGCCCGCCCGACCAGCAACAACCTGCTTAACACCAACTTCAGCAACGGCGTTGCCAGCCTAACGCTGAACACCAGCGACATCGGCAAGTACTCGCTGAACCTGGACGATGACAGCCTGCTCTATGCCGCCAACACCATCAGCGGCAGCCTGGGCCCCTTGACCGTGCGGCCCTTTGCCCTGGTCGTCAGCGGCCTGAGCCTGGGGGGTGTCGCCAACCCGGCCGGCAGCCAGGCCAGCGACGGCAAATTTGGCATTGCCGGCGCCAGCTTCAGCGCCACGCTGGGTGCCTACCGCTGGAGCAGCACGGCCGATGCCAATAACGACGGCCAGGTCGACGGCGGTGCCAACCTGGCCCAGGTCACGGCCGGCGGACTGGCCCCCTCCTACAGCAGCGCGATTGCCCTGAGCCCGCTCAGCGGCAGCCAGACACCCAGCATTGGGGTGCTGGGCAGCCTCAGCAATAGCAGCGGCAGCAACCCGTCCATCGGCGGCTTCAGCGGCGGACAGGTCACGGTCAGCGACCTCAAATACAGCGAGGTTGGCAGCTTTGCCCTCAACACCAGCGGCGTGGTGCAGAACTATCTGGGCACGGCCGGCCTCAATCTGGACGCCACCGTCTTCGCCGGCACGGCGCAGAACAATCGCGTGGGCCGCTTTGTGCCGGCCGGTTTTGTGGCCAGCAATGCCGTGCTCACCCATCGCCTGGCGGCGAGTTGCAGCCCGGCCTCCAGCTTCAGCTATCTGGGTGAGGACTTCCGCATCGCCTTCACCCTGACGGCGCAGAACGCCCAAGGTGCCACCACGCAGAACTACACCGATGTCTTCGCCAAACAAGACCCGAGCGTGCTGAATCTGGCCGGCATCCAGGGCAGTACGCCGTTCAAGACGGGCGGCCGCCTTGTCGGCAGCAGTTCGGGCAGTTGGTCCCTGGGCCAGGCCAGCCCGATTCTGATCGCCCGGGTCAGCCGCGGCAGCGCGCCCGACGGCCCCTTCGCCAACGCCAATTTCGGCATCGCACCGGTCGATGCCGACGGCGTGGGCATGCGCAGCCTTGATCTGGACACCGACAGCCCCGCCAACGGCAATGACCGCAGCTTGCTGAGGGACTCCGCCCTGCTGCCCCTGGCCGTGCCGCTGCGCTTTGGCCAGCTGCGCCTGCAAAACGCCATCGGCCCGGCCACCCGGAACCTGAATCTGCCACTGCAAGCCCAGTACTGGAATGGCACAAGCTTCATAACTAACACCGATGACAGCTGTACTTCCATCGATTCCAAGAGCGTGAATTTCGGAAACTACAGGAAAACATTGGCGGTGGGAGACGGCAGCCTGATTGCAAAGATCTATACGCTCAATAAAGGCCAGACCAGTCTGGTCTTGAGCCGCCCCGGCAACGGGCACAGCGGCAGCCTGGATGTGGCGCTGAGCCTGAACACCTTGAGCGACCAGAGCTGTTTGCAGAGCTGGAGTCCCAACCCCGCCGCCACGGCCACCGCCTCCCTGGCCTATTTGCAGGGGGCGTGGTGTGGCGCCAATCCGCCGAGCTATGTCAAGGATCCGTCGGCGCGAGCCACCTTCGGCCTGTTCCGCGGTTCCGACAACATGATTTACCAGCGCGAAAACTACTGAGAAGCCGAGAGAAAGAGATGCCCCGATGAGATGGCCCTGGTTGAAAGCACGCGGCAGCAAGAACAAGCTGCGCCTGAGCTTGCGTTGCAACGGCCAGCTGATCGCCTATGTCTTGAGCGATCCCAGCCAGAATCAGAGCCTGCCCTGCCCGCTGCTGCGCTGGGGCGCGATCCAACTGGACCCCACGCTCGACTTCGACCCCGCGGTGGACAAGGCCTTGCAGGAGCTCCACCTCAGCGCCGCCGAGGTGATAGGCCTGCTGGAACCGGAGGAATACCAGGTCCTCAAGGTCGACACACCCAATGTGCCCAATGAAGAGCTGAAGGCCGCCGCCCGCTGGCAAATCAAGGAGCTGGTGGAAAAACATCTGGATGACTTGACCCTGGACGTGATGCATGTGGGCGGCGATATCGCGCGGGTACAACGACAGCTGTTCGTGATCGCGGCACGCAGCCGATCGGTGGAGACACGCAGCCAGCGCTGCGCCGCGGCCGGCCTCCCGCTGCAGGTGATAGACACCTGGGAAACGGCCTTGCGCAATCTGCAAACCCTCAAGGCCCGATCGGAGGGCCTGGAGGAGCGAGCCTGTGCGGCCTTGCTGATGGTGGAAAACCACTGCCTGCTGACCATCAGTGCCGGCGGCGAACTTTTCTACACCCGCCGGTTGGACCCCGACCCCCGTCTGGAGGCTCGCGCCACCGGGAAATTGGTGGCCAAACCGCAGCAAGAAGCGCCGCTGGGCTTCGAGTACACACCGGGCGCCGACTACCTGAGCCCGCAGGACGACAGCGAGGAATCGGTGCTGATCATCGAATTGCAGCGTTCCATCGATTTGTGGGAACGCTCCTGGCCCGAATTGCCCCTGGCCAGGCTCTACCTCTTGTCTCCCGAACATGGCGACGCCGTGGCGGCCCTGATGCAACGCGAACTGGGCCTGCGCACGCAGGCCATGGGCGTGCCCAGCCTGTTCACCGGCATCGATCCGAACAGCCTTCAGGACCCGACCCGCATCGGCGAGCTGTCGGCCTGCCTGCCCTTGCTGGGCGCGGTGCTGCGCCAAGAAGCGCGGGCGCTCTGAGCGCCTCACGGCGGGCACAACAAGAACTCACCAGCCATGGTCCAGCAAGTCAATCTCCTCACCCCCATACTGCTGACGCCCAAACGCCTGCTATCGGCCACCACCATCTTGCAAGCCTTGGCATTGCTGCTGGCCGCTACCCTGGCCCTGGGCCTGTGGCTGAACCTGCAGGCCCAAGCCTCGCGCCAGGCCTTCAAACAGGCTCAGGAACGCGGCGCGGTCGAGATGCAAAGCCTCAGCCAAGCCCTGGCCAGCCTGCCGCCGCCGCTGGACGCCAAATTGCTGGCTCAGCAGCTGAGCGAGCTGGAAATGGAGAACCAGCAACAGGCCCAAGTGCTGAGTCTGCTCCGCGGCGGCCTGGCGGCCGAAGGTTGGCGCCATTCCGATCTGCTCAAGACCCTGGCCCAGACCGTGCCGCCCTCCGTCTGGCTGGCCTCGCTGCGCTGGCAAAGCGGCCATCTGGAGCTGCAAGGCGCCACGCTGGACCCGGTGGCACTGCGCACCTGGCTGGAACGTCTGTCCGCCAAGCCCCTGCTGGCCGGCCTGCAACTGGGCCAGGTCAAGGTTGAAAAATGGAGCGCCGATGGCGGCCCGCCCACAGCGGACAGCGACGAGGCTCAGGCCGCTGGACCAAGGGCGGCGCCCAGCGCCCTGCCGCCGCCTAGCCTGCCCAAGCCCCGCAGCGGCCAATCGGTTTGGTCCTTCAAGGTGATCAGCGAGTTACCCCGGGCCCACCCCGCCATGCCCATGGCCAAGCCCGCATCCGGGAGTGCCTCATGAAGAGCCTGCCCACCCAGAACCTTCAACAGCGTTGGCAGCAGCTGGCCAAAAAAATCGACGCCCTCAGTCTGCGTGAACGGGTATTTTCCTTTCTTGCCCTGGCCGCCTTGCTGATCGCGGCTTTCGACGCCTTGCTGATCACACCGCTGAAGCAAGAAGCCATGCAACAGTCCAAGGCCCTGCAAAGACAAAGCCAGGATCTGAAAACCCTGCGCGATCAATTCAGCCAAAGCGCCGGACAGACACCCGCCGCGGGTGCCGCTTCGGCGCCTCTAGCGAGCGACTCGGGGCCCGCCTTGAAGCAGCGCCTGATCCTGGCCCAGCAACAAAAGGCCCAGCTGCACGAGGCCATCAAGGCCGGCCTGCAAGGCATGGATCAAAACCAGCTGGGCCTGCCCGAGCTGCTGGCCACCTTGCTCAAACAACACCCAGGCCTCAGCCTGCTCAAGCTGGCGACGCTCAAGAGCGGCAGCCTGCCGCCCAGCTTTGCACAGGCCACTGAGGACCAATCGCACGGCGGCCTCGCCACAGCCGGCAGCGCGGCCCTGCCTGGGGTGGAGTGGCTGGGTCTGGAGTTACAGCTCTCCGGCGATTACCTGGACCAGCTGCACTACCTCGCCCAGCTGGAAGCCGCCGTACCCAAGCTGCACTGGGGCGAGATGCGCCTGTGGTCGCAGGGCGACGGCAAACCGGTCTTGGTCCAATTGCAGGTTTTTCTGCCCAAGGTGAAGCCATGAAGCGCTCCGTGACCCAGATCGCCCTGATTGCCCTGATCTCGCACGGCCTGTTTGGCGGCTACAGCCTCAGCCGGGCACAGGCCACGCCAAGCCAAGAAGCCAGCCGGGAAGAATTGCGCGATCCCAGCAGCTGGCCCGCCGCCCTGCGCAGCCCGGCCGCCAGCGGCATTGCACAGGGGGCCGACGGTGCCGATTCAACCGGCCGCCAGATCAGGCAGATCGTGGTCCGACACGGCCGGCCCTTGGTCGTGGTCGGCGGCCGCGAATGGGGCGTTGGCGCCAAGCTGGGCGGGGCCACCATCGTGCGCATTGAGGAGCAGGCCGTTTGGCTGCGCGATGCCAACGGCATGCGCCGCGAAGCGCTCTACCCAGGCATAGAGAAAAAAACCGTCAACGCAAGCGCCGGCGCCAAGCCAGGCGCACGCCCAGACAGGGCCAAGAAATCAACAACCGAAGTCAGCGCCCCACTCCAGGAGACACCATGAAGCCAAGGCGCCACCCCCAAGCAGTCAATCCGCCCATGAGCTCTTCCATGTCCCCGCTCCCGCAGCCGCGCTGGGCACGCCCGGCCGCCTCACGGCTGATGCTGCTGGCCCTGTTCGGCCTGTTGAGCGCCTGCGCCGACAAGCCCCTGCAACTGGCTCAACCGCGCCAAGAACTGCGCCAGGAGCTCGAGGCAGCCCAGCAAGCCCAGGCGCAGCAAAAAGCAGGCGAAGCCGCTCGCACCCAGGCGGCGGCCGCGTCATCGACGGCGCAAGCACAGCCCCAGCGAGAGCCCCCCCCAGCCGAGCCCCGCTTCGATTTGATCGTCAACGGCGCGCCGGTGCGCGAGGTCTTTCTGTCCCTGGTCACCGACACCCGCTACAGCATGATGGTCCATCCTTCGGTGAGCGGCAGCCTGTCGGTCACGCTCAAGAGCGTGACCCTGCGCGAGACGCTGGAGTCCCTGCGCGATGTCTATGGCTTTGACTTCAAGATCGATGGCCGCCGCATCACCGTCTTCCCGCCGACCATGCAGACCCGCGTCTTCACCGTCAACTATCTGCAGCAAACCCGGGTCGGCCGCAGCGACCTGCGGGTCAGTTCGGGTGCAGGCCCCAGCACCACATCGGGTGGCAATAGCGTCAACGCAAGCACGGGCGCCGTCAACAACCCCAACAACAATGTTGGCGCCAGCGGCACGCCACAGCAGCAGGATGGCACCCAGGTCTCCACCAGCAGCCGCAATGACTTTTGGTCCGATACCACGGCCGCCCTGCGCGCCTTGATAGGCAGCGAAGGCGGGCGGGCCGTCATCGCCAGCCCACAGGCCGGCACCGTGGCCGTGCGCGCCATGCCCGAGGAAATGCGTCATGTGGAGGCATTTTTAAGGTCCACCAAGCTCTCGGTCGAGCGCCAGGTGATGTTGGAGGCCAAGATCGTCGAGGTGGAATTGCGCGAGGGCTTTCAGAGTGGCATCGACTGGTCGGTGCTGGGCAAGAACGGCGCCATCGGGCAGACCGGCGTCAATCCCTCCGTCCCTACGGGGGTTGGCACGATCTTGAATCCTTTGGTCAGCAATGCCAACGGCCTGCCCGTTTTGTCGACCGCGGCGCAAAGCCCGGCCTGGGCGGATCTGATCCCGGTGCCCTCGCCAGGTGGAGGCGCTTTCGGCCTGGCCCTAACGCGCGGCGGCTTCCAGGGCCTGATCAGTTTTCTGGAAAGCCATGGCGACGCGCAAATCCTCTCCAGCCCGCGCGTGGCCACGCTGAACAATCAGAAAGCGGTGCTCAAGGTCGGCTCGGATGACTACTTCGTTACCGGCATCACCAGCGGCAACAACACCAGCAGCACCAGCACGACGACCAATACCACCAACAACGTCATCCCGACGCTGACGCTCACGCCCTTCTTCTCCGGCATCGCCCTGGACGTCACGCCCCAGATCGATGAAGAAAACATGATCACCCTGCACATCCATCCGGCGGTCACCTCGGTGACCGAGAAGGTCAAGCAGATCGATCTGGGCACCCTGGGCAACTTCCGCCTGCCCCTGGCCTCCAACAGCATGAATGAAACCGACACGGTGGTGCGCATCCCCGACGGCGCCATCGTCGCCATCGGTGGCCTGATGCAGATGGAGTCCAACCGCCGTGGCTCCGGCCTGCCCGGCTCGGACAGCAACTCGCTCACGGCCACCTTGTTCGGCAATCGCGCCAACTCGGGCCGCAAACGCGAACTGATCGTGCTGATCAAACCCAGCATCATCCGCAGCGCCGAGGACTGGGAGCAGCACAACCGCAGCGCGGCTCAAGCGCTGTCGGACATGGACGACAAGGCCCGCCGCGTCATCACGGTGAATGGCAGCAGCACACCGCCAACACCAGCGCCAGCTGCAACGAGCGCCAGCGCGAACAAGCCCTGAATCTTTAGCGCGCCACCAGCGGGAAGAACAGTGCCTCGCCGCCAATCTTGTAGTCGGCAATGGCGCGCTGGCCACGGGCCGAGACCAGCCAGTCGGCCAAGGCCTGCGCCTGTTTCAACTTCACATGGGGGTGTTTGGCCGGATTCACCACGATCACCGCATAGGGGTTGTAGAGCCGGCTGTCACCCTGCACCAGCAAGGCCAGATCGCCACGATTCTTGAAGGCGGCCCAAGTGCCGCGATCGGCCAGCACATAGGCATTCAAGGCCGAGGCCATATTCAGGGCCGGGCCCATGCCGCAGCCGCATTCCCGGTAGCCGGTGGGCTTTTGCGTCTTCACATCCACCCCGGCGGCCTGCCACAGGCGCAGCTCGGCCGCATGGGTGCCGCTCTTGTCGCCGCGGGAAATAAAGCCGGCAGCGTCGGCAGGCGCGGCAGCCAAGAGCTGCATCGCGCGCTGGGCATCGCTGCCGCGCAGGTTCAGCGGGTCGCCGGCCGGCCCGACCAAGACGAAATCATTGAACATCACCGGCATGCGGCGCAGGCCGAAGCCCTCGGCCACAAATTTTTCTTCGGCCGGGATGTCGTGCACCAAGACCACATCGGCATCGCCGCGCCTGGCCAGATCCAGGGCCTGGCCGGTGCCCAGGGCCACCACCTTGACGGCGATGCCGCTCTCCTGGGTGAAACGTGGCAAGAGATGGGCGAACAGGCCCGATTGCTCGGTCGAGGTGGTGGAGGCCAGGATCAAGGTCTCGGCGGCCGAGGCGGCAGATGCAGCCATGCCAGTGCCCGCCAGGCACAGCAGCAGGGCCAGGCCTCGGCCGAGCGCTGCCGCGCAGCAAAAGAGTCGATTCATAGCATCTCGCCTTTCAAGAACTGATCCACCGCCCGACCCTGCGGCCGCTGGAAGAACTCATGCACGGGCGCATCGGCCAACACCCGGCCGGCCTCAAGATACAACACCCGGCTGGCCAGGCGCTTGGCCTGGCCCAGATTGTGGGTGCTCATCACCCAAGTCAAGCCCTTTTCTTCTCCAAACTCGGCGATCAGACGCTCCAGCTCGCGCCGGGCGCCCGGATCCAGATGGGCCGTGGGCTCGTCCATAAACAGGAGTTCGGGCTGCAAGGCCCAGGCGCGGGCCAGCGCCAGCCGCTGTTTCTGGCCGCCGGACAAGGAGGTCGCCAGCTGAGTGGCTTGATCCAACAGGCCGACTCGACGCAAAGCGGCCTCCAGCAGCGCCTCGTGTTGCGGCCAGGGCAGGCGCGCCAAGGCCAGGGCCAGTCGCAGATTGCTGCGCACCGACAGGCTCAGAAAGAAAGGCTGCTGAAACACCATGGCCTGGCGCGGCGGGCGGCCCAGTTCGGGCAGCTCATGCAAGACGCGGCCGGGCGCAGGGAGCAGGCCATGCAGCAAACGCAGCAAGCTGGTCTTGCCCGCACCGTTGCTGCCCAGCAGGGCCAGGCGCTCGCCGCGCCGCAGCTGCAGATCCAGCGCTGCCAACACCTGCCGGCCGCCCAGGCTCAGGCCGCTGCCGCGCAGCTGCAAAAGCAAAGGCGTCGGGGCGCTCACAGGGCCGGCTCCGGCGCCCTGTGCTGCAAGACAAAAGCCTGCTGCAGCCAGGCGCTCAGGCCATTGAGCAGGCCCACCATCAGCAAGAGCAGCAGGCCTAATGCGATGGCGCGGGGCAAATCGCCCTTGCTGGTTTCCAGGGCGATGCTGGTCGTCATCACGCGGGTAAAACCCTCGATATTGCCGCCCACCACCATCACCGCCCCCACCTCGGCAATCGCGCGGCCAAAGGCGCTGAGCAGAATCACCAGCAAGGCCCCGCGCAGATGTAAAAGCATCAGCAGGGCCGCGATCCAGGGGCTGGCCCCGAGGGAGCGCAGCTGTTCACCGCCCTCCTCCAGGCCCTCCGCCAAACGGGCACGGGCCAGCGCCGCCACCACCGGCAGGACCAGAATCGTCTGCGCCAAGATCATGGCCCAGGGTGTGAACAACAAACCCCAGCTGCCCAGCGGCCCCGAGCGCGAGAGCAGCAGATAAACGCCCAGCCCCACCAGCACCGAGGGCAGAGCCAAGGCGGTATTGAGCAGCAAGACCCAGGCCCCGCGCCGTGCCGGCGCCAGCGCCAACCAGGCCGCCAGGGGCAGACCGAGCAGGCTGGCCAGCAGGGCCGCCGTGCCGCTGACCGTCAGGCTCAGGCTCAAGACCTGCAGCAGGCCCGCATCCATGCCCCAGAGCAGGGCCAGGGCTTGGTCCAAGGCTTCAAACATAGAGACTCAGGTCTTGCTGGCCGCGACCTGCGGCAGCTTGATCAGGCCCAGGGCCAGGGCCGTACCCAGGAGCACGATGGCACAGCCCAGGGCCATCTGCGGAGTCAGGGCCTCGCTCAGGAACAAGAAACCCCAGAGCACGGCGAACACCGGGATCAGAAAGGTCACGGCGATCGTGTTGGTCGGCCCGATACGGCTCATCAGGCGGAAGAAGAGCAGATAGGCCAGGGCCGAGCAAAGCAGGCCCAGCATGATCACCCCGCCCCAGGCCTGGGCGCTGGGCATGACGGTCGGCCAGAACAGGGCTGCCGGCAAGGCCAGCAGCAGGGCGGCAAAGACCTGGCTACCGGTGGCCACGGTCAGGGGATGGAGGTGCACCGTATTCTTCTTGCTGAAATTGGCGGCCAGGCCATAGCAGAAGGTCGCCGCCAGACAGGCCAGCAAGGCCCAGCCACTGCCACCCGGTTTGAAGCTGGCCTTGTCCCAGGCCAGAAAGATCACGCCCGCAAATCCCAGCAGCAGGCCGAAGCTGCGCAGCGGTGTCAGGCGCTGATTCAGCCAGATCCAGGCGATGGCCGCCCCCCACAAAGGCGTGGTGGCATTGAGAATGCTGGACAGCCCGGCCGTGATGGACAGGGCCGCATAGCTGAACAGGGCAAAGGGAATGGCGCTATTGAGCAGGCCTATCACCAATAAGGGCCGCCAGGCCTTGCGCAACTCGCCCAAGCCCTGGCGCATGGCCAGCAGGGGCAGCAAGGCCAGGCTGGCCACCGAGACCCGCAGGGCCGCCATGACCACCGGCCCGAATTCATGGGCACCCAGGCGCATGAACAAAAAAGAGGCCCCCCAGATGGCGGCGAGGGAGAACAGTTCGAACAGATCGATGGGTTTCATGAAAACAATGGCTTTGATATGGAGCCCAGCATACTGCCCATAGCCTCAAGGCTTGGGCGACCCGCTTCTTGCCTTTGCCTGGCTCAGGCTGGCCGCCCGCCACAGGCCTAGCACCGCATAGCTGCGATAGGGCCTGAAGGCCTCGGCCGCCGCCAGATAGGCGCGCGGGCTCAGCGGCCGGTCCAGGCCCAAGCTCAGCTGCTTGAGCAAGACCACATCGCTGGGCGGAAAAGCGTCCGGCCAAGACCAACCGCGCATCAGCATGTAGTGGGCGGTCCAAGGGCCTATGCCTGGCATCGCGCGCAGCTCGGCCATGGCCGCTTCAATGCAGGGGCCCTGCGCTGCCGGCGCGAGGCCGTCCAAGCCTTGCGTGGCATAGAGCAGACGCGGCCAGGCCTGGGCCAGACCGAGCAAGCAGTCGGCACGGCGACGGATGATGCCCAATTCGGCAATCTGTGCCGCGTCCAGGCATGCGATTCGCTCGGGACTGGGGAACAGGCACAGGGCCGATTCCAGACCCGGCGCCGCTTCGCCGTCCAAGGCCGTTCCGAAAGCCCGCACAAAACGTCCGGCAATGGTGCGCGCCGCCGCCACCGTGATCTGTTGACCCAGCACCGCCCTCACCGCCAGTTCAAAGCGATCCATGCAGCCCGGCAGGCGCAGACCGGGCGCGCCCGCGGCCAACTCGCCCAAGGCTTGCGAGATGGGCAAGGGATCAGCCTGCAAGTCCAGCCAGCGTGTAAGCAAGGCTTGCAGAGCCGGCCGCACCGGCACAAGGCTTTTTGAACAAAGCACCGACAGCCTATGCTCTTCGGGCTGGAAGCGCACCTGCACCCAACCCTGCATCTGCGCCCCGCGTACGCTGCGGCTAATCTGCAGGCGCGGCAGATCGATGCGCTCGACCTCGGCGATCGCCCGGGCGGCGAGGAACTCCAGCAAGGCCTCAAGCTGATAGGGCGGCCGATAGGCCAGACTAAAGCGGACGTCAGGACTGGGCATGGGCGACGATATCAGGCCCGCAGAGAGGGCCGCACTCACATGGCCTTGAACAGATGGACATAGGCGCGGCTGACCGGCAACTCTCGTCCATGGTTCTTGATGCGCAGGAATAGGCGGCTGGCCTCGTCGCGCCGGGTGCCGGCCAGATGGTTCAGATTGATCAAGGTGGAGCGATGCACCTGCCAGAACTGCTGCGGGTCCAGCTGCTCGGCCAGCAGGGTGATGGGCGTGCGGATCAGGTGCTCGGCCGTGGCCGTCTGCACCACCGTGTATTTGTCATCGGCCTGGAAGTACAGCACCTCCTCGACCGGAATCTGGTGCATCAGCTCGCCCTGGGCGGCGCGCACAAAGCGCAGCGGCGTGGCGGCCGGGCGGCCGGCGGGGGCCGCCTGCAGCTGCCGCAACACGCCGGCCAGCCGCGCATCCGGCGCCTCCTGCCCCGACACATCTTGGCGGGCCAGGGCGGACTTGATGCGCGCCAGGCTGCGAGCCAGGCGTTCGGCCTTAACGGGCTTGAGCAGATAGTCGAGCGCGGCCTGCTCAAAGGCCTCGACCGCGTACTCGTCAAAGGCGGTCACAAAAACCACCCGCGTCAGGCCCTCGATGCCCTGGGCCACCTCCAGCCCCGATAGACCAGGCATCTGAATGTCCAAGAAGGCCAGATCGGGCTGCAAGGCGGCGATGCGCTCGGCCGCCTCGATGCCGTTGCGGGCCAGGGCCAGGATATGGAGCTCCGGCCACAGCTGCTGCAACTGCTGCTTGAGGTGCAGGGCGAGATGGGGCTCGTCGTCGGCGATCAGGGCGGTCGGGGCATTCATTTTTCGAGCGAATGGGGCGAGTCGGTCTTGGGGGAGGCTGGCAAAATCAATGGCAGGCGCAGCAAGGCACGCGTCCCCACCGGCAGGGCTTGCAGGGACAGGGAGGCATTCTCTCCGTAACGAGTCTGCAGGCGCGAACGGATATTGGCCAGGGCGATGCCATTGCCCGAGCGCCCCTTGCGACCCAGGCCGCGCCCGCCGGCCTTGGCGGCATCCAAACCCAGGCCGTCATCGTCTACCGAGATTTCCAGAGCCTCGCCCCGAGATTCGCTCACTACCCGCGCCCTCAACACAATCTCCCCCCCCTCCACCTTGGGCTCCAGGCCGTGATGAATCGCGTTCTCGACCAGCGGCTGCAAAAGCAGGGGCGGCAGCTGGGCCCCGCGCAGCTCGGGCGCTAGCTCCAGGCGAAAGCGCAAGCGCTCCTCCATGCGAATCTGCAACAGAGTCAGATAACTCTGCACCATGTCCAGCTCGGCCCCCAGGCTGGTGTCGGCCAGACGCATCTGGCTGATGCTGGCGCGCAGATAGTCGGTGAAGGCCTCCAGCATCTGCTTGGCCCGGGAAGCATCCAAATCGATCAGGCTCTGCACATTGGCCAGGGTATTGAACAAAAAATGCGGCTCGATCTGGGCTTGCAGCAGGCGCAGCTGGGCGTCGGTGGCTTGCAGTTGCAGGGTTTGGTTATGACTGCGGAATTTCCAGAAAACCCAGTTCACCGCGGTAATCACAAGGCTGATCAGCAGGAAATTTCGCAAATGCTCGGTATTGCTGACGAAGTCCCAGAGGGCATTCGACCGCGTCACCCAGCCAAACACCAGCAAGGCCAGCGACATGCCCAGGGCCGAGCCAAAGAGCGAAAACAGCGGGAAGAAGATCCAGGTCCAGCCGCCCTGCCGGCGCTGGGTCAAAACATGCAGCAGACGCTCGGAAGCCAGCAACTCCAGGCCGCGAAACAGCCCATGGAAGGTCAAGGAAATACAGCTGGCCACAATCAGGCTGCCCGCCAATCTATGGCTTAGCCAGTACCAATCGCCCCATTTGTTTTGCAGCAGCACGGGCACGACGGTGAACACCAGGGCAAAGCCCAGCGCAATCGCAAAGTCAATCAGCAGCCGCGCCCAGGCCGGCTCTGGCCGATGTTTTCTCAGCACAAAAAAATGCTTGAGCGCGTAGCTCATGGTGTCTCGAAAGCTCATGTCAGCCAGTGTAGAGAGGCGCGGCGGCCCGCCCCAGAGCTGGCGCGACGAATCGACA
>Ga0187843_10001060_pt1 | contig 17865 bp, 13 predicted proteins | sample SpaLakP09_SKY_43_FD_134516 | JGI IMG/M metagenome (GOLD analysis project Ga0187843, IMG submission 134516) | Oligotrophic lake water microbial communities from Sparkling Lake, Wisconsin, USA - SP09_SKY_43 | ecosystem: Environmental > Aquatic > Freshwater > Lake | place: USA: Sparkling Lake...
GGGAAATGATTTACGCATTTTCCGCCCCGCTGCGCGAGCGCGCCGGTTTCCTGGTGTTGAAGGGCAACCTGTTCGACTTCGCCATCATGAAGACCAGCGTGATTTCGGAAACTTTCCGCCAACGCTATCTCAGCACGCCCGGCCAGGAAAACATCTTCGAATGCCGCGCCGTGGTCTTCGACGGCTCGGACGACTACCACGCCCGCATCAACGACCCGGCGCTGCAGATCGACGAGAACACGTTGCTGGCCATTCGCGGCGCCGGTCCGGTCGGCTGGCCCGGTTCGGCCGAGGTGGTCAACATGCAGCCGCCCGATGCGCTCATCAAGCGCGGCATCTCGACCCTGCCCACGCTGGGCGATGGCCGCCAGTCCGGCACTTCCGACAGTCCCTCCATCCTCAATGCCTCGCCCGAGAGCGCCGTCGGTGGCGGTCTGGCGTATCTGCGCGATGGCGACCGCGTGCGCATCGATCTCAACACCGGAGAATGCAACATGCTCGTCAGCGAGGAAGAACTGGCGCGCCGCAAGAGCGAAGGCATTGCGCCGGTGCCGCCCAGCCAGACACCCTGGCAGGAAATCTATCGCAGCACGGTCGGCCAGCTGGAGACCGGTGCCTGCATGGAGCTGGCCCTGAAGTACCAGGGCGTGGCGCAAACCCTGCCACGGCACAATCACTGACATGCTGACCCTGCATCGTGAATTGCGCATGCCACCGGCCCCGGTGAGAAGGATCAAGGGGCCGATGCGCATCGACGCGCACCAGCACTTCTGGCGCTACCGTTCCGAGGATTATCCCTGGATCGGTACCGGCATGGACCTGCTGGCGCAAGACCGCCTGCCCTACCAGTTCCAGCCCCTGCTGGACGCCCAGGGCCTGCATGCGTCGATCACGGTGCAAGCCCGTCCGGGCCACGAGGAAACCGGCTTCCTGCTGGAGATGGCGCGGCGCGATGCACGCATCGCCGGCGTGATCGCCTGGGATGACATCGCCTCGCCGCAACTGGCCGAGCGCATGGAGCAATGGGGCCGCCCCAAGATGCTGGGGCTGCGTCATCCGATGCAGGACGAGGATGACGCCGCGCAAGCGCTGGCCCAACCGCAGTTCAATCAAGGCGTGCGCTGGCTGCAGGAGCGCGACTACGTGCTGGAGGTGCTCACGCATGAACGCCACCTGCCGCAGTTGCGCCAGCTCTGCGCCTTGCACGACCAGCACTGGGTGGTCCTGAATCATCTCGGCAAGCCGGCCCTGAAGGAATTCCGCAAGGGCCGCGCCGCCTATGAACGCTGGCGCCAGCAGCTGCATGAGCTGGCCGCCATGCCCCACGTAGCCTGCAAGATCTCGGGCCTGCTGACCGAGGCCGACTGGCTGCGCGGCCTCTGCACGCGCGACTTCGATCACATCGTGCAGTGTCTCGATACGGCGCTGGAACTGTTCGGTCCGCAGCGCCTCATGTTCGGCTCCGACTGGCCCGTCTGCCTGCTGGCCGCCTCCTATGCAAGGGTGGTGGCGGTGGTGCGGGAATGGGCCGCGCGCCGTCTTTCTCCGGCTGACCAGGATGCCCTGTGGGGCGAATCCTCGGCCCGGATTTATGGCCTGATGCCATAAGGTTTTCCCCGGCTGCCTTTTCATTGCCAAGCGGTTTTCACGGTGCGATATTGCGCCAGGGAACGCTTTGTCATGACAAGGTACGGGGAGACAAAAAATCAAACGCCTCAAACGCAACATGACCCTGCTGGTCGGCTCGCTGACGCTGATGGCAGGGATCATCACCAGTGTGGTGCTCTACCAGAGCTACAAGCAGGTAGAACGCATCTCGGTCAACCACACCCTCAACGTGGCCCGTATCGCGCAGCGTTCGATCTCGCGCAACATGGAGCTGCTCTCGCTGGCGCTGGACAGCCTGGCCTGGCGCTATCGCCATACCCAACTGCATCGCATGCCGGCGCAGCAGCAGCTTGATTTCCTGCTCGGCGAAAAGATCGAGGCCGGCTACATCGCCGCCCAGGGCATCATCGATGCCGATGGCCAACCCGTGGTCGGCTCGCCGGTGCTGGAAGAGATCATGCCGGGCAATTTTTCCGGACGCGATTTCTTCGAGGTGCCGCGACAGGACACCCGCGGCACGCTCTACATCTCGGCCCCGCAGGCGGTGCGGCTGGAACGGCGCGCCCAGGTGATCGTGCTCTCCAAGCGCCTGGTCCATGTCGATGGCAGTTTCGGCGGGGTGGTCTTCATGGTGCTGTACCTGGATTATTTCCGGCAGCTGTTCGAGGCCATGTCCCTGGAAAAGAATGCGGTCATGTCGCTCTACTCGGTGGACGGCGTGGCCTACATGCGGCTGCCTTATGACGAGGCCTTCATCGGCTCCCGGGTGGAGAACGCCCCGCAGCTGCAACACCTGCTGGCCGCAGGCACACCGGCCGAAGGCAGCTATTTCACGCGTTCCCGGCAGGATGGCGTGCAGCGTCTCTACACCTACGTGCGCGTACCGCAGACGCGCTGGGTGGTCTTCATCGGCCACACCAAGGAGGCGCTGTTCCGTGAATGGATGCGCATGTTCTATGCGGTGGTGTTCCTGATGGCGGTCTTCAGCACGGCGGCCGCCTACCTCATCAGCCGCGTGCGTGAGGAATTCTTCCGGCGCAGCAAACTGGACCAGCAGCTGGAAGAGCAGGCCCGCACCGACAAGCTGACCAGCCTGCTCAATCGCCGCGCCCTCGACGACGCCTTGCAGGAAGCCTGGCACAAGTGCCAGCGCAATGAATCGGCGCGCTTTGCGGTGCTGTTTGCGGATGTGGACTTCTTCAAGCTCTACAACGATACCTACGGCCACAAGGCGGGCGACTATGCGCTGGTGGCCGTGTCCCGCTGCATCAAGGCGGCGGTCTCCCGGCATTGCGACCGGGCCGGACGATATGGCGGGGAAGAGTTCGTGGTGCTGCTCGATGAAGCCGATGCCGAGGGTGCGGTGCATGTGGCCAAGCTGATCATCGCGGCGCTGCAGGGACAGAAGATCCCGCATGAGCGCAGCCCCTTCGGCCGGCTCACCATCAGTATCGGCGTGGCATGCCTGGAGCGCGGCATCCATCGCAGCATCGAGGAAGTGGTCAAGGCCGCCGACCAGGCGCTCTACCAGGCCAAGCGCGAAGGCCGCAACCGGGTGCGGCTGTTCCAGGCGCCGGCCGAGATGACGCCGGCCGGTTGGCAGTTCAGTTCAGCGAACAGTTGAGCCACTTGGCGATGCGCACGCCATCCAGGCGCGAGCCATCGGCCGTGCCGCTGCCCAGCATGGTGACGATCACCGGGCGGCGGTCATGCACCAGCAGGCGCAGCACCATGTTGTGGCCGGACTCGTTGATGAAGCCGGTCTTCTGTACCGTGGCATTGACCTGGCCGTAGCGGATCAGGCGGTTGGAATTGATGTACTGCAGCTGGCCGCGACCGATGTTGATGATCTTCTGCTTGTCCAGCGAATCATTGCGGATGAGCTGGTAGCGGTTGGCCGCCTTGACCAGTTCGGCCAGCTCGCGCGGGGTCGAGACATTCTCGGGCGAGAGGCCGGTGCCATTTTCGAAATGGGTATGCGGCATGCCCAGCGCCTGGGCGCGCGCATTCATGGCGGTAATGAAGGCCGGACGGCCGCCCGGATAGTCGCGGCTCATGGCGGCCGCAGCGCGGTTCTCGGAAGACATCAGCGCGATGTGCAGCATGTCGGCGCGCGACAGGCTGGCCCCCACGTTCAGACGCGAATGGGTGAATTTCAGGCTGTCCAGGTCGTCCTCGGTCACTTCCAGGCGATTGGCCATGGGCAGCGGCTTCTGGTCCAGCCAGACGATGGCCGTCATCAGCTTGGTCACCGAGGCGATGGGGGCAACCGTATCGGCGTTGCGCTCGAAGAGCGGCGTATTGGTTTCTTCATCGAGCACATACACCCCGCGCGAGAAGATGTGGCGGCGCGAGGCTTCGGTGAAGCCACAGCGCGGCAGCAGCTCGGGCTTGGTGTTGGTGCTGACGGCCGGCGCCGGGCTCGCTGCGGTGGTCGTGGCGGCGGCGGCAGTGATAGCGGTAGCGCCGGTGGCAGCCACGGCAGCCGCCGCAGCGCGGCCACGGCGGCGGCCGCGCGCCGGGGTGCGCGCCGTCGCAGGCGCGGCGGCCTTCTTGCGCACGCTGCGATTGCGGCCCTTGGCGCCGCTGCTGGCAGCCCGGTGCTTGCCGGCCGTGGAGCCGGCCGCCTGGGCCTCGCTGACCTTGCCCGAGAGCGCCGTGAGCGCCAGCAGCAAGACGCTGCACATCAGGAGACGGACCACCATGCCAACCCGGCGCAGGGCAGGTCCAATGAGCAGGGAAAAGCGTAAATCATTGCCGGAACGGGGCTGCTGCGTGCGAAACATCGTCGAAAACCTTAGTCGGTGCAATCATCCAGGACCGGCCATGATACGGAAACTTGGCTTTCGTTGCAGCAACCTTCACCTCCGTACGGCCATAAGTGAAGAAGATGAAAAGACGACAAGTCCCGAAGAGGCAGCCGCAGCGGACACAATTTGCTTCCCTGGCTGCAACCGGGCGGCGCATAATCTGTCCATTCCCGGCCGGGGGCAGACTGCTTCCGGCGCACTCCGTCTGACTGAATCAACGATTTTCTTCATGTCCAATCTCATCGTACACGGTGGCCGCCCGCTGCGCGGCGACATCATCCCCTCTGCCAACAAGAATGCCGTCCTCCCCATCCTCTGCGCCACCCTGCTGACCGACCAGCCGCTGCGGCTCATCGGCATCCCCGAGATCACCGACGTCAAGAAGATCCTGGAGATCTTCCGCGTGCTGGGCAGCGAGGTGAAGGTGGACTACGCCAGCGGGGTGCTGGAACTGCATCACCGCGATACGCACTTTGATCCCAAAGTGCACCACCTGCCGGAAGAAATGCGTTCTTCCATCATGCTGGTGCCACCGCTGCTGGCGCGCTTCGGCGTGGCGCGGCTGGAGAACGACGTCAAGGGCTGCACGCTGGGCGTGCGCGAGATCGATCCCCACGTCGAAGTCTTCCAGCGCTTCGGGGCCCGGGTGGAAAGCAGCCCCGATTCGCTCATCATCCGCACCACCGGCCGCATGCAGGCCAATCATCACTGGCTGGACTATGCCTCGGTCACCACGACCGAAAACTTCGTGCTGTGCGCCGCTGCCGCCGAGGGCGAATCGGTGCTCACCAATGCCGCCTCGGAGCCCCACGTGCAGGAATTCTGCCGCTTCATGGTGATGATGGGCGTGCAGATCGATGGCCTGGGCACCTCGCGCGTGACGGTGCGCGGCGGCCAGCAGCTGGGCGGCGGTGAATTCCGCTTCGACGAGGATTTCCACGAGATCGCCACCTTCCTCGCCATGGGCGCCATCACCGGCGGCCAGGTGCGCGTGCGCAACAGCGCGCCGGAACAATTCCCGCTGATCGACCGCACCTTCGCCAAGTTCGGGGTGGACGTGGTGCATGAAAACGGCTGGTCGCACACGCGCCAGAACGGGCCGCTGAAGGTAGTCAAACCCTTCACCAGCAACATCCTCACCAAGGTGGAAGCCGCGCCCTGGCCCTATCTGCCGGTGGACCTGCTGCCCATCTTCATCGCCCTGGGCGTCAAGGCCGAGGGCAACACCATGTTCTGGAACAAGATCTACGACGGCGCCATGGGCTGGAGCAGCGAATTGTCCAAGTTCGGCGCCCATGTTTTCCTGGGCGATCCGCATCGCCTGATCACCTTCGGCGGCCTGCCGCTGTCGCCGGCTTCGGTGGAAAGTCCCTACATCATCCGTGTGGCCATTGCGCTGTTCATGGTCGCCGCCAGCATCGAAGGGCGTTCCGAGATCCGCAATGCGCTGCCGATCCGGCGCGCCCACCCCAAGTTCGTGGAGAACCTGCGCTCGCTGGGCGCCGTGGTGGATTGGGTCGAGGAAGACTGATCCTGCGGTAGCCAGGCCGTCTCCTGGCGCAAGGGAAGGAGCCCCGCCGGGCTCTTTCCGCTCTCATCCGATACCGTTTCCATCCTGCGGTGCTCACTTCGCAGCACCTGATTTCCCCCTCCCGCCATCCGGTTTTCGCACCGGCATCCGATGCGTCCGGCATCGTCCCGAAGGCCAGCATTTCTGGAAAGCCACCACTTTGTTTTGCCGCGCTGCAGGCCCGGTTCGGCGCACTTTTGGAAGCGTCCAAAACATATGCTTCTTGACCAAATAAATCGAATTTTTTCGACAGCCCTGCGACGACCTGCCAAGGATAATTTCTGCCGTTAATCTACGCCGTGGCGGAAGTATTGGTCATGCGTGGCGGTTGCGGTCACGTCACAAGAACACAAGACAAGGCTGATCGGCCGCTGCACAAACCTGCTTCAGCTCCCTCCACCGGGACAGGCTTCGCCCCACTGATCCGAGAGCAGACCTTTTGGTCCGGACAGTCCTGTCCCAGCCGCACTGATCGCCATGCCTGCCCACCGGGCGGTGCCGTGGCCTCTGTCGTCCTGCGGCCGGCGTAGTCGTGATCAACATGCATGCCGGATGACGCGATCGGGCATGTCTTCAACGACAGAGCAGCCACCATGAGCATTACCGTATTGAACCTGACCGAAGCCAGCGCCCTGCTGCGCTCCATCAACAAGCGCGACATCAAGGATGTGCGTGCCATCGACCTCGACCTGGCACTGGTGCTGGAAAACGGCCACAAGATCATCATCAGCCGCGGCGCCGTGGCAGCGGTGAATTCACCGCAGATGGTGCTGGAATTCGCCGATGGCGACATCGCCCTGGGCGATGTGTTCGAGAAGCTGAACCATATCGAGGTCCCGGCGGAGGCGGCCGTGACGGTCACCTCCAAGGAGATCAAGCGCTATGGCATCAAGCGCGTGGTCAAGCCCAAGACGGCCAAGGACGAAGAAGACGCCACTCGCCCCGACAACGACGAGGGCCGGCCCACGGAGGCCCTGGCCAGTGATGGCGGCACCGTCAATGGCCGTGCCAGCGAGCTCGCCGATGGCGGCAGCGGCGTGCGCAAGGCCGACGTCAGCGGCATGGGTGAAACCAATACTTCTTCCGCACTGACGGCCCAGAGCAGCCCCGGAACCGAGTCCGCAGCCAGCAAGGGCAGCGGCCTGTCCTGGCCGGTGATTGCGGGTGGCCTGGGCTTGCTGGCTGCCGCCGGCGGCGGTGGGGGTGGCGGCGGTGGCGGCAGCAACGCCGGAGCTGCCGGTACGGCAGGCAGCGGCGGTGGCGGCGGCACGCCCGCCACGCTCTCCGGTGCAGCCGCACTGGGCCCGCTGAACAACGCCACCATCACCGCCTATGATGCCGAAGGCCGCGTGATCGGCAAGGCCGTGCCGGTGGTCAATGGCCGTTACACGCTGGTGCTAGAACAATCCGGCTACAAGGGCCTGATCCTGCTGGCCGTACGCGACAACACGCCCGGCGTGGCCGACAACTACGCCGACGAAGCGACCCTGCGGGTGACCGACCCGGCCGGTCCCAGTGACAAGACCACTGAACACCTGAGCCTGCTCAACGATGTCCTGCACCGCAAGAGCCGCGACCAGGTCGACAGCCTCGGCAAGCTGGAAGCCCTGGGCGCTGCCGTGGCCCTGTTCCTCGATGGCCAGGGCGTGAGTGCGCTGGACGCGGCGGGCCGCCAGAAGTGGGCCGACGCGGCGGCCCTGCTGGGCGTGCGCAACCTGGTCACCAGTGGCGAGGGCGAGAACCTGGAGGCACTGATCCAGGCCCTGCGCACTCGCACGGCCAACCAGATCGATACGGTGGAGGAGATCCAGGCACTGCTCGAAGGCAGCAACGGCGCGCTCAGCAAGATCATTGCCTATGCCAGCGACAGCCTGCTCAACCCGGCCCCCACGCTGGAGGACTACACCGCCACGGGCATTACTGCCGGTAGCGGTGCTGTCAGCGTGAATGTGAACAATCTGGCCAGCATCAACGCTTCCGTGGCCAAATTGAATGGTCCCGATGTCAATTCGCGCAGCAAGCTCAGGAACGTGGTGCAGGCCTACAACCTCATCCTGGCCGCCGCCGACGGCACAGCGGGCGATACGTCCGGCAACGCACTGCAAGCCAGCCACTACACCACCATCGGCGTGAACCTGGCGAGCCTGGCGCGCTCATCAACCAACGGCACCACCGACGCCGACAAGCTGGCGCTGTTCAACAGCGTGGTCGGCGCGCAGAACACGGTCGGCGTGAGCACGCCGGAGCGTCTGGAAAGCCTGGCGGCCACCGTCAGCGACCTGATCCGCCTGGCGCGCGAAAGCGCCGATGATGCGCTCTCCGCGCAGAAGGACAGCACGCTGAGCCTGGCCCGCCTGCAAGCCCTGGGCCTGGGTACCATCACCAACGAGGCCACGCGCAGCGCCTTCCTCAATGCCGTGCAGTTCAAGGGCAACAGCGTGGATCCCGCCACCGGCGCGCCACGCTCGCAGGACAATGCCGCCACCCACGATGTGAGCGGCGTCAACAGTGTGGAAAAGCTGGCGGCCATGGCCACCAGCTATGCCACGCTGCTGGGGTGGATCAACAACGGCAGCAGCAGCGCGCCGACGCAGGCGGACTACCAGAATGTCGGTATCCAGCTGCCCACCACCAATCCAACCGCGGCGCTGCTGCTCCTCAACAGTGCCTTGCATGCGCAGCCGGACACCAGCCGCATCAACACCATCGCCGGCCTGAACCGCATGGCGCTGGTGGTGGAACAGCTGATGAAGGCAGGCAGTATCGGGCCGCTGGGTGGCGCTACCGAGGGCAGCATCTCTCTCACCGTGGAGGACCTGCAATGGCTGGGCGTGACCGGTGTCACCTCCGACAACCTGGGCTTCGTGCTCAGCAAGCTGCAGAGCCTCACCGATCCCGGCAGCGTGCTGGTCTCGCTGGCGGCGCTGCAGTCGCTGGCCACGGCGGCCATCAACGCGCGCGAGCACATCGTCAAGCTGGCGCAAGACAATGCCGGTGCCCTCGCCACGGCAGCCGAGCTGGAAGCCATCGGCCTGACCCTCCCGCTCAATGGCGCGGGCAGCAACGCGGAGTACCTCAAGCTCTTCAACGATGCTTTGAAATCCCCCGCCATCGATGGCAGCCGCGCCAATACGCCGGCACTGCTGCAGGCCATCATCGGCGCCGCACAGCGTGTGGTGGACGGTACCCTCGGCCATGCTCCGGCATCGGCCACGCGCCCGCTCCCGGCCGACCTGATCGCGCTCGGTCTGCCGCCCGGTGAAGTGGCACGCATTCCGGCGGCAGACATGACCCTGCTGATCGATGCCATCACTGCCCGCAGCTTCAGCAACCTGGGCGTCGACCATGCCGGAACCGCCATGCCCCTGCCGGCCAAGCTGGGCCACTTGCTGGACGTGATCGCATCGGTACGCAACAGCGCTGCGACCGGCCTGGTCAGCACCGACCTGAGCGCGGCGCACCTGGAGGAACTGGGCCTGACCCTGAGCACCTACAACAACGCCGCCGGTACACCCGGCCATCACCTGCCCGCGATCCTGTCGGCCATTGCCGCCAGCCGCAGCAACGGCAGCGAAGTCGGCAGCCTGGCGGCCTTGCAGCCCCTGGTCACCCGCGCGGCCAGCGCCCAGGACAAGATCCTGCGTTACGCCGATGAAGCTGGTTCGCCAAGCGCCGATGCGCCCACCGCCGAGGACTATCGTGGCATCGGGCTGGCACGCCCCGAGACCGATGCCACCGGTGCCCGCATCGCGCTGGTGAGCCCGGATCGCGTGGCGGCCATCAATGCCGCCCTGCATGCCAGCGGCATCGGACCTGATCGGGCCGATACCCCGGCGGGTATCAAGCGCGTCGTGACGGCCTACAACGCCATCCTCGACAGCGCCAACGGCACCGCAGGCGATACCGCCGTGGCGCTCACCGGCGAGCACTACCGCGACATCGGCGTCACCATTGCCGGCGTCACCGCGCCCGGTGGCGATGGCCGGGATGGCGCCATCCTGTCGCTCTTCAATTCGCTCATCGACAGTCTCTCCGCTGCCGATGTGGCCACGCCGGCCAGGATCGAAGCCCTGGGTAGCACCGTGGGCAAGCTCATCGGACTGGCCGGACAGCCGCGCACGCAGCCGGTCAGCAATGCACCGGCCAGCGGCGAGTTTGCCCGGTTCGGCATCCAGTCCCTGAGCGACGACGAACGCGATGCGTTCATCGCCGTCTTGCAGACCAAGGCCGTCAGCGACGTCGACACGCTCGGTGAAGTGCAGGCCTTGGCCACCAGCGTGCGCGCAGCCTATGCCCGTGTGATCGCCTATGCAGAAACCAACGGCGGCGCCGCCCCTACCCTGGCCGATTATCAGGCGCTGGCCATCACCGGCATCAGCGACAATGCCGGCCACCGCGACGCCGTCAACGCGGCCCTGGCCACCAATGCCGTCAAGGGCAGTACGGTGGCCAGGCTCAATGCGCTGCAGGCCGTGGTCGACAGCTATCGCCTGCTGCTGCAGCAAGCCGATGGCACGGCCGACAATACCGCCACCGCCGGCCTGGCCAAGCTGGAACACTTCGAGAACATCGGGGTGGACATGACGCTGCTCAAGCAGCTCGATGCCACCGCTGCAGGCGCTACCGGCAATGCCATCCAGCTGCTCAGTTCGCTGGTGGACAGCCGCCGTGCCACTGCCGTCGATACGCCGCAGGAACTGCAGCAACTGGTGAGCGTGGTGCACAAGCTGGCGCTGGCCGCACAGGGCCTCGACACCTCCCCGCTGCAGGCGTCCGACTTTGCCCTCATCGGGCTGCCGGTGAACGATGCGGCCATGGTGGCGCAGATTGGCGCCCAGCTGGCACTGCTGCCCGACGATGGTAGCGGACTCAACACCTGGAGCCAGTTGCGCACCCTGCTGCTGAGCGTGACGGGCGTACCGACCTGGGATGTGGTTGCGGGCGATGACATCATCAACCTGGCCGAACGCACGGCTGGCGTCACCTTCAGCGGCAGCGCCGGACAGAACGATGTACTGACTTTGTTCTACCCCGATGGCACCATCATGAAGAGCGGCATCACCCCCCGCGATGCCGGCGGCGGCAGGTTTACCTGGAGCTACACGCTCACGGCGGAAGACTGGACCCGCCTCGGCGCCAGCAGTGCCGACGGCGTGGAACACACACTGCAGCTGCAGGCCCGCAATACCAGCACGGGGGTGGAGTCCATCAAGGTGGCCCACCGGGTGAGCATCGACACGGTGGCTCCCCCGGCGAACCTGGTGGTCACGCTGGAACAAGACACGGGTATTTCGGCCACTGACGGCATTACCAGCAATGGCAAGGTCACGCCCCCGCGCACACCCCGCCTGTCCCTGGTCAACAACAGCAGCGGCGATGAAGCCACGCGCCTGAGCAATGACGGCCGCATCGACGTGCTGGACCTGGACGCCGGCACGGTCTGGGAGTTCAGCACCGACGGCGGCACCAGCTGGACCAACGGCAGCGGCAACCGCTTCACGGTCAGCGGCGATGGCGCCAAACGCCTGCAAGTTCGCCAGACCGATGCGGCCGGCAATACCAGCATCAGCAGCGTGCTGACCATGCAGCTCGATGCCACGGCCCCAGACAAGCCGGGGCGGCCCTCGCTGGTTGCCGATACCGGACGCGACGGGACTGATCGCACCACCAGTGATTCGCGACTGCAAGCCCCGGCGGCCACTGAAGCCGACCTGCGCTTCGAGTACAGACGACCAGCATGCAGGGTCTCAAGCTGGGCTGGTACTGGGCCGCGCAGGCAGGCACCTCCATCGTCGGCGGCAATGGCAACGACGAGCTGGTCCTGGGGGCGGCTGCCGATCCCGAAGCTCCCGCAGGCATCCTCGTGCAAACCGGTGCAGGCGACGACAGGCTCACCGTGGGCAGCTTCGGCAAGGCAAGTGCACTGAAGGCGACCGTCACCGACTTTACCGTCGGCATGGACCGGGTGAAGGTCTTTGGCCAAGTTGTGAATCAGGACTTCGTGAAGAACTACGTCACGGCGTCCGACCTCAACGGCAGCACCCGCTTGCAGATCGACCTGGACGGTGCGGGTGCCGGCAAGCTGTATTACCACCTGACCCTGCAGGGCGTGCAGTACAACCCGTCCACGATCGGTAGCATCTTCGGCGTGTAAGCGGCAGGTCTCACCAGCCAAAGCACAAGGGCGGCCAGATGGCCGCCCTTGTGCTTTCTTGCGTGGCTGCGAGGTTCAGAACAGCAGGATCAGCAGCAGGATGATGGGAATCGGAATACCCAAGAGCCAGAGCAGAATGGCGCCCATATCAGTCTCCTATGAAGGTTGGTGTTCAGGTTCGGCAAAACGTGGCCAGGGACGCCGCCGCTCAGTGCAGCTCGGGTTCCCCGACGCGATGGGCGTGAAGTTCATGACGCAGCACCGGTTCGCCGTAGAGTTCATTGCGGTCACGCAGGCGGCCGCCATAGGTGGCCAGCAGGCTGGCGATGAAGGCACCGCACAGCAGCGCCAGGAACATCCACAGCGAGGCGTAGGCCGCGGCCTTGCGGGCAGCGTCAGCGGCTTCCTTGGCCTTGGTGGTGGCCTGGTCCAGGTTGCGCTGGTAGGCGGCGAAGGTGTCGGCCACACGCTTCTCGGCATCGGCTTGCGACAGGCCGGTATGGCGTGCCACCAGTTGGCCCAGGTAGCGCTTGTCGTTGTCGGCCAGTTGCTGGTTGGCCAGCGAATAACCGAAGACGCGGACCACTTCCATGCGCTGGGCCGAGGTCAGCTCACGGCCATCAGCGGGCGTCGGCGCGGCCAGCGGGGCGGCCGGTGCGGCGGTAGCGGCATCGCTGCCGGCAGCCGGGGTTACCGGCGCGGCAGGCGCTGCGCTGGTGTTGCCAGTGCCGCCGGTGGTACCGGTACGGAACATCGAATCGATGAAGTAACCCGAAGCGCGATCGGCCAGGTTGCCGGCTTGTTGCGCGCCCTCCGGCCCCACGGCCGCAGCGGTCGCCGCAGCACCGGTACCGAGGATGCCGCCAGCGGCACCCAGGGTCTTGGCACCGCCCGAGATGACGCTGCCCACGGCCGAGCCCAGCAGGGCGGCGGTGGCCAGCGAAGCCACAGCCCAGGCCAGCAGGCCATGTGCGGTATCGCGGAAGTAGACCTCACGGGTATGCAGGCCCGCCCATTTCACGCGCAGGCGGCCGGCCAGGAAGCCACCGATGGCCGAGGCGGCGATCTGGGTGAAGAGCAGCCAGCCGGCCGTGGAATAACCGATGGCCTTGGCCGAGACGCCCTCGCCGGACCACGGCGAGATCGACGAGAAGCCCAGGCCAAAGCCCAGCATCACCAGGATGAAGGACAGAGCCGCCGCCGCGAAAGCGCCGGCCAGGATGGCGCCCCACGAGACGCCGGAGCCGTTGTTGTTGACGGCCTCGACGCTGGCCGGTGGAAGGGGGTGGATGGTTGAGGTGGTCATGAGTCTCCTCGCGATTCTTGATGGATTGATCTCTGCGACGTGCGCAGGGCTGGGGGGCATTGCCACGCTAGAGACTCTAGGGGCGCGCCGACGGCGGCGCCATCGGCGGAGTTCGGCAGGTAGCGTAGGAGAGCAGGAACACTGCGCGTCGGCGTGCAGGAAAACGGGCAGAAATGCGTACAGGAGAAGTGGCAGAAAGAAGGACCGGAAACTGCACAGCAGCAGCCTGCCGAGTCTTATAGAATGGGCGCCTCACTCAACGGCGCCCGAGCGCGCTCCCCCACCTGCTACGGATTCCCATGGCCAACACCCCGATCACCCATTTCCTGTTCGACCTCGACGGCACGCTCATGGACAGCGATGCCCTGCATCACGCGGCCTTCAATACCATCCTGTCGCGCTGGAACCGTTCGGTCGACGTGGAGTACTACAAGACCCACATCATGGGCGCCTCCAACGCGATGATCTTCGACCACCTGTTCCCCGGCATGCCGGCCTCGGAGTACCAGCCGCTGGCCGAAGAAAAGGAACAGCTGTTCCGCTCGCAGCTGGACCAGCAGGTCGCGCCCACGCCCGGCATCGAACGGCTGCTGGATCACATCGCCCGCATCGGCGGCCGTACGGCGGTCGTCACCAATGCCCCGCGCGCCAATGCCGAGCTGATGTTGAAGGCCACCGGCCTGGCCGGCCGCTTCGACACCCTGGTCATCGGCGATGAACTGGAACGTGCCAAACCCGATCCCCTGCCCTACCTGACCGCCCTGCAATTGCTGGGCGGCACGCCGGAGCAGGCGGTGGCCTTCGAGGATTCGAGCTCGGGCGTGAAAGCCGCCAGCAGCGCGCAGGTCTGGACCTTCGGCATGCTGGGCGGACTGGATGAGGCGCGCCTGCGCGCTGCCGGTGCCCATGCGGTGATCCGCGACTTCAACGGCCAGGCGCTGTGGGACAAGATAGCCGGATGAGTCCGCGCCCTCAGTGCGGGCGAGCCGCCTCGAAGTGATGGTCCGGCAGGAACCACAGCAGGGCCAGCAACACGTAGATGGCGGTCGCCCCCAGCGGGGTGGCCAGTGACAGCGGAACGGCCAGCGCATAGAGCAGGATGGAGAGCGCATTCTTGCGGCCATGGCCCAGGAGCGCGGCCAGCGAAGGATGCGCCGCCTCGCTGTGGCGCAGGGCGCGCTTCAAGAGCAGGAAAGAGACCGAACACATCAGCAGCACCACGCCGTAGCAGGCCACGGGTGCACTCTGCCGATGATGGTTGGCCACCCACGAGGTGACGAAGGGCAGCAGCGACAGCCAGAACAGCAGGTGCAGGTTGGCCCACAGCACGCGCCGGTCGACCTGCGTGGCCAGCTGCAGCAGGTGATGGTGGTTGACCCAGTAGATGCCGATGTAGACGAAGCTCAGGACATAGCTCAGCAGCGGCGGCATGAGCGGGGCCAGGTCGGCCAGGCTGGCGCCCTGGGGGGTCTGCAAGCCCAGCACCATGATGGTGATGGCAATGGCGATGACGCCATCGCTGAAGGCTTCCAGGCGCGACTTGTTCACGGCGCGGCCTTGGCCGGCAGCGGCTGGCGCCATTCCCACACCACCATCGCCACCAGGATCAGCACCGGCACGATCAGCCCGGCGAAGCCCACGAGGTGATAGGCAAAGGCCGCGGCGATGGCACCGATGCCGAAGGAGAGTACCGGCCACACGAACTTGATGCAGCGCTCGGTGGTGCCGGCATCGGCCGCGCCGCGCAGCATGTCCACCACGTCGATCACCACTTGCGTGACGTTGCCCGTCATCAGCGAGGTCGGTGCCAGGTGCGCCAGCAGCAGGCGGCTGATGGCGCTGTGCACGCCCATGGAAGCGGTGCCCAGCAGGCCCGAGGCCATCACCCAGCCGGCCGTGGGCGACTGCACCGGGGTGGCGGCGATGCCGCAGAGCATGAATCCGATCAGCAAAACCAACTGCAGCAGCAGCGACCAGCCCAGCGCCCGGCCGTTGCGGCGCAAGATGGCAGCGATGAAAACGCGCGCCACCGCCACGCCGAGGATGAAGGCCGGGAAGGCCAGGAATTTCAACAGGATGGACATCTGCTCCGTATCGGCCATGGCCGCGCCGATGAGGATGAAGTTGCCCGTCACGTGGGCCGTGAACAGCCCGAACAGGGCAATGAAGCCCAGCGTGTCGACATAGGCGGCGAGAAAGGCCAGTCCCGAGGACTGGAGGCGGTTGCGTTGTGCGGTATTCATGAGGTGTCTCGCTTCCGAGGGGCGGGGGCAGGCCGCACACCTTAGCACCGCCGCAACCGCGCGCCCATTATCCCTGTGGATAAGACAAGTCTTGCGGAACGCGTCAACTCCTTGCCGATTCGGCAACGATATGGCGTTGATAGATGCACCAAAGGCATTTTCTACAAAAAACAGCACATTTGTACAATCCAAAGCCGGTCTGAATGCAGATGATGGCAACACTGCAAGGCCAGTGGTGCCGGCGCTTTCCGGAGCGTGCGGGGTTCGCCCTGATCGGCCTTGCTGGTGCAAGCATTTTCTCAACTGGCAGACGGATTTCAATATGGAAAGCACCGTATACGTCGTCGACGACGACGGGATGGTCAGGACCGCCCTGTTGAGACTCTTGGCCTCGGCCGGCATGAAGGCGCGGGGCTTTGCCTCGGCCGAAGAATTTCTGCAGGAAGCACTGCCCGGCGAGCCCTGCTGCCTGCTGCTGGACATGAAGATGCCGGGTTCGGACGGCTTCGAGGTAGTACGGCGGCTGGAACATCGGGGCGATGCCATTCCGATCATCTTCATTTCCGGCTACGGCACCATTCCCGCGACGGTCCAGGCAATGAAGGCCGGCGCCCATGAGTTCCTGACCAAGCCGGTCGAAGAGGAGCGTCTGCTTGGCGCGGTACGGGAGGCCTTGACCCTGGCCAGCCGCCAGTTGCACTTGCGGGTGGAGCATGCCGCCAATGCATCGCGCCTGGAAACGCTGACCCCGCGTGAGCGTGAAGTGCTGGAACTGGCCATCGGCGGCCTGCTCAACAAGCAGATCGCCACCGAACTGGGCATCAGTGAAATCACCGTCAAGGTCCACAAGCGCCGCGTGATGGACAAAATGCAGACCAAGACCCTGGCCGACCTGGTGCGGGCGGCGGAGCGCTTGCAGATTCATTCGGCGCGGCAGCGGTGAGGCGGCGTCCCGCATGATTGTCACCCAGCTGGGGGCTTCATTGCGCTGCGGATTATGACCGGCAACGACAGCAAGCGGCGATCGGATTCGAAGGCCTTCGAAACCGACCGGATTTTGCCACGTTCATGAACACGTCCTTTCTTTCCATCAGTAATCTGTGCGGCTCTGACAGCAGCCCGGGCGGTCTCCATGACTGCCTGCACAACCACGATGGGCAATCTGAAGAACATCATCGGCGCCGGCGGTGAATACCTCTGCGGTATTGAACTCATGCGTCCGGTCATTGCATCGGCTTTCCTCCCGCGCGGCTTCCTGCCGGCCGAAGGCGGCTGCCTGTTCGAGGCGGTTCATTTCGGCGGAAAGGAACCGACCTATGACTATGTGGTGTATCTGCTGGATGCGACTGCAAGGCGTCTCGGGCCCTTCTTCTTCCTGCAAGTCAAAACCACGCTCAAAACCCCGGACATCACAGGTGCCTATGCCATGCGTTTCAGTGCGGCGTCAGTGGCACGTGCGCACGCCATGAAGACACCCTTCTTCGTGGGCATCGTTGACCGCAGTACCGCGCGGCGGGAAAAGATCTATGTGAAGGGAATAGACGCGCGCCAATCAAAGGGGATCGCAAGTCTTGCGCCACTGCACGACCTGGCCGAAGACGCAGTCAAGATCGCCATCTACAACGAAGTCTGCCGCGTCTGGGCGCTGCGCAACAATCCGCCCCTGACACAGCTCATCTGAGGATCCACCATGCCACGTTCCCGTCGTCATCAAATCGCACATCAATTTGCCGAGGGCCTGGTTGCGCAAATGCTGCAGCGTTCCGGCAGTGAATTTTTCCACGTAGCACCTGCCCGCGCGGGGGGCCACATCGACCTTCTGGTCAGCCAGGGTGACGGCCTGTGTGCCATCGAAGTCCGGTATGCAGAGCACGCCGAGGGCGTCGAGCAACTCTGGAGCGAATGGAAAGACGTCGCCCGCGCATCCGGCATGAAGCACAACTCTGCGCTGGGACGAACGATGAAGGCGATACGACGGCAGACAAAGACCCCTCCATCAGATCCCGATGTCCATCTGGTCGTGGTCACCGGCACGGGAGACCGGATCTATGCGGAGCAAACCATCGCGCCATTATTGATGCCGGATGATCGTACCCACATTTCCGTACTGGGTGAATGAGCCCGGCATGGACTGCATTACCCTTGCCCCCTCACCCACCCCATCGGCCCCACCC
>Ga0187843_10001062_pt1 | contig 17859 bp, 17 predicted proteins | sample SpaLakP09_SKY_43_FD_134516 | JGI IMG/M metagenome (GOLD analysis project Ga0187843, IMG submission 134516) | Oligotrophic lake water microbial communities from Sparkling Lake, Wisconsin, USA - SP09_SKY_43 | ecosystem: Environmental > Aquatic > Freshwater > Lake | place: USA: Sparkling Lake...
CCGCAGAGTAGCGCAAATGATCCGAGCAGTTGATCGGCCTATCTGATTAAATGTTTGGCAGGATTCTTTAGCGACCTGCCCATCACCAAGTTAGGCCACACAAGGTGCCCCATGTCAGACGCAAACGAGTTTGATCTTGAAGATTGGCTTAACCGCTGGGACATGCAGGCGGTTCCTGATTTCGACGACAAGCTCCGGGAATGTGAGTTCTACTTTGAGTTGCTCTCGAAAGAGACCGCCCGAAGCAAGTTCCGGTGGCTACTGTCAGGGTTCTTAAATGCAACATACAGCTTCTTCGAGTCCTCGGCTCTCACAGCACACTTTCGCTACACAGACTCAGACGGCGAACCGTACGAAGATGAAGAAGGCCTGAGCATCCTGCAACTTCACATCAAGGTCGATCAAAGCAAGAAGAACCCAAACTTTGTGAAGACAGCTGGCCTTACTCCGCTAACAACTCAGCTTTACGAAATCAGGAAGAAGTGCACTCATCACTTCCCGCTATCGATCATGGCTACAGGCCCGTCGTTGCCCGAGGCCTTCCAGCTGGGAAATATGAAGGGTGAAGGAACTCCAGTCATGCCGCTTTGCCGAGATGCACTCGAATTGATTCAGAGTGTCTACGCCGAAATCAACGGATAGCCGTCACACAGTTGCTGGCTCTAGCAAGCGAGAGAAAGGCAACCGCCGAAGTTCGGCATTACGAAGTCAAGACACTTCCGGGAGCCCCTTCCGGGGTCTCCGCCATCCTGCGTGAACGCCGTACCCCAGGCAAGCAAGAGGTGACCTGGAAGTACCGTGGAGGCGAGGAGTTTTCGAGTTCGGATGACACACCTTTGCTGCGCCCGATTCGACAAGAGTCAAAGCGGAAAGACGAGATGGACATCTCGTTGCTTGCAGACGGGAAAGTTAAAAGGTCATTCTCCAGAAGCGGTAGTTCCAAGGCCTCGTTCGCGGAAGCCGTACCGGTCGAATTGAGTGCAACGCAGAAGGGCTGTGATAGCACGGTGCTGCGTCGCGAATCAAAAGACGGGCGCTACAAGGTTGAGGAATGGAACTTGGCGAACGGTGAGAAGTTCGTCGAACTGTCATGGAACGCGGACGACACTTCGTCCAAACTTGCGACGTTTCAGTCCTTAGTGGCGCGACTAGTAGCCACCGGTACTAGGCCCGTGGACCGGAGTAAAACAGAAATCGGCACGCAATGCAGCGCGGTCTAGCGTCGGCACATTCGACTTTCAGTGGAAGCCCTTATGAAGAAGATGCTCATCTCAGCACTCTTGGTTACTGGTCTTGGCGCGCTTCAAGCGCAGCCCGCGTGTGAACGGGTGCTCTATGTGGGCTCCTGGAACATCCAGTGGCTGGGCAATGCGGTCGCAGGAAAGCGAGCCCCGCAGAATCCGAGCGAACTTGCCTCATACATAGCCGCATCGAAAGTTGATGTTCTGGCATTGGCAGAGATTTCCGTGACTTCAAGGGACGCGAAGGGGCGAGCGAGTAGCAAGCCACTAGACGACGCATTCATCATCGCTAACCAGTCCGGCTCGAAATGGCGGTACGAGCTGTTTCATAAGCGAGATGGCGCTAGAGCTCCCGAGGACCAGTGGACCGGCGTTGCATGGAATGAAGCTGCGATCACCAAGACAGGCGGGCCATGGAAGCTCGACGTCTCGATTGACCTGGCCAAGGAAGATGCCATTCGACAGAAGATGGATAAGCCGGAACCGGACACCATCGTCTTTAGCCGCTGGCCGTATGCGGTCAAATTTTCGGCCGGTCAAGGCAAGACAGACTTCGTTGTTGTTCCTGTACACATGAAGTCGAACATCGGCGGAGCGGCGACAGCGGAGGCCAGAACCTATGAGGCGAAGCTGCTGCTAGAGGCTTTTGGAAAGCTGAAGCCTGAGCAGAGAGACCAGGACCTCATCATCCTGGGCGACACCAACATGCTTGTAGCTAACGAGCCTGCTGCAGCGGAGCTCAAAGCGGCCGGGCTGCGGGATTGCAATGCTGGCGACATCGGAACTCATCTCACGTTCCAGAAGGGGGAGAAGAGTGCTCCGTTCGACCGCATCTTTGTAATGAGCGCGCAGCCAGAGACGTCGGGTTCGTGCCCAAAGGCTGGCATCGGGAAGGGAGCTATGGACTTCAAGGTATTGCGCCCAGAAGATTGGCAGCCAGGCTTGAGTGGAAGCGACTTTCGGAAGCGGCTCTCCGACCACCAGCTTGTCCGCGCCGGAGTCTGCGCGATGGCAGACGACGATTGACTTTTGAGCTAGCGCCATTGCGCCAGAACCTTGAGTCAAACATTTCCTGAGGGGTGATATGGGTGTAAAGCTTGAAGTACTTCTCGCAGCGGCAGCTCGATACATGCAGTACCAAGCGAAGGGCAATGCAGACCCGGCTGCTCCAGCCGAGGCAGCTGCCGAGAGATTGCGGCTTAGCCACAAGAACGCCCAGCTCTTTTCGTCGAAGTCAGACCGTCTAAGTGTCCTGGCCAACGCGGCCAGGGTTGCGTCGCGCGAGCCTGCGGCAGCCGCCTTGGTGGCGGACATTCCGCCACGGCTGCTCGACCCAGCGGTGGTTGGGCGGGAGGTTCTGCTTGATGACAACGACCTTCGGCCAGTCCGCTATCTCCAGATTGCCGCAATGGCAGCTCGGGCCGTTGGCAAACTGACCGTCCGTGGCATGGTTGATGAGGAAGGGGACGCGACCGGATTCCTGGTTGCACCTGGATTGCTACTGACCAATCACCACGTTCTACCTGACGCGAATGTGGCATCGGTTTCGTTCGTGGCGTTCGACTACGAAGACGACATTGACGGACGACCAAAGGCCCCGAAACTTTTCGACTTATTGCCCAGCGAACTCTATGTCTCGGACGAGCTGTTGGACTACTGCTTTGTCGCAGTCGCATCCAGGACCGCGCAAGGTGAGCTGCTCAGCCAGTTCGGCTACTTGCGGATGTTTGAAGAAACCGGGAAGGTGGACCCGAGTCGTCGGCAAGCTGCGAACATCATTCAGCACCCGATGGGACAAGGGAAGAAGCTCGCCGTTCGAGACAACTACTTCCAGGAGCCTCCGAAGGATGCGCTGGATGCTGCTCGAGTCCAGAACTCCCTTTTCTATGGAACTGACACGCTGAAAGGTTCATCAGGTTCGCCTGTTTGTACAGATGAGTGGTATGTCGTCGCGCTTCACCGAGGTGGCGTTCCCAAGGTCGACATCGTCGACGGTCAGCCCGTAGTGTTGCGACGAGATAGGACCCCCGCGCGCGAGGGCGACGCTAAATCGAGCATTGCGTATGTGACGAACGAAGGAACGCGCGTGAGTCGCCTCTTCGCTTCGCTGAGGGACAAGTCCATGCCGGGTGCGCCTGATGGCCCATCAGCCTCTGCAGCAGTGCAACGCATGAAGGCAGTTGCGACCGACCCGCGGATGGGGCCGGTTGATAGGCAAACAGCTCCCCTCGTGACGCCAATCAGCGACCCAAGGGACGAGGAGGGCATTGAAGAGAAGCTGGTAAGGCGCGAGCCCCAGTTTCTGGCCGGTGACGGTTATCTCTCTACGTTTCTCGGTGGAGGCCGGCTCGAGATTCCTTTGCCGGACATGACCAGCGAAGTTGAAAGGGACGCCGCCAGGCTCTTGGACGAATCGGGTTACCACCTTCACTATCTCCACTACTCGCTGTTGATGAACGCGAAGCGGAGGACTGCTTTTTACGCGGCCTGCAACCTCGATGCAAGCCAACTGTGGAAGGTGGTCAACGGGACTAGCATTGGGAAGCGGCCGAGCTCATGGGGCATTGACGAGAGGATGGACGCGAACTTCCAAGCCGACGATGCTATCTTTAGCAATGCCCTTCAACGAGGGCATCTGTTCAAGCGTGAAGACGCGTCCTGGGGCGCTGACGACGCCGAGAGAAAGCTCAGCGATGTGCAATCGTTCATGATTGCGAATGCGACGCCGATGATGGCGAATTTCAACAACGTTGAGTGGGGCGACCTTGAAGATATCGTCTCCAAGGCAGCGGCGGCAGGCACCAAGGTTTCGTACTTTGCTGGTCCCATTTTCGATGTTGGCGACAGGTACTTCAATCAGATGAAGGCTGGAGTGCCGGCAGCACATCGCCGGAAAGGGATGAGAGTCCCAACGCGCTTCTGGAAGATTGTGGCCTGGGTGGAGAACCACAAGTTGATGGCTGCAGGATTCATCCTCGACCAGTCAGACGAAATCCAGGCGCATGGCCCCATCACTGAGGAAATCAGTTTTGGCAGCTACAAGAAGAAGCCCATCATCGAGATTGAGGAGCGAACCGGACTCTTGTTCCCTCGGTTGGTGGAGGCGGATGCGTACGAGTAACTCCGTGTAAACACAATGTTCATCCGTTGGGCTTCTTCCGGAGCTCCAGCGCGGCAGCAACCTTGGCTTCGAGCTTTGCAATGGCCTGATCTGCAGGAATCCAATCTCCGGCCGCCTCAGACCGGGCAATTGCCGACAAGCCGCGGTGCACGAACTCAGACTGCTCGCCATCGGGCGGCACATCGTTTCCAACCCTTTCGACCGGTCCGAGCAATTCGGCTTCACTGAGCCCACGAAATTTCTCACTCGCACTCATAGATTGCTACAAAGGTGAAAACAGACCGCCGCAATGCGACGTTAATTTCTGCGTAGCTGAAAGCGGCTCGTCGACAGGCCCGGATCACCGGGCTGAACTCACCTTGCTAGACAACGCCGCCATGCTTGAGGGCCACCAAAATTTCCTTGACGCGCTCTGAGCCGCCCGGCGTTACCGCGACTTGGAGTGGAGTCTTGCCATTGAACCTCAAATGCGGGGTATTCAGCCAGACCCATGCCTCAGCCTCCGACTCAAAAACCTGAGCAGCGAGTTGCTCAATGGCAGCGCTCTCAGGAGAGTCGGCGAGACGAGCTCGTGTACGAACCAACTGTCTGGACAGCACAGCCCTGTACTCCGAGACCATATCCAGCTGTTCCCGGATGGATCGGCAGAGGCTCGTGATCACTGAGTACTCGGCGCGGTCCGAAATGTTGCAAAGGCCCTGGTCACGCCGATCTTCAAGCTCAGCAAGTACACCCGCGGCTTCCCCATAAGCCACTTCAAAGCCAAACATCCCGGCTGATGGCGAGCGCACAGAGAAGTCATCCGGCCCTGTCAGCTTCTCGGCCAGGACACCCGCTTGCGGCTCTTGTACGCTGTCGGGACCATCAATGGGCTGTCTTTCCTGGACAGGATGCTGTTCAGGTCTGACGAAGGATTCATCGACGGAAGCAGGAACACCATCGCCGTGACGACCGGGCTGGAACCGGCTAACGAAGCGTTCAATGGCGCTCGAATGCCGCTGTGGCGGAGCGATGCGCAACCATCGGCCTAACGTCAATTTCAGGCAGTACTGGCAGAAATCAATTTGGACATCATTGCCATCGCCAAAAATGGAGCCGTACCCTGCCTTCAGATCGATGGAAGCAAACTCGGAGAACTCCACCTCACCGATTTCGGACAAGCGCCCGCACCGATCGCAACGGATCTGTTTTGTGAAAGACTCAGCGCGAGTGTCTTTGATCTTCATGTTGCCAACGCGTGTAGGAGCAAACATCCATGCGAAGCCGCTTTTCCGAGGGGCGGCAGACTTGAAATGTGCTCATGCGGTTTCACAGGTGAAGCCAATCCTGCAGGTTCTTCTGCACCCTGTATTCGCTGATACCGAGCAGTGGCTCGCAGACCAACAGCCGAGCACCCAGTACAGAGCCGAACTCGCTCGCACTGTCATCCAAGATGAGATAGTCCGTCACCTCTGGGTGCTTCGCCAGAAATGCAAAGATCGCCGCCTCTTTAGGTCCAAGAGGGACTGCCCCAACTACACGGTCTCCGAGCCCCCCAAGGAACTCTTGCAGGTAGTCCAGCGGATGCACCTCTCGCCACGATGAATGGATCGACAGCAGCACATTCGGCGCAGGCTCAAGCAACTCTGAGAGCAAAGGAAGCCACTCAAATGGCATGCATGTTCCGGCTGGCACTCCGGCGGGATGGAGTACTCCGTCGAAATCCAGGAATAGCATCTTCAATGTGTTTCCAATCATTCAAAAGCTTCGGCCTGGGCGCTTTAGACAGTCAATTGCGCTTGAACCAGTAATCACACTTGCAATTGCGCCGCGGGCAGGTAGTTGGTGCCAATCACCAATCAACCATGCATCGGCTCATCCTTGTGAGCTCGTGCGCATGTCACAACTGCAAGGGGATCCCGAGCCAACAGTTCTCGCGGGCGCAGGCCACCCAGAGTTGAACTGGTGGACTCAAACCACGCCGCCAACTGAAGCGAGGAATAGCCTTCAAAAATTTCTACGACTTCCCTGACGGCTGTAATCGGAGCGCCCAGAGCATCGAACGCATAGCGCGGGAACAACTTCAGCCCATCACTTTCGATGGCAAACAGCTTGCCTTCTTGAACCCAGCCAGCAACAGGACTTCTGGCGCCTGCAACTCCGCTCGTTACGTTCGCATCCACCTCGACTTCAGTGAGCCAGGTCGTACCACTGAAAACTGCTTCAAGCGCTCGAAGCTCAAGCCTCTCGCGCACAGACATAGTGGGATTTGCGAGCTGCTTGATGTGGCTTTCGTCCATTTCCTGATCCAATCTTGGTTGCCTGACGGATGGAAGGCACAGCAAGAAACTCCCCACCACGGATGTCGGTTGCAGAACATCGCACAACTGCTGATTGCCGTGACTTGGGTGAAGGAACGGCGCGCGCGGACCTAACGCGACAAGTGCCCGCAATTAGTTTCAATTTAGCCGTCCTCCATAGCATTGGGGCTAACGCAAATCCTCGATGGCTTTCGCACCCGCAATCAAGTCTTCCTTGGTCGCCTTTCGACGCCGCAACGGCATCACGCTTGCTGTTGGCCCACTGCTCCTGCCAGGCAATGGGGCAGGTTCTGCAATGGGAGGCCCATTTGGACCAATAACAGCCTTGAAAAGCTCTTCCTCAACTCGCCGATCAAAACTACGGATGGCACTTGCTGCAAAGACGACCGTCGGATTCGTTGTGTCCTTTGTTTGTGAGCTGCCCAAAGGACACCACAAATCCGACCGAAGCATGGCCGCCCCTATCGCTTGACGATGAAGCAGTTCCACAGCCTCTCGGTTGACTGTGTAGTCAAAGTGTCGATAAGCAGATAGCAATTCTGTTTGTCCGACGATGCCGTTTCTATTCCGCTCACGCGCCAGCCGAAACGCCAATACCACCAGCTCCACCACGAGCCTCTTTGTTCCAAAGGTGTACCGATGCATCTCTTCTACAACCTTTGTTGGCTCGAACTCCAGTACATCCGGAGCGACACTGCGTACTAGCCGCAGGTAATTCTCCCAATCCGAATCATCGACAGCTAGAGGTTCCAGAATCAATGGCCTGGACAGCAGCCGCTGATGATCCTCTTGCTTTCGCCTCATCAGCTTATGCAACAAGCTGAAGTTCGCGCAGTACCCAAGCCGAGGCCCGATGGCAAGAAGCTTGGTAAGGAAGGCCGTGACCTGAGAGTTAGAGTCGACGCCCAGGGACATGTACTGCAACTCATCTACAAGCAACAGGCACGTCCCCTGTCGCCAGGATGCGCGCTTTGCATTGGATATCAGCCGAGGCAACGGCATGCCTTTGCGCGGCCCGGACTCCTCTGCTTGTGGCTCGCGGCACGGCGCGACATATGGCAACAGAAGTGCATTCAAGCTCAAGCCTTCCGCGCCACTCAGGGGCCAAACTGGCCGAAGCATGAGATTGGCATGCCCAGGCACAGAATGAGTCGCTTCGCCTCCCAATAGACGAGCAAGGGCGCGAAGAAGGTCCGACTTTCCCGTTCCAGCCAACCCCGTCAGGCAGATCGCCGGCTGCATGGTGCTTCCCCAAGGACTATCGCGGTACAGGCCACGGACGTAGGCATGATCAGTTGCCATGTGGCACTCTGCATGCGCCGCACCAACGGAGAGGAAGTGTCGAATTACTTTCCGAATTTGACGGTCCGCCTGAAAGAATCCTCGTAGTGCGCTGTCGAGCGTGTTTGCCAGTTTGATCGCATCCCGACCGTGGAGCTGGACCGGGATTGGAGGAATGTTGATAGCCTGATCCAGCACCTCATCGGACCAAATCTGCTTGTAGCGCTCCAAGCGAGGGGATGTACTCATGCCGCATCCTTCCGCAACGTTCTTCCCTTGATGATCTGGGACTCGTGATCAGAAGTTACGCTGACTCGTTTGGGTTTGCCGAGCCTGCGCTTCCCCTGGTGCCAGCCCTTTCCCGTTGCCGCGGCAAAGTCCGACTCCGCTTTGCCGCTGGCCGCCCCGACGCTAACTCGGGTGTCAGAGGCAAGCGCGGCCCGTTCTCGCTGAGTTTTCGCGAGCTCCAGATCCGGAACGATCAGGTCTTGCTGATCAACGCGAGACGTGCGTATTCTTTCGACTTGGATGAGCCTGCCATCGACCTCTGCCCACAGGCATCGAAGAACCAAGTTCAATCGGTAGCACTTGATCTTTGCATCAGTCGCTAGCTTCAGCTTCTTGTGGATTCCGGAGGCCCGAAACTCCGCCGAGCTGAAGTGCCCGCTTCGATAGACTATTCCGTATCTGTTAACAGTTAGCTCGAAGGGTATCCAGAACGCCCGAATGGCTTGCTCCAGCGAGATTTGATAGGCGCAAGTGCGACTCAGTGCTTCAAGGTACTGCCAATAGTGGTGAGGTGTTGCCACCCTTCCTTGTTTTCGAAAATCATGAATCGCCTGATCACTCAACCTCAGAGTGATGTTGCTCGAATGGTTGTCGCTAGCCGCCCGGAACACCTCTCGCTTCACCATTTCTATGACGTTGAGATCGCTTTGCAGGTAGCTCGGCCCGCCCTCTAACTTTCGATCTCGTGGGTGACTAGCCTCGACAGAGGCTTTTGACTGGCCAGAATACGACCCAACGATCGTCTTTATTGGGAACAACCGTTCACACCGTTCAGCCAGATTTTTCTGGCCAGCAGGTCCTCGATCAGATATGAAGTTCGATGGCATGCCCTGCATGGGCCAATTAAGCTTGTCCGCGGGGATGCCATAAAGCCAAGCGATGTAGTCCTTGGGGGCTGCCATGCAGAAGAGCATCGACCGATAGGCCTCGCCAGTCTCCGACCCAAGCGCAAACCCAATCCCGACTACAGCGCCGGTCGTGACGCAGACACCGCGAGCCACCGAGAGCTTTTCAGAAGGCTCCGACGAGAAAATGGACGTAGGCCGCTCTGTGTAGAAGGCATCGACTTCAAAGCCCTCCAAGATGTTGGCGTACTGCTCGGTGTAGTTGCCCTCCTCTACGACAGCCTTCAGACGCATCCGTGGAGCGCCATAGAGCGCCGTCTGGACCTGGTCAATCCCAAGTTCTCGCACAACTACTGACCGAAACTGACCGTACGACGGGAATGCCTTGTTCTGTGGCTGCACATAGGTGTGCACATCATTGAGAACCACAGGCACGCAATCAAAGTCCTCTAACAAAGCACGCCGGTGTATGGTGGTCATCGGCGTTCCTTCGGAACACAGGCGCAAGAAGGATTTCAGTATCTGATCCTGCATGGGCGCTGATGGCCAGCCATAGCAGTTTCCTTCAAGTGAAGGTCGACCGAACTTCGTATTGCGATGCGCATCACTGGACCTACTCCAGGTCCCCGTGTAGGCCAACGTCGGCTGCTTCAGCGCCCACAAGTCCTGGCCATGAAGAAAATACGCAAAGAACCAAACCTGTAAGCGATGGGGATGCTCACTCTTGGGCCGCTCACATTGAGCCACAGTTCGAGCGATCTCCTTGAGTGGGTTCTTCGCATCCAATATCTCTGTCGCGTGCTCGAGCGCTGGAGTGATCTTGAACAGCCTGCTTTCAACTTGCTCCCGATACGTCTTCTTCTTGCTCGAGTACCTCCGGTCTTCCAAGTCGTCGAAGTTCATACCCTCATTCGCTGCCAGCCACGGCGGCAAGTGGTGTTGGACACTCGCCCTTCTGAGCTTTGGCGGATTGGCCGTAAGCGCAGCTTCAAAGTCTGAGCGCGAGGGCATCAGCAGATGTACGCGCCAGGATCGCCCCTGATGAGCAAACCACACCATCAGGACCGATCCATCGGATCGATCTCCACCGAAGTAGTAGCGGACACCTTTTCGAAAGGAACCATAGCCTTCGGGTGACTCAAACTGGAGGCCGATACCCATTCTGGAATTACCTCCTGAACCAGTCCGCGAAATGGACAAAGACGTCTAGCACTTCGGGGTGAAGTGGCTTGTCCATGAGGATCGTCCGGAATAGGTCAACACGGAGTTCTCTTCGCCAGATGCTTTGACGCAAGATCGCTGTCACCTCCCGTGCTTCGACCTTGCTTTGGACTGCGATCTTGCGCGCAACGAGGTTGGCGGGCAGATCCATCCCAATCGCGTTTCTCAAAGTTTCGACAATGTCCTCTCGCTGAGCGCCAGTAGCTTTGACGGGGTAGGCATCGTCCAAGAACAACTCCCGCAGATTCCAGCAAAGGTCGTTTGGTAGATCACTTCTTGCAATCGGCTGGGTGCGCACGCGCGCCGACGAGTAGTAGCACTCCTCGAGCTTTTGTCGGGCAATCGTGCTGGGATCATCAGCATCGGCGCGTAGCGCGGGCTTTTTCTTGGGTCCCTTGCGTCGGAAATCTGCGAACTTGTTCTTGACGGGCACGTTCAGTGCAAATGGTCCATCGCTGTCCTCCAAGAACAGAACTAGATCGCTAAAGTATGGGAACGGGGCTATAGGCCAATCCACTGGCTTCGAGCCAGTCCGAAGGCGAACCTTCGGATGCGTCATCCCTAACTGATCTGCAATCTCAATCGTTCCAAGGAATGGAGCGAAAGAGAGTCCACTCGCTCGTGGGTGTCCGTATAGGAAGTGAGCACGAGGCATTGGATACATGATTCGTTGCTCGTGAATCTCCCAGACCAACGGATGGTGCAGGCACAGAAGCGCGATGAAGGTCTCCGCGGCGCTGAGCGTATGGAACTCCCGTTGCCCAAGCTTGAGGGGACGAAGTATTGACGGCGTACTGATTCCAGGCGCCTCTTGAGGGACAGCCCAGATGGCCGCGATGTAACTCGATCCCCAACGATCAATCCACTGTCGTTTCTTGATCGTTCGAAGGCGACTTTCAGTGATCTTGAACTGGGCCATCAAGCACTCCTATTTGAGGCAAATGGCTCCACTTGCGCACGCAAGTCTTGCGGTCCTGTCAGTCGTTTCACTTGGCAACTCCCCTTTTTTGGGCGCATCGATTCAGTGCCCGCTGCTGAGTTCACAAAAGTGCACAAAGGGGAAATTGACCCAGCGCGAATGCGCCGTTAGAGTTCAGTTGTCAGTTCAGAACTCTGGGCTCCCCCAGATGGAGAGTGCTCATGGCTTGCAGGCCATGGGCACTCTTTTCTTTCAGCTCTACTGGTTCATGATTCAGCTTTCTGGTGTGTGCTAAGTCAGTCGTTCAAGGGCTTCAGTCCCAGTGCAACAGCGACGTCATGGGATTGGCCGCGAAGGCACTTGCGCTCACCTCGCAGGACTGAATAGACGAGACCGGGATTGAAGCCTCGCTGTGCGGACCATTCCCGCACATTAATGCCCTCGGCGCGAAATCGGCGCCAGGCCTGCTGCTCAGCACTGAGCCTGCCGATTGCGCATTCATCACCGTTTGAGTCGAAGCATGCTCGCCCCGACTGTTCGGAATTTGCAGGTCGCATCCCGATCCCTTGATCTCGGTCGTTGGGTTGAAAAACTGCGGATGTATCGACCAACAGCCTATTCGGGATGGCTTGGGGAACCAACCTCAAAATGCAAACAACCATGGCAACTCTGACCGTTCACTGCACTCACAGGGCAGAATTTCGAAGTCAATATCTGACCGACATGCAGTGACCCACGCCCCCTCCAACTCACGTCTGAAGCCTTTGGGTTGGCTGGGCCACCAGAGAAAGCTAACACTGGGTGAGTTGGCGGCCACCGGGCATGGTTCGATCACCCTCGCCGCGATCGAGACACTAGGCTTCTTTCGAAAGCGGACACCGCCACGTACGCTTCCGTTGCCGCATGCATATGGGCACCTCATACCGTCTGCTATAGACGTTTGGTGTCTTGGTTTTCGATGGGCAGTTGAAACGACCAACAGCGACATTGCCGTCGCCGGCAAGGCACTGCCGAAGGAGTTTGATGCGGTCGCGCGACCACAGAAATTGACAAGGAGTCAAATTGTTTACTGGATGCGAGATACGCTTAGTCAGATCCCGCTCAACCAGAAGCACTTCGATGAGATCGCCAATCAACCCGCCCAGCTTGTACTAAAGGGATACAGCCTCATTCGATGGGCTAGAAGCAGGCACCCGGATGACCTGCGACTCGTTTTGATCGGACTGGTGATGATTGGGCTTGGCAGCCTTTGGTTCTTCAATCGGAAGCGCTGCAGCATCTGCTACCGAAATGCCCAGCCTGGCCTCAAACGATGCCGTCATCACTCTCAATCGAAGCTGAACATCGATTCGGCACATCAATCGGCATCATTGAAATCAAGCTCTTCACGCATCGCGCGCCGTGTACTCAACAAGCCTGATTTGGAAAGGGCACCCTCAGTCCAAAGCTCTTCAGCTGTTCTGTGTGTGGCAGGAATTCTGTGGCCGGTTCGGTCGGAGTTCCCGTGGGGCTCAAGGCCAAAGCTTAGCGCCGCACTCGCCCATGCGCCTTCGATTGCGGACAGACTGCCTGCGAATCTTTTGACCCTTCCATACCGACAGCAACTTGCACACCTGCGCGAACAAACGGATCCCAACGAATGGGCTTCAGCTTTTTGGGACAGAAAGTTGGAAGTCGCACAGCTTTGGAGTGTTTCAGAGATTGCAGTAGCCCCTGGCCGGACTGGTCCGTCCGAGGTCAATAGGCGCCGCCTGGCGAAGGCCAGCGCACTGTTGGCGTCGGGCCTACTGAAGAGTCAAGTAGCAGAACAACTTGGCGTTACCAGAAGTGCTCTGTCAAAGCTGCTAGGCCGCCACGGTCCCCAGCAAGGCGAATAGTTGTATCCAGCGTGGATCGAACTCTTGAGTCAGCCTTCATGAGCAAGGACTTGATCCAAGCGCAGCCCCTCTCGATTTCCAGATGGTTGCCAGACGAAACACTGTTTAGTTACGCAAGTAGGTTCCACTGGATCAGTGGAAACGCTCATTCAGATCAGAGCTGCAGACAGCTCTTCGGCCATCGTCGGAATGGTTCTGCACACGACTTTGGCGCCCGTGTTGACGAATTTGTTCTCCGTACTGATTCAGTACTAGGAAGCGCTGAAGAGATCATCCGCCAACGGACATTGCTGCCTTTCTACTTTCCCTTTAGAAACCAGAGCGATGCGGACAACGCAATCGCTGCTTCAAGGTCCGGGGGACTCAGTTTCATCAAGGGCAAGCTCGGCATGCTGGCTTCGCGCTTCGGATCGGCCCACCCCTTGAAGTCATGTCCGAAGTGCACGGAAGAAGACCAGGAACTTCACAGCGTGAGCTATTGGCATCGCGACCATCAGTGGCCGGGATGCTGGGTTTGCTTGCGTCACGACTGCGAGCTTCGGGTCGCACGTGCGAAGGTCAACTTGGCCGGTCGGTTCCATTGGTTCCTACCCAATCATGTGAAATTCGCGCCGGCAAGTGCCGTGGCCGCAACGAATCAAGCTACGGCCAGCATGGCGCGGAGACTGGCGGAGTGTTCCGTTGCGCTCGGGAACATGCCGGTCAACTTCTACTTTCAACCGCATCGCCTACAGGGGACCTACCGCACACGGCTGCGAAGTGCGGGCTTGGCCTCCGAAAATGGGCGGATCAATACAAGCAAGTTTTCGAGTGCACTTGAGTCGGTATGCCTGCCACTCGCCGGCCTTCAAGGCATGGAGGGCTTGGCCGGCAAGGAGGCTTCGCTGGCAAGGCAGTTTTCCAGACTTCTGTATGCCCCACGAGGTGCCGCCCACCCGATCAAGCATCTCGTTCTAGTGACGCTGCTTTTCGAGAGTTGGAATGACTTCCTGACGGCCTATAGCGCTCATAGCGGTGAAATGGATTCCGGCCCGCCAGGGAGATCGGGGCAGACATCGAACCATGTCCGTTCAGAGGTAGATTGGGCACCGAGACTTAAGCTTGAAGAGGCCGTGCGTGGAGGCGAGAGTGTCACGGCTGCAGCGTCAACTCTCGGAATTTCCGTAGCCACTGCCATGGCGTGGTTGGCATCCGCCGGAATTCCAACGCCTCGCAGGCCAAAGAAGCTAACGAACGATCGCCGCCTATGGGCCATCAACCGCCTGAAGCGAGGGGCATCTAAGGAATCAGTTGCCTGCGTTCTGGACATGTCTATAGTGACCGTCACGCTGATACTCCGTTCCGAGCCAGGCCTGCAGTCCGCGTGGCATTCGGCAAGGTTCCAAAAGGCGCAGCGAGTCGCTCGCAAAAGTTGGACGCGAACAGCGGGAAGACTAGCCGCCCCCACAGCGAAAGCACTTCGGCAACTTCAGCCTGCCATTTTTGCCTGGCTATACTGGAACGATCGGGCCTGGCTACAAGCGTTTGGCGCAGCCAGCTTTGTCAAAGTACCTGGATCAAACAATGCTGGTGTACGGTGGGACGAACGCGATCGGGCTCTCGCCCACGCAATACAGGCCGCCGCACTCACCATCAGTTCGGAAACTCCGAAAGCACGTCTAAAACTCTCTCATCTTTGCGATCGAGTGCCTTGGCTAAAACAACGACTCAGCAACCTTGATCGACTGCCGCTGACTCGCGCGGCAATATCAGATGTCATTCGACGCCCCTGGTAGATGGTTCACCAAAGCTAAAAATTTGCTTGCGCTCTTGGCAGCACAGCCTGCCGCTTTGTGTCTGTGGGAAGTCGTCGAACGCAGTTCTCAAGTCAGCTAATTCTCTGATGCGCAGTGCGGCAACCGCACGACAGCATGCACGCCCGACAACAAGCTGATGACTTCATGCAGAACCAGCTTGGTTGCCCGCCATCGGATCATTCGACCAACGCTGATACCCGCCTACTTTTTGGCACCCCCTTCAGCCATAGCGCTCGCTCCGCCAGACGAAGGTTGGCTCCGTGTCGGCTACAAGCTTCCGCCAGTGAAAGCGTGTCTGCATCGTAGAAGGCCTTCAGAGCAAATCCAGTTGCGTGCCCGTCAATGGCCTTTTGGATCAAGAGCCTATGCGAGATAACCATTTCAGTCACCCTGGTAACGCTTAGGTTCATGGCGCTTGCTATGGCCGGAAGGCTCCCATTTTCTTGAATAAACAGTTGGTCGATCGCTGCTCGCAAAACCTTTGACGGCGGTCGCCTACTCGCTGCATCCATTGACAGAAATGCACTCGAGACAGAGGGAAAAAGAAGGCTGACGGCAAATGCCGTTCCAAGCGGCATAGAGGAATAGTTTCCCGAACGCACGGCATCATCAATCTCGTTGTAGAACGTACCGCGGGCTTTAAGCTCAAGACTTGGGAAGAGTTTTCGCCGCAGACTTGCAGGGACTTTTCTTTGCGCAAAATCGCTAGGTCGCGCCCTCTTCGTGAGGTCAAACGGCCCTCTCTTTGTCGTCAACCCGAGACTTTGAGCCTGATCGCATAGAGCTCTGCGAACGTGGGTCACATTGCGACTGACTTCAGCCTCAAGCATGGCGCGACAAGCGTCCCCAAAGCTTGTGAACTCCGCACTGGCACGGACTTCCTCCGGCAGATCTTCCGGCTCAGTCAACCCTACTTCTAGCCAGTAATCGGGCATCCGATCAAAGGGCTTTTCAACCTTGACCGCATGAAGCCTTTCCTTTGGGTGCTTGTCGCACCAGAACGCGCTTGGCAACTGATGTGACCGCCGCCAATAACTGTAGCTGCGAGAACGAAGGTCCTCTTTCATGCACGCCGGGCAAAGGTACGCACTGCTTCTAGGCGTCAGGAATCCAGTGTGCGTAACAACGGCTGATGACCACCCCCCGCCACAGGCTTGTTGATCTTCTCTCATTGCAAAGCTCATGAAAGGAAGCATTGAATGCCGTAGCTCCATATGCCTCGCGTCAACCCCCGCCAACCTCGCAAGGACATGCAGGACTGGAGTTGTTCTTGGCTCGAAGCCCATCCGTCCACTATGACGACGCATCGCAAGGATTCCTGCGTCGCAGTCGGAAAAGTCGTTCAGCAAACACCAACGACCAAGAAAACCCTTTGCCAACTCATCATCTTGGGGAGTAATGATCAGCATTTGACGCTCCTTCCAGGCTTAATGTTTTTGCGTTGAGCCACATTGGAAATTGGGAAAACGGACACCAGACAGGAAATCGGACTGATGCAGCTAGGCCTTCTCCCTCTCGCCATCCGTCATTCAATTCATTCCCGCGGCCTGCAAAAAGGGTTGCAGTTCCAGTTGAGATCAGCGCTTTCCAATCACAAGTCAGGGAGCCTTGCCACGAGCTAGGAAAGTCGAGGTCGAAAGTCACCTGGGCAGCTTGACCCAAATCTAAGAACGCTTGGGCCTGGCTTTTTCCTGCATCTGCGCGGAGTCGTTGCTACAGGCGCCCTCAAGCATCTTGACTGCCAAGCGGGCGTGCGCAAGAGCTTCATAGACTTGCGGCCCTTGCGTACTTCGTGCCTGCACAGCGGCCACAACTTCATTCAGGCAGAAGTTGATGAGTCGAGTCGGCGCACCGAGATCCTCACTTTCGTAGCGAGACAGGCAAGAACGGTCGACACCAACGATCTGTGCGAACTCAACCTTGGTTCGCGATCCTCTCGCCGCGCGAATCAATTCCCCTTGCGTAGTCGGAAACAAGTCAAAACCCATGTGTGCTTTTATTGCATTGATGTGCTATTAAAGCACCAAATTTAACGAAGCACTAGTCAAATATTCGTCAAGACCTAACCAGGTACACGGACGGGGCATCACCCTTTGAGTCAAACGTAACTCGCGCATGCAATGAACGCGCTTCAGGTCTGTGAACTTCCGCTGACACGCCAACTGCGAAAAGTCACCGAGCCTCACTAAGTTGTCAGCGCCAAACCGGTCAAAATGCTCCCCAGGGAGATCCGTCGGCATGAATAAAAAACTGCTGTCCGAACGAGACATTTGCACCAAGTTCATCGCACCCGCCGTCGTCGCGGCAGGCTGGGACATCCAGCGTCAGGTGCGAGAGGAAGTTAGTTTCACCAAGGGCCGCGTCATCGTCCGAGGCAAGCTGCACACTCGCGGTAAGTCGCGGCGTGCCGACTTCATCCTGTACCACCAGCCCAATCTGCCCCTGGCCGTGATCGAGGCCAAGGACAACACCCACACGGTGGGCGACGGCATGCAGCAAGCCTTGGACTATGCCGAGGCGCTGGACGTTCCCTTTGTTTTCTCCAGCAACGGCGACGGTTTCCTGTTCCATGACCGCACCGGCAATGCGGCCCTCACCGAAACCGAACTGACGCTGGACCAGTTCCCTAGCCACGCCGAACTCTGGCAGCGTTACTGCGCCTGGAAGGGTTTCGACGCCGAAGCCAGCCAGAAGGTCGAAGCCCCGTATTTCGACGATGGCACCGGCCGCATGCCCCGCTATTACCAGATGAACGCCATCAACCGCACGGTGGAGGCGGTCGCGCGTGGCCAGAACCGGGTGCTGCTGGTGATGGCCACCGGCACCGGCAAAACCTACACCGCGTTCCAGATCATCTGGCGCTTGTGGAAGAGCCGGCAGAAGAAGCGCATCTTGTTCCTGGCCGACCGCAACATCCTCGTCGACCAGACCAAGAACAACGACTTCAAGCCCTTTGGCGCAGCGATGACC
>Ga0187843_10001063_pt1 | contig 17845 bp, 21 predicted proteins | sample SpaLakP09_SKY_43_FD_134516 | JGI IMG/M metagenome (GOLD analysis project Ga0187843, IMG submission 134516) | Oligotrophic lake water microbial communities from Sparkling Lake, Wisconsin, USA - SP09_SKY_43 | ecosystem: Environmental > Aquatic > Freshwater > Lake | place: USA: Sparkling Lake...
GGGGTGAACAGCGCATACAGCGCCCGCATGGATGGCATTCCTGCTGTGGGTCAGCACACACAGGCCATCTTGCAAGAGTGTGGCATCAGCCTTGACGACATGGCTGTGATGAAGGCCCAAGGGGCTGTCTGAAGCACATAAGCAAACTTAAACGCAATAGGAATAAGAATGGCGAAGATGTTGATCAATGGACAGTCGGTTTCGGCTGTATCGGGCAAAACCTTGGATGTGTTGTCACCCGTAGATGGTTTGAAGTTTGAAACTATTCCCCGAGGTGAAGCAGCCGATGTGGATGCGGCCGTGCGTGCCGCCAATGCGGCGCTGGAGGGTCCTTGGGGAAAAATGACGGCGCTGGAACGCGGACGTTTGCTGATGAAGTTGGGTGAAAAAGTATTGGCCAACCACGCCGAACTCAGTTTGTTGGAGGCCAAAGACACGGGCAAGCCTATGACCACCGCCCGCACCGACATCACTGTGCTGGCGCGTTATTTTGAATATTACGGCTCAGCCGCTGACAAAATTCATGGTTTGGTTTTGCCGTTTTTAGACGGCTACAGCGTCAATGTATTGCGCGAACCCTTGGGCGTCACAGCCCACATCATTCCGTGGAACTACCCCGCACAAATGATGGGGCGCAGCATTGCACCCGCCTTGGCCATGGGCAACGCGGTGGTGGTCAAGCCCGCAGAGGATGCTTGTCTGTCGCCAATTCGCATTGCAGAGTTGGCCCGTGAGGTGGGTTTTCCTGATGGGGTGGTGAATGTGGTGACCGGCTTGGGCGAGGAGGCGGGTGCCGCTTTATCGCATCACCCAGGTATCAATTTCATTTCATTCACAGGCTCTAATGAGGTGGGTGTGTTGATTCAAAAAGCAGCAGCGCAAAACGTCATCAAATGCGTGCTGGAGCTTGGGGGCAAATCCCCCCATGTTGTGTTTGCTGATGCAGATCTGGATCGTGCCGTGCCCATCATCACACGCGGGATCATTGCCAACACAGGACAAACCTGTACCGCTGGCAGTCGCTTGATTGTTCATAGCAGTATTTACACACGCACCATGGACATGCTGGCCCAAAAATTTTCGCAAATCAAAGTGGGTACACCCGATATGGATTTGGACTGTGGCCCTGTGGTGAACATGGCGCAGCGCGACAGGGTTGCGCACTACCTCAGTGAGGCGAAAAAGTCCGGCATTGATATCGTGGCGCAGGGTGTATTGGCTGCAGGCTTGCCCGCTAAAGGCTATTACGTCACACCCACTCTCTTGGGTCATGTGCCACCAGAGCACTGCTGTGCGCAAGAGGAAATTTTTGGGCCTGTGTTGGCCGCCATGACGTTTGAAACCGAGGCCCAAGCGATTGCCTTGGCCAATGGCACCGATTATGGATTGATGGCGGCTGTGTGGAGTGAAAACGGTGGATGCCAGCAGCGTGTTGCCAAGGCCATCAAAGCAGGGCAGGTGTATATCAATGCCTTTGGCGCAGGCGGTGGTGTTGAACTTCCATTTGGCGGATTCAAGAAAAGCGGCCACGGCCGAGAAAAAGGTTTTTTAGCGTTGGAAGAGGTGAGCGCCACCAAAACCCTCATCCACTATCATGGCTGAAAGAGGAGTGTTCCATGGCTAAATTACTCAATCACATTGCCATCGTGACCGGCGCAGGCGGCGGTTTTGGTGAAGGTATTGCACAACTGTATGTGCAAGAAGGTGCCAAGGTCATCATTGCCGATATTCGCGGCGATGCGGCCAAGGCAGTGGCCGACAGACTGGGCGCACATACCAGCGCATTCACTTGCGATGTTTCCAAAGCCGACAGCGTTCAGGCTTTGGTTGACTACACCGTCAAAACCTTTGGCATACCCAACATCGTTGTCAACAACGCAGGTGTCACTCACTTGAACCGTCCCATGTTGGAAGTGACCGAAGCCGAATTTGACCGCGTGTACGACATCAATGTGAAATCCATTTTTCACATGGCCCATGCGGTGGTGCCCTTGATGCGCAAGAACAAAGGCGGCGTCATCCTCAATGTGGGCTCTACCGCCGGCATACGTCCACGCCCAGGCCTGACTTGGTACAACGGCTCCAAAGCGGCGGTCAATATCATTTCCAAATCGATGGCGGTAGAACTTGGACCCGACAAAATTCGCGTTAACGCGATTTGCCCCGTGCTGGGCGAGACAGGTATGTTCACCCAATTCATGGGAATGCCTGACACCCCTGAAAACCGCGCCAAGTTTTTGGGCTCGATTCCCTTGGGACGTTTTTCCTTGCCCAGCGACGTAGCCGCTGCCGCCTTATTTTTGGCCAGTCCCGAAGCGGAATTTTTCACCGGCGTGGAGTTGCCGGTGGATGGTGGCAGAACCGTTTAACTTTTAAGCCCTTGTCCTCTGACAAGAGGATTTTTTTGTTAAGCCATATTTCTTTGTCAGGGTTGTATGAAGCGTTTCTTGGTTTTAAGCTTGGTCGCGATTTCGGTGGCTGCCCATGCAGAATGGACACCCATCATGCAAGATGCTGAATTTGGCGAAAACCATTACATCGACTTGGCAAGCATCAGCGATGTGGATGGCATGAAGCAAGTCACCACCATGTCCGACTACCCCAGAGATAAAAAAGAGGCGTGTCAAGGCGACAGTTGTGCCTATCTAACGAGTTCGCGTATTTCAGTGCGCCATGTGCAGTGCGAAACCATTCGCCAGCGTCAAATCAAGCTCACCGATTTTGATGGACGCATGGGCAACGGCAATGTCACCCAAGCCGCATCGGGCGGTCCTAAAAAACGTTATTTCCATTGGTACACACCTCAGCCCAAATCTTTCTTTGAGGCCTTGATCAACAAAGTGTGCGCCTCTTAAAGCGCTGAGTGCTCAGACCGTGGCGATAGGTGCTGCGGGTGAGCCAATCGCCCCGGGCAAACGCAGCGGCGGGGCGGTCAATAAAAACTTCGATCGGCCATTGGCTCGCAGCCAGTGGGCCAAGGGTGTGAGATGCCACAGCTCGCCCAAGTGGACCCCAAGCTTGAACAAGCAATGCTCATGCAAAGGCAGGGACGCACAAGCGCCTGCATGCGGCAGGGCAGGGTGGGTTTCCACCGCGTAGTTGTCGGCAATCAAGGCGATCAAACCGCTGTCGGTGATCCATTGCTTTAAGCGATCATCGCGCCCATCAAGGCTTGAACCGCTTTTGCCGAGCACCGCACTGTCGGGTTGTTTGTTCATGCCCAGCAGCGCCTCGCCAAAACCGGTGTGCAAACACACCATATCGCCTTCTTCCACCACCACTTTATCTTTCACCATGATGTCCATCAGCATGTCGTAACCCACCACCGCACCTCTGTTGCCCACATGGGCATGCAGGTCGATCATCACGGCGCGGCCTTGCACACAGCGCTCGGCCATTTTCTCAATCCCCAAGGCTTTGGCATATGAAGTGGATTCGCGAGGTACTTGGATGAAATCAAAAATACCTGCGCCCTCGTTGTTGGCTGGGCCTATGACATCGGTGCCTGCGCGAAAGCCGTTGTAGTAAAGCGCTTCGGGCACACCATCGCCATCGGCATCAAACATAGAGCCTGCGTGCGCCAAACTGTCCCACTGCGTGCTGTACTGCAAATGCATGATGACCAAGTCGTCACTGATCACATCAGTGCACAAGGGGTCGTCGCACCACAGTTGGTAGTTCATATTGGGTTTGCCGTTGCGCACGGTAGGGCGCAGCACGGGCGGGCTGCGCCTGGGGTTGAGCACCGAGCCTCCGGGGAAGTCCAGGGGCAAGCTCAGGTTAAAACTTAAACCGTGTTTCACCTCGGCCACGCCTTGCAGCACTTTGGCAGGGGTCAGCAAGTTCATGCGGCCAAACTGGTCATCGGGGCCAAAGTCGCCCCAAGTCGAGCCTGCGGGGCGGTGCTTCCAGCGGGGTGATGAGCTCATGGCGGTGCCTTAAGTCGGTGCATGACAGGCTTGTCGTGCGGGAAAAGTAAAGCCCATTATGGCTTGCAATATTTACCCTTTTTACTTGAAATGGAAAGTTTTTGATGGACAAGTATTGACCCGATCGCGCACAATGGGACTCACCATCAAGGGGCTGCCATGAGTCAAGACCAAGCACATTACGCCGAACTGCTGGACGTTTCCAAGCGCATCCAATCGCGCCAAATGTCTTCTGTGGAGGCTACCCAAGCGCAGTTGGCTCGCATAGAGCAACTCAATCCCAGTTTAAAAAGTTATGCCACTGTCATGGCTGACCACGCTTTGGCGAATGCGCAAGCAGCAGACATTGCCATTGCGGCAGGACATATCATTGGGCCGCTGCAGGGTGTGCCGATTGCAGTCAAAGATTTGTGTTGGACGGCTGGCACAAAAACATCCGCAGGTATGACGATTCACGCCAATAATATTCCCACAGAAGACGGCACAGTGGTGCGCAAACTGCGTGAAGCGGGTGCGGTGATTTTGGGCAAGTTGCAACTCACCGAAGGCGCATACGCCGACCATCACCCCAGCATCACCCCACCGGTCAACCCCTGGGGCGCGGGCCAATGGCCGGGCGCATCTTCTAGCGGATCGGGTGTGGCCACCGCAGCCGGCATGTGCTTTGGCTCGCTGGGTTCGGACACCGGTGGCTCGATTCGCTTTCCGTGTGCGGCCAATGGCATCACTGGCATCAAGCCCACTTGGGGTCGGGTCAGTCGCTATGGTGCGTTCGAGTTGGCTGCCACCCTAGACCATTTGGGGCCCATGACACGCAGCGCGGCAGACGCGGCCGCTATTTTGGGCGTGATTGCCGGTGCTGACGCCAAGGACCCTACCGCCAGTTTGTTGCCCGTGCCCAATTACTTATCCAGCATGACCCAAGGGCTCAAAGGTGTGCGCGTAGGCATCGATTTGACATGGAGTTTCCAAGGCATCGATGAGCCCAGCAAACAAGCTTTGTTGGCCATGATCGAGGTGGCCAAGGCGCAGGGCGCTATCGTCAAAGAAGTGAAGTTTCCCGATCCTCAACAAGCCATTGATGACTGGTTCCCTTTGTGCGGCGTGGAGTGTGCGGTGGCGCATGAAGCCACCTACCCCTCGCGCAAGTCCGAGTACGGCGCAGGCTTGGCGGGCTTGATCGATATGGGCCATGCCTTAAGCGGGTTGGATTACCAAAAAATCGTTTTGCGCCGCCACGACTTCAGAGGCCGCGTCGACGCCCTGTTCCAAGACATCGATTTGTTGTTGATTCCCTCCACCGGCATTGCCGCACCCACATGGGAGCGCATGAGCACCCTTGCCACAGACGCTGAGTTGTTAAGCGCACTGCTGAAATTCACATGCCCGTTTGATATGACGGGTCAACCCACCATTTCTCTGCCCGCCGGTTTCACGCCTGAGGGCATGCCTGTGGGTTGTCAGTTTGTGGGTCGCCATTTCGAAGAAGACATGATCATCCGCGCTGGCTGGGCGTTTCAACAAGCTACCGACTGGCACCGACGTCACCCCAACATTTGATTCAAAGGAGTCCCACTATGTCTTGGTTAGAAAAATCCATCATGCGCCAACGTGGCGTGGCCCAAGGTCGTCAAGCTGTTACCCATGAGTTGACCGAAGCCAAGCAGGGCAATTACCACTACACGATTGGCCCGTATTCGCAACCGGTCTTGAGCGTCAAACCAGGCGACCGCATCATTGTGGAAACGCGGGACGCATTTGAAGGCAAAGTCAAAACCGAACAAGACTTGCCCTCCAAAGTGTTGACCATGCCTTTTGTCAATCCGCAAAATGGCCCCATCATGATCGAAGGCGCAGAGCCGGGCGACGTGGTGGCTGTTTACATCGAATCGATTGCACCTCGCGGACCCAACCCACGAGGAACTTGTGCCATGATTCCTGAGTTTGGAGCCCTAAGCGCCACCATGTTCACCTCGCTGCTGACCCAGCCTTTGCCCGAGATTGTTCGCAAGATCGATGTCGATGAAAAGGGTGTGTATTGGAGCAAGCGCGTGACCTTGCCCTACCAACCGCATATTGGCACCTTGAGCTGTTCACCCATGCTCGACTCCATCAACACCCTCACACCCGACACTCACGGCGGCAATATGGATTTGCCCGATATGGGGCCCGGCAGCATCACCTATTTGCCGGTTTGCACCGATGGTGCGCGGGTGTTCATTGGTGACGCCCATGCTTGCCAAGGTGACGGCGAGGTGTGTGGCACGGCCGTGGAGTTTCAAAGCACCACCACCATTCAGGTAGACCTCATCAAGAACTGGGCCATCACTTGGCCTCGTTTGGAAACCGAAGACATGATCATGGCGATTGGCAGTGCGCGTCCTTTGGAAGACGCCACCCGCATCGCCTACAAAGATTTGGTGTTGTGGATGGAGGCCGAGTTTGGCTTTGACCGCTGGGACGCCTACATGATGCTCAGCCAATGCGGCAGGGTGCGATTAGGTAACTTTGTCGACCCCAAATACACCGTCGGTGCCGGCATCTTGAAAACCTACCTTAAAGAATAATCGGAATAATCGGGGTCAGATCCCAATTAATAATCGGGGTCTGACCCCAATCAATTAATTGGGATCTGACCCCGATTATTTAAACAGCGCGAGCAAGTCGTCTTTGCGAATCGGTTTGAGCAATACCTTGTCAAAACCCGAGGACTCCCAAAGCTGCACCTCTTCAGGCATGGCGTGTGCTGTGTAGGCGATTATTTTCAAGTGCTGGAAGCGCTGATCAGTGCGAAGCTGCTGGCACAGCTGCAAGCCGCTGACGTGGGGCATGGAGATATCGAGCAGGACCACATCACAATAATTGTGTTTCAACCAATCCAACGCTTCTTTGGCACCATCGCATTCTTTGACCGAATAGCCAAGCGGGCGCAAAAATAGCCCAGGCAAAAGACGGTTGGTGGCGTTGTCGTCTATCACAACCACCTGTTTGATGAGATTCATGTGGCTAACTTGCGCTCACTATGCAAAGGCAAAGTAAAAAAGAACATGCTCCCTTCGCCCGCCTTGGTGGAGTAGTCCAGTTTGCCGCCCATGAGATTGATTAAATGGTGGCTGAGCACCAAGCCCAAGCCTGCGCCTTCATTGGGCCTGAGTAAAAACGGGTCATCAGATTTTTGCTGCCGCTTGAAGATGGTTTCTTGCATTTCATGAGCAATGCCTTTGCCGGTGTCTTGCACAGAAAAAACCACCCAGTGCTTATTCGCGCTCGGGGTAACGGAGATAGTTACGCTGCCTTGCGGTCGGTTGTAATTCAAACCGTTGTCAACCAAGTTATTAAGGACCTGACGCACCCGGTAGGGGTCAGCTTGCATTTGCGAGGGCAGGTTGGGGGCCAAATGCACATGGAGAGTGATTTTCAACTCGTCTGCGCGGACCTGATGCAAAGCCCGCACAGATTCCACCATGTCATTGATATCGAAGTTGGATTGAGACAAATCTAAAGAGCCTTCTTGGATTTTGCTCAGGTCCAGCAAACCATTGACCAAGTGCAGCATTTGTAAACTGTTTTCCAAAATAATCTTGGAAGTGAATTGAATCATAGGTTCACGGGTACTGCTGTAAATGTATTCGGCATAGCCCATCACGCCATTCAAAGGGGTGCGCAAGTGGTGCGACATGGAGGCTAAAAAATCATTGATATGACGTTTGCTGATGCGTGCATTATCAATTTCAAATTTTTGAGAACGATTGAATTGACGCTCTTGAACATACAGATAAGCCAGCACGACTAAGACTGCCATCAACACCATGGTAAGAAGCCAAGGAAGAATCATGGGGAATAAGTTTAGCGGGCTTATTTTTTGGGGAAGATTAAAAATTCGCTGCTGAGCATGCGATTGAATTCTTGGGCATGCGTATTCAGTTTTTCCAGCAAGGCCGGCGTCGCTAAGATTTTCTTTGATCGCCGGTCGTTGCTTTGGGTTTCAAATTCAATCAAACCATCGCTTTCGAACTCTCGAATTTTGTAGCGCAAGGCGCGTTCGCTTAATTCTTTGTTGTAGTGGATGCCCTTCAAAAACGCGCTGGAGCCGCCTCTTTCTTCTTGAAGTTGCCGTGCAATGTTCAGGTATAAATATCGACCGGCTTGGGTCTCAGCCACTTCCAAATGCTGGTTTTCCCATTCGTGCAGTTGACAAATCACCTTCAAAAACTTGAGACCTAAAATACCTTCTGGCTCATTTTTCATGGGCGTACTCTTGTTTTATAAACGAAACAAGATGGTATTTAAATTGATAAAATTAACTGATTAAAACTGATAAATAATTTTTAAATTGTTAAATTAGAGTCTCATTATGGAGATAAAACTATTTGATATATATAGGGCAATTAATTCGATAGCCTCTAAGCCTTAATGATTTAAGCGCTGAATTTCCGGCACCGCAATCCGACATTTTTTTCCGCAATCGATAGAGTTGCGCTTCTAAAGCTGACTTTTGAAGATTTTGCTCATCTTTGCCCAAGACGTCGTAAATCTGCCACAGCTCGAGGGATTTGTCTTTTGCTCTGGACAGCGCGATCAGCAAAGTGAATTCAGTGGTTGTGAGTTCTGCCGTACCTTTGCTGCCTGCGATCGAGCTGGTCGCGGTGTGAATTTCAATGGCATGGGCCTCGACCGCGTGCATAAGTTTCTCGTCTGAACCCGATTTCAATCGACGCGCCAAGGCGTTGACTGCACCTGTCAATTCATCAAACCCCACAGGTTTGGTGAGGTACATATCAGCACCACTTTGATAGCCATTCACTTTGTCCTCGGTTTGGGCCTTGGCGGTCAAGATGATGATGCCCAAGCCGGGTTGAACCTTGCGCAGGCGTTTGGCCAGAGAAAATCCGTCTTCACCAGGAAGGTTGACATCGATGATCACCAAGTCAAAGCGGTGGTCTTTGGCCTCTTCATCAAAAGCTTCGGCTGAATCTAAGCCTTGAGCATGGTGCCCCAATTTTTTCAACACCTCAATCAAGCTGTGTTGCAAGGGGTGGTAGTCTTCCACCACCAAAATATTTAAAGCGCAAAACAAAGTACAAATCTCACTTGTGTTAAACTGGGTTCATAACGAATTGTGGCATTGAGCAATGGCAAAGTTTTTTGAATCAAGTAAAGACCCAAGCCGCTGCCATCCATATGTTGAAAATGGCTTGAGCGGTAGTATTTGCTGAAAATCTTTTCTGCGTCTGGCAAGCCTTGGGGATTGACTGGGTTGCTGATGCTCAATTGCAGTTGGTGGGGATTCAATTGGTGTGACAACATCAGCTCAACTGTTGAGTCTGGCGGACTGTATTTCAGCGCGTTATCTATCAAATTAGATACAACCACATCGAGCAAAATGGTATCCACATAAAGTGATGGCAGGCTATACACTTGTCTCATCACCCTGTGCCCTTGGGGATGAAATTGGCAAATTTGCTCAATCACATCCGCCGCATCACAAGGCTGGGGCTTGGGCACAAATGCTTGGTTGTCCAGCTTGTCCATAAATACACAGCGCTCGAGCAAGGTTTTCATGTCAGTCAATGATTGGGTGGCGCGTCTGGCGGGGCCCAACTCCACCGATGGGTCGCTCAATGCCAGCTTAAGCACCTGCATGGGGTTGCGCAACTGGTGCTCGAGCATGATCAACAAACGACTTTGTTCTAGCTTTAAATTTTCAGTGTGTGCCAATTCCACTTGAAGCTGCAGTTCTTTAAGGTGAATTTGATGCAAATTGTCTGTTTCGATATTGAGCAGTGACTCTAAATAATGGTTGTTGAAAACCATGGCGCTCATCATCAGTAAAACACCTTGAACCATCAAGGTATAGGACATGAATAAATCATCTTCAATCAAAGGTCTAGGGGCTACAAACAAAGCGTAGTAAGTGCGAACGATGACGGATGCCGCATGTAAAAAAGTCAAAACCTGGATCAAGCCCAGTTGACTGAATTTAAAGCGCGGGTCAAAGCGTTTCATCTCAAATGAAAGCCAAGCAATGCTTGCCAACTGGAAAAAACCGATCAGCGTCACGCGTTCGGGGAATAAATCAGAACCAATGGGAAAGACAAACTCTAGAAAAAGAGTGAAAACAACCAGACAACAACAGCCCAAAAGCACCATTTTGGTGTTGACAACCCCATGCCAACTGCGAACGTTCAAAGGCAAAGAAATAAAAACGAAACACCAGACGATATTTGCTGCTGTGGCAAAACTCGGGGCGACCCAGACCGACAAGATGAACAAAACTCCATATAAGACCGAAGCCAATAAAGTGCTTAGCCAATAAGGGCCGCTCAAATCCAACATGCGTTTGCCAAGCGGGGGCACAAAAGTAGTCATGAGACACAAGCAAATCGCCGTCGAAAGCGCATACAGCAGTTCGAAGGGGAGATAGTGCTGCGTCAAAGAAATTACCTTTGAGTGGTCAATAAATCTTTATCAAGTTTTAGCGTGCGTCAGGCAACTCGATTTTCACTTCCAGCACTTCAAGGTTGTCTTGGCGCTCCAAGTTGACCTTGATATCGGCTGGATTGATATTGACGTATTTAGACAGCACCGCAATCAAATCGCGTTGCAAGTCGGGTAGGTAGTCGGGTTGATGGGCGCTTTTACCCGAGCGCTCATGCGCCAAGATGATTTGCAAACGCTCTTTGGCGACGCTGGCGGTTTTTTTCTTTTCGCCAATCAGGAAAGACAAGAACGACATGGGCTTATCTCCGGCCAAACACGCGTTGCAGCAAGCCGGGTTTGACGGCTTCTGTAAAGCGCAAAGGCACGTCTTTGCCTAAAAAGCGGTCGATGACATCTTTGTAGGCTTCGGCTACATCGCTTTTTTCCAACAAGACTGCAGGCAGGCCTTGGTTGGAAGCTTGCAAGACATCTTCCGATTCGGGAATCACGCCAATGAGAGGAATACGCAATATGTCTTGGATATCTTCCAAAGACAACATTTGTCCTTCTTGCACGCGGTTGGGGTTGTAGCGGGTGATAAGCAAATGTTCTTTGATGGGTTCTTGGCCTTCAATGGCTCTTAAGGTGCGGCTGCTGAGCATGCCCAAAATACGGTCTGAGTCACGCACCGATGACACCTCGGGATTGGTAACCACCAAAGCCTCATCGGCAAAGTGCATGGCCATCATCGCGCCGGTTTCAATACCCGCGGGTGAATCACACACAATGAAATCAAAGCCCATGGTGGTGAGTTCTTTCAATACGCGTTGAACGCCATCTTGCGTCAAGGCTTCTTTGTCTCGTGTTTGAGAAGCAGCCAGCACATACAGATTGTCTGAATGCTTGTCTTTGATGAGCGCTTGGTTCAAGGTGGCTTCGCCATTGATGACGTTGACAAAGTCGTAAACCACACGACGCTCGCAGCCCATGATGAGGTCTAAGTTACGCAGGCCCACATCAAAGTCGATCACCACTGTTTTTTGCCCGCGAAGAGCCAAACCGGACGCAAAGCTGGCACTGGTGGTGGTCTTACCCACGCCACCCTTACCTGAGGTCACCACGACTATTTTCGTCATCTAAAAAAATCCTTGATTAAATTAAAACACTTGAGTTGACAGTTTTGTCAAAAACAGTGAAGCCGAGAGTTTACAAGGCCTGCATCACCAACTTATCGTTGGCCAGCCAAACTTGTGCAGATTTGCCAGCCACTTCGGGGGGGAGGGGCAGGTCGCTGGTGCGGTAAACCCCAGCAATAGAGAGCAATTCTGCTTCCAAGCTGCTGGTAAAAATACGCGCCGTGGTGTCGCCTTTGGCGCCTGCAATGGCTTTGCCTCTCAAGGGTGCGTAGACGTGAATATGGCCATCGGCCATGATTTCCGCCCCCGGGTTGACCATGGCCAGCATGATCAAGTCGCGCCCTTTGGCATAAATATGCTGGCCCGAACGCAAAGGCTTTTCTATCACCATGGGGCTGTTGCTGCCGGCCACTTCTCGGATCACTTCACGCACCACTTCAACTTCGCGCACCACCTCATGGGTGGTGGTCGCTGCGGGCAAGACCCTGGCCTCGGTGGTCAGAAACAAACCCGCCAAAGTAGCGGCAGCTTCATGCGCCGCGTTGAGGGGGCGCAAAGCCACTGGGTTCATGCGAAAACTTCGCAAAAGTTGCACCAAAGCGGGCAAGTCCAACGGGCCGGCTTGGCTGTCTAAGTGCTGCAAGTCGATGAGCACCGGGTCGTTGTCGAAAAAGTCCGGCGTGTCGCCCAAGCGGGCTTGTAAATCTTGCGCCAGCACACTGACCTCAGCGCTTTTCACCACAAAAGACACCAAGGGCAAAGACGCGCTTTTGATCTCAAAAGAGAGGGTGTTGGCTGGGGTTCGGGTACTCATACGCAAGGGACCAAGTAGGGGGGGCACAAATCGGCTTAAGTTGTGACTTTACACGCTCACCTGCCGAGCCAAAGGTAAGCAACTGAATTCCGTGACAATGATTGCCAGTGGATTGGGGAGTTTGAATGGAAACAGCTGTTTGGTTGCTGCTCGCCTATTTTGGGGTGTTGAGCTTGTCGCTGGTGTTTCGCAAGCGCACATTTCGCGGACCTTGGTTGTTTTTATTCCGCGCTTTTTTTCCCAATTGGCAGTTTTTCCATAAAGTAGGTTCTGTCCCTCATTTATATATCCGTTACCAAGACGCTTTAGGCGCTTGGAGCGAATGGAAATGGGTCTATCCCCGAAGAACACGCCATTGGGCGGACCTGTTCCATAACCCGCAGGGCAATTTGCTGTTGGCCCAGCAAAACTTGGTTGACCATTTGTCCAGTGACATCAAAGATTTAGGGGAGGGTGCGGATGCTCGACCCTTGGTGAGCTACCAATTGGTGTGTCGATTGGCTGCAATGGCTGCGCGCTCGCAAGCTGGTCTTGGTCTGTACCAATTTGAATTGCGCCTGGAGGAACCCACCCCGCAAGGCTTCGCAGCGAGTCACACGGTGTTGCGCAGTCCGGAGTTGGCACTGTGAACGGCGACAGCTTGGTTCGCTGCCTTGAGGTTTTGTGTGGCCTGAGCTTGCTTATTCAAGTGGCCGAGTACCTGCGAATTGCCAGGAGCAGCGACCCGCAAGGCGTGTGGTCTTGGCCAGTGCAGCGTGCCGATATACCGCCCCATCCTCCTTTGTTCAGGCGACTGTTAGATGTGCTGTTTCAGCCCCAAGCCTACCGGGTTCAGCTGTGGCTGAGGGCAGTTTTGGCGCTGGTCTTGATGATCCAAGGTTCCAGTTTGCTGCTGCTGTTGGCGCTTTTTATGGGAACTTTGTTGTTGTTGGTGCGTTGGCGCGGTGCGTTCAATGGCGGCAGCGACTTCATGACCTTGGTGGCCGTGACCGGCATGTTGATTGCCCAAACAGTGGCTGTTTGGGCGGGCCACGGTCTTGGCTGGGCAGTGGGTTTGTCCTACATCGCCATCTACACCCTCAGCTCTTATTTTGTTTCTGGGTGGATCAAGTTACTCCAGCCCGAATGGCGCAGTGGGCGGGCGCTCACGGTGTTCCTTGATGGCGGTTTGTACGGACCTTTGCCCCCTAACAGCATGTTTCGTCGACCCAAAGTGGCTTTGGCGTGCAGCTGGGCCTTTATTTTGTGGGAGGCAGTGTTTCCTTTGGTATTACTTCATGCCGAGTGGGCTGTGTTTTTTATATGTGTCGCTGTGGGTTTCCATTTTTTGGTGTTTTGGTTTTTTGGCTTGAATAGATTTTTCTGGGCCTGGGTGACCAACCTCACAGCGGTTTGGTTCTTTTGTGGCTGGATAAAGAGTTTTTGGGGGTAAACACATTTGACATATGAATACTTTATGATAGATTTACTGGTTTTTTGAGTGTTTATTTGCTTGGAGCCCTAAAGCTCTGGGCCTAGAATGGCGATCCTGTTCGAGGACAGGTAACTTACGGGGACGTGTATGCAATTGATGTGGCTTTCAGGGCCCACAGGAAATGTCAGAACGATATCCATCACCCTTCGAACGGTGTTGATGGCGTCGTGTGTTGCTGCGCTGATTTTGCTCAGTGCGGGTTTCTTGTTGCATTTTGTGGGTTTCAAAATTGCCGTCGAGTACAACCCAGACTTGGCGCGAAGCATAGGCGGCGTGACCACCGAGGCAGAGCAAAAGCGCATGGAGTCGGTCTACCGAGACCATTTGTCTCAGTTGCGTGAATCTATGCACACCACCGTGAATGAAATCCGCCAACTCGAAACCATGAAAAATCGTTTCATGGAAATAGCTACGCCCTCGGTCGTACGAGACAAAATCAGCCGAAAAGATGAAAACAAAGGCGGTCCCTTAATTGCCCCACGGCCCTTTTCTTCGTTTATTCGCCAGCCTTTGGGCATAGAGTTTGACCAAACTTTGCAGGAGTTTTTGCAAACCCAAACAGCAGTGCTGGATTTGCGCTCTAACTGGGAAAAACAACTCGAATGGTTGCATTCCTTGCCCACAGCCATGCCGGTTCGGGGAGACTATCGCATCTCCAGCGGTTTTGGCATTCGAAACGATCCTTTCACCGGTGGCTTGGCCATGCACGAGGGCTTGGATTTCACCGCACCTTCAGGCACCTTGGTGGTGTCGACTGCCCAAGGCACGGTTACCCGATCGGCCTGGGACGCCAGTTATGGAAATGTCATTGAAGTGCACCATGCCGAAGGTTTTGCTACCCGCTATGCTCACCTGAGCAAGCGCATAGCGCAAGTCGGCGATGTGGTCGAGCGCGGCGGTGTTTTGGGTGAGGTTGGCAGTACCGGCCGATCCACAGGCCCCCATTTACATTACGAAGTTTTTAACAAAGACAGGGTTATCAATCCTGCACAAGTCCTGCCTTTAGGATCGAGCTAAACCCCTTACCGGAGCCTTCCATGTTTGAAAAACTGCGCGACAAGCCCTTGGCCAGTTCGCAAGAACGGTTTGAAACCCTGATTGGGCGTACCACCCAAATTTACGGGCGTTTGGTTTTGCTCGACAGTGTGCGTATTGACGGCAAGGTGGTGGGCAATATCGAAACCACCAAGGAGCACAAGGTGACGGTGGCCATTGGCGCCAGTGGTGAGGTATCCGGTGACGTAACTGCCCACCGTGTGATGGTGGCAGGTAAGGTTGAAGGCAATATTTACGCTTCAGAACGGGTCGAGTTTCATAAAGATTCTGTGGTGCATGGTGATATCTCCTACGGTTCCATTGCAGTCGAGCACGGTGCCAGATTGCTTGGCTTGGTGATTCAAAACCCAACCGGCGGCAACGCCAGCACCGAAGCCAACTCCGCGATTCGTCAGGCGCAAACCAATAAGTAAGCAGTTTTGTTGTCGCCCGATCATTTTGATCAGCAGTACAACAACCGGGCGCGTGTACCCGACTACGCAAACTATCTGGCGCAATGGGCAGACAGCTCTGCACAAGCCAGATCGCTGCTGAACTGCTTAACTGATCTTTCTTATGGCGCTGGCCCATCTGAAACTTTAGATATCTTCCCCTCTGCCCAAAACAACGCAGCGGTTGTGGTGTTTATCCATGGCGGGTATTGGCGCTCTCTAGATAAATCCGACCACTCTTTTATAGCCTCCGCCTTGGTGGGGCAAGGCGCTTGCGTGGTGGTGCCCAACTATGCTTTGTGTCCGGCGGTCAGCATCCCCCACATCGTGATGCAAATGGTCAAAGTGCTGGCGTGGGTATGGCGTTACATCGCTCAATGGGGTGGAGACCCTAGCCGCATTCACCTGGTGGGCCACAGCGCCGGCGGGCATTTGGCCGCCATGATGATGGCTTGCCGATGGCCACAGTACCAGTCAGATTTACCACCAAATTTGGTGAAAAGCGTGTTGTCTGTTTCTGGCTTGTATGAACTCGACAGCGTGATGCGCTCGCCTTTGTTGCAGTCGTCTTTGCATCTGAGTGATGAGCAGGTGTTGCGCTGCAGTCCCGCTTGGATGCCACCCCCGTCCACCGGCAGCTTGGTCAGCGTGGCGGGCGCGCTAGAGAGCGATGCCTTCATCTCGCACAACCACCTGATTCAACAAGCTTGGGGCACTCAACGAGTGCCTTGGGTAGAGAGCTTGCCAGGCTTGCACCATTTCAGCATCGTCAACGAGTTGGCCAAGCCGGGCTCGCACTTGCATGGTTTGTTGATGCGGCAATTAGGCGATTAATCTGGCAACTTTAAAAGTCCAGCGGCCAGTGCTGTACCGCTCAAGATCATGACCGCACACACAGTCCCCCAAGTGGTGATGAGTTCATCCAAGAAAACGACACCGATGAGATTGGCAAACAAGGGGATCAGGTAGGTCACCGTCATGGTGCGAGCGGCACCCACTTTGGCGATCAAACGGAAATAAAGCACATAGGCCAATCCGGTGCACACGGCGCCAATCATCAGCAAACTCCACCAAGCGCTGTCGCTGGGCCACACGCTGGGCCAAAACCAAATACCGGGTATCAGCAAAGCCAAAGAAGCGCCTATTTGGCTGCCCGCCGCAATGGTCATGGTGGGTACCCCGCTTAAATAGCGTTGCGAGTAATGGGTACTCAAGCCGTAGCAAGTTGTCGCTACCAAACACGCCAAGACCGCCCATCCCGAACCACCGGCTTTGAATGAAATGCCTCCAGGCATGGTCAGTGCCAACAGAGCTGCGCCCGCAAACCCCAGCAACAAGCCCAAGCCACGTGAGCTACCTGGGCGTTGTTTGAGCCAAACCCAAGCAATCAATGCGCCAAACAGCGGGGTGGTGGAATTCAAAATAGAAGACATTCCGGTGGAGATGTACATCACCGCGTAGGCATAACAAATAAAGGGGATACCGGAATTCACAACACCCATAGGGAGAATGCGTCTCCAGTGTTGTTGCAAGCTATTGGCCTGTCCCTGCCAAACTAAAAAAGGCAATAAGGTGAGCCATGCCACACTGACGCGCAACCATGCGGTGGTCCAACTGCCGAACTCTTGCGAGGTCAAGCGCATGAACAAAAAAGAGGAGCCCCAAATCAAACCCAGCAACACAAAATCCGGCAGCCATTGACGCCACCGCAAAGCCGGTGTCACAAAAGGATACCTTCGCGTTGCAGCAAATCCAGTTTGCGCCACAAGCCGCCCGAATAACCTGTCAAGGCACCATTCGCACCCACCACCCTGTGGCAAGGAATGATGATGCTCAAGGGGTTGCGTCCCACGGCCGCACCCACGGCACGAGCCGCTTTGGCTTGCCCAAGGTGCTGTGCGAGTTCACCATAAGTGGAATAGCGTCCAAAGGGGATGGTCAACAAGGCACGCCATACCCGCTGTTGGAAATCGCTGCCATTTACCAGGTCTAAGGGGATGTCAAATGAGCTTCGTTTGCCAGCAAAGTAATCATTCAGTTGCGACTTGGCTAAGCGCAACCAATGGTGAGAATAGCCCCATGGGAGGTGAGATAAATCGGGGCGGTGTGCCTGATCGTCAAACCATACACCACACAAACCTTTATGGCTGGCCACCAAGGTGATGGGGCCCAGTGCAGAGTTGATGGGCATTTGCCAAGCGTTGGCATGAAAGGGTGCTTGAACGAAAGAGGTCAGCATGTATTGGGTGGGGCGCGGTATGTTCAGGCTAAGCAGTGTGATGAGGTTCATCATACGACCAGCAAGTGTCAGCCTGCGACAAGCTCAGCTTCTACAATGTCGCGATGCAACTTCTAGCCTCTATTTTCAAGGCCTATGACATTCGCGGTGTGGTGCCTTCATCGCTCAATCCTGCTGTCGCACTCGCCTTAGGGCGAGCCTTTGGCACCCAAGCGCTGGCGCAAGGGGAAACCAAAGTTGCCGTTGGGCGTGATGGTCGATTGAGCGGGCCCGAGTTGGTGCAAGCCTTGGTGCAAGGTTTGGTCGACGCGGGGGTACATGTTATTGATGTGGGCATGGTCACCAC
>Ga0187843_10001064_pt1 | contig 17842 bp, 18 predicted proteins | sample SpaLakP09_SKY_43_FD_134516 | JGI IMG/M metagenome (GOLD analysis project Ga0187843, IMG submission 134516) | Oligotrophic lake water microbial communities from Sparkling Lake, Wisconsin, USA - SP09_SKY_43 | ecosystem: Environmental > Aquatic > Freshwater > Lake | place: USA: Sparkling Lake...
TTACTTTGGCATTTGGGCTTGATCCAGGGTTTTTGTTGTAGGCCGCGAAAAGTGCTTCCTCAATTGCTAACACCACTCGTTCCCATTGCATTTCACGTTCTTTTACAAGTTGTTTGAGTGCTTTGATATCAATATCCATTATTTGCTGCTCTTTTTAGGATTGAATTCGATTTGAATAAATGCTTTGTCGATTTTGTCAAAAAGTATTGATCTAGTTTTTCCTTTGACTTCTATTGAAACTTTTTCATCATCTGATTCAATTATTCTGCCCACTTCAGAATTTGAACCAAAGTTAATTTTAACTAAACGACCATTGTTTCTTCTCCAATGGCGGGAATGAGTTAAAGCTTTGTCTATTCCAGGGGAACCAACTTCCAAAGTGTAGGGCTTTTCACCTAGGAAACCTTGGGCATCAAGTGCTTCAGATATTTTATTGGAAATTTGGGCTACTTCATCAAGATTAATGCCCCCATCTTTATCGATGGAAACTTGCACAATTGAATTTTTCCCAGCTGATTTAATTTCTACATCTTCTAAATCAAGGCCCATATTGGTTGCGATTGGCTCTAAAATTTGCAATATTTGTTCACGCGTGGACATGGGCAACTCCGTTGCGTTTAGGTAATGCTGTTCAGTTGGGTCTTGCAGTTGTATCTCTAGGGTAGCGCTAAATCATTATTCAATTACTGCAGAGTTCACTGGTGCATAGAATAAGGAAAAGACCTAATTGAAAAGGGACATATCTTGTTAGATAGAAGGGTTTTGCTTGCCTCAAGTGGTGTTTTAGCGCTGAGTGCCTGCGCTAATGGTTCTCTTCTAGGTTCAAAGCCAAGCACAGAAGAATTGTTGATTCAAGAATTTATCCAAAGAGAAACCGCTCTAGTGGACATCTATTTTGCGGGAATTAATCAAGAAAGAAGTTTCAGAAGTCAATTACAACAGTTACGTGATAATCATTTAGTACATTTAACACTTTGGACCAAACAAGTTTCTGCCACTCCTAACCCTTCTCCTACCGGATTACAGGTTGCAAGTATTACTCAACTTTTGTTGGCCGAAGAAGAACACCTAAATTTTTGTTTAGAATCTTGCATCACCACAGATGATGAAACAATATTAAAAAATATTGGACAAATTGCATCAAGTATCACACAGCATATTTATTGGCTCAACAAAATGATCACTCCCGTTGCCCCCAGTCCAAATGCAAGATATGAAGGATCTGATGTTGGTGATGAACAATGAGCACTAGCCCAAGTCCTTCAGCTACCGTAAAAACTTCTAAAGAAATAATAGATAAATTAAATTTGGCTGTAGCAGGTGAAAATGCTGCAGTTTGGGCATTTGGATATTTATTATCATTTATTCCAGATGAAAATAAGAATTACGCATTTTCAATTTTTAACCTGCATCGCAATAATCGAGATAAATTAAGGCTTAGATTAAGAGATCTAGGAATTACCCCACCTAGACCAAAAGAAGATTATGAATTACCAATTGTGGTAAAAGATATGGTTTCGGCCTACGAATTAGCAAGCTATGTTGAAAACAGGTTGATTGGTATCTACATTCAACTTTATGCGATTGAAAACAAATCGATTAGACGAGAAAGTTTGCAATACGCACTTGATGGGGGTATCAGGATCTTAGAATTTAAACAAAGCCCAATGGCACTTCCTGGAAGTATTACTTAACCCCAAATTTGTAAAGCAAGTCTTAAAGCACTGGCAAATGCAACAGTGGCCACAATGACTTTAACAAAACTAGAACCTTTACCGATTGCTTTTTTGGCACCAAAAATTCCACCTGCAAAATTAGCCAATGCCATCAAAAGTGCCAAAGACCAGATTATTGATCCAGAAATTGAGAAAATCATTACTGCCCCAAAATTGGTTGCTAAATTAACAACTTTTGCACCAGCACTTGCTACTAAATATTGCTTTCCTAAGGCCCCAACAAAAAGAGCTATTAAGAATGCGCCAGTTCCTGGACCAAACGCACCATCATAAAAACCAAGTCCTGCTCCACCTATAAGCATCACAAGATTACTTTTAACTTTAGTTGGCATTTTTTCATTCCGAATATTTGGTGAAAATAAAATCCAGGAACCAACCACTATCAAAACCACGAAAACTATCGGTTCAAATGAACTACGGGGTAAGTTACTTGAAAATATTGCCCCAACTAATGAACCAATGAATGCAATAATTGCCATAGGAATTGTGGCTTTTACTTCATTTGGCATTTTCTTGAAATATGTACTTGTGGCACCAGCCGTACCAAAAATACTGGATGCTTTATTGGTTCCTAATAATTGTGCTGGAGTTGCGTTGGGTAACCCAAAAAGTAAAGCAGGAAACTGTATTAATCCTCCGCCTCCACCAATGGCATCAACCCAACCGGCCGTGAATGCCGCCAGCATAAGAAAAATTATTACTATTAAATCCGGCATTTACTTAATTAAAGATTTTAAATGCGAAACAATTTTAGAAACTTCAATATCTTGTCTTTCCCCTGTTTTACGATTTTTTACTTCAACGAGTCCTTCGACTAATTTCTTTCCCACCACCACAATCCAAGGCATTCCTAGTAATTCTGCATCATTAAATTTCACACCTGGTGAAACGGATTTTCGATCATCAAACATCACTGAAATTCCTGCCTCATTCAAATTTTGAGCAATTTTATCTGCTTCCTCAAAAATAGAATCTTCTTTTCCAGCTGCAACCAGTTGAACATTTATTGGGGCAACTGTTGCTGGCCAAACAATTCCTTGTTCATCATGGTTTTGCTCAATAATCGCTGCAACAGCTCTGGAAACTCCAATTCCGTAAGAACCCATAGTGACCACTTGAGATTTTCCGTTCTCATCCAACACTTTTAGATCTAATGCTTCGGCATATTTCTTACCAAGTTGAAAAATATGTCCTATTTCAATTCCTCGGGCAATTGTTAATTTTCCGGCGCAACTTGGACAAGTATCTCCCTCTTTAATTTCGGCTGCTTCAATGAAACCATCTGCACTAAAATCTCTGCCTGAAACCAAATCGTAGATATGTTTTCCGGCAATATTTGAACCAGTTATCCATCTTGTGCCAGTAACTATTCTTGGATCAACTAAGAATTTAATTTTGCTAGCTGATTTTAATCCTAAAACTTGTGGGCCAATATATCCGCGAACCAGATTTGGATATTTGGGAAAATCTGTTTCTTCAAAAACTCTGACTGTGGCTGGTGAAACAACTGCTTCGAGTCGTCGCATATCCACTTCACGATCTCCTGGTACCCCAACAACTAAAGGCTCATTTTTCCCATCAGGATGGGTAAGCATCACCACAACATTTTTTAAAGTGTCACTAGCTTGCCAATCTCTATCTTCTCTTCTTAAATCTTTCCTCGAATTAGATATTTCAACCAAAGTGTCGATAGTCGGAGTATGTGGAGTTTCTTCAACGTGAGCTGCTGGAATTTTAGAGAAATCTAAACCTTTAGGAACCGGGGTTGTTACCGCTTCCACGTTTGCTGCATATTCACATTTTTCACATTTCACATAGGTATCTTCACCAAATTCACAGGGTGCTAAAAACTCTTCACTCTTAGATCCACCCATGGCCCCAGACATAGCTGAAACGATTACAAAGTCTAAACCTAATCTTTTAAAAGTTTTAATATAAGCATCACGATGTTTTTGGTATGAAAGATCTAAACCTTTTTGGTCTGTATCAAATGAATAGGCATCTTTCATCACAAATTCGCGACCGCGAAGAATTCCTGCTCTTGGTCTTGCTTCATCGCGATATTTTGTTTGAATTTGATAAATAATCAAAGGCAAATCTTTGTATGAACTATAAAGATCCTTGACCATTAAAGTAAACATTTCTTCATGAGTTGGACCTAGTAGGTAATCAACACCGCGTCTGTCTTTTAATCTAAAAAGATTTGGTCCATATTCGGTCCATCTATTTGTTGCTTCATAAGGTTCGGTTGGTAATAGTGCTGGAAAATGAACTTCCTGAAAACCAGCAAGATTCATTTCTTCTCTTACTATTTCTTCCACTTTTCGATAAGTTAAATATCCCAATGGCAGCCAACTAAAAACTCCTGGCGCGACTCTTCTAACATAACCTGCCCGAATTAATAATTTGTCGCTTGGCACAACTGCATCAGCTGGATCGTCTCTAAGAGTGCGCAGAAAATATGTGGACATTCGAAGCAACATGGCTCTAGCCTACTTCTTAATTAGAAATTAGAAGAGAACCGTTGCAAATGTGGAGTGTTCTTGGAACCCTACCGATTTATAAACCGCGCGAGCACGCTCATTGTAATCATTTACATACAAGCTCACCTTTGGTGCGAAATGTTTTCTAGTTAAATCTACTACCGCAGCCATCCCCGCTTTGCCATAATTTCTGCCTCTTAATTGAGGTGGAACCCAAACTCCTTGAATTTGGCAAACCTGATCGGTAGCAACACCAATTTCAGCTTTGAAAGTGACTTGTGATTGATCAATTCGGGCAAACATTTTTCTGTGTTGAATTACTTCTGAAATTCTATTTCTATAAATTAATTCACTACTACCAACGACTGGAGAAATTCCCACTTCTTCGGTAAACATTGAAACACAGGCTGGTAATAAAACTTCTAGATCTCTTAATACTGCTGGTCTAACCAGTAGATCTGGTGCGAGCAGTGGCGCATCATCTATAACTAAAACTGGTTGGTTACTTCTGATTTCTCTGGGCTTATTCCAAAAAGGTTTCAATAAATTCCATAAATCCAATACTTGATCTTTATCACCCAAAATTGATGAAGCTCGTCGTGGTGAATCAACCAAATATTGGGCAAAAGCAACTCTAGATTCAGCCGTTGTTTCCAAAGGAATAACATTTGCCCCGTTGTAAATTGCAGATTCAATTATTTTATTGTTTTCAAAAACACTTATTTCATTCTGTGTTGACCACGCATTAATACTTGAATCTTGCAATCTACTTAAAATAAAACAATTACTAACTGGATCTTTAAGCGCTAAACTTCTCACCTGATCAATATCAGTGCGCAACATTGGACGCACCTGTTTATTACTTGACCAGTACCGTAGGTTCACCGGCCACACCTTCGCCCATTGCTGCAGCGATTCTTGTTGCTTCTTCGATTAGCACTTGCACAATTTCAGATTCTGGAACTGTTTTAATTACTTCACCTTTAACAAATATTTGACCTTTGCCATTTCCTGAAGCAACCCCTAAGTCTGCTTCGCGAGCTTCACCTGGTCCATTCACAACACATCCCATAACAGCAACTCTCATTGGAACTTTGAAACCTTGTAGAGCTTCAGTAACCTGTTCGGCCAAAGTGTAAACATCAACTTGTGCACGTCCACATGATGGACAGGAAATAATTTCAAACCCACGTTTCTTTAAATTCAGTGCTTCCAAAATTCCAATACCTACTTTTACTTCTTCAACTGGTGGAGCAGAAAGTGAAACACGAATTGTGTCGCCAATTCCTTTACTTAACAATGCACCAAATGCTGTAGCAGATTTAATTGTGCCTTGAAAAGCAGGACCTGCTTCAGTCACACCTAAATGCAACGGGTAATCACAAGCTGCAGAAAGTTTTGTATAAGCCGAAACCATCACCACTGGATCATTATGTTTCACAGAAATTTTGATGTCTCGAAAATCGTGTTCTTCAAACAGTGATGCTTCCCAAAGTGCTGATTCTACTAATGCATCTGGAGTTGCTTTGCCATATTTTTCTAACAATCTTTTATCTAAAGATCCTGCATTAACACCAATTCTAATTGGAATGCCTGCATCTTTGGCAGCTTTTGCAATTTCTCCAACGCGATCATCAAATTGTTTAATATTTCCGGGATTAACTCGAACTCCTGCGCATCCTGCATCAATTGCTGCAAAAACATATTTTGGTTGAAAATGAATGTCAGCGATTACTGGAATTGGAGATTTTTTTGCAATTGCAGATAAAGCATCTGCATCATCTTGACTGGGCACAGCCACTCGAACAGCTTGGCAACCTGACGCAGTTAGTTCTGCAATTTGTTGCAATGTTGAATTCACATCTGCAGTAAGTGTTGTGCACATTGATTGCACTGAAACAGGTGCGTCTCCACCAATTTCTAAAGGATGAGAATGATGTTTCAAAGTAATTTTGCGAGTCTTGCGACGAGGAGTTAATACCGGTGGTGGTCCTTCAGGTATTCCTAAGTTAATCGCGGTCATAATTTAATCCTATCCCCCGAGGCGAACTGGGTTAACAACGTCAACGTATAAAAGCAGTATTGATAAACCTATTAACAATATTGCCACGGAATAAGCAAATGGCAACATCTTGGAAGTATCTGCTGGGCCTGGATCCGGTTTTCTACGTATTCGTGCAATCTGTCGTCGTAAACCTTCATAAATTGCACCTGCAGCGTGTCCGCCGTCTAATGGAAGTAAAGGTAACAAATTAAATAAAAACAATGCCATATTTAATCCCCCTGCCAAATTCAACAGGGTGGCAACTCTCCAAATAACAGGAATATCTGCTGCAGCTATTTCTCCACCAACTCGTGTCACACCAACTATGCCAACTAAACCTTCTGGATCACGTTTCTCACCTAAGAAAGCTGCCCCAAACAATTGACCAACACGGTTTGGCAAATTCCACAACACTTGACCAGTTCCAACTGTGATTTCTTCCAAAGTCTTAACAACACTGCTCACTGGTTGCTTCTCAATAATAATTTTCGGTGCAATACCTAAATAGGGTGCAGGTTTATTCGATGCCAATGCATTTGCCGATTGTGGTCTAATCGCATTAACAATTTGAACTTCTAAATTGATTTCTTTTTCGTTTCGTAACACTGTGATAGCTACTGTTCCTTCAGAACTTTTTTGTATTGCTGTTGCTAATTCTTCCCAATTGGTAATTTCTTTTCCTGAAAATTTAATAATTTTGTCATCGGCCATCATCCCAGCTGCTAAAGCTGGTGATGGGGTGGTCCCAACTAAACAATCTCCTAAAACATCAACATCATTTGGTAGGCAGGCCACTACTTGTTTTACTTGATTAGTGGCGGCGGGAAATCCAATACCAGCAAATGAAATAGTAAAAAACACAAATGCTAGAACAAGGTTCATAAACGGTCCACCAATCATGACCGTAAGCTTTTTTGGCACACTCAATTTATAGAAAACTTTATTTTCATCCCCTGGCTCAATTTCATCCATGCTTTGCTTTCTAGCTGTGTTAACAATTTCAGCAAAAGGGCCCTTGGCATCTTTTCCATCCCTTGCAGGAGGAACCATGCCAATCATGCGAATGTAGCCACCTAAGGGAATTGCTTTAATTCCGTATTCTGTGTCGCCTTTTTTCTTTGACCAAATTGTGGGACCAAAACCAATCATGTATTGCGTAACTTTCACACCAAATTTTTTCGCTGGAGTGAGATGACCTAATTCATGTAGGCCAATAGAAATCATCACCACAAGTATTAGAAATAGAATACCTAAAATTTCCACTTAACTCGTTGCCTCACTAATTAGTTGCTGGGTGTCAAATCTTGCTTTCTTATCTGATGCAAATAACTTATCAAGATTGAGTTCCATATTTGCAATAAATTCTGAACTTGATAAATGATTTTCCAGAACTGTATTCACAATTTCAACTATAGACAAGAAAGAGAGTTTTCGCTCAATAAAGGCTTGTACACAGATTTCATTTGCTGCGTTCATTACTGCCGGTGCAGTTCCTGCTGCTAATCCTGCTTTTCTGGCAACGTTTAGTGCAGGAAAAATGTTTACATCAACAGTCTCAAAATTCCAACTTGCAGACTTTTTCCAATCAATTGCTGGTGATATCTCTTGAAGTCGATCTGGCCAACTCAAAGCAAGTGCGATTGGAACTTTCATATTTGGAGGTGAAGCTTGGGCCATAGTTGAACCGTCCACAAATTCCACCAGTGAATGCACAATTGATTGTGGGTGCACCACAACTTCAATGTTTTGAAAATCAATTCCAAAAAGTAAATGTGCTTCTACAACTTCTAAACCTTTATTCATCAATGTTGCAGAATTAATTGTTACCACTTGACCCATTGCCCAAGTGGGATGTTTCAAAGTTTCTTCTAGAGTTACTTTTTCTAATTCACTCTTAGACTTACCTCTAAATGGTCCACCACTAGCAGTTAGTATTAATTTTTTTATTTGGGATTTATCTTCCCCACGCAAACATTGCGCCAGAGCTGAATGTTCAGAATCAACAGGAATAATTTGATCTTCACCTGCTATGTCTAAGACAAGTTTTCCCCCAATGACTAACGATTCTTTATTTGCCAGAGCAAGTTTTGCACCAGATTTCAAAGCCGAAATTGTGGCAGGTAAGCCTGCTGCACCAGTTATGCCATTAAGTACAACATCGCAACTTAGCCCAGCAATATCTGCACTTGCGTTTTCGCCCACAACTATTTTGGTATCTGTTGAGCCTAGATTTTGTTTTAATACAGCTGCTGACTTTTCATCAATTACCGAAACCTTTTGAGGATTAAATTTTCTGACTTGCTCGGCTAAAAGCTCAACGTTTTTGCCGGCTGAAAGGCCTACTATTTCAAATTTGTCACTATGTTGAGCAATTACTTCTAATCCTTGAGTTCCTATTGATCCTGTGGAACCTAGCACAGTAATTCGGCGTTTTGGCACACTCCAATTGTGCGATATTGCTAATTACGCGTAATCTTGCGGTAGGAAATTAAGCACAGGAGCAACATGTCAAGCAAAGTCGTCGGTGGACCAACTCTGGAACAAAAACGTCGCATAGTTACCGCAATCCCAGGCCCTAAGTCTGTTGAGATGCAAAAGCGTCGAGTCGAAGTTGTCAGTGCCGGGGTTAGTAGCACTTTGCCAGTTTATGTAAAAAGAGCAGGTGGAGGAATTGTCGAAGACATTGACGGTAACTCATTTATTGATTTAGCTTCAGGAATTGCGGTAACAACAGTTGGTAATTCAAATCCCCGTGTAGTTGCAAATGTGCAAGAAGCAGTAGAACAATTTACCCACACATGTTTCATGATTGCGCCCTATGAATCTTATGTACAAGTTTGTGAAGCACTTTCACGTTTGACTCCAGGAACACATGCTAAAAAATCTGCACTATTTAACTCAGGTGCTGAAGCTTTAGAAAACGCGGTTAAGATTGCCAGATATTTTACAAAACGTGACGGCGTAGTCGTTGTTGAACATGGTTACCACGGTAGAACAAATCTAACTATGGCAATGACAGCAAAAAACATGCCATACAAAAAAGGTTTTGGTCCTTTTGCTCCGGAAATTTATCGAGTCCCTACTTCTTACCCATTCCATGATGGCTTAAGCGGAGCTCAAGCTGCAGCAAATGCAATATCAAAAATTGAAAAAGAAGTTGGATCTGATCAAGTTGCAGCAATTGTGATTGAACCAATTCAAGGCGAAGGTGGCTTCATTGTTCCGGCACCAGGATTCTTAAGTGCACTTGCTAAGTGGGCTAAAGATAACGGTGTTTTATTTATTGCCGATGAAGTACAAACTGGTTTTGCCAGAACTGGCGACATGTTTGCTTCTGAATTTGAACAAGTAGTTCCTGATTTGATAACCATGGCCAAGGGTATGGGAGGAGGACTTCCAGTTGCTGCAGTCACAGGTCGAGCAGATGTTATGGATTCAATTCATGCCGGTGGACTAGGTGGAACTTATGGTGGAAATCCAATCGCGTTAGCAGGAGCACTTGGAGCAATTGAAACCATTGAAAAAGATAATTTAATTCAAGCGGCAAAACATATTGAATCAATTATGATTCCAAGATTACAAAATATGGCTAAACAACATCAATTAATTGGTGATGTGCGAGGCAGAGGTGCCATGATCGCAATTGAAATCGTAAAACCAGGAACTAATACTCCAGATTCAGATACAACATCAAAAATTGTTAAATCTTGTCATGCTGAAGGAGTTCTAGTCTTAACTGCTGGAACTTATGGAAACGTTTTAAGATTCCTACCACCACTTGTGATCAATGATGAATTACTTAATGAAGGACTTGATGTGCTAGAAAAGGCTATTGCCTCAGCAAGTTAAATCTTTTTATAAACTGCTAAATAAGCAGGATGTATGGGAATTAATCTAGTTAACCAAGCAGGAAAATGTGGTAAGAAAGAATCCCGCATTGTCTTTAGTCCGTTTTCTTCAAACATTTTTCTAATTTCTGAACCTTTTGGTCTATAAATATGTGTTGGATCTGAGTCATACAAATATTTATATTCCCATTTGTTAAATGCGTTATTTATTGTTGGCAAATGTACCAAAGTAATACCACCTGGCTTCAATGCATCACAAATTGCTCTAATTCCAGCAGCAGGATTTGGGAGGTGCTCAATAACATTTATTGCCAAAACCAAATCAAATTTGTTGTCGAACGCAACACCGGTTTGAATATCAGCTACTTTGAATTCCCTACTTGGGGAGCGTTTCCGAGCAACTTCAATTGCATGCTCTGAAATATCTGAACCACACACTCTTTTTGCGGTGTCAAAATAATCAAGCAACCAACCATACCCGCAACCAATGTCAACAACACTGGAATCTTCCAATAATGTTGATCCGTATTTTGAAAACATTTTAACAAGGAGATTGTCACGCAATTTATCTATTTTCGTTTGACTGGGATTCCCTAATTCATCTGTTGCACCATAAAGGTTGGCGAAATAATCTTTAGAATCAAAGGTTTCATTGAAATTCTGTGGTTCGTTTTCGCTTTGACTCATTTTCCCTCTTTTACCTAGACTTCACTGGCGGCCAGTTGACCGCAGGCTCCATCAATTTCTCTACCTCTGGTGTCTCGCACTGTTACAGCAATATCAGATTGTTCTAATATTTCTACAAATATTTTTTCATCTTTGGGATCCGAAGCGGTCCATTTGGATCCGGGTGTTGGATTTAAAGGAATTAGATTTACGTGCACATCTTTTCCTCTTAAAAGATTTGCTAATTGTTTAGCGTGAATTATTTGATCATTCATTGACTTAATCATTGCGTACTCGATCGAAACTCTGCGCCCACTTGTTTCGGCATATTTCCAAGAAGCATCCAGAACTTCCTTTATCGGATATCTTTCGTTAAGGGGCACAAGTGTGTTTCGTAATTCATCTGTTGGTGCATGCAAACTAACAGCTAATCTCACCGGTAATCCCAGTGCTGCCAAATCATTTATTCGTGGCACAATTCCAACTGTGCTTACAGTTATATTTCTTGCACTAATTCCTAGGCCCTCTGGTGATTCATCATGGATGCGATGAATTGTTCCCACCACAGCATTAAAGTTTGCCATCGGTTCGCCCATGCCCATAAAAACAATATTTGAAAGACGAGTCGGACCTTCTGGCAATAATCCTTGGGCAGCATATCTAGCTCCTGCTTGAACCTGGGCAACAATTTCAGAGGTGGAAAGATTTCTTTTTAATCCACCTTGACCTGTGGCACAAAATGGGCAACCCATGCCACATCCTGCTTGAGATGAAATACATATTGTTGTTCTATTGGGATAGTGCATTAAAACACTTTCAATCAACAATCCGTCATGAAGTTTCCATAAAGTTTTAACAGTATTTCCACCATCAGCTTTTTGAACTTTTAATTCTGTTATTAATTTAGGAGTTAATACTTCAGATATTTCTTGTCTGTTTTCAGCAGGTAGATCTGTCCATTCTTCAAAATTATCAGAAAGTTGACCAAACCAATGTCTGCTTACTTGATCTGCTCTAAAGCCTGGTAAACCTAACTCTGCTGCGAACTTTTTTCTGCCTTTGATATCAAAGTCAGCAATATGTTGAGGTGTCTTTTTTTTGATGTTCTCTTTTTCCGGATCGATAATTTCTAACATTTTAATTGAATCCTAAAAATAGCCCAAATAAAAGAAATGACATTAGAGCATTTGGGGCCAATGAGTCCAACCTATCCAGCATCCCACCATGTCCTGGAATTAATGTTGAAAAATCTTTAATCCCTAGTTGTCTTTTAATTCCACTTTCAAAAAGATCACCAGCAGTTCCTGCTATTGCCAAAGTTATCCCGATTACTACTGCTTGCCAGATTTCAATTTCTAAGAATTTTGGTCCCGCAAATCCTGCAAATAAAACCGCAAAAATAATTGATCCAATTAAACCCTCATAAGACTTCTGTGGTGAAATACTTGGGGCAATTTTATGTTTACCAATCAAGATACCTGTTAAATATCCACCCGTGTCACTAAACGCAGTAATCGCAATGAATAAGAAAACGCGACCAGCACCGTCTTCTGTTTTAAGCATCAGCATAGATAGTGATCCAAATAATCCCAAATATGAATAAGTAAATATTGATATTTTGAATATCTTTCTAAAACTAAACCTATTCGTTAATCCATAAAGTGCATTAAGAATTCCGGCGACCAGATAGGCCCCGATTAAACCTAGGATCCCAAAATAAACTGAGGAGAAGACCATTAAAGAAATTGATGTAGCAATAAGAAAAAAAGAAGTTTTAACATCTCTTGATCTTGACCATTGAGTTGTCAGTTCATGTGCGGCCAAGAGCAAAGCTACTAAAGCTAGGAAAATAAACACGTACTTATAAACAAAAAGTGAGGCAATAACCGATGAAAGAAGAAGTAGACCAATAACAGTTGCAGCGGGCAAATTTCTACCGGTTTGAATTTTATCCACTCCTAGACTTTAACCTAGGTTCAGATCATTTGAGATGGTAGTTAAACCTCTAGGAGTTCAGATTCCTTATGTTTAAGCACATCATCTATGCCGTGCACGCCTTTATTGGTGATTTCATCAAGAGCCTTTTCCGCTCTTTTAACATCATCCTCGCTAACATCTCCATCTTTCTTGGATTTATCTAAGGCATCTTTAGCGTTTCTTCTGATGTTACGAATTGAAACTCTGGCTTCTTCTGCTTTGTTTTTTGCAACCTTAATGAATTCTTTACGACGCTCTTCAGTTAATTGTGGGATAGCAACTCTGATGACTATTCCATCATTCGAGGGATTGACACCTAAATCGCTTTCACGAATTGCCTTTTCAATTGCCTGCAACGCACTTTTATCAAAAGGGGCGATCACAATCATTCGTGCTTCAGGAGTTTGAAAAGTTGCCATTTGATTTAGTGGTGTTTGGGTACCGTAATAGTCTGCAGAAATTTTGTTAAACATTGAAGCATTAGCTCTACCAGTTCTAATGGTGGCAAAGTCTTCCTTTGCAACTTCAATAGCCTTATCAATTTTTAGTTGAGCTTCTTTAAGAATTGATTCAGTCATACTAATCCCCCTGAATTATGGTGCCAATTGTTTTACCGGCAACAGCTCTGGCAATATTTCCATCCTCTAACAGGTTAAACACCACAATTGGAAGATTGTTATCTCGGCACAAACTAATTGCGGTTGCGTCTGCAACTTTCAAACCTTTTTGTAATACTTCATCGTAAGTTAGCGTGTCATACTTTTTAGCAGCAGGATTCTTACGCGGATCTGAATCATAAACACCGTCAACACCTTTTGCCATCAACACAACTTCGGCACCAATTTCTAAGGCTCGTTGGGCAGCAGTTGTATCTGTAGAGAAAAACGGAGCACCTAATCCAGCACCAAATATTACAACTCGTCCTTTTTCTAAATGTCTAATTGCTCTCCGCGGAACATATGATTCTGCAACTTGTCCCATAGTAATTGCGGTTTGCACTCTGGTTTCAACTTTTTGTTTTTCTAAGAAATCTTGTAAAGCTAAACAGTTCATTACGGTGCCCAGCATTCCCATGTAATCGGCCCGAGCCCGATCCATGCCACGTTCAGATAATTCTGCACCGCGAAAATAATTTCCGCCACCAATAACTACTGCGACTTGTGCACCATCTTGAACCACATCGGCAATTTGTGCAGAAATACTAGAAACAACGTCTGGGTCAACACCTAATGCCCCACTTCCGGCAAATGCTTCACCGGAAAGTTTGAGTAGGACGCGACCGTAACGTTTAGGCATTTTAGCTTTGGCCAACCTTGAATCTGGCAAATTGTTTAACGCTAACACCATTTTCTTTCAAGTGATCAGCAATTGTTTTCTTGTTATCTCTTACCCATGCTTGTTCTAATAAGCAGAAGTCTTTGTAATAAGAACCAACTCGACCTTCAACAATTTTTGAAATAGCAGCATCTGGTTTTCCTTCTTCGCGCGCTGTTTGTTCAGCAACACGTTTTTCAGATTCGATTACCTCTGCTGGAACACTTTCACGTGAAAGATAAATCGGAGCCATTGCAGCAATTTGTTGAGCAACGTCTTTAGCAACTTGCTCATTTTCTTTATCAAGTTGCACCATCGCGCCCACTCCTGCTGGAAGGGAAGGATCTGGTTTATGAAGGTAAACGGAAACATATCCTCCAGAAAATTGTGCAAACCTTCTGACTTCCACTTTTTCACCCATGAATGCATTTGCTTCATCAAGGAGTTGTTGTACTGATTTTCCATCAGTTTGCACATTCATTAAGGCTTCAACATCTTTAGGTTTTGCACTTAAAATCAAACTTGCAACTTTGTCACCTAATTTGATGAAGTCATCAGTTTTAGCAACAAAATCTGTTTCACAGTTTACTTCAACAAATGCGCCATCTATCTTGTTGCTTACGATTCCTGAAACAATTCCTGCGGAAGCATTTCGACCTTCGCGTTTGCCAACATCTTTGGCACCCTTGACTCTTAAGAGTTCAACGGCTGCATTGAAATCACCATCAGTTTCATCCAAAGCCTTTTTACAGTCCATCATGCCCGAACCAGTTTTTTCTCGTAATTTCTTTACATCTTCTGCAGAGTAATTTGACATTTACTTTTCTATTCCTATTCGCGTTTTTGTGTTAGTTACTTTTCTTCAGGAGTATCTGTGGCAACTGTTTCTGCTACAGCTTCAGTGTTACCTGCTAATAATTCTTTTTCCCAGTCAGCTAAAGGTTCAGCAATAACTCCTGCTGCATCAGCATTCTTTGCAGATCTAAGTTGCAAACCTTCTGCAACTGCATCAGCAATAACTCTTGTTAATAATGAAATTGATCTGATGGCATCATCGTTTCCTGGAATTGGGAAGTTAACTTCATCTGGATCACAATTTGTGTCGAGAATTGCTACAACCGGAATTCCCAGTTTACGAGCTTCATCAACCGCAATTTGTTCTTTCTTGGTGTCAATTATCCACAGCACATTAGGAACTTTGGTCATGTCGCGAATACCACTTAGCACTGAATCTAATTTGTCTTTTTCACGACGCATCATTAAAAGTTCTTTTTTGGTATAACCAGAACTAGTGTCATCAAAATTGATTACTTCAAGTTCTTTTAATCTTTGAATTCTTTTTTGGATTGTTCCAAAGTTGGTGAGCATTCCGCCTAGCCAACGTTGGGTAACAAAAGGCATTCCCACTCTTTTTGCTTGTTCGTGAATTGCTTCGTGTGCTTGACGTTTTGTTCCAACAAACATGATGGAACCTCCGCGAGCAACGGTGTCTTTAATAAATTCATAAGCCTGATCGATGAAAGCTAATGATTGAGTTAGATCTATTACATAAATGCCATTGCGTTCGGTCAAGATGAAACGTTTCATCTTTGGATTCCAACGACGGGTTTGATGCCCGAAGTGAACACCTGACTCAAGCAATTGGCGCATTGTTACTACGGCCATGAACATATCCTTGTTCTGTTTATTTAGTTTTAACTAAATAAACCATTTGGTTGTTTTGAATTAATCAATTTGATTAATTCACCTGACATCCGCTCGTTTGCATTAGCGCTACAAGATTTCTGTAGACCGTGCCCGCAAGTGGTCTGGGGTGAATTTCTTCCAGCTACCGGATGTGCGAAGTCACCTGAATTTTTAGGTTCGGGTGCTAGATACATTCTACAGATTTAGGTGTAATTCCAGACTAATGCCCCGACATACTTGAATCATTGCCCTCAAGAATCTTGCGCGATTTCACTTTTGCATCAATAAATTGGATTAGGGAGATAATAAAAACTATCCTTAGAATCACAGCAGGCATTTCCTGATGCCTTAGAATATCACCGCCTGGTTTTGAGCCAAACCACCAAGAAAAATAACTCCAAAAGATTAAAACTATCAATACGGCGAGTAAACGAAAAGAAATTGACGCATCAAAAATAGAAATTCTGAGCTGAGAAACGAAAAAATAAATACCGATGATTGATAAGAAGACAATTACCGAGGCATAAGCCGGAAGTCTTTCTTCTTGCCACAATAAATTAGTTGGCAGATCAAATTTGATTAACTCTGAATTTGCTCTAGGATCCTGTGCCCAGGCATGAATCAGGGTGTAAGAATAATCGGTTCGTGAGTTTAATTCTGGTAAAATAAAAGGTCCTGCAAAAGTATAAATCGGATGATCAATCATAAATCTAACTAGAAATGTATTTCCACCTTCATTCCACCATTTTTGATAGATTGATTCATTAATCACACCCTGATCAGGAGTTTGTCCAAGATTGTATTCCTGTCTATCTCTCCAAATGGTTCTTAATTCAGGCGGATATTTTGAATCTAGAAGATAATCCTTCCAGGACTCATTTCCCCATAATCTAAAATTAATTAGTGCCGATGTGTTGAGCTGTGCGGAGATATTTGAACTCAGCGTTGAATGAACAAAATTTATCATTAGAAAGCTAGTCAATACAATTGGAATAAATAATTTTAGATTTTTGATTTGATTTTTTTTCAAAATAATCATAAAAAATACATAGATAAATAAAATTGACAATCCGACCACGCTGCTTGCAGATTTAATGCCTGAGAAGAGTAAAAGTGAGACTATAAAATATAAATTTGACATAAAATTATCTTTTTTAAGATTTAAGGTTGAAGCAAAGAGTAAAATTGATGTTGATAATGTCAATGATTCACTTAAGATATGAAAGTCTCGAAGTAAAATAATCTGTGAAAACGAGAAAAAAATCAGTGTTGAAGAAAAGATCAGTTTAGAAGTTCTATAATTAAATAATGTGTTACCAGTATAAATTAATGAAATCCAACATAAACTTGAGAAAATACTTTGAAAAATTACAATACTGGTATAATTTTGTAGAGAGGAATAGATTAAAGTAATAATGGGTAATCTGAAAGAATTAAATAACTCAAAATTAAAATAGTAAACCGAATCATAAGAATCAAAAAATATATTTTCATTCAAGACTATGTATAACCTAGAACTTACAAATATTAATATGCTAATTATTTTTACTTGAGTTCTACTTAATTTCATTTACAATCTTCCAACCATGAATACTTAGTGGAAAACTAAATGAATTTGAGTTAGATTCGCAAGTATAGAGATTTTGTGCAACCTCAAAAGAGATAAACTCTTGTGAATGTGAATTAATATTTATTTTACTTCCAATGTTTGTGAATTGTCCAAAATTTATGGATAAAATTGACTTTTCTTGATTGTTAGACGAAGTTATAGAAATTATTTGATCGCACTCCTCATTCTTTATTTTAAGTATAAATTCTCCTTTGATAATCTCATTTGAATTATTCACAAGTAAGAACTTATTTATTCCATTTTTCAATGCACCAATGGGATATTTCTCAGACTGATTTAACTTATAATTCTCGGTTTTGACTTCTATCGTATAATTGCCATCAGATTCGTTCGAATTATGATTTGCATAAGGAATTACTACAAAAATTAACAAACTCATTGAGCCTACAAGTAGAATGATACCTGCCGAAATCAAGACAAATCTTTTTGAAATTTCGATAAATTTATCCACAAACCAA